>ENA-OQHF01000870-OQHF01000870.1-human-gut-metagenome-genome-assembly--contig:-NODE-870-length-17193-cov-5.957987_pt1 | contig 17193 bp, 18 predicted proteins | sample MGYA00242559_ERZ504709 | MGnify/ENA primary metagenome ERZ504709 (study PRJEB26092, sample SAMD00036203) | human gut metagenome | host: Homo sapiens | study: EMG produced TPA metagenomics assembly of... | reverse complement strand
ATTTTGTACCATATCTGTGGCTACAAAATGTGGTCAGATTCAGCACGATAAAAAGAAGCAGCAGACACGGCAGCACAATCGGAAAAATCCTCATTGCATTGACCGGATATTCAAAAAAATCAAGATTATGATACTTCGTAAAAAGCGGATATATTTTGATATACTCCACAAGATTGATATACTTCAGTCCGTCCGCATAAGAGACTGACGGGAGCAGCACGGTCAGCAGATATTCTGCAACTGCTCCTGTGCTGATCGCAAGAATCGCTCCTGCCGGTGTCCCTGCCTTTTGTGCGATCCATATCATCAGCAATGCAGCTGCATAGCACACCACCAGTTTCAAAAGCAGATACATCCACAGATATTGCCCTGCTGTCAGTCTGAACGGGCTTTCATAAAACGCTGTCACTGACTGAAGGGGACGTGTGAGATTTCCAAAACCATACTGATAGAAAATAAAAAGATAATTACTTCCATATAGCAGCAGAACCAAAAATCCCGTGATCCCTGCCATCACTCCCAGTTTTGCACCAATGACCTCTGCCCTGCCACGGCTGGCAGATCTCAATAATGGATACAATTTATTCTTTTTCTCATCAAGGATCAGGAAATAAACTGCTGCCATCAACAGAATCGTCATGCACAGATCAGTAAAATCTGCCTTTGTTGCCTTTATAACACCATCCGACAGATCAAAGGAAAGCTTCGTGCCTTTCAGTTTCTCATAAGCCGCAGGAGTCACTTTTGCGTTTCTCCAGGCAAAGGTTCCTTCATCTGAGAAAATAGAACCTGACATTTTTGCACTTCTCTCTTTGATCTCCTCCAGATATTCGTCATATTTTTCTGTCTGAATCCATTCTCTCGAAAGCTTTTTAAATAATTCTTCTTCCATATACTGGTTGCCTGTATAGTGAGCATTTTTTTTGCTTTCTGCTCTTCCAGCCATTGTCCTTTCGCTCCTTCCGGCTGCTCCTGAAAATCTATATAAAGCTGCCGGACAGAGGATGCCGGAAATTCCATCCGGATCTGCTCCGAAAGATTCCATAGATTAAATAACAAAAATACTGCACATAAAAACCAAAAATAACGAAAAGAGAAAAACTTCTCCCATTCATATTTCAGATGCCGCATCCGCATCCCCTCCTCCCGCAACATCTCCTTTACCTTTTAATACTGAATCATTTGCTGCCGGTCATATTGCCGTCTTCATCCACCGGATTCTTGATTCCTGTATTCTTTTTCGAGCATCCGGTTCCTGTGATCAGCATTGCAACGATACTGCCTGTTAAAACGAAAACTTTTCCCCATTTCTTCATCTCTAACACCTCTTTGTTTAATATCACCAACCAGTTACTGTCCGTTTATCGGATTTCCATTTTCGTCAACCAGTTCACCCATAGCTGTCATACGTGGATTTATCACATTTTTTATGACACTTTTCTCATTGACTAAATCCTCCCACTCCGTGTATGCCTGCCAGTCGACATTGTCCTGAAAACCATTGGATTCAAAATCCTTTAAATACCAAAAGTACATTCCTTTCTCTGTTGCACATATCACATCATAGAAATGAGTCCCTGCAACCGGAAGTTGTTGTGGCATCGACAGTTCCTGTATTTTTCCATTATGATCCAGTAAGAACATCTTCTCTTCTCGCTCCTCAGTCCATGTTCTGACCCAGTACACGATTCCTTCCTGACATTTTCCACACAGGTCTGATCCAACAATATCCCCTCCGGCATTCTCCAGAATTTTCTCATTTTCAAGGCAAAGCTTATTTTTTCTACTGTCAATATCATATTGATAAAGATTTCTTTCTCCGCCCTCAACACTCAGATAATAAAAGCTGTTTCATTTTCTTCAGGTAAAATCCGCTCATATCCACTTTGAAATAATTCAATCTGTTCCGATTCACATGACTCATAATCCAGCTTGTAAAATAAAGTTTCATCATCCTTGATCAAAGAATAAATCTGATATTCTTCCGTTCCTCCAAGTAATTGAAATCCCAAAGCGTCTTTACATTCTACAGAATCTAACTGCGTTGCCTCAAAAGTATCTAAATTAGTTTTTTCAATACTGAAATCCACTTCATATTTTCCTGGTCATCCACTTCAGGCATTGTTGCTACATAAAAAAACTGAATCTTTCGCAATTACGCCTTCATTAATGAACATATTAGAACTTTCCAGTTTTTTCTTCACCTTCCGGTTGCTCCCGTCTATATCAGAACTGTAGATTTCTTCATTTCCTTTTGAATCTTCACTGATTCCGAGCAGCTTCCCCTTATATGGAAACACTCTTGCCCCGTCAATCGCTGCATCACATTCTGTATCAGCATCTTCCGCTTTTGAAAGATGCCTGCAGTCCGGTTTATTGCAGACCGGAATTGCATCCTGCGTTGTGAAATCTACATAATAGAGGATTCCACTTGCATTTGTAAAATAGCCTGTCCTGGTTATTGTATTCCCGCCATATATTTCCATATAATCCGACCCGATTGCTGCTCTTTTTTCCTGAGGGATACGCCCCGCACACCCACATACAGCTAACACGATCATTCCTGCAAGGATTCTCGATCCGAACTGCCTTTTTCCCCATTTCTTCATCTCCAGCACCCCTTTTCTTTTAATTTATCAAGTATGACTTAAGAGAGCCTTTGGAGAAAATGAAAGAATTTCTAAAGAAGATTTCCTGCGGATGAAATATGCGGACTATGTACTACTTTTATTTTTCCCTCTTTATCGAACAGCTCCGACCAGCTAATATACGCATACCAGGTAATAAGATCTCCCTTTGTATCTGATTTTTCATTGTTCGCCTGATAAGAAAAGAAAAAGCCTTCCTCTGTGGTACTTCTAATTCCGCTCAGCCACGCTGCTTCTTCCGGCAGCCGCTCACTAAGCCCTGTTCTCAGAATTTCCGTCCCCTTCTTTACATACAGTTCATTTTCGGGTAATATCCTGAATAAAACCGTTCCCTCATGCTCTCCTTCTATCACAAGTTCTATCTCCGTAGCCGCAGTAATTTTTTTCAATTCTCCCGCTCCCACAACAGAACTTATTTTTTCTGCCTCAGTCTCATATTTATAAATCTCTTTTCCATCATTTCCTACATAGTAAAGAGACTTTCCATCATCTGACATTTTTATTTTGGAATAACTTCCTGTATTCAATAGTATCGAAAACGACTCTTCGTTCTGATAATCAAATCTGTAATACTCTGCACCACGGTCTTTTATTACCGCATAAAACTGATACTCCTCATTCCCTCCCAACAGGCAAAAACTTCGTGCATCCTTTATTTCTAAAATTAGTTTTTGATCCATGGTATCTAAATCCAGTGAACATAACTTCCAGACAGGTGTCTCAGCCGCTTCTCCTGATCCGGTTATCTCTCCTGTTGCATCATTCATCACCGTACTGACATAATACAGCTTATTTTTTCTCACAACTGCATCCGTCAAGAGTGATCCAGTATCAAAAGTTCCTCCACTTTTGGGATTGCTCCCATCTAAGTCTGACAGAACCAGTTCACTCTTCCCATTTCCTGCTGTCCTGATACGATAAAGTTTCTCCTTATATGGAAAAATTCTTACCCCATCACAAACTGCATTGCACTGTGTATCTTCGTCTTCATATACTGACAAATGACGACAATCCGGTTTATTACAGATGGGGGTACAAATCTGATTTTTATAATCTGTAAAATATGCAATTCCTTCCATTACCTGAAAATCTCCTTTTTTTGTTACAGCAGGATGCGTTCCAAATAATTCCATATACCCGGATTCAAATTGATCTTTCACAGCAGAATTTTTTTCTTTCCCACATCCGCTCAAAAGCACAAAAATAATTCCAGTTAATAAAAATAACTTTCTTTTCATTTTGTCACCTCCGTCCGGTATATAAAGTCTCTTTTACTTTGTATTATATTTGGATTTCCCCTCTCATTTCCGAAAATGTAACAAATACCCCCTTTTTATGTAATAATTCACACAAAAAGAGGGTATTATTTTCAATTTTATACCATATTCAATCTATTTTTATATCAATACACTTCTATATCATTTCACTTTTTTCCCACAGATTTACCGTAACTTTAAATAAACCTGACTTCATCTGATATTCCCAAAAACCATCATATTTTTTTACAATCTGTGCAATACTTCCCATCCCAAATCCATGGTTTATCTTATCTTTCTTCTTTGTCTGAAGTGTCTCTGTATCTTCATTGCATGGATTTTCGCAGTGTATCACTACTCCGCTATTCTGATATTCTATCAGAAGCCGGATCTTTTTTTCTCCCTGAAACTCCTGGCATGCCTCGATTGCATTATCCAGTAAGTTCCCCAGCAGTACGCCTAAATCTGTTCCCTGAATTTTTAACTGTTCCGGTATGTGAATATCAAACTCATATTCTATCTGAGCCATTTCCATTTTCTGTAACTTCAGATTCAGGATTCCATTTACAACTGCATTTGCAGTAAAAATTTTCTGTTCTGCCGCAGTCATCTGCTGAAGAAGTGTCTCAATCTCCTTTTTTCCTTCTCCCACTTCTCCATTTTCAAGATAACCATAAATGCCCGACAATTCATTTTTTATATCATGCCTGATTCTTCGGATTTCCTGCTGATGTTGTTCTAATTCCCTGTAATGGGCTGATTCATATTCCAGTTCTTTTAACTGATTCCGGATCATTTCCTCTTCCCTGAAATAAACTTCCTGCCTGCGGAAAAGCACATATAATACTGCATTGATAATCAGAATAAACAGGATCAGCATCACTTCCATCCACACATTGATCTGCTCTCTTGCAAACTGATCCTCTGTCACAATTACAAGCAGAACCGCACTAAGTGCCGGGATGACCAGCAGTTGTCCCTGTATATCCCTTTTCTCTGTATCTCTCTTTTTTCTTGACAGCAAATAGAAGAACATTGTTGCAATAACCCGGATTTCTCTGGAATATCTCTTTCCCAACAGGATCACTGCCTCCTCCTGATTTCCCATATCACTGATCCGGATATCATATGCTCTTGACAGTCCCACAGCCACAACACCTTCAGCTAAAAATGCAAAGACTAAATAGAGCAGTCCAGCCAGAATTTTCCTCTTCACCCCACCATCGAAAAAGGATAAAAGAATGAACAGTTCTATCACTGCAATCAATATATTTATATTCGCATCCTGAAAGTAATGATTTCCGATTGTTCCAACTTCCGAAACTCCAATCAGAACCAACCAGTCCAGCACCTTTCCAAACCTTACTTTTCTTTTTAAAAAGCACGATACGAATAAATAGGTCTGTATCACCTCAATTATTGGTATTATCATATCATTCCCACTCTCATCTTCGCATTTCCAGGCAATAATTCTGAAATGCCCTGTTAAACTGATCTTTATATTTCCTTGTCACCGGAATTTCTTTTCCTGACTCCATCGTGATCGTATCTTTCCGCACACTTCGTATTTTCTCAAGGTTAATGATAAAAGAAGCATGAACTCTCACAAGCAGACTGCCTTTAAATTCGTGTTCCAGGTCATTGAGCCGGACATAAAATTCACCGCTGCCTCGCCTGCTGCAGATCCGCACTTTTCTTTTTTCACTTTCTATGTACTCAATCTCCTCGTGATAAAAGATCTCCACTCCTGACTGATTTTTTAAAGCAATCCGGTTTCTTTTTTTTGACAGATACCGGAAAGAACGCAATAATGCCTGTCTTACTTCCACCTCATCCAATGGTTTCACCAAATAATCCAGTGCCGATACCTGAAATGCCTTACGGATCATTTCTTTATAATTTGTTGCAAAAAGGATCACTGCATGGTCGTCTTTCTCCCTGATCTTTTCCGCCAGTTCCATTCCCGTCATCTGACCAAGCTGAATATCCAGCAGATAAAGATCATAAAAAGGATTTCCTTTTTCCAGTAATTCTTCTGCCGATGAAAACACTTCGCAACTCCCATTGATCCCGGCTTCTTTCATGCACTCACATACCTGCTTTTCTAAAAAAAGCTGAAGTGCCTCTTCATCTTCGCAGACCACTGCCTTCAACTTTCCATTCCCCCATCCCTTATAAACTCGTTCTAAATAATTGACCCTCATCAGGCTCAGCTTTCAACCGTCGGCCCTTACCGCCCGTCTGCACTCTTCAATCCAGATAATCGATCTTCACCAGTGTCAGCCCCTGCGGCGGCACGGTCATCCCCGCTGCCTGCCGGTCTTTTGCCTCCAGCATCGCCGGGATCTCTTCCGGATCGATCAGTCCTCTTCCGACTCCGATCAGTGTTCCGGCAAGAATCCGCACCATATTGTAAAGAAATCCGTTTCCTCTGACCCGGAATGTGATCACATTTTCTTCCCGGATCACTTCCAGCCGGTATATGGTGCGGACTGTATCTTCTACGTGCGTATGCACATTACAGAAGCTTTTAAAGTCATGCTCCCCTTCCAGATATCCCGCTGCCTTTCTCATTTTCTCCAAATCCAGCGGAAAAGAGACGAAATAAGTATCTCTTCTCCTCATCGGATCGGGAAGTTTCTGATTCAGCACCCGGTATTCATAGGTCTTTTCTGTATTGCAGTGTCTTGGATGCCAGTCTGCCGCCACCTCGCAGGAATCAACTACTACGATATCTTCCGGGAGCAACGCATTCACAGCATAAAGAAACCGTTCCGGTGGAATGGAAGATTCTGTATCAAATACAGCCACATTTCCTCTCGCGTGAACTCCTGCATCCGTCCGGCTCGCCCCGATCACCTTCACTGTCTGTCCGGTCAGCTGCGTCAGTGCCGTATTCAATTCTCCTTCTATCGTCGCCCCGTTATTCTGTACCTGCCAGCCGCAGTAATCTGTTCCGTCATAGGCAACTGTCAGTCTGATTCGTCTCATTCTTTTCCTGTCCTCTTTTTCTATTATCTGTACTTAAAAGATCCATATCTTAAATGGAATATATCTTCCTGCACCTACGATCGCCACTAAATACAGCAGTGTGATCAGATAAGCAACTCTGTCATTTCTATGATACTGCAATGGTTTCATCTTTGTTCTTCCATCCCCGCCATGGTAACATCTTGCTTCCATTGCCATTGCCAGATCATTTGCCCGTCGGAATGCAGATACGAACAGTGGCACAAGGATCGGGATCATTGCCTTTGCCCTTTGCAGGATATTTCCCGATTCAAAATCTGCCCCTCTTGCGATCTGTGCTTTCATGATTTTATCCGTCTCTTCCAAAAGGATTGGAATAAAGCGGAGAGCGATCGACATCATCATTGCAATCTCATGCACCGGAACATGGATCCGGTTCAGCGGATGAAGCAGCTTTTCGATTCCGTCTGTCAGGCTGTTCGGGGTGGTCGTAAATGTCATGATGGAAGATCCCATCACCAGAAAGATCAATCTCACCGTCATAAAAACGCATGTCCGCAGACCGCCCTCCGTGATTGTAAGGATTCCATAATGAAAGAGGATATTTCCACTCCTCGTAAGGAACAGGTTCATCAGCACTGTAAAAAGCAGCAGGATCACAATGGGTTTCAGTCCTCTGACAATAAATTTTACCGGCACTTTTGAAAGCCGGATCACCATTGCAAGAAATGCAAATGCAACTACATATCCTAAAATACTGTTCTGCAAAAATAAGGAAACCAGGAATGCCAGCGTGCAGACGATCTTCACCCGTGGATCTAACCTATGTACCTGACTCTGTGCCGGATAATATTGTCCTATTGTAATATCACGGATCATGCCTGCACCTCTCTTTCTGCCTTTCGGGTCTTCTTCAGGCATTTCATGATCTCATCTGCGGCTTCTTCTACCGTTGCCGCATCTGCTGACACTTCAAATCCCTTTTCTTTCAGATCATGCATCACGTAAGTTACCTGTGGTGCAGCAAGACCGACTGCCTCAAGTTCTTTATAATGCCGGAAGACTTCCTGCGGTGTTCCGTCCAGCATTTTTTCCCCCTGATTCATCACGATCAGACGGTCTACATATTTTGCCACATCTTCCATGCTGTGGGATACCAGAACTACTGTCATCCCGGTCTTTTCGTGAAGCTGTGCCACCTGATCCAGAATCTCGTCCCTTCCCTTCGGGTCAAGTCCCGCAGTTGGCTCATCCAGTACAAGTACCTTTGGATGCATGGCAAGAATCCCTGCGATCGCCACACGCCTTTTCTGCCCTCCTGAGAGTTCAAATGGAGACTGATGATAATATTTCTCCGGGAATCCGACTAACTGCAATGCCTCTTTTGCCTGTGCCTCACATTCTTCCTTTGAAAGCCCCTGATTCTTCGGGCCAAAGCAGACATCACTCAATACATCCACTTCAAATAACTGATATTCAGGATACTGGAACACCAGTCCGACCTGCGTGCGGAGCTGCTTCATATCGTATCCTTCTTCATAAATATTTTTTCCTTCATAGAGCAGCCTTCCTGAGGTTGCTTTCATCAATCCGTTCAGATGCTGGATCAGGGTGGATTTTCCTGAACCGGTATGTCCAATAATCCCGACAAACTGTCCCTGTGGAATCTCAAGACTGATATCTTTCAATGCGTGCTTCTCGTAAGCGGTTCCCGGATTGTATACATAACTGAGATGTTCTAACGTAATCGACATAATGCTTCTACCAGTTCTTCCCTTCTTAAAATTCCTTTTGGCAGATCCACTCCACGGTGGATCAGCTCATCTGCCAGCATCGTAACCTGTGGTACATCCATCCGGTATTTTTTCAGTTCATCAACCCGGCTGAAAATTTCCCGTGGTGTGCCATGCATAACGATCCGGCCATCATCCATGACCAAAGACCTGATCCTGCATCCACCACTTCTTCCATATAATGAGTCGATCTAGGATCACAGTCACAGTTTTTTCTCTCCGAAGCTTTCCACTGCATGAATTACTTCTTTTCTTCCACTTTGGATGCCAGCATGGCCAGTCGGTTCATCCAGCTACAATGCATTTCGGCTCCTGATTGCGATCACTCCTGCGATCGCCACCCTCTGCTTCTGACCGCCTGAAAGCTTATTGGGAGAATCTTTTCTCCGGTCCAGCATCCCGACAGCACGCAGACTGTCCTCTACTCTTTTCCATATTTCTTTTGTCGGAACTCCGAGATTTTCCGGTCCGAATCCGACATCCTCTTCTACCACCGTTCCGATGATCTGATTGTCCGGATTCTGAAAGACCATTCCGGCACTCTGCCGGATCTCCCACAGTTTCTCCATATCCTTCGTATCTTTTCCGTCCACCCACATTGTCCCGTCTGTCGGAACAAGAATTGCATTCATATGCTTTGCCAGTGTGGATTTTCCTGAACCATTATGCCCCAGCACTGCCACACAAGACCCCTGCGGAATGTCGATGTCCACTCCGTCAATGGCTCTGCAGCTTCCGATCACATTGCCGTCTTCGTCTCGTTTATCATATTCAAATACAAGCTTTTCAGCACGTATCATGCCCATGGTATACCGCCTCTCCCGAATCGTATTTCATCAAGTTTCTAATTTCTTTTATCCAACGGATTTTATTGTACGGTATGACACGGGAATTTGCAAGCCAGGAATGACGAAAGCCTTCTCCGGATATTCCCATTTCTTCAGGGATGCTTAAACCCTTCCCCGAATACTTCACTCGTCTCGGTGAACATCAGAAATGCGGTCTCATCCGTCTTTCTCACTGCCTCCTGAACCGTATATGCTTCTGATTTGGAGCAGGCACACAGCAATACACTTTTCTGTTGTCCGGTATACCCTCCGATGGCTTCTATAAGTGTCACACCACGGTCTGCATTTTCCCGGATCACTTTTGCCATCTTTTTCCCGTCAGACGTAATAATGATCGCAAGTGTTCCTGCCCCGATCCCGTAAAGAACTTTATCGATCACCACCACCGAGGCAAAGGTAGAGATCAGTCCGTACAGCACTGCATCCACATCCCCGAATACCGGCCAGCCAAGAAGAATGACTGCAAGATCGATCATCAGGGTGATTTTCCCAAGCGAAAACGAAGGATGCTTCTTTTTTATTGCCATAGTCAGAAAATCAATTCCTCCAGAGGACGAACCCCGCAGATAGAACAACACCATTCCTCCGCCCAGCAAGATTCCTGAATAAACTGCTGCCAGCAGACGCTGTCCGCGGTACAGCGGAAAAAAGGGAAATACACTATCCAGGAAAAATGTTGAAATAAGCATGGTCACCGCTGTCTTCAGAAGGAATTTTTTTCCTACTGCTTTATAGCTGATCAGGACTAACGGAACATTTAAAACCAGGGTCATGATCCCCACCGGCAGTCCCCACAGATGATTCAGAATCAGGGCAAGTCCTGATACACCGCCCGGTGCAAATCCTGCTGCCCCGGCAAAGGTATCAATCCCTGCCGCATACAAAATACTTCCTGCTATATTATATAAGAAATCATACAGATGCGATTTTTTCATAATAAAAGAGCATACCTTTCCTTTTTATCGTACTCAGTATGCTCCGTTTAAGCTCGAATTATTCTTTTAAAAGGTTTACAGAACAAGATTTGCAAACAGAACGATCAACGGCAGTGCCACGATTGTTCTCTCAAGGAAGATGACCAGCAGCTTCCAAAAATTCAGCGGAATCTCACTCTTGATAATAATCGTTCCAACTTCTGTCAGATAAATGATCTGTACCAGTGAAAGAACTCCGATGACGAATTTTGTCTTTACAGATGTCAGTCCCACCGACAGGAGTGCCGGGATGAACATATCTGTAAATCCTACCAGGGTAGCCGGTGCCGCTGCAAATGCTTCCGGTACTCCCAGCAGTTTCAGGTACATTCCCATCGGATAAGAGATCCAGTCAAAGACCGGTGTATATGTGGCAATGATCAGTGCCAGTGTTCCCCAGGCAACAACGATCGGGATCAGGTCAAAGAACATTCCCATCAGAACTTCCAGCCCACTTGTTCCGACTGTCTTTGCATTGAAGGATTCCGCTCTTTTGCAGCTCATTTCTACAGCATGGGCAAAAATGCCTTTTTCCTGCGGAATCTCTTCGTTAATCTGCTTACCTACGGATTTTCTGTAAGTATTTGGAATCGTTTTAATTGGAGGGATTCTTGCAATGATCACTGCAAGGATGATTCCAACAATACAGATACAAAGATAAAATGGCGGGAACAGATTTGCAATTCCCATGGTGTCTGCAACCATCAGACAGAACGGGATCGATACCAGAGAGAAGTTTGTCATGATGTAGCCGGCCTCTCTCTTTGTATAAAATCCTTTCATATACTGCTCTCTCGTCAGGATAACCGCTGCATTAGAAGCACCAAACCAGGATGCGATCAGATCCACTGAGGCACGCCCCGGTACATGGAATAACGGACGGACAACCGGTTTTGCGATCACACCAAGAAATTCCATAATTCCACAATCTGTCAGGAACGGTAAAATAAAGCTGAACGCCAGCACGATACTGAACAGTGTTCCGCACAGATCGATCATTGTTGCTCCTGTATCCGCAGAAATAATCATTTCCGGTCCAATCTTAAATACGATCATGACCGCAAATACTGCTCCAAGGATCTTCGATCCCAGATACAGTGGTGTTGTTGAGAATGCTCTCGACAGATAATGATTTTTCCTGATCCAGTCCGGCTTTGCAATAAAATCATACACACTTACTACTGCAGAAAAGACCAGCATCACCATAATGATATAACTTAAGTTCCCGCCAAATAAGCCTTTGATCCAGCTTTTTAAAAAGTCCAACAATGTTGTAAATGATTCCCCCTGCGGAATCGGCACAAGGAACATTAAAATTCCAAATGCCGATCCTAAAAGGAATTTAAATAAATTCTTTTTTGTCACATATGACTTTCCCATTTGTACCCTCACTTTCCTTTTTTCTTATCGTCTGCAACACGTTTTCAGCTTTGTTGCATACTGGTTTATCCAACCAGCTCTTCCACTTTTACCATCGCATCATAAACCATGTCTTCGGTAATTTCATATGGAATATGCTCCATATCCGGTCCTGTCACGATTTCGTGCAGTACTTCTCTCAAGGTTTCACGCTTCACAGATGCACCCATTTCTTTTAATGTTGTGCGGATTCCGAGATTCTTTAGAAACGTTTTCATTTCTTTTGCTTTTTCTTCTTCCCCGTCAACCAGCAACTGAACAAGCACACCATATGCCACGACATCCCCGTGCAGGTTTTCTGCTTCAAATCCATCCAGCAGAACCAGTCCATAGTAAACTGAATGTGCCACCGCACAGTTATACTGATCCAGTACCAGAAGGGATACCAGTCCCGTACTTACAATATTGGCAAGCACAGCCTGCTCCAGGGCTTTTCCGGCTTTTTTGTGCCTGCATTCTTCCAGTGCCGCTTCTGCATATTCCAAAAGTGGGAAATAGCACATATTACTGATCTCTCTTCCCAGTGCTGAACTATGCTCCAGTCTGTCACCTCTCGCAGCAAAATGACATTCAAAATATTTTCCCAGCGTATCGCCCATTCCTGCCCTTAAATATTTTTCCGGTGCTTCTGCAATGATCTGCGTATCAATAAAGCTGTGGCGTGCCGGTTTTTCAAAGAAGTAGAAACTGTCAAAATTCCCATCTTCCCGGTATACTACTGAAAGAGCTGTCGTTGCCGCACAGGTAGCCGCGATCGTCGGAAAGGTAAAAACCGGAAGTCCGGCTTTCTCCGCAGTTCCCTTTGCAGTATCCAGTGCCTTTCCTCCACCCATTCCAAAGATCATGTCTGCCTCAGATGCTTTTGCCTCTTCTGCCAGCTCATCCATCCTTGCATAAGTACATTCTTCTCCAAAGACTTCCTCCCTGACAATGCTCAGTTCTGAACCTTTTATCTGACTTTCCAGTTTCTCTTTTCCTGCCTGCATTGCCAGCTTTCCACCGATCAGAAAGATCCTCTTTCCGAACGGCCTGCATACTTCCGCCACAGCTTCATAAGCAGTTTCACCGATTGTATAATTTGCAAAATTTACTGAATATTCCATTATTTTAACAACTCCTGTAATTTCTTCAGACGCTTCAGTGCCTCGTCAATCGTCTTTTCTTCTCTTGCAAAGTGAAGCCGGATCAGATGATTCACTTCCTCACGGAAGAAACTGGATCCCGGTACGGCTGCCACTCCGATGTTTTTGATCATCCATTCACAAAATTCCAGATCTATCCAGCCCTGAAACTGCGGCAGATCGAGAAATTCCTGAATGTCTATCATAACAAAATAAGTTCCCTGCGGCACATTATGCTTCAATCCGATCTCATCCAGTCCTTTCAGGAAGTACGCTCTCTTTTTCGTATAAAGTGCCAGCAGTTCTTCATAATAGGATTCCGGGAAATTCAGTCCCGTCACTGCTGCTTCCTGTAAAGGTGCCGCAGCTCCTACAGTCAGGAAGTCATGCACTTTCTTTGCTCCCTCAATGACTTCTTCCGGTCCGATCAGATACCCCAGTCTCCAGCCAGTGATCGAATAGGTTTTGGAAAGAGAATTACAGGTGATCGTATGCTCATACATTCCCGGAAGAGATGCCATACATACGTGCCGGTTCGGTGCATACACCATATGTTCATACACCTCATCTGTCACAACAAATCCATCGTATTTTACGGCAAGTTCTCCGATCTGCATCAGTTCTTCTCTTGTAAATACTTTCCCACACGGATTGGACGGGTTGCATACGATGATTGCTTTTGCTCCGCTTTTAAAGCCTTCTTCCACCAGACTGATATCAAATCCATACTCCGGCGGAACGAGTGGAATGTAGATTGGTTCTGCTCCTGACAGGATCGCATCTGCCCCATAATTTTCATAAAACGGGGAAAATACCATCACTTTGTCTCCCGGATTGCAGATCGTCATCATCGCACACATCATCGCTTCTGTTCCACCACAGGTCACTACGATTTCTTTGTCCGGATCAATCTCTCTCCCGATTGCCTTTCCCTGCTTTTTCGCCAGTGCCTCCCGGAAATTTTCAGCTCCAAAAGTGACCGAATACTGATGCGGACCTGCATAGGCTGCCTTTGCCAGTGCATCCAGCATCGCTTTCGGTGGATCAAAATCAGGAAAGCCCTGGGACAGATTGATCGCACCATATTCATCACTGATCCTGGTCATACGCCGGATCACCGAATCGGTAAATGTATTCACACGATTACTTAACTGCGGCATTTTACTTTTCTCCTTTTCGTTTTTCTGAACATCGGATTTATTCTATCTGATAAATCTACTGTTGTAAGTTAAAATTGTAATTTTTCTGTATCGGGATTATAATAGGGTATACCGTTACGGTATAGTCAAGAAAGGATTGAATATTTATGCAAAAAAATGATATTCCATGCATAAAAACCGGTGATTTTGCAAAGTTGTGTGGCACAAATAAGCGGACACTGATTCATTATGATGAAATTGGTATCTTCCATCCTGCCTATACAGACGAAAAAGGCTACCGCTACTACAGTGAAAGTCAATTTGATATTTTCTTTACGATCACCTGGCTGAGAGAATTAGGAATGCCACTGAAAGAGATCGGGGCATTTCTGGATCACCGTACTCCGGATCTCTTAAAAGATTTGTTACTGGAACAGCAAAAGGAAGTGCTTCGTGAAGAAGAACGGCTCAGAAGAATCCGGCAGGTCATCACAACCAAGCTGTCTCTGATCGAGAACCGGGATCAATTAACCCAGAAAGGGATCGACAAGATTTTCTGTGAAGAACTCCCGGAAGAATATCTGATCATCAGCGAACCGCTTCATACAAATGAGCATCAGCACATTATTCAGACACTCTGCTCTCATGTCGGATACTGCAACAGCCATAACTTAAATGCCGGAAATCCTTACGGAGCTATGCTGGATATCACAGAACTCAGACAGAATCACCTTGATACTTATGCCTATTTTTTCACTAAAGTCATTGACTTTCCCGAAGGGCATCCCTGCCATATCAAACCGGCCGGCACGTATGCCACTGCCTGTCTGAAAGGGGACTACTACCAGTCCGAACAGATTTATCAGAAACTGTTCCAGTGGATCGATGACCATGGTTTCAGAACCGGACAGTATTCCTATAAGGAAGCAGTGATCGATGAACTTGCAACTTCAGATACCGGGGAATACCTGACCAGAGTATCAGTACAGATCCTGAAACCAGAGTGAAATTATCGAAATATCCTTTGCTGGATCTGCATATATAGTCCCGCTTCGCATACACGCAGTAATAACAAAGAACAGGGATACCTGCGGTGAACACTTCCTTTTATAACCGGAACTGTCTGCTGGGATTCCTGTTCTTTTTATGTACTATATACAGATTCATAATTTCTACCGCAGATCTTTATCCTGCTCTGCGACTTTTCCATCTGTACAAATCTGCTTTATAAGAAGATTTATTCATCTTTCAACGGATTTTCAATACTTACCTTGTGATCATACCACACGCCTTTTTTCCCGATCAGAGCCAGATCAAACTCCTGATCGATCACTGTAACCGGAATATCAAATCCATAAACCTCTTCCGTAGTTCCATCGGAATAGGTCACCGTATCTACGGTCGGCTGCAGAAGCTCTGCTCCATCCTTCTGGGCATCCTCTGCCTTACCAGGGAACAGATTGACAATATTCTTTGAATGAAGGGTGACATGAAAGACCATCTTTCCGTCTTTCACAGTCAAAGTTCCTTTTCCATCCTTTGTCTCATTTGCATGAAACATCGAACTGTCTGTATGAAATTCTGCAGTATATACACCATCTTCCAGTCCTGCATCTTCTGCTGCATTTTTCTTTTCCGAAGATTCTTCTGCTGTTCCTTCCTCTTTTGAAGAATCCTGTTCTGTCTGTACTTTCTTAGTATCTTTCGTATCTGCCTTACCGCCACATCCTGCAAGCATCGAGGCAGTCATCATAACAGAAAGTGTCACTGCCAACAGTCTTTTTCTCATGAAAAATAATCTCCTATTCTGCATCCATTGCTGCTTTTGTGTGAGCTACATAAAGCTGCTGGATCTCTTTAATCTCACCTAAACCGGCAATCTGAGTCTCAATGTTGTCAAATGCGTCTGCCGCTTCAAACTGGCTCTTCCAGGAATCATCATCATCGCCTGCCATATCATTATTGGCATGATCTCCTGCTACAACCATCAGCGGACGAAGTACAACATTTTTGTATCCTGCTGCTTTGATCTTTTCAATCACTGACTCACAGGAAGTCTCTTCCGGTTCACCTTCTACTGTTCCGATAAATACATTCTCATATCCAAGCTGTTCCATCTGCGTCTGCATCTGGGAATAGCTGATCTTTGCTGTATGGGATGTTCCATGTCCCATAAATACAAATGCTGTTCCTGCTTCTTTTGCAGCATCCAGGCTTTCATACTCGGTTACTTTTACTGCCTCTGCTGTGATCGCTTTTGCTACGGCTTCCTTATCTGCATTGATTACAGTTGCATCGGAACCAACTTCTCCAAGCAGTGGCTCTGCAATTTTTACTGACTCGAACTTATCTTTATAATTTTCTACTGCTTCTGTCAGTTCATCATATTCTGCACCATGCATCAGATGCGTCGGCTGCACGATCAGATTCTTGACACCGTTCTTTACAGCTCTTTCTAAAGCCTGATCCATATTATCAATCTTTTCTCCGTCACGTGCCTGAACATGGTTGATGATGATCTGAGCCGTAAATGCTCTTCTTACAGACCACTCAGGATAAGCTGCCTGAAGTGCCTTTTCAATTCCACCAATATCCTCTGCACGGCTGTTATTAAAGGAAGTTCCGAAACTTACAACTAAAAGTTCATTTTCCCCAATCTCATCCTCATTCAGTGGATCATCTTTTGATGCGTCTCCCGTATCTCTTCCGAAATAATCCGGGTCTGCATTTTCACCTTCTACTAACTCTTTCTGTGCATCTGTCAATGCATCCCATGCCTTTTTTGCAGCTTCGCACTGCTCATCCGTCTTGTCTGTCCGCTCCTGCACATAAATATCGTCAATCAGCTTTGCCACTTTGTCTGCCGCCTCCTGATCTGTCTCTTTTGTTGACTGTTCAGATTTGGTTGAATTGTCGTCACTGTTCTTTCCACCACATCCACTTTAACATGGATATTCCAAGTGCAGTTACCAGAAATGCTGTCAATAATTTTTCTTCATCTTTTCCTCCCTGATCTTTGGGTCGT
>ENA-OQHF01000868-OQHF01000868.1-human-gut-metagenome-genome-assembly--contig:-NODE-868-length-17208-cov-13.684503_pt1 | contig 17208 bp, 17 predicted proteins | sample MGYA00242559_ERZ504709 | MGnify/ENA primary metagenome ERZ504709 (study PRJEB26092, sample SAMD00036203) | human gut metagenome | host: Homo sapiens | study: EMG produced TPA metagenomics assembly of... | reverse complement strand
CAGACAGAGCTGAGCGCAATTAAGCTCATTCAGTATGTGTTTGGTTATGTTACACTGCCGATGGGAAGTCTATTTGATTTCCGTAATGGATTGAGCAAAGGAAAGGATTTCTTTGGTTCTGGTATTCCTTTTATCAGATATACAGATGTTTATAATAACAGATTCCTTAAAGAAGAGGATATTACCGCACTGGTTGAATGTACTCCGGCAGAAATTGAAAAGTTGGGAGTTCACCGTGGAGATGTGTTTTTTACCAGAACATCAGAGACGGCAGAAGACGTGGGGTGGTCATCAGTAATGCTTGATGATATTGGTGGTTGTGTATTTAATGGATTTACCATTAAAGCAACTCCAAAAACAAATTATCTGTTGCCGGAATATTGTGCATTTTGTTTTGCTACGGAAGATTTCAGAAAGTATGTTACAAGCCATTGTGCATTTACAACCAGAGCATCCTTAACGGGAAAAACGATTGCAGAGTATCAGCTTGCTGTTCCGAGTATAGAAAAACAGCAGGAGATTGTGAATGTGTTGAATAAATTTCATAGTATTTGCAATGACCTGTCCGCAGGACTTCCGGCAGAAATCGAAGCACGTCAGAAGCAGTATGAATATTACAGGGATAAGCTGTTATCCTTTAAAGAATTACCAAAGTAAGGAGGCGAGGATGTGCCGTACTTTAATATTGTAGCAGAGACATCGGAGAATACTGTTGTCACAGAATATGAGCCAGTCAAGAAGCGTTCTGACAGTTACCAGAGTGAAGTAGCACTGGAACAGGAGTTTATCCGTTTGCTCTGTGAACAGGGATATGAATATCTGCCGATTCACACGGAGAAAGACCTGATTGCCAATCTCCGTAAGAAATTAGAGGAATTGAATAACTATCAGTTTTCAGACACAGAATGGGATGATTTTTTCAAAAATGCCGTTGCCAATCCAAATGAGCATATTGTGGAAAAGACTAGGAAGATACAGGAGGACAATGTCCAAGTCCTGATTCGTGATGACGGTTCTTCCAAGAATATTACACTCATAGATAAAAAGAATATCCATAACAACAGGCTGCAGGTCATCAATCAGTACAAGGTGAATGCTGCCACTGGCATCAGAGAGGGCAGCCTGGGCTGTGTGATTGGCACGGAAAATGGCGCGAAGCATGACAACCGCTATGATGTTACCATATTAGTAAACGGTCTTCCTCTTGTGCATATTGAGCTGAAGCGCAGAGGAGTTGCTATCCGTGAAGCATTCAATCAGATCAACCGCTACCAGAGAGACTCTTTCTGGGCAGGATGCGGATTGTATGAATATATTCAGATTTTTGTTATTTCCAATGGCACGAATACAAAGTATTATTCCAACAGTACCAGAAGGAATGCAGAAAAAGAACATGAGAAACGGGGAGCAAGTAAGACCAAGACCAGTAACAGTTTTGAGTTTACCTGCTTCTGGGCAGATGCCAATAACCGTGTAATCCCTGATCTGATTGATTTTACAAAGACTTTTTTCGCAAAGCATACGATTCTGAATATCCTTACGAAATACTGTATTTTTACATCAGAGGATATGCTGATGGTCATGCGTCCGTACCAGATTACAGCTACGGAGCGAATTCTCAATCGCATCGAAATTGCCAATAATTATAAGAAGTACGGCAGTGTCGAGGGTGGTGGTTACATCTGGCATACCACAGGTTCCGGCAAGACGCTGACTTCGTTCAAGACGGCAAGACTGGCATCGAAGCTGCCGTATATTGACAAGGTGCTGTTTGTGGTTGACCGTAAGGATCTGGACTATCAGACCATGAAAGAATATGATCGTTTTGAAAAAGGGGCAGCCAACAGCAATACCTCGACAACCATATTAAAACGGCAGTTGGAAGATCCAGATGCACACATCATTATTACTACAATCCAGAAACTGGCTACTTTTATAAAAAAGAATCCGGGACATGAAGTGTATACGAAACATATCGTTATTATTTTTGATGAGTGCCATCGTAGTCAGTTTGGCGATATGCACACTGCGATTGTGAAGAATTTCAAGAAATATCATCTGTTTGGATTTACAGGAACACCGATTTTCTCTGTTAATTCCGGCAGAGCAAAAAATCCAGAATTCTTTACTACAGGTCAGACCTTTGGAGACCAGCTCCACAGCTACACGATTGTGGATGCGATTAACGATAAAAATGTTCTTCCATTCCGGGTGGATTATATTAAAACGATGGATGTGGAAGAAGAAATAACAGACGAGATGGTATGGGACATTAACCGTGAAAAGGTTATGATGGCTCCTGAACGTATCCGAATTGTAACACAGTATATACTGGAACATTTTGACCAGAAGACCTATCGTGGGGATAAAACTTACATATACAATACGCTGACTAATATTGCAGAGGTGGCTTCTGCCAAACGGGACGAGGTAGAGGAGATCAAGCAGAAACAGCGTATCAGCGGTTTTAATTCCATTTTTGCAGTATCAAGCGTTCCTATGGCAAAACTGTATTATCAGGAATTCAAAAAGCAGATGGTAGCAGATCCTACCAAAAAACTGCGAGTTGCAACTATTTTTAGTTTCGGGGCAAATGAGGAAGAATCAGATGGTATTCTGGATGAAGAAAATTCAGAGGATACCTCTGCCCTTGATCAGCCATCCAGAGAATTTCTGGAAGAAGCTATTGACGATTATAATAAAATGTTCCATACGAATTACGATACCTCAAGTGATAAATTCCAAAATTACTATAAAGATGTGTCGCTTCGTATGAAAAACAAGGAACTGGATATTCTGATCGTAGTAAATATGTTCCTTACAGGTTTTGATGCCACAACTATGAATACGTTGTGGGTAGACAAGAATCTGAAAATGCACGGATTGATACAGGCATTTTCCCGTACCAACCGCATTCTGAATTCTATCAAGACCTTTGGAAATATTGTATGTTTCCGAAATCTGCAAAAGCGTGTGGATAGTGCTATTTCCCTGTTTGGAGACAAGAATGCCGGAGGGATTGTTCTATTGCAGAGCTTTAAGGATTATTATTACGGATATGAATCTGTAGATGGCAAGCCAATGCCAGGATATGTGGATATGGTGGAAGATTTGAACAATAAGTTTCCTCTGTCAGACCCACAGATTGTCGGAGAGCAGAATCAGAAGGATTTTATTGCTTTGTTTGGTGCGATTCTTCGTATGAGAAATCTCCTGCTTTCCTTTGACGAGTTCAAGGGGAATGAGCTGATTTCCGAACGTGATTTACAGGATTATCTTGGTCGTTATCAGGACTTACGTGATGAGTGGAAACGCAAGCGTCAGGAAAGTACGGATATTACAGATGATGTAGTATTTGAGATTGAACTGATCCGGCAGATAGAAATTAACATCGATTATATTCTCATGCTCGTAAAGAAGTACCATGATACCCATTGCGAAGACAAGGAAGTTCTGATTACCATTAATAAGGCGATTGATGCCAGCCCGGAACTGCGTAGCAAGAAACAGCTTATTGAAACTTTTATTGCAGGAATCAACGATGTGGATGATGTCGTGAATGAATGGCACGAGTTTGTGGTGGAGCAGCGTGACCATGACCTTAATGCGATTATCACAGAAGAAAAGCTAAAACCAGAAGATACACGGAAGTTTATGGAAAATGCGTTCCGTGACGGAGAAATAAAAACAGCCGGAACGGATATAGATAAACTTATGCCACCGATTTCACGATTTGGCGGTGGTGGCAGAGCCAAGAAGAAACAAGGTGTCATTGACAAGCTGAAGATTTTCTTTGAAAAGTATTTTGGCATCGGTGGTTCGTCTACATTTACTGAGCCAGAGCATAATACAGTGAAGTATAGTCTTGATGAGCAGAATACATTGTCTATGGTTGCAGAATCTAAAATACCATATGGAAATGAATAAAATGTTATAAATCTGTTATTAATAAAACGTAGGGAGAGAGTGTCTGCAATGAGTAAAGGAGTAATTTACATACTGACTAATCCATCATTCCCTGATTATGTGAAAATAGGATATGCAAAAGATTTAGAAAAGAGAATGAAGCAACTAAATCGAAGTGAAACTATTCCATTTGCATTTCGTGCATATGCTGTATATGAAGTGGAATCAAATCTGACAGATCTTGTTTTACATGATTTGATTGATAAATTGAATCCAGATTTAAGATCAATAGAAAATTTTGATGGAAAAGAGAGAAAAAGAGAATTTTATGCCATGAGCCCGGAAGATGCCTATGACTTACTGGACAGTATTGCAAAAATCAGTGGAACAGAAGAACGATTGAAGAAAATGGCACCAGAGGGACATGAAATTTTGGATGAGGAAACAGCTGCAGAAGTCGCAAAAGAAAGTAGGCGTGGACCATTCAGATTTAGTAAATATGGCATTCCTCAGAATGCTGAATTGGTTTTTATTAATGATGCATCGGTGGTTGTGAAGGTCATTGACGATAGGCATATTGCTTATAAAGGAGTTACGACATCTTTATCAGCATTAGCACAGCAGTTGTTGGAATATGATTATCAGGTACAGGGAACTGCATATTTTAGCTATCAGGGGGAAAAACTAACAGATCTTAGAGAACGAATGGAAAGCAAGAAATAACACGTTGATTGCAGAAAGTTGGTGGAAAGCTTGGATATAAAACAATTAATCGGTGAAGCAACTGAATATGACAAAAAGCTATCTTTGGAAGCGAAGAAACCAAAGAGTTGGTGTAAGAGCGTAAGTGCTTTTGCAAATACACTTGGTGGAGCATTAATCTTTGGAATAGCCGATAATGATGAAATTGTAGGACTTGAGAATCCGAATAGTGATGCTGAGAAAATAAGTGAAATCATTAAGACAAGGATGGATCCAATTCCAGAATTTCGTCTTCGATTTGAACAGGTCGAAGATGGAAAAGTATTAATTTTATTGGATATTTTCAAAGGTGAAGAGACACCGTACTATTATTCGGGTGATGGTGTGCTGGAAGCATATGTTCGTGTTGGAAACGAGAGTGTGAAAGCGACATCAACGGAATTGAAAAGACTGGTATTGCGCGGTAGAAATACATCTTATGATTCACAGATTTCTACGTATAAAGTGGAAGATTTTGCCTTTTCCAAACTCCGGGAAAGATATAAAAAATGGACAGGAAATAGTTTTGATGAGAAAGATCTTATATCATTTGGGCTGGCGAATGAGCAAGGATATTTGACAAATGCCGGAGCCTTGGTTGCAGATGAAAGCCCTATTCGATGGTCAAGATTATTTTGTACCCGGTGGAATGGATTAAATAAAAGCGGTGGTACAATAGATGCATTTGACGATGCGGAATATTCTGGAAGTGTTTTGTCATTAATTGATAATGGAGAAGCTTTTATTAAGAGAAATGCGAAATTAATGTGGAGAAAGACTGCTAATTCCAGAGAAGAAATGCCGGAATATGTAGAACGTAGTTATCATGAAGCATTGGTTAATGCATTGGCCCATAGAGATTATCTTGTGAATGGTAGTGAAGTGCATATTGATATTTACGATGATCGTATGGAAATTTATTCGCCGGGAGGCATGCCGGACGGTTCCATTATTCAGGACAGAGATCCACTTACAGTTCCATCAACGAGAAGAAACCCGGTTTTGGCAGATATATTTAATCGGCTGGGATATATGGAACGTAAAGGTAGTGGATTCGGAAAAATCATTGGAGGCTATGAATTTCAAATCAACTATGATGAAAGTAAAAAGCCGTCTTTTAGATCAGATCGGTACCAGTTTACAGTTGTGATGCCAAATTTGAATTACAATGTCCCTCAGGATGTCCCTCAGGATGTCCCTCGGAATGTCCCTCAGAAAAAAGAGAGTAATCCGTTGGAAATTCAAATATTGAATATGATAAAAAAGGATAATAAAATCAGTACAGAAAAAATGGCAATGATGTTAGGAATAAGTTCCAAAACTGTAAAACGTCATATCAAAGATATAGGTATTGTTCGATTTGTTGGTCGTGGTTCTAATGGACATTGGGAAATAATTGATGATTAGAAATACAACTTAATGTCATTAATAGCAAAGCTATAAGATTTCAAAAATGGAGTCTTATAGCTATTTTTTTGCGCAAAAATAAAAAAATATTCGCCAACACCCTGTAAAAACACCGTTCTTCTTTTGTATATGTGAGAGACAAAAACAAAAAAATAAAATTTTTTACATTTGCCACTGTATTTTACCCTCTGAGCGTTTCGTTATATGAGGGCGTAAAAAAGAAAGTCTGATGCAGTGGCAAAGAAATTGTTTTCGTGCTCTCGATTGAATCCAGGCCTGATTCATATGGAACAAGTAAATCAGAACAAAAAAAGGAGGAAGATGAGATGAACAAAGTGATTTTAATGGGACGGCTTACAAAAGCTCCGGAGATTAAAGATTTGCAGGATGATAATAAAACCGCAATGGCGCGATATACGTTAGCGGTTGAACGGAGATATGGAAAAGATCGGGAAAGGGAAGCAGATTTTATTTCCTGCGTGACATTCGGAAAGAATGCAGAGTTTGCGGAAATCTATTTGAAAAAAGGAACCAAGATTGTCATCAGCGGACGAATCCGCACAGGAAGTTATACAGACAGCGAAGGAGTGAAAAGATATAGCAGCAATGTTGTTGTAGAAGAACATTTTTTTGCTGAAAGCAAGAAAGCATCCGATACGAATCCAAAGGATGAGAACGATGGATTTATGAGTGTGCCGGAAGACGCAGAGTTGCCGTTTGAGTAGACAGAGATCTCTGGAGCTTAAGCGGAAGAGCGCACTTATATACTTTAGCAAGTATGTGCGTCCTCCGGAAGGGTACTTCTTTCTGGAAGCTATTCCAAAAGAAGTTTTCGGATTGCATCCGGTGAAGGGGGTATCCCTTCCGGCATAGATGCCTAACCCATAAAAAGAAACATGAAAAGAGAAATAACAGGAGGAAGTTGATTATGGCAAAAAAAGAAAATTTTCAGGAATATGTAACACGTACACAAAATGAAATCGCAGGGATTGAATCGAAAATCGAAGCGGAAAAATTGAAAAAACTGCAATTAGAACACAAGATGCAGCGATTGCAGAATGTTACAGAATATAAGGTGAATAAATCGAAAAAAGCGAGAGTGAGTCGCCTGATTACAAGGGGAGCTGCGATTGAATGTATTTGCAAAGATGTGGAATTGCTTGATAAAGCAGAGTTCTTTCTTCTGGCAGAAAGGATTTTCTCGGATCCGGTTCTTTGTGATGCGATTGCAAAAATGGTTGTTGGAAGAAGAGATTGTATAGAAGCAGGAGAAGCAGAACTTCAAAGCACCATTGAAGACTTAAAAGAAGCTGGATATTGGAAGTCCAGCAGAAAGGAGTAGGAGATGGCAAGCTATCATTTTCATTTAACACAGGTGAAGAGAAGCAGAGGACAGTCCGTGATTGCTCAGGCTGCATATCGCGCAGGAGAAAAGCTTTACAGTACCTACTATGGAGAATCCAGTGATTTTACAAGAAAACGTGGCGTGGTCATGGCAGAAATTTGTCTGCCGGACCATGCACCCCGGGAATATGCTGACAGGGAAACGTTGTGGAATGCGTTGGAATGGGCAGAGACTGGAAGAAAAGCACAGCTGGCTCACAGCTTTGATATTACGCTCATGAACGAGTTTTCCATGGAAGAAAACATTGAAATGGCACGAACATTTGTCCGGGAAGAACTGGTGTCCAGAGGCATGATTGCCGATTTTGCAATTCATGATCCAGTGCGGCCGAAAGGTGCAGAACCCAATCCACATATCCACATCTTAGTTCCGATCCGTCCTTTGAAGGAAGATGGAACCTGGGGGATAAAAGAAAAGAAGATATCGGTGATGGATGAGCAGGGGAATCCGGTTTTGGATAAAAATGGAAAACAGGCATACCGTGCAGTATCCACAACCGGATGGAGCAGCAAGGAGATGCTGATCTATCTGCGAAAAAACTGGGAAAATCGGTGCAATGAAAAGTTTAAAGAAAAAGGATTATCTGTTCGGGTCGATGCACGTTCTTTCAAAGAACGGGGAATTGACCGAATCCCGATGATTCATGAAGGACCACATGTACGCGCAATGGAAGCAAAAGGAATCCGGACTGCATTAGGAAATCTGAACCGGCTGATCAGTCAGTTTAATCAGATAGCTATGGAAATCACAGTGTTGAAATCTTGGATATCAGAAAAAATATATGAACTGAAAAGGCAGATGCATTATGTGCAGAAACCAATGCTGGCCGGGTATTTGCAGCAATATTATGACGAGAGAAACCGAGTGGCGAGAACCTATCAATATGGAAGTCAGAAAGCAATGAATACAAATCTGAAACAGCTTGCAGAGACGATTGCATTTTTGTCAGATGAAAATATTGATACACCAGAAGAACTGGAACAGCGGATTCAGGAACTGAGCAGCCGAGGGCATGATTTGCAATACGATCTTGATGAGGCGGACAGTTTGATTCAGGAGATGAAGAAGTTGATAAAGGCATGGGATGATTATGAGACATTTCGACCGGTTTATGAAGAGTATAAAAACAAATTTTTCGGCAAGGAAAAATTTAAAAAGGAGCATGCAAAAGAGCTGAATCGGTACCACAGAGGGAAAAGGATCGTCATGGGAAACAGGAATGCAGAAGGAAAAGTGCCGGTTTCCAATTGGAAAAAGTATCTGAAAAATGCAACGGAGGAGAAAGAAACTTTAGAAGCGGAGAAAAAGGAAGTTCTGGAAAAGCTTCGGCCATTGCAGAAAGTACAAAGATCCGTTGATCTGGTAATGATGGAGATAGAAGATCAGCCAGATCCAGAGAATTTGCTTGCAGAAGAAAAAACAGCATGCAGAGATCAGATTCAAAAGAAAGATAGAGTAAAGAAAAAATCATATGGAGTGGAATTATAGGAGGAATAGAAAATGCCAAGATATACAGAAGAACAGATAGCAAGAGCAAATGAAACAGATCTGGTTTCTTTTCTGAGGGCCAGAGGGGAAAAACTGAAGAAATCAGGAAAAGAATATCGATGGATGAAGCATGACAGTCTGACAGTCGATCATAATGAGTGGTATCGCTTTAGCGGAAGTAAAGGAGGACATCCCATTGACTTTTTAATGGAATTTTATAATATGTCATTTCCGGAAGCTGTAAAAGCATTAATCAATGAATCACCCGGCGAAGGTAAACAGGATGTTAAGAAAATGGAACAGGAGGATGCAGGCAGCCATGAAGGCTGCCCCATCCCCTTAGAAAAAGTGAAATTGCAACTTCCAAAAGCATATGAAAACAATGACAGAGTGAGGGAGTATTTGATTAAAGAACGAAAGATCTCTGAAAAGATTATTGACCAGATGCTTGCAGAAGGGAAAATTTACGAAGATGCGGTAAAGCACAACGTGATATTTATTGGTTACGCTCCGAAAGGAACGATTCGTTATGCAGGCATAAGAGGAACGAAAGAAAAATACCGGGGAGATGCACCGGGATCGGAAAAGGCATATGGATTTAGCCACACGGGTACAGATGATACGTTATTTGTCTTTGAAGCACCGATCGATCTGCTTTCTTTTCTGAGCGCCACAGGAGATGGATGGGAAACCCATCACTACATTTCATTGGGCGGAGTCAGCGAAAAAGCGTTGATGCAGTATCTTGCAGATCATAAAAATATCCGAAAGATTTTTCTTTGCCTGGATAATGATACTGCTGGGAATGCCGCTTGTGAGAAGCTTGCAGAAAAAATCCCTGACGATAAGATGGTGATGCGATTAAGACCAGTAAAGAAAGACTGGAATGAATGTCTGACAGCAGGAATTGATAGAAAAGATATGGCAGAGGAAATCCCTTTGAAGAAGAAACAAGTACAGGAAGGAAATCCAATCCCAGTCATAAAAATGTCAGATGTGGAAGAAAAAGTAGTGCAGTGGTTATGGTATCCATTTATCCCATTTGGAAAAGTAACGCTGATCCAGGGAAATCCGGGAAAAGGAAAAACATGGCTTGCAATGGCACTTTGTGCATACTGTACAGCAGGGAGAGAACTTCCAAATGCGCTTCCAATCGAACCATTCAATGTCTTTTACCAGACCGCAGAGGACGGAGTTGGAGATACGATCAAGCCAAGACTTGCAAAATGTGGAGCAGATATGACAAGAGTTCGTTTTATCAATGAGGAAGAAAAGCAGCTTTCCATGACAGATGAAAGAATTGAAAAGGCAATCAGGCAGAATGATGTAAGGCTGATGATCATGGATCCGATACAGGCCTATCTGGGAGCCAATGTGGATATGAACAGAGCCAATGAGATCCGACCGTTGTTTCGCAATCTTAGTAATATAGCAGAACGTACAGGATGCGCCATTGTGCTGATTGGTCATTTGAACAAAGCATCGGGAGTGCAGAGCGATTATCGTACACTTGGATCCGTGGATATCGCTGCGGCGGTCAGAAGTATTTTGTTTGTAGAAAAAGTTGAGAAAGAGAAAAGCCAGGATATTCGTGTGGTCTATCAGCAAAAGGATTCCTTGGCGAAAAAGGAAAATCCGGTAGCTTTTTCTCTGAGCGATGAAGGACTTATTTGGATGGGAGAATATGACATTTCCATTGATGATCTGCTTGCTGGAAATACCGGAACAAAGAAAGAGACGAAATTGGAAAAAGCCAAAAAGCTTATTCTTGAATTGCTGGGAAAAAGGAAAATGATGTGTCTGGAAGAACTGGAAGCAGAGTTGCAGGCATATGAAATTTCGGCAAGAACCGGAAGAGATGCGAGAAAAGATTTGGAGGACCAGTTAATCTATGGATGGTATCAAAGCAGAAAGACAATTTCACTGAAAAAAGATTCTTAAGCAGTTACATTGGCAAAAAAGGCATTGGCAGTGGCAATGCGTATAGGACCACTTGCCTGCCGCCAATGTCAGAGAAATTTACATAGAAGAAAATGATGCGAGAGGAGATGAACAGATGAGTAATTATGAAATACCATACTGGAAGAAATATACATTATCTATTGAGGAAGCGGCGGCATATTTCCGTATTGGAGAAGGAAAGCTTCGTAAATTGGTAAGCGAAAATCCCAATGCAGAATATCTGTTGTGGAACGGAAACCGTGTGCAGATTAAGAGAGAAAGATTTGAACGATTTGTAGATACACTTAGTGCAATATAAAAAAACAAAGACTAAAAAATAAAAAAGAAGGAGGTGTTCGAGGTGGAGGCAACGTGATATACTAACAATATCATGTTGCGTCCCCTTGGAGGTAAAATATGATTTCAAAGAGACGTGATGATAAAGGAAGAGTTCTCCAGCAGGGAGAATGGCAGGAACCAAGTGGAAGATATCGTTATAAATATACAGATTCACTTGGAAAGCGAAAAATATTATATAGTTGGAGATTGACAGAATCGGATAAGATGCCGGAAGGCAAAAGAGCGGATTTTTCACTGAGAGAGAAAGAACGCAAAGTACAGTCCTTACAGATGCAGGGAATCACTGGAAGTAAGTTGACGGTGCTTGAACTGGTAGAAAGATATCTTTCATTAAAAACAGGAGTGAAGCACAATACATTAGCAAACTATAATTTTGTCGTAAATGTGCTGAAAAAAGAAGAGTTTTCTCATAAGAAGGTGGATGATGTTAAGCTGTCTGATGCGAAGATATTTCTGATTAAGCTTCAGAGGGATGGAAGAGGATATAGTTCAATTCACTCGATCAGAGGCGTGTTAAGACCGGCATTTCAGATGGCTGTAGATGATGATCTAATCCTTAAGAATCCATTTGGATTTGAACTTGGTACGATACTGGTCAATGACAGTCAGAAAAGAGAAGCAGTTTCCTTAGAGGACGAGGCAAGATTCCTGAAATTTGTAAAGAATGATCCACACTATAACCGTTACTATGATGCATTTTACATCTTATTTAAAACGGGACTAAGAATTTCAGAGTTTTGTGGGCTTACCGTGCGAGATTTGGATTTCAAGAATGAAGTGATACGAATTGATCATCAATTGCAAAGAACCAGAGATATGAAGTATGAGATTGTTTCCACAAAAACGACAAGTGGAACCAGATTGTTGCCTATGGAAGAAGATGTGAAAGATGCATTCCTTCGTATTCTGAAGAATCGCAAAAAGACGAAGAAAGAGCCAACAGTGGATGGATATGGGGGATTTTTGTTCCTGGATAAGAATGGGAATCCAATGGTTGCACTTCACTGGGAAAAGTACATGCAGCATGCAAGAGAGAAGTACAACAAAGAACATTTATTACAATTACCCTTGATTACTCCGCATATCTGTAGGCATTCATATTGTACAAACATGGCAAATTCCGGAATGAATCCAAAGACTCTGCAATATCTGATGGGACACTCAGATGTATCTGTGACGCTTAATATTTATACGCATACCGGCTATGACGATGCGAAAAAAGAACTTGCCAGGTTGAAAGAAGCAAAGAAAGAACTGGATAAAAACCGGTTTGTAACCCAAAAACATGCACAAATAACTCATGAAAGCCTTATTTCGTAAGGCTTTCCGGACAAGAAAAATAACCCATTTATAACCAAAATGCCCGAAAAAACATGAGAAAATGCAAGAATTTATGAGAAAAAAAGCCGTTTAAGAAAAATGTGTATAAAGGCTGGAAAGCCAGTATTTACAAGGTTTTGAGGAGATATAAGGAGATAAAATGAGTAAGATAAAAGTATTATTCATCTGCCACGGCAATATCTGCCGTTCCCCAATGGCAGAATTTGTTATGAAGGATTTAGTAAAAAAAGCTGGTCTGTCAGATCAGTTTGAGATTGCGTCTGCTGCAACCAGTCGGGAAGAAATTGGAAATCCTGTTCATCGTGGAACCAAAAACAAATTAAAACAATATGGTATTTCCACGGATGGAAAATATGCGATTCAGATGACGAGCGAGGATTATCGTGCTTATGATTACATCATTGCTATGGAGCGATACAACCTTCGGAATATGGAGCGGTTTATCCATGGAGATCCAGCGCATAAAGTACATCTGTTGTTGGATTTTACGGATCGTGGGGGAGATATTGCGGATCCGTGGTACACAGGAAATTTTGATGAGACTTATGAAGATGTGCTGGAAGGCTGTCGGGGATTATTGCAGTATATCCGGGAGCATGTACTGCAATAGTTGATAGTTGAGTTTTTTATAGACAGTGTCTTTAAAAACATTTATACTTTAAAGTCATAAATACTTTAAAGTGATAAATATGTTGATATCCAAATTATATAAATGGAAATTGCCTAAAGAAGAAATGAGGTTGAAATAATGTATTATGTACCGGATGGCACAGAAGTGTGCGGATTTTATGAATGTGAAGAATGTGGAAATCGATTTTTGTCTTTGAAGATCGGACCGAAGTTGGTGTGTCCATATTGTGGGGAAGAACCGGATATGGAAATCGGCCCGGATGAAGAGATGCCGGTGGCAAAGGAAACAGCTAAATTGCTGGAAATTGTGGAAGGTACGGAAAATGTGGAACGAATGGATGCATTGCTTTCACTGGCGGTAACCGGTGGGGATTATGAGTGGATCTGACCATAGAATTCTGATTGGAGCAGGGAAGATTTACAGCGATATATCACAGAGAAAGAGATATAAGTAAGACAGGAGAGCGGACAGAAATGTTTTTTATGATGGGAATCACGGATGGCCGGAAAGAATTGAATTACAGTCAGACGGAAATCTGCAGTGTCTGCGGATGCTATGGGCGTTATCAGGTATTTATGACCTATACCGTTCTATCACTGTTTTTTATTCCATGTTTTAAGTGGAATCGGCATTATTATGTACAGACAAGCTGCTGTAATACGTTATATGAACTGGACAGGGAAGTTGGCAGACGGATAGAACGGGGCGAGAATGTACGGATTCTGGCGGAACATTTGCAAAAGCTGGGAAGTGGAAGAAGTAGTTATACCGACTATAAACGATGCCTGAACTGTGGATATGAAACGACAGAAGATTTTGTGTTTTGTCCCAAATGCGGTGCAAGGCTTTGAACGCTTTACGAGTAAATCGCGAAATCGGATTGTGAATGTCCGTTTTACAAAAATGAAGGAAGTCCCCGGTTATATTACAGTCAGTAATACGCAGCGGGGACTTTTTTCAGTCAGGAGGAATGATATGTGGAAAATTAAGCAGATTGCAGAGGCAGATTTTGGCTGTGAGGAACGGATGCCGGGAGAAAAATTAAAATGCCTGGTAATCCTGGAAGATGAAAGTGGTAATGTGCGTTGCCTGGAAACAGAAGATGAATGGTTGACGGAACAGGGGCTGGATGAGGGCAGTGAATGGAAAGACTGAACGAAATTTCGACGTCTGCTTTACTCAGCAATCTGTTTTCCGGTCACATCCAGATGATATTTTTCCCGGTAGATGAGCTCTGAGATAGGGACAAGCTGATACCCTTTTTCCTGAAGCTGTGTCAGCAGGTTATCCAGTGCATCTGCCGTATATTTTGCCCCATTATGGCACAGGATGATGGCACCGCCATCAAGGTGTTTGCTGTCGCCCCAGATACGGGAGATGATATCATCAACGCCATAATCTTTCCAGTCAAGGCTGTCGATGGACCACTGAATTGGATAATAACCACAGGAGAGCACACCGGTGATGACCTCGTTATCATAGTCGCCATAAGGCGGCCGGAAGAGGAACATTTCATAGCCGGTGAGCTCTTTTTACTTTTTATGGACAGACATGATTCATCCCGAATCTCCGTGTCGGAGAGTTGGCTCATATTTTGTGGTTCTGACTATGATTGCCAAGATCGTGTCCGGCTTCATAGATTGCCCGGACATCATCCGGGTAAGATTCTACCCAGCCGCCGGTCATGAAAAACGTGGCATGTACGTTGTGTTTGGCCAGAATTTCCAGAATACGTGAGGTATCGTCATTGCCCCAGGCGGCATCAAAGGAAATGGAATCTTGGTTCCTGTGTGTCTACGCAGTAGATGGGAAGTTCTTTTCCGTTGACAGTATTGCTGACGGAAATCGTACCGTTGGTCATTTGAAAATAAATTGTTACGGCAAGGATACAGATAACCGTTGCCGGCAGCAGAATGGACAGGTGTTTTTTTTTCCTTCATGGGTTCTCCTTTTTTTATTTCTCAGAGATACGATTATTACAATATATATGCTCCAAAAATACTTTTATTAATGCCACTGGAAAAATGTGTATTGTCCGGGAAAAAAGTACAGTAAGAAATGTGTAAAAAATAACAATAATAGTTGACTTTCTGTTTAATAATAGTATAATCGAAATCGTGACAAAAGTTTAGTGACAGTCAACATTTTGTTAAGCATTCAGAATCTGACAACGTCATGGAATGAATGGAATCACAGAAATAATGAAAATATAAAAATCTTTTGACAGAAATGGAAGCGAGAGAGATGGAGCCGAATTATGTGAACAGCAGAATCGGAGAAAAAATTAAAGATCTGAGAAATAAAAATGGCCTGACCCAGCAGGAACTGGCAGACCGGGCGGAACTGACCAAAGGATATATATCCCAGCTGGAGCGTGGCCAGGTGGCACCTTCCGTGGTGACACTGCTGGATCTGATTGAGTGTCTCGGAACGACACCTTCTGAATTTTTCAAAGAGACGGAAGAGGAACATGTCGTATATTCCGAAGGTGCTTTTTTTGAGAAAATTGATGAAGTGGGCAACAGTATCCAATGGATCGTGCCCAATGCACAGCAGAATCAGATGGAACCACTTCTGGTAGTTGTACAGCCGAAGGAGCAGCTGCAGGAAGATAAACCACATGAGGGGGAAGAATTCGGATATGTGATTTCCGGGCGGATCCGACTGCATCTTGGAGACAAAAGCTATGTGGTAAAATCAGGTGAGAGTTTTTATTTCCGTGCGAATCGGAATCATTTTATTGAAAATACAGGCAGCCGTCCGGCAAAATTTGTCTGGGTGAGCACACCACCGACATTTTAGCCCAATGAAGTAAATAGGATGAGTGGGGTGCGAATATCCGCCGGCCCCGGATAGTGTGAGCAGAAATTTGAAAAACATATGAGGAGAAAAAGGGATGGAACAGGCAATCTTGAATTTACAGCATCTGACAAAATCTTTTGATGGGAAAAAGATTCTGGATGATCTGAGCATTGACATAGGAAGAAATGAATTTGTGACCCTGCTGGGTCCTTCCGGCTGTGGCAAGACTACCACATTGCGTATCATTGGTGGTTTTGCGACACCGGATGAGGGAAAGGTTATTTTTGAAGGTAAGGATATTACGAATCTGTCTCCGGATAAGCGTCATATCAATACTGTATTTCAGAAATATTCGCTGTTTTCCCATATGAGTGTCGGGGAAAATATTGCATTTGGACTGAAATTGAAGAAAAAGAGTAAATCATATATTCAGGATAAGATCAGATATGCATTGAAACTTGTGGATTTGGAAGGGTTTGAAGACCGACATCCGATGTCTCTGTCCGGTGGACAGCAGCAGCGTATCGCCATTGCCCGTGCGATTGTAAATGAGCCGGAAGTGCTGCTTTTGGATGAGCCGTTGGGAGCATTGGATCTGAAGCTGCGTCAGGACATGCAGCAGGAGCTGATTAAGATAAAAAATGAACTGGGTATTACTTTTATTTTTGTAACTCACGATCAGGAAGAAGCACTGACCATGTCTGACCGGATCATTGTTATGAACCAGGGGTTGATCCAACAGGTGGGTACGCCTGTAGATATTTACAACGAACCGCAAAATGCGTTTGTAGCTGATTTTATTGGTGAGAGTAATATCATTGATGGTGTGATGCCTAAGGATTGTCTGGTGGAAATCCTCGGATGTCCGTTCCCGTGTGTAGATACTGGATTTGCAGCGAACGAAAACGTCGATGTAGTCATCCGACCGGAAGATATGGAATTCCTTGAAAAAGGGAAAGGTATGATGGATGGTGTTGTTACTTCGATTCTGTTTAAGGGTGTGCATTATGAAATGAAGGTGCAGGCGAATGGTTATGAGTGGCTGGCGCACAGCACCATCTCTTATACTTCCACATGATGGGCAACATGCATTTCTACCATCTTTTATGGCAAGTTCTTCAATGGTGTTGGCTCCAAATTTTTCTTTGTTTATACGTTGGTTTACTGCAACCTGGAGCAAAGCAAA
>ENA-OQHF01000867-OQHF01000867.1-human-gut-metagenome-genome-assembly--contig:-NODE-867-length-17213-cov-6.365621_pt1 | contig 17213 bp, 13 predicted proteins | sample MGYA00242559_ERZ504709 | MGnify/ENA primary metagenome ERZ504709 (study PRJEB26092, sample SAMD00036203) | human gut metagenome | host: Homo sapiens | study: EMG produced TPA metagenomics assembly of... | reverse complement strand
GAGGCAACAGCCAGTCCAAGCATCTCAAGGTATGTTGGTAGGGTCGCCGGTCTTGCTGTCTTGCTAGTGCTGTGCTTCCTGAAGAAGTTGTTGTTTATTGCCTGTACCAGAAGTGGTTATGTTGTTCTTAGATGCTGCAGGTGTTGCCGTTGGTGTGGTGGTCGGGGTTGGTGTCGGTGTGGTTCCGTCCGCTTTCACCAGAGCTTCCATAGCTTTGTTCAGTGAAGCTGCTGCATTATCTACACTTGTCTGGTCTTTCTTAGCTTCCAGGGCACTCTTTGCATTCTTCAGTGCTACCTGCAGAACTTTCCAGCTGTCTGCTGTGTAATCTGCTTCTTTCAGTGCTTCTGCACTCTGGATCGCTTTTTCCAGAGAAGCTGTGTTGATTTCCTTCGCAGGATCTTCTTTTGCAGCTTTCTTATAAACAAAGCTCAAATCTTTGTATCCGGTTGCTGTTACTACGATTTCAAAGCTGTCACCCTCTGCAAATGGTGCTGCATCTGTGATCAGCGTTCCGTCATCATTAAACAGTTCTACTGCATTACGTCCGCTTACTGCATAAGGTTTTCCATTAACAGATACGGAGGTAATATTCTTGATGTAATCTGCAAATTCTGCGTCAGTAGCGCCTGCTGCTTTTGTCAGACCAGGTTTTTCACTGTTTTCGTTATATGCTGCCGGCATTGTTTCCGCATATACTTCAAATCCAAAACTGATCGGTGCATATTTTCCACTCTTATCAGTAATAGTCAGTGTGTATGCTCCTTTTTTCACATCTTTCAGGATCAGTTTTTCGCCTTTTACGATGGCAGTAGCACCCTCTACCGTGTACTCTGCGTCAAATCCTTCCGGAAGAGTCAGACCGGAAATAGTAGTTGCCACACTTGTTTCTCCGTCTTTCAGTTCCGCATCTGCTACAGCAACTGCGCTGGTATCGAATTTTACAGGTACATACAGACCTTTTTCGCCGCCTACCGGGATCTCATAGATACCGTTAGCTGTGTAATAAGTCACTTTATCGATATGCTGTCCCATCATTGCTTTGTAATGTTCAGATGATGTCGGGCAGTTATGTACTGCTGTGGTAAATCCGGTAGCCCATGCCAGTTCGGAAACTCTCCAGATATTTTCCAGATGACGCATACCGTAATCGCTGCCTTCTTTTGTGCTTACAATAACACCGTAGATAGCTGTTCCTGACGGAATGGTATCGGTCAGTCCATCCAGATCCAGCTGATAGTCACCATATTTGGACTCGGTCATCAGTTCCGCTGTCACACCTTCAGTGATAGTTGTAGCGGTTCCCTGTGTTGCTCCGAAAGAGAATGTTCCATCTTCATTTACTGTCAGCTCTTTGTAGTAAGATGGTTTCTCACTCAGTGTATAATAGGAATAGCTTGCGCTCTCAAACAGGGCATCTTTTCCTGTATAATCTGTTGTGCTTTCCTGTCCTCTGTTGGTAACTGTGATACTTACTTTGGAATCATCGGTAATCTGTGTGTATTTGCTCAGATCCGTACCTGCCGGAACTTTTACCGGGAAAGTTACACCGGTGATCTCATCACCGCTTGCATCCACATGGTAAGATCCGCCTGCCAGAGAACCGGTTCTTACTTTGTTCTTGGTTGCAGAGGTAAATGCATCTACTTTAACATCGTTATTTACATCTGCTTTGTAGAACTGATCGTATGGGATGTTCATCAGAACATATGTTTCTTTCTGTGCTTTTACCAGGGCTTCGATCGCTGCGTTCAGATGATGCGTTGCTTCATCTACTGTTGCCTGAGTCTTCGGGTCTTTCAGCTCATCTTTTGCTTCCTGCAGTTCTGCCTGCATCGCTGCCCAGCTGTCTGCGGTGTAATCGCTCTCGGTCAGGGCTTCTGCAGCTTCGATCGCTTTCTTTAATTCGTCAGTGCTTATTTCTTCTTCACTGTCTTTTACGATATTTGCATCCGTTGCCTGGAACTGATAGGTTACATCTTTATAACCCAGCGCTGCAATCGTGATCGTCCAGTAGCCGGTTCCATCGGTTCCTTCCGGCAATGTGCATCTCAGGGATTTGGTCAGAGCCAGCTGAATTCCCTTTGTTTTATGCATCCAGTTGTCTGCTGCAAATTTTGTTCCATAGGTAGCCTTCACATTGCTGTAAGTGCTGTCATTGCCATAGTACGTCCAGGTTACCGCCTGCATATTGGCTCCAAGATCTCCATAGTTACCTGTCAGATCCACCCGAAGGAATTCTCCGTAAGAGCCTTTGGCATCTTTCACTGTTAAACCTGCTTCCGTTGCATCCGGAGCAGTCTTCAGTGTCTGTCCTTCGATACCGGAATCGCTTCCTGCCTGACGGGCGGAAAAACTGAAATTTCCTTTTTCGTCTTTGGTAACTGTCTTCAGTCCGTTGGTGGCTTCTGTCACGTTTGCCTTTACGCTGTAGGCCGCCAGTTTGTTTTCTCCGTATCCTCCGACCAGTTCCCCGCCGTTTTCCACTACGTTGTATTTCTGGCAGAATGCTTCATAGTCTGCACTTGCCACTTTCACCGGCACATACTTCAGTCCTGTTACTTCATAGTCTTTCAGCTTTGTAATAGTTCCGTCTGTATCTGTGATTTCTCCTCTATTAAATTTGATCACATTCCCATTCGTCAGGGTAATTTCTTTTCCATCTGATGACCAGTGGGATACTTCATAAGTTTTTCCGTTCTCTGCTTCAATGATCGCTACACACTGGAAACTTCCTCTGTGCAGTCCATGGCTTGCTGTTGCTCTTGTTACAGCATCGAACGCTCCTTTGTCTGCTTCGTTTCTTGTATCCAGTTCACTGGAAGAGCTGGAATCTCCGGCTGCCTGTACCCCTTCTGCGGCCCAGTACTCTGCCCATGTCATCGCCGCATAGACATATTTGTATTCTTCCTGTGCATTCTTTGTATACGTAAATTTCACTTCCGGATAACCGGTGGAAGTAACTGCGATTTCAAAAGTATCACCCTCAGCAAATGGTGTTGCATCTGTTTTCAGAGATCCGTCTTCGTTGATCACTTTCACAGCTCTACGTCCGCTTGCCGCATACGATTTTCCATTGACAGATACAGAGGTAATGTTGTTGATATAATCTGCAAATTCTTCATCGCTTGCATCTGCATTTTTTGTTATAGCCGGATTCTCATTATCGTTATTGTAAGATGCCGGTGCGCTGTCAACTGACAGGATAAAGGTTGTTGTCATATCTGCATACTTGTTATTTTTGTCAGATACTGTCAGCGTATATTTTCCTTTCTTTGCATTTTTAAATACGATTTTTCCGTTTTCCACAGTGAAATCCAGTCCGGCAATCTTGTATTCCGGTGAGAAATCTGTCGGAAGATTGGACACTGTAAGTTCTGCTTCCCCTGCAGATACTTTCGCATCTGCTACCTTTACCGTCTGACCTGCTTTTTTCGGTACATACAGATCCGCTACCGGAACTTCATAGATGCCTTTGGAAGTATAGTATGTCACTTTATTGATATGCTGTCCCATCATGCTCTTATAATGCTCAGAGGATGTCGGACAATTGTGTACTACTGAAGTAAATCCGGTACACCATGCAAGTTCTGTCACTCTCCAGATATTCTCCAGATGACGCATACCGTAATCATTGCCTTCTTTTGTACTTACAATGACACCGTAAACCTGTGTGCCACTCTGGGAAATGGTATTCTCCAGTCCGTCCAGATCCAGCTGGTAATCCCCATAAGAAGACTGTGTGGTGAGTTCCGGTGTTACTCCGGATACTGTGTTTACTGTTCCCTGTGTTTTTCCAAAGGAAAGATTTCCGTCAGCATTCAGGGTTACTTCTTTGTAATAAGACGGTGCTTCGCTCAAGGTATAATACGAATAACTTGCACTCTCAAACAGGGCATCTTTTCCCGTATATGTAGTTGTACTGGTCTGTCCTCTGTTTGTAACCGTAATATCTACAGAAGATTCATCTGTAACTTTTGTATACTTGCTCAGATCCACTCCTTCACCAACTTTTACAGGGAATGTCACACCTGTGATCTCATCACCGCTTGCATTCACATGATAAGATCCGCCTGCCAGACCGGCTGTACGAACTTTATTCTTCGTTGCTGAGGTAAATGCATCTACTTTTACACTGTTATTTACATCTGCTGCATAGAACTGATCATACGGAATGTTCATCAGGACGTACGTTCCGGTTGTAACGTCCGGTTTCTCCGACTCTGATGGTTTTGGTTTCAAAGCTGCAACTGCTGCATCCAGTGCTGTCTGGGCTGCGTCAACTGCTTCCTGGGATTCTTTTGCTTCCAGGGCTGCTTTTGCTGCGGTAAGCTTTTCTGTCATATTTGTCCAGGATGCTTCTGTATAATCTGCCTGATTTTTTTCTTCTGCTACTGTGATGGAAGCCTGAAGACCATCTGTCTTTACTTCAACCGGAGTTGGATCCTGTTTTTCAGCTGCTGACTGGATAGCTGCAAGGGCTGCCTGTTTTACTGCTGTAGCAGTACGGGTTGCACCCGATACTCCATCTGCTCCAATCTTCCATCCATTAATTGTTGCTTCAGTTGCTGGCTGACCTTCCAGCAAAGGTTTTATTCCTTTGCTTTTGTTATAAGCTTTATTAAAATAGCTATCATTTCCTGAGCTATAAGCTGCATCCGGTGTCACTGTAATATTTTCAAATCTTCCATCTTTTACTGTGAGCTCAACAGAAACACCATAATCTGCCCAGTCATCATCCACATCAGCAGCCGGATCTCTGTTTACCTGCGCAGTACTTGTGTACGTTCCATCCGCTGCTACCTGCTCTCCGGTCACTGCAAATGCTGTTACCGGGCAAAGTTCCACTGCCATTGCTGCGGCTACCGCCATGGCCATTGCTTTGGTCCTGACTCTTTTGTTGTTCATAAACTCCTCCTTCTTTTACCATAAAATTTTATAGTAGCTTATTATGTAACTATTCAGTAGCCAATGGGGAGGTACTGAACAGTTACCTTATTATCAAGTTAGTCACTATTTCTACTATTAGTTGATAATATTTATCATTAGTTGCGACTAACCTATAATCAAAAAAAATAGACGTTATCTCTTTTCTCAGGAATGTACCTGACAGCTGCCTCTCTCTCATGGGCTTTTATCAAGAGAGAAGTACCTGTCAGATACATTCCTTTTCGTTTATTTGTAACTGTTCAGCACCTTCCCGGTAGCTACCGAATAGTTACATTTATTTGCTCTTTCTTTCCGCTCCCGCGCCCTGACTGACTGCCGGGAGGATTTTACGGCTCACCACGCCGATCAGAATACCTGTGACCGTTCCCGCGATCATCAGCACCGGAAGGTAATAGATCAGCTTCGTATTTTCCAACACACACATCGCCACTGCGATCTGCCCGATGTTATGGGACACGCCTCCGGCAATACTTACGCCGATCATGGAGAATCCTTTGATTTGCTTTAACAGCAGCATCACCAGAAAACTTAAAATACCCCCTGCCAGACTGTACAGGATCGACATGCCGTTTCCGAACATAAATCCCACCAGCAGCACCCGGAGGATCACCACCAGCAGCACTTCCATCGGTGCCAGGATATACAGCCCGGTGACTGTCACCAGATTGGCAACTCCTAATTTAATTCCCGGTACTCCCAGGTTGATGGGAATCAGGCTTTCCACATAACTGAAGATCATCGCCAGAGCCACAAGCATCGCACCGCTCGATACTCTCCGGCTGATGCTGGTCAGACTGCGTTCCCTGCATCCATTTTTCTGCTGTTCCTGTTTTTTCATCTTCTCGTTTCCTTTCGGAGTATGTTGCTCGTAACTCTTCCACGACTTCACAGTTACCTTCTGAATCATTACGATTTCTCATCTTTCTTTCACTTCGCAATCGTATCCGGCACCAGCTTGTCACCTGCCGCCTTACTGTCCGTATCATTCTGACGGATCACTTCCACCACCAGTTTATGGGGCAGACATACGATGGTCTGTTTCTGACCGCTGATCCTGCCCTGCTCCTTGCAGTAGCCGTCCGGGCAGTCTGCTTCTTCCATATATGCCTGTCTGTCCTCGATACGGATCACATTGTGAAATTCTCCTTCAGTAACTTCGATCGTCTGATCTTTCTCCAGCGGATAAGTTCCATAGATTTCCCCGTTCACGGTAATCTGTACCTGATCCCCCTTCGTCTCTCCGGTTACATGCATCACCAGAAGCATTACCAGAGCCACCAGCACGATCCCTCCTGCCAGCAGGATATCTCTTTTTTTCATATCTGCTCCTTATCTGTCATTTTTGAAAAGCGCAGATCTTACAGTCCCAGCCACAGACAGATCCCAAGCAGGATCAGTGCACGCAGAATCGTAAACCAGAACTCATTTCCTTTGAGCTTCCGGATTCCGCAGTGAATGTGCTTCTGTGGACAGATATCGATACACTTCTGACACTGGAAGCAATCACCGCTGACAGCCCAGTCACCATCCGATGGAAGGCCGATCTGAGACGGGCAGGTCTTCGTACATGCTTTACATCCTTTTCTGCAGTTTTCTCTTCTTCTGTGAAGGGAGAAAAAGGGCAGAATCGGAAGCAGGGAAAATACTGCTCCCATCGGGCAGAAGAACCGGCAGAAAAATCTTTCCTGTACACACATGCCCACCATCAGAAGAATCAGGATCACAAGACCGATCACATAGCCTCCCAGACGGAAATTGCCTGCATGGATCATGGAAAATACATCCCACGGGCTGGTTCCCTGCGCTTTTCCATATACACCAGCATAGCACAAAAGAACAATCAGCAACAGTACCAAATATTTCATATAACTTAAAATCCCGACTGCCTTTTCCGGGATCTTCACCGGTTTCTTTTTCATTTTTTTGCACGCCTTTGTATACAGGGCATGCAGTGCATCTCCAAACGCGCCGAAGGCACAGGCAAATCCGCAGAAGAATCTGCCGAATACCATAGTGTAGAGACAAATCACCAGAAGCACCGTCACAAACGATGTCATAGCAACCTTCTCACCTGCTCCTATCTGGGTAAAAATGTATTTTACCCCCGCAAATGCTGCGGTATAGACAGATGGAATAAATATAAAATAAAGAAGCTGAATCAATGCCCGCAGCCAGGTATGTATTTTTTTCCTTTCTTTCGCTGTTAGATTATGTATATCCATAATTGCTGTCTTAATCCTCCTGGTTTGCTGCTTCTTCCAGTGCCTGTGCCACCGCTTCTTTGATACCGGTGGAACTGAAGGTTGCGCCGCTGATGGTATCTACCTCTGCACTCTGTGCTTCAAGGATTGTCGGAATTAATATTCCTCTGCCATCAGAAATGATAAGCGCCATCCTCTTTTTCCGCCGAGTTGATATTAATCTCAGAAATCATTCCATTCTCAACAATCACTTCCACATCCACCGGTCCGCCAAATCCCTGTGCTTCTCCGGTATAGGTTCCGTCTTTATAAGCACCGTCTGTGATTGTGCCTTCCTTTGCTGCATCGACTGACTGTTCCTGTTCCAGTTCCGCCTGCTGCTCTCTGAGCTGTTCTTCTGCCTGTTCTCTTTTGTCGAGTACCGTGTTATATCCGTTCAGGCAGACAACGACAGCCACCACACTGATCGCTCTGGTCAAAAATTCTTCCATTGTCCGTTCTCTTTTCTTTCTTGTTTCATAGGTATTCCGTGCTTTCACAGTTACCTGCTGAATAGCTGCTTTGTTTCTTACTGCCGTTTCGCATTATTGAATGCCTGCTGACATGCATCGATAATTGCCTGGGATGTACAGGTTGCTCTGGATACTGTATCGATACCATCCAGATTACCTTTTTCCGTAATCTGTTTTACCACACCCGTCTTGCTTGATGTTCCGTTGACCGCTTTATTAATGTAGCTGTCGTTACCGGATCCTCCGTCTCCATACACATTATCAATTTTTATAATCTTATCATCTTGAATCGTCACCTGTGCAAACAGATTATATGCTTCAAAATCCATATCCGCATCCGGCAGACAAAGCACCGTCACCGGATATACACCATCTATATAGGTGCTTTCCGGCGGCAGATCCGGTTCCGGATCCTCATTGGTCCCATCGGAAATCCGCAGCTCTGCAATTGCCTGATTCAACTGGGCTGCTGCCTCATCAAGCTGTGCCTGCTCTGTCGCATTCTTCAGCGCTTTTCTTGCATCTTTCAGACGAACTTTTACAACTGCCCAGCTTGCAGAAGTGTAGTCACCGCCATTCAGTTCATTGACCGCATCGATTACTTTTTCTACTTCCCCGGTATTTAACTGCACTCCATTGTTATCATCAGCAGTGTCTGTCTCTCCGTTGGTGACACGTTTTGCTTCTTCCAACGCATTCTTCACCGCCTGGATCAGTCCCTTGGAACTATAAGTAGCGCCTGATACGGTATCTACCTCTGTACTCTGTTTTTTCATCATCTGTGTGACCACATCCATGGCACGGCCGAAGAACGCATCGTCATCTTCTTCTCCGATGACCAGAACTGCCTTCAGTGTCTTTTCCCGGATCACGATGGCGACCGTAATATCGCCGTTATATCCTTCTGCGGTTCCGTAGTAGACGCCCTCGTTATACGGGAGTGTTCCTGTAACCGCTGTTGTACTATTTTCTGTATTTTCTTTATTTTCCGTGTCTGTTCCGTCAGAACCGGAGTTGCCTCCTTTTTCCGCAGATGCAGTCTCTGTCACTGCTGCCTGGCTCAGTGCATTCCGCACTGCCTTAATGATTTCCGTTGGAACTGAAGGTTGCACCGGATACCGTATCAATACCATTAGTACTCTGTGCACCCAGGATCTGATTGATCACCCCGGAAGCCTTCTGGATATATTCACTTCCATCATTGGTTTCCACGATCTGAATATTACTGATCTTTCCACCGCTGATCACAACTTCTACTTTCAGGTTTCCAGCAAATCCTGTTCCGGTTCCATAATAGGTTCCATCTTTATAAGCTGCCGGTTCCTGTACGCTTCCTACTGCCTCCGGTGTTGACTGGCTCTGACTTGCGGAAGTTCCTTCCTGTGAAGAACCCGTCGTACCACTGTCTTTTTCTCCGGTCAGTGCATTTTTTACCGCACTGATAATTCCTTTGGAACTATAGGTTGCACCGGATACCGTATCTACCTTTGTACTCTGCTTTTTAATAATCTGATCAATCAGACCTTTCGCCCGTCCGAAAAATGGTTCGTCATCAGAAGCACTTAAAATCTCGATGGATGTGATCTGTTTGTCTTTGATCGTAACCGCTACCGTGATATTACCCCGATATCCGGTTCCGGTTCCCTGATAGACACCATCTTCCATATCAAAGGAACCCTTTGCCTGTTCCTCTTCTTCTGCCGCTTCATCCTCTTTTGTTTCTTCTTCCGTGCTGGTCTTTACCACCGGTACTTCGTCCTCCTGCTCCTGTGTATCCTCCACAGACGCTTTCATCTCGTAAACCGGCGCTTCATATCCATATAAAGATCCTGCCACACATGCAGCCACAACCGCAGCGGAAACAACCGGGGCAAATGGTTTGCACTTTTCTATCATTTCCCTGATGTCCATCTAGTTTCTCTCCTTTGTTTTCGAGTATTTTTATGTACTGACTTTGTAACTGTTCAGCGGCTTCCCGGTGGCGAGCCAAAATGCATCTAAACATCTTCTGTGATCGCATTTGTACTTGTACGTTTAGGGATTTTCGCATAGCTTTTATTTATGAATCACTGTTACATCCATATCCGTAGTCAGACTGTCGACGATTCCTTCTGTCACATACAGCTTTCCGTCTGCCGTCTCCATAATTGTTTCGAATTCATCGCTGTTTTCCCGCCAGAACTGTGCTGCTTTTTCTTCTCCCATAATAAACAGGGAAGTCGAAAGACCATCCGCAAGGGTTCCGTCATCGCTGACGATCGTTACAGAGATCAGCCCGCTGTCTGCCGGATATCCGGTAGCCGGATCAATAATATGATGATATGTCACGCCATCTTCCTCAAAATAACGTTCATAACCACCGGATGTGATCACCGCCTGATTTTCAATCTCCAATATACCAAGATAATCTTCCGTATCATCCGGGCTCTGGATCGCTACTCTCCATTTACTGCCGTCTGTTTTACATCCCAGAGCCTGTACGTTTCCACCGAGGTTTACAAGCCCGCTTGTCACACCGCAGTCCTGATAGATCTGCATGATCTGAGCAGAGGTATATCCCTTTGCGATCCCACCCAGATCGATCTCCATGCCATCCCGGTCAAAAGAGATTTTTCTTGTGTCTTTGTCGTAATTCACTTTGGACGCATCGGCAAGTGTCAGTTTCTCCTTCAGTGTATCCTTGTCAGGCACATGATATTCCTGCGTTGGAAATCCCCATGCCTGCATCACCGGGTAAATCGCAATATCAAAAGCACCATCTGTCTTCTTGTACAGTTCCAGTGCCCGCTCCACCAGATATCCGCCATCCTCAGAAAGTATCCCTTTACCACTCTGGTTCAGCTGATAGATCTCACTGTTGTCATCACCGGTAGAAAGAAGGGTATCTAGCCCTTCCACCCGTTCCGCTGCCTTATCAACCGCTTCCTGTGCATGCTCTCCATACGCTGTCAGCGTCATATAGGTGTCCATAGCAAAGAGCTCGCGGGAGGCTTCTTCTGTTTTCTCATTCGTATCTTTGCCGGATGCTTCCGTTTCTGTGGTTCCCGTCTCTTGCTCATCCTGCGCAGATTCTTCTGCAGTGTTTTCCTGTTTCATTGTATTTTCTGCTTCATCTGTTGTTGCCTTCCCACATCCACCGATAACAAATGCAGGAATCAGACAGACAAGTAATGCTTTTTTTAATTTCATTTATTGCCCTCTTATTAGTCCTTTCTAACTTTTGATAGTATATACTTTATTTCATTTCATTGTCAATTCTTGATTTTCTTATTGTACTTATTTTATCATTATTTTTTGTGTGCTTGATAAATTTTTTCATTTTATATATTTTCCGCACAGGCAAAGCTAAGTTAGCTCTCCGTTACCGACAGGTAGCAAAAAACCTTCGAACCGGATCTTTTCCCTTACATCCATTCGAAGGTTTTTCCATTTATTTTGATATTCTTTTATATTTGTGGTTCACTCTTCCTTCCGCGTCAGGTCTTTCACCCATCTATATTTTTTATAATTGGCAAATACAGCCGGCAGCTTGATGATTTCATCAATATTGATCAGCATATACACCGCCAGTACCGGCAATTTCAATACAAATGCACTGATCAGACCGATCGGAACCGTTACACACCACATGGTTATTGTATCACATACCAGTCCGAATCTGGAATCCCCTCCGGCACAGAAAATACCGCCAATATTCGTTGCCGTGATCGCTTTTCCTGCCAGATAGTAGGTACACATCAGAAGCATCCATTTCAGATAATGATGCGCCTGTGGTGTCAGATCCGTAACCTTTAAAATCAACGGAATCATTGCCAGAAGCACTCCTCCCGAGATCACACCGATCCCGACAGCGCATCTGCACAGACGGTCACCGTAGGCTTTCGCCCGCTCCAGTTTCCCGGCTCCCAGTTCGTTTCCGATCAGGATACCTCCGCCGCTTCCCAGTCCACCACAAAAGCATGCCATCAAGCTCTTGACCACGTTGGCAAGCGAGTTCGCCGCTACCGCATCCGTTCCCATATGCCCCATGATCACAGAATACATCGTATAGCCGCACCCCCAGATAATCTGATTGCCCATCGCCGGTGCCGTATATTTCCAGAAATCCTTCCGAAGCAGTGGATCACTTTTCAGTGCGAAGGTCAACCGGAACCGGATGCCGTCTTTTCGCATGGATTCTGCGATACACCATATCAATTCCACAACTTTTGCAAGCACAGTTGCAAGCGCTGCTCCCGCAATCTCCATCCGCGGCAGTCCACACAGTCCAAAGATCAAAAGCGCATTCAACAGCACATTCAAAACCACCACGACAGAACTGATTGTCGTTGCTTTTACCGCTTTCTCGCTGTTCTTTAACACACACAGATAGATCTGTGAAATACCGGACAACAGATAAGACAGCGCAACTACCCGCAGATCCTGTGCTCCACGCTCGATCAGCACCGGTTCATTGGTAAAAAGTCCTCATCAGAAGATCCGGAGCCGCCAGTCCTGCTGCAAAAAATCAGAGCAGAAACGATGACTGTTACCTTTAACACATACGCAAATACTTTTTCCTACGGAACGTTTATCCCCTTTTCCCCAGTACTGCGCCGCAAACATACTGGTTCCAATCGTCATTGCTCCCAGAAACAGATTCTGTACAAACGTTACCTGGCCTGCCAGCGATACCGCGGCCAGCGATTCCTGTTTTACCTTACCCAGCATCAGTGCATCCGACGCACTGACGATCGCCAGCATAAACTGCTGAAATGCGATCGGCAGTACCAGTCGTACCAGTTTTTTGCGGAAAATATCGTTATTTATATGCATTTTTTCACTCACGTTTTTCCTCCTATGTCGATATGCTCTCAACTTTTTGTATATTCTTCCTGGAAAATTATCTGTCGATTTATCCTTTTCAACAATTTTCTATTATGCTACATTTCCCACAATTTTTCCACTCTTTTTTGCATGTAAAAAGAGCCATATCTCAAAAGACATGACTCTTTAAAATCTATTATGTAACTTCGAATTACAGCACACGACGAACTGCAACGATCGGTCTGTACGCAGCGTTTCCGCTGATCTTGATACCGTCTTTTGCGTTACTTGCATGTACGATCTGTCCACCGCCCATGTAGATTGCTACATGACCTGCATAGCAGATAATATCTCCAGGCATTGCTTCTGAATAAGAAACTCCACGACCACAGCCTGCCATGGCTCCGGAAGAATGCGGAAGGGATACACCAAACTTCGCATATACACTCATGATAAATCCGGAACAGTCAGCACCGTTTGTCAGGCTTGTACCACCCCATACATAAGGATTGCCAACAAACTGACATGCGTAATTAACAACGGACTGTCCTGTCGGGTTATATGATACGCTGCTGCCTGAGCTTCCTGATGAGCCGGAAGAAGAACTTCCGTTGTCCTTGGATGTTGCTGCACTTGAGCTGCTGCCTGATGTATTGTTTTTACTGCTTGTATTGTTATTTTCTTTACTGCTTGTGGAAGAACCGGAACTTGCAGCTGTATTACTGCCGGAAGTAGAGGAAGATTTCTTGCTTGCTTCTGCTGCTGCTTTTTTGTTTGCTTCTTCCTGTGCTTTCTTTGCAGCTTCTTCTGCTGCTGCCTTCTTAGCTGCTTCCTCGGCCGCTTTTCTTGCTGCCTCTTCCGCTGCTTTTTTCTCTTCTTCTTCAATTTTCTGGATCTCAGCATTCTGCTGACGAATCAGTTCCGTGTACTGTGCAGCCTGGTTCTGCGCCTGTGCGATCTGTGCATCATAATCACTGGAAGTTGCTTTCTTTTCTTCCAGCTGGGTCTGCATACTCGTCTGACGATTCTGATACTCCTGGTTCATCTCTTCCAGTTCTGCTTTCTCACTGTCCAGCTGATCCCCAAGGTCTTTTACCTGCTGTACAGTCTCTTTGAACTCTTCCAGACTGTTTCTGTCACTGTCATACATCTGCTGTACATATTCTGCCTGGTTCAGAAGACTGGTAAAGTCCGATGCCTGGAACAGCATCTGTGCCCATGCATCATCTCCACCCTTTTCATACAGATACTGGATTCTCTTCTTCATGGCTTCATACTGTTTCTGTTTATTTTCTTCTGCCACTGCCAGATCTGCTTTGGTCTGCTCGATCTGCGCTTCTTTATCGGATAACTCACCATCCAGAATCTCAATCTCAACCATAATATTTACCAGATCAGAATCCAGCTGATCGATCTCAGCAGAAAGTGTCTGTTTCTGGTCTTCCAGATTATTGATTTTGGACTCCTGTGCTGCAAGCTGACTCTGTGCTGCTGCCTTATCCTGTTTTAACTGATCTTTTCTGGATGCAGCACCGGCAGGTACTGCCTGTGAAATTGTCATCATTAATCCTAATGTTAAACAAAGGATTCTTTTTTTCATACATTTCTCCTTTTATTGTTTTGCATTGTGTTATATATTCTTGTAATATTTACGAAACATTCTCTTTACATTCCTTAACATATTAACACAAAACCATTTTTCCTGCAACCCCTCAATGCTAAACTCATTAATAATTAGTTGTTAGCAGAGCTACATTATAAATGGAGAGAAAGATGGTTGTCGTCAGCCATCTTTTTTCTTTGTATGATAAAAAATTTGGGAGGGTGTGCCTCGGTATGAGTCACACCCTCCCAAACTTAGAACTGTCTATTTCCCGACAGCCTTTCTTTGCATTTTTCTTATTGCGGTCCAATCAATTTTTCAAGTACCTGTGCTGCCGTCATATTACGCAGTCCATCCGGATCTCTCATACTGCTGGAGGACCACTGGAAACGGTCTACGTTATTCACATATGCTTTACTTGCGATACACAGATTATATTTGCCGGCTGCATCTGAATAATATTTCTTCATATATGCATTTGCCAGTTTTACAGCCTCACTGTTCGTGCTTCCTGCTGTATTGACCGTACCGCTGATCTGAACTACCGGTGGCGTCGCATGAACGATCACCAGACTTCCATCCGAACACATGCCAAGAACAACCCACACATGACCGGTCATACTTACCACGTCACCAGGTGTAAATGTTCCACCGGAAACTTTTCCGTGCGATCCAAAACCTTTGTTGGTCAGATAAGCCGGAAATCCGGTAGATGTTGAACTGTATGCCGTTTCTTTCTGATTTGATTTCGTATTATATGTATTGTAGACAGCCCAGCTGACCAGACCGGAACAGTCCAGACCATTCTGATACTCATATCGATGTTTCGTATAATTATACGAAGCTCCCTGCTGATTATAGAACTGTTCCCACTTCGGGTTCATACCGATACGCAGTCCGTCTCCGTCTGTCCAGGCGTCATGACCGCCACCCCATACATACAGGGTGTTACCTACCGGCTGAATCATTGTTTTCAAAAACTTGGTCAGAGTCCCAATCGCCTGACTTTCTGTTCTCGATGCTTTTCCATCTGCTCCAATTTCAACACCACCGATGACTGTACTTACCGCCATGGCGCCACTGCTGTAAAAATAATACTCTGAACCGTCAATATTCTGCCAGTCCGTCAGCATGGCACCGCTGCCGTTCATATAATATTTACTTCCACCAACGGTTGTCCAGCCTGTTGCCATCTTACCGGTCGTCGTATTCAGATAATACCAGGTACCTCCGATTTTCTGCCAGCCTGTCAGCATGGCACCGCTGCCGTTCATATAATACCAGTCACTGCCCAGTTGCAGCCAGCCTACTACCATGGCTCCATCCTGATTCATGTAATATCGGGTTCCTCCAATGGTTGTCCAGCCCGTTGCCATATCGCCATTTCCCGGATTCAGATAATACCAGGTACTTCCGATTTTTCTCCAGCCCGTTGCCATGCCACCATTTCCCGGCTCCAGATAATACCAGACATTCCCAATCTTTTTCCAGCCCTGCGCCATATCGCCATTTCCCGGATTCAGATAATACCAGGTTCCGCCGATTTTTCTCCAGCCGGTTACCATGTTACCGTTGCCCGGCTCCAGATAATACCAGCTGCTTGCGCGTTTTAGCCAGCCGGTTACCATCCAGCCACTGCCGTCAAAATAATACCAGGAACCATTAATTACTTTCCAGTTGTTTCTCGGATAGGAACCATCTGCTTCCCGATACCACCATCGTCCGCCGCTGGACACCCAGCCTGCTGTGGAAACTGTCTGACTGCTTTCTGCTTTGTTCTGGGAAGTCTTTCCTTCCACCCAGACACCATCGCTGTTCACGTAGTAGGCACCATTATCCACCCAGGTATCATGCTGCATCACACCGGAACCGTTCATGAAATAATATTTTCCATTCAGTTTCACCCATCCGGTAGCCATCGCTCCACTGGATGTAAGATAATACCATTCGCCGCCCAGTTTTTTCCAGCCAGTCGCCATCCAGCCATCTGATTCAAAGTAATACCATGAACCGTTGATCAGTTTCCAGGTACTCTTCGGATAACTCCCATCTGCATTTCGATACCACCATCGGCCGCCGCTGGACACCCAGCCTGCTGCTGTCATTGTGGTTTTCACCCGCTGGTTTGTGCTCTGATTATTCTTCGCCGCATAACCCTCTACAGGTACAAGCAAGATACTGAGGCATAGAACCAGAGTCAGATATCTCCTGATTTTCTTATTCAGTTTTACCATTTGTTTCCCCTTTACTCCTTTTTGTGATCCTTTTCCATCTGACGGATCTGCCTGGCCACTTCACAGCTGCCCCGATGGATGCACCGTCTATATCCACAGTCCACTTCGGTCAGTTCGAGTCCTTCTTCCTTCTCTGTAAACTCACAGGTCACTGTCTGTGCCTGATTATACGTCCTGCAGAATCCGGAAAATATCTCCTCCCTGATTGCCTGTTCCACAAATATCACCGGCTTTCTTCTTTATTAATAGTGATCACGTTTGTTTTTCAAGGTATCTCACCATTACACACTTTGCGATGCACAGAATTCATACTAATCGCATAAATTCGTGAGATATGTCTCGGGTTTTCTGTGACCTTCGCTCACGAAAAACGCCTCGCAAGATAGTATCAGTGAACAGTAACAATTATGTTACCGTTTCAGTATAACTTTCTTCCTCATAAATATCAAGTGAAAATCCACAAAAAGAGATTGTTTTTTTCTCGTAATTCTTGACTTTTTTGCTAATTTATGCTATTCTTTAAAAGAAGTCTGAAAAAGAAGATCCTGGCTACTGACGGATATGTGGAGGAACCACAGGAAACCAGGATTCATATTGGCCGACCGTCTGGGCAGCAATGTAGAACATGATTACATTTGCTGCGTTTTTTTATTTACGGAACAGATGCATTCTTCACTTTTTGTTCCGTTTCGGGGGCAGACGTCCGGTCAGAAGAAAGGAGAAATAACTATGGGATACAAAACAGACATTGAGATCGCACAGGAATGCGAAATGAAACCAATCACCGAGATCGCAGCAAAAGCAGGTATTGATGACAAATATCTGGAACAGTACGGAAAGTACAAAGCAAAGATCGACTACAATCTGCTGAAAGAATCTGACAAAAAAGATGGTAAACTGATTCTGG
>ENA-OQHF01000866-OQHF01000866.1-human-gut-metagenome-genome-assembly--contig:-NODE-866-length-17214-cov-3.188272_pt1 | contig 17214 bp, 20 predicted proteins | sample MGYA00242559_ERZ504709 | MGnify/ENA primary metagenome ERZ504709 (study PRJEB26092, sample SAMD00036203) | human gut metagenome | host: Homo sapiens | study: EMG produced TPA metagenomics assembly of... | reverse complement strand
ATTTCCATTCCTCGACATGCCGGACCAGAAGCCCAAGGGCATTTTCTTTTCGAAGATCATGAGCGCGATGAACTTCACGGGCTTCTACTTTCCGTTCACGGGCGAGTCAAACGTAAACATGGACTCGCCCGCGATGCTGCTGGCCTCAACCTGCGCGCACGAGCTCTCGCATCAGCGAGGCATCACGTCCGAGCAGCAGAGCAACTTCCTCGCGGTCCTCGCCTGCACGCGCTGCGACGACGCAAACTACAACTATGCGGGCTGGATGCTCGGCTACATTCACCTCGGTAACGCGCTGTACCGCGTCGACCCCGACGCTTGGCAGCAGATTCGCGATTCGCTTCCCGACGAGATCGTGCTCGATCTGCGCTACAACAGCGCCTACTGGGCGCAGTACAAGGGCCTCACGGCCACCGTCACCCAGTCGCTCAATGATAAGATGATCAAATCCTACGGCGATGAACTCGGCACGCAGAGCTACGGTGCGGTCGTCGACCTGCTCGTGAATTACTACGCCTGAGCGCTGCTCGTCTCGCGGTACGATTTCAAGACTCTCTCGTCCGCTCCTGCTGCGGATTTTCGAAGACCTGCTCGGGGCTGCCCTGCTCCACGATGACGCCGCCGTCTAAAATCACGACGCGGTCGCTCACGGCGCGGGCAAAGGGCATCTCGTGCGTCACGATGACCATCGTCATGTGCTCGTCGGCAAGAGAGCGGATCACGCGCAGCACCTCGCCCGTGAGCAGCGGGTCGAGCGCGGAGGTCGGCTCGTCGAAAAGAGGATTTCCGGCTTCATCGCGAGCGCGCGGGCGATGGCCACGCGCTGCTGCTGCCCGCCCGAGAGCTGATAGGGATAGGCGTTTTCCTGCCTTTAGTCCCATTTGTCGAGCAGCGCCATCGCCTCGGCCTCGACCTCGGCTCTATCACGCTTCTGCACCGAGATCGGCGCGTCGCAGACGTTTTTCAGCACTGTGTAGTGCGGGAAGAGGTCAAACTGCTGGACACCAGGCCCGAACTGCCGCCGCACCTGCGCGAGCGCGGCTTTTCCGGCGTAGACGCTTTGCCGTTTTCCTCGCGCGCGGCGACGTTTTCGCCATACGCGAGCGTGCCGGAGTCCATCGTTTCAAGCAGCGTCGCGCAGCGCAGCATCGTCGACTTGCCGCCGCCCGAGGGGCCGATGATCGACACGACCTCGCCTTTTTCCACCTTGAGCGACACGTCCTTTAAGACTTCGAGCGCGCCGAACGCCTTTCTGGCGTTCCGCATTTCAAAAACTGCCATTGCTCTCCCCTCCCTTTAGCGGTAATAGCGCAGCGCCTGCTCCCATTTTTCCATGGCGAAGGCGACCACATAGTTGAAGACATAGTAGAAGACACCTGCCGCCACCAGCGCCAGCATGCCCGGCGTATTCGGCGAGGCAACGATCTGCTTGGCGCGCGTGAACATCTCCACCGTGCCGATGACGGACGCGAGCGACGTGTCCTTGACGAGCGTGATGACCTCGTTCGTCACCGCAGGGATGACGCGCTTGACCATCTGCGGCAGGATGATCTTGAAAAACGTCTGTGCCTTGGTATAGCCGAGCACCTGCGCGGCCTCATACTGCCCGCGCGGGATGGATTCAAGTCCGCCGCGGTAGATCTCGGCAAAATACGCCGCGTAGTTGATGACGAACGCGACGATGACCGCCGTGAAGCGCCAGTTGCCCGGCACCGTGACGCCAAGCAGGAGCTTCGGCCCGTAGAAGACGACCATCAGCTGCAGCATCAGCGGCGTTCCGCGCATGATGGAGATATACGCCTTGATGAAGCCGCGCAGCGGCGTCAATCTGCTGCGGCGGCCAAACATCACCGCAAGGCCCAGCGGCATCGAGAATAGCAGCGTCAGCGCAAAGATCAAAAGCGATGTGACAAAGCCCTCGGATAATAGCGAAAGCATCGTGGATACAGTCATGGAATGATTCTCCCTTATTCGGTCATAAGCGGGAAAAAGCGGGGGCTTTCGCCCCCGCTCCCTCCCTGAGAAGAGGATGGGCACCTATGAGTTATAATTGGTTTTTACAGTCGCCCGAGGTAAACGTTTTTACTTGTTGATAAGGCACAGGCTGTCGAGCACGAGACCCTGATCGACGTACTTCTGCGCGATCTCCAGCATGGTGCCGTCCTCGGCCATCTTGAGAAGCTCGGCGTTCACCGCGTCGCGCAGCTCGGTGTTGCCCTTGAGGAAGCCGATGGCGTACTGCTCGGTGGAGAGGGGCTCGTCGAGGATGACATAGTCGCCGTCGTTGTTCGCGATCTGATACTGCGCAACGCCGAGGTCAGCGGCCACGGCGTCCACCGTGCCCTGGGCGAGGTCCATAAAGCCCATGTTGTAGTCGCCCAGCTCCACGACCTCCTTGAGCGACGCCTTGAAGTCCTCGTTTTCGTTGATCGCGTCGACCGCGGAGGACGCGGCCTGCGCCATCACGCTCTTACCGGCGAGGTCCGCGAGCGAGGTGATGCCGCTGTCGGCCTTCACGACCATCACGATGGAGTTATCCACATAGGGGTCGGAGAACGTGTAGTCATTTTCGCGGCCGGTGTAGGTAAAGCCGTTCCAGATGCAGTTGATCGTGCCGCTGGAGAGCTCGGCGTCCTTGCTGTTCCAGTCGATGGCCACGGCCTCGTACTCCCAGCCGAGGCGCGCGCACAGCTCCTTGGCCATGGCGAGGTCAAAGCCGTCATATGTGCCGTCGGCGGCGATGAAGCCGAACGGCGGAAACTCGGCATCAAAGCCGACGATCAGCTTTTGCGTCTCGCCGCCCTGCGCGTCCTGTGCATCACCGGTATCGTCGGCGGTGTCGTTCTTGCTGCCGCAGGCGGCAAGGGCCAGTACCATCACGGCGGCAAGCGCCATTGCTAAGAATTTTTTCATCGTTTCTTCCTCCTGTAAGTTCCGGCGCTTGGCCGTTCGATTTAGTGTGGTAACACGATAACACAATAACGTGTGACAGTAAATACACGCACTTTACAAAGATGGAGCGGTAAAGCAGCCATCTTTTTGCCGCTTTCCACAGTTTCTGCCCGCTAAACGCAAAAAACGAACGTCCGTTCCCCTCTTTTCCCCGCTTTACGCTTGTTTCTTTTTTTGCCGTGTGCTACAATGCAAGCAAGAATTTTTGATCGCAGGAGGCCATTTTTATGCTGTCTATTGATATCTCCCATGCCGCTTCGTTTCTCTCGTTGCCGTATGAAGCGGCGCTGCGCCCGCGTCTCGAACGCGCGGCGGGCTGGCTGCAAAACGGCGGCGGAAAGGGCTCTGATTTCATCGGCTGGGTCACGCTCCCGCGCGACTATGACAGAGGCGAGTACGCGCGCATCCTCGCCGCGGCGAAGAAGATTCAGGGCGATTCCAAGGCGCTCGTCGTCATCGGCATCGGCGGCAGCTATCTCGGCGCGCGCGGCGTCATCGAATGCCTCTGCTCCCCGAACTATAACTTAAAGAAGAAGTCCACGCCGAACATCTACTTTATCGGCAACGGCCTCTCCTCCGACGCGCTGCGCGAGGTGACGGAGCTCATCGGCGACGACGATTTCTCCGTCAACGTCATCTCGAAGTCCGGCACGACGACCGAGCCCGCCGTCGCGTTCCGCTTCTTCCGCGAAAAGCTCGAGAAGAAGTACGGCAAGGCCGAAGCCGCGAAGCGCATCTACGCCACGACCGACGCGCACAAAGGCGCGCTCAAGTCCCTCGCCGATCAGGAGGGATACGAGGAATTCGTCGTGCCCGACAACATCGGCGGGCGCTACAGCGTGCTCACGGCCGTGGGCCTTCTCCCCATCGCCGTCGCGGGCGTTGATCTGGATGAACTCATGGGCGGCGCGCAGGAGTTGATGACGCTCTGCGCGAAAAACGATTACAGCAATCCCGCGTGGCAGTACGCCGCCATGCGCCACGAGCTCTACCGTCAGGGCAAGAAGGTGGAGCTTCTCGCGTGCTTCGAGCCCGCGTTCCGCTTCATGGCCGAGTGGTGGAAGCAGCTCTACGGCGAGAGCGAGGGCAAGGAGGAAAAGGGCCTCTTCCCCGCGAGCGTCGACTTCACCGCCGACCTGCACTCGATGGGCCAGTACATCCAGCAGGGCGAGCGCATGCTGATGGAGACCGTCGTGCGCTTTGCGCCCGCGGAGCAGCAGATGGTCGTCCCCTTTGACGAAGCGAATGGCGACGGGCTCAACTTCCTTGCGGGAAAGACGATGGACTTCATCAACCGTCAGGCCATGGACGGGACGCTGCTCGCCCATGTCGAGGGCGGCGTGCCAAACATCATTTTGAACCTCGATGAAAACAACGCGCGCACGATGGGCCAGCTCATTTACTTCTTTGAATACGCCTGCGGGCTGAGCGGGTACCTCCTCGGCGTCAACCCCTTCGACCAGCCGGGCGTGGAGGCCTATAAAAAGAACATGTTCGCGCTGCTCGGCAAGCCCGGATACGAGGAAATGGGCGAGGAGCTGCGTAAGCGCCTGCGCTGAATTTTTTGAATCAACCTGAAACTTTCCATTCAGCATTGCAAATTTGTTTCATTTATGCTATGCTGATGCCATCAGAAAGACCATCCCCCGCAAAAGAGGCGGGGATCTATTGAAAGGAGTGATTTCTATGGTCAGACTCATCATGGGTGAAAAGGGCACCGGTAAGACCAAGAAGCTGATCGAAATGATCAATACCACTGCGCAGGAGGATAACGGCAGCGTCGTCTGCGTCGAGGCAAAGTCTACCATGACCTTTGACCTGCACTATCACGTTCGTCTGATCTCTGCCTACGAGTACGACCTGTCCAACTACGAGGCCCTGCGCGGCTTCCTGTTCGGCCTGTACGCGGGCAATTATGATATTTCCCACATCTTTATCGACAACCTGTTCAAGATCACCGGCGGCGAGTGCAACCAGGCGGCCGACGATTTCCTGAACGAGCTCGAGCGCTTCAGCAACGCCACCGGCGTCAAGTTCACCATCTCCGTCTCCGGCGACCCCGCCCTTGCCACCGACGGCATGCAGAAGTATCTGTAAATTTTACTTTCGCAAAAATAAGAAGAACGCCTCGGAAGAGGCGTTCTTTTTTCTTTGCTGAAAGGCAAAATATTTTTGGCAGCGCGGTGCTCTGCACTTTGTTCCCTGCGTGCCGCAGGGTGCGCAGTAAGGGGGATACTCTCTTTCGAGAAAGAGAGTATCCCCCTTGAACCCCCGAGAAAAAGACGAGGGGTCTTGCCCCTCGACCCCCAACATTGGCAGATTGTAGCTTGAATGACTGCACGCGCTGCGCAGTGTGGGTGCGGTGTACATGGCTTCGCCATGAACTCCTACTATTCGATACCACTCGCAACCGCGCCTTACTACCGTGAGGCGCGTGTGACGGGAGCTTGGCGGCAGACTGATTACTGAATGCGGCATTGCTGCGCTCGCCGCGCGTGGGATGAAACAAATGTTGCAATTTGTCGGAACTTATGATACGGTAATAACAAGGCGCTGCACGAACGGCAGGCGGTTGGCTACATCCTCCGAGAGGAGGTGGTAGATATGCCTATTACGATCACGTTACATATCCTTGGATATGTGGTTACGATCCGTATAAAAAGCGAAAACCGCCACTCGGCCAAGTGACGGTTTCTCATTTTGAGTCTTCCTAACTTCCCGGGCTGACCGCTTGTCGCAGCGCCCTTTCTACGTCCATTATAGCAAATTCTCCCGCGCTGTCAAGCGACAGTGCGGGCTTTGTTTTTATCTGCCTTATTTATGCCAAATCTCGCAGCTGTCCGGTGCGTATTTCCATAAGCTGCGGACCGTTCACAGAAAAGAACACTGTTGAAATAGAAAAGCAGCAATCCCACCCGCGGCGAGCGCAGCAAAGCCGCCCCCGCAGGCAGTCCGCCGCCGTACTACCGTCACTCGCGCCCCACGGAGTAGGGCGCGGTTGCGAATGGTGACGAAATGAAGGGATTCGTGGCGAAGCCACGTACACCGCACCCGATTCCGCAGGCCGCGCAGCTCTTCGAGCCACAGACTGCCAATGTAAGCGGGGTCGAGGGGCAAGACCCCTCGTCCTTTCTCTCGGGGGTTTAAGGGGGATACTCTCTTTCGAGAAAGAGAGTATCCCCCTTTATCCGTGCAGCGCCAAGCGCTGCTCTCCCCGCGGCACCAGTGCCGCCAGCTTCCTTTGCACTTGTGCGAAAAAGGAGGAAAAGGAAACAAAAAGCCCCCGCCGGGAGAGGCGAGGGCTTCTTGCTGTGTTGTGTGTGTATTTTTAGGAGGGAGAAAATCACATCGGGGGGAGCTCCCCTTTGCAAGTATTAAGATACCAGTCAATCTTGGCTAAAGTTTGAATCGGTTGTAAACAAATTATGAATACCACCGGAAATTTTGCACATTTTCAGCCCATGAGCGCGCAGAGCTCGGAAAAATCGAGCGGCTGGAGCGCAAGGTCGATGCCGTAGCCGATGACGCGGGCGAGCTCGCGGATCTGCGCGTCGATGTCGCGCGTTGTGACCATAACGGTCTCGTGGCCGCGCAGGGCGGCGGGATCGACGTCCGACTTTCCGGCCTCTTCGAGCACATCGAGCGTCAGCGTCGCCGCGTCGACGACCGTGGGAACGCCGATGGCATAGACCGGCACGCCGAGCGTGTCGCGGCTGAGGGGACACCTGTGATTGCCCACGCCGCTGCCTCGGGACGATGCCCGTGTCAGAGAGCTGCACCGTGGAGCAGAGCCGCATGAGCGAGCGGGACGCGAGCGCGTCGATCGCGATGACCGCGTCGGGCTGCACCGCGCGCACCGTGCCGCGCAGCGTCTCCATCGCCTCAATGCCCGTCCGGCCCAAAACCCCCGGTGTCAGCACGCTGACAGAGCAAAATGCGGAAAACGCGCCGTTTTGCCGCAGATGGCGCGTTACAAGCACATGCTCCGCACTCCTCGGCCCGATGGCGTCCGGCGTCATATTCGCGTTGCCGAGTCCCGCGACGAGCACGCTTTTCACATTCTCGCCGAGCAGCGCTCGAAGCTCCGCCCCTACGGCGCGCGACGCGCGCTCGAGCACATCGTCCGCGATTTTTTTGCAGCGGCGAGAGGTCGAGCGTCACATACCGCCCGCGGGGCTTGCCGAGCTGGCGCGCGCGCCCTCGGCTGTCGACTGCGCCACGCTCGTCACGCTGCACCCGCGGCGGAAGACCGTCCGGCTGTCCACGCCGGAGAGCGTCTGCGCGCGGCTCCTCGCGCAGAGCAGCTCGTGCGCCTCCATGGCAAGATCGGTGCGGTATTGGAGCATTTTGCCTCTCTCCTTTTACTAAATCTTGTTTTCTTTCCCTATTTTATCCACAAAGTTTTGTGTCATACAAAAAAATCAGAAAATTTCGAAAAAATGCTTGCAATTTCTTGCATTCTTTGCTAAAATACCATTCTGCACGGTGGATTTTTGTCCGCCGGCGCGAATTCCAACCGGAGGAGGTGTTTGGTTTGCCGAATATTAAGTCTGCCAAGAAGCGCGTTCAGGTGTCTGGTGTGCGTAATGAGCGCAACAAGGCCGACAAGTCCGCACTGAAGACCGCACTCAAGAAGTTCGAGGCGGCTGCCGCTGAAGGCAATCGCACCGAGGCCGAGGGCGCTTACAAGGTCGCAGTGAAGTCTGTCGATAAGGCTGCTGCTAAGGGTATTCTGCACAAGAATAACGCCGCGCACAAGAAGAGCGCGCTGACCCTGAAGCTCAACAGCGTTGGCTAATCGAGCGAAAATGAGAGCCATCCGAAAGGATGGCTCTTTTTTTGTGCCCAAAGGGGCACTGGCTTATCCGCGCGATGCGCGGAGGGGTAATGCAGCGCTTGGCGCTGCTGCCAGGTAAGGGGGCCATTCTCTCACGTGAGAGAATGGCCCCCTTTGTTCGCACCCCTGCGGCACGCAGGGACTAAGGTGCAGCGCTGCGCGCTGCTTACTTTTTGTTAGGATTATAATAATCCGTCTCCTCCGGCGGACGATCGGCAGCCCGTTCTGATACACCGGAAGCGTCTGGAACTTGAATCTCGACACCTTGTGCTTGCGGTCGATCTGCTCCTTGATGGCGGGGTCGACCTCGCCCTTGCGGATGTACTCGTTCACCGCGTGGTAGGTAAAGCCGAGGTTGTCCTCGTCCGTCTTGCCGGTCAGGCCGTCGGACGGCGGCTTGATGAGGAAGCGCTCGGGCAGACCCAGCTCCGCGCCCAGCGCGATGACCTCCTCGGTCGTGTACATGCCGAGCGGCGAGAACGCGCCCGCGCTGTCGCCGTAGATCGTGCAGTAGCCGACCCAGTCCTCGGAGAGGTTCGAGGTGTTGATGACGATGCCGCCCTCCTCGCTCTGCGCGATGGCGTACAGCGTCGCCATGCGGATGCGGGACGGCAGGTTCACCTTCGTCTGGCGGCTCGCCTCGATGCCCACGCGCGCCATCTCGTCGAGAATGCCGCTCGTGCCGCCGTGAATATTGAACGTGTAGTGGCGGATGTTCAGCACGTCGACAAGGCCGTTGGAATAGTCGATGTCCGGCTGCACGCCGTCGGGCATCAGCACGCCGACGACATTCTCGCGACCGTAGGCCGCCACGCTCAGCGCCGCCGTGACGGAGCTGTCCTTGCCGCCCGAAATGCCGATGACGGCGGTCTTGCCTCCGCAGGCCTTCATCTGCGCGCGCATCCAGTCGAGAAGTCCCGGAAGCTGCTGCTTTGCGTTGAATTCTGCCATAGTCTTTTGCTCCTTCATATTACTTCAGCAAAGCGGGAAGGCTCCCCTCCCTGCTGAGAAAAAATTTGCTTTTGTTGTACCACACTTCCGCTAAGCTTTCAAGTACCCTTCGGCCTGCTTTAAAAACATTTCCCGATATTTTCCGTTCTGCGCCATCAGCTCCGCGTGCGTGCCGGATTCTATGATTCTTCCATCGGAGAGAAGATAAATTTGGTTCGCGTCCACGACCGTGGAGAGCCGGTGCGCGACCATAACGGTGGTCGTCGGCGAGCGGTCGAAGATCAGCTTTGCGATGCGGTACTCGGCGATCGGATCCAGCGCGCTGGACGGCTCGTCGAGGATGAGCAGCCCAAATTCGCTGTGCAGCAGCCGCGTCAGGCATAGGCGCTGCGCGTCTCCGCCCGAGAGCACCGCGCCGTTTTCGTCGAACTCCTTCGTGACCTGCGCGTCCAGAGAAAGCCGCAGGCCGACCTCCTCAAGGCAGGATTTGAGCCGCGCATCGTCCGCGTCGGCGTAGGCCGTCATATTTTCGCGGACAGACAGCGCGTACAGGCGGGACTGCTGAAACGCGATGCCGATCCTGCCGCGCAGCGTGCTCACGTCATAGTCCGCGATCGGGCGGCCGTTGATCTGCACCGTTCCTCCGTCCGCGTCGTACAGGCGGAGCAGGAGCTTTGTGAGCGTCGTCTTCCCCGCGCCATTTTCGCCGACGATGGCGATCTTTTCTCCGGGCGCGATGGCAAGGCTCAGATCACGGATGGCAAACTCATCGCTGCCGCCGTAGCGGTAGGACACATGGTCGAATCGGACGGAAAACGGGCCGTCTGACGCTTTTTCGCCGTCTGTCGACGCTTCGATGGTCGAATCTGTGTCGAAAAAGCGCTGCACCTTCTGCGCGTAGGCAACGCCTAAGGCGACCTGCGAGCTCCACCAGCCGAGCGCGTTGAGCGCCTCCTTGAGCGCGAGCGACGAGGCGATCAGCGTCGCATAGACGCCAATGCCGCCGATATTGCCAGACATCACGCCCCATGCAACATAGACCGGCACGGCAAACGTCGTGCCGAGCTGCGCGAGGTTTACCAGAATATCGGTCAAAAATTCCTTTGCGCCGTATTTTCGATAGATCGCGGCCCTGCTCTTCACAGAGCCGTCGAACAGCGAAAAAAAGCGGCTTTTTGATGTTTGACGCGCGCAGGTCGGCGACCGCCGTATGGTCAAAAAAACAGCCGCCGCAGATAGTCAGCCTTCCGCTGGTCGTTGACCATGGCCGTCTCACGCTCCACGGACACCCTGCTCCAGTAAATTTGCGCATACGCGACAAACGCAGAGCAGCCCAGAACGATGAGCAGCAGCGCAACGCCCTGCGACGCGATCAGCGCGCCGTAGACAATGCATTTCGCGACGCCGCTCAAAAGCGAGAAGAGATTTTGCAGCGTCTCCGACGACTGCGAGGCAAATTTCTCCGTCGCAAGCTTGTAGCTGTCGAAATAGCTCGGATCGTCAAAGTGCCGGTAGTCGACCGTCAGGGCTTTTTCGTAGATCGACCGCTCGATCGTCCCCTCGATCTCCTGTTTTTTCCACCGGAGGTAAAAATCCTCGTACACCGCGTGGAGCAGATCAAGCGCCAGCGCGAGCAAAAGGTATGTCAGGCCCGTCAAAAATGTCGCTTCAAACGGCTTTCCCGCTTCGATCATTTCGATCACCGCCTGCGCCAGCGTCGCGGAAAAATACCCCGCCGCCGGCACAAACAGCACCGATGAGATAAACGAGCCGACCATTAAGGTCTTGCCGTACTTCCACCAGGGCGCTAAAAGGAAGCAAATGCTGTCCCAACCCTGCCTGAGCTTTCCAACCGTCTTCTCCGGAATCAACCTTCTTTCTGTAGTTGTCGTTGGTTTTATTCTTACTTAAACCGATTCACCGTCGCGGCATTATTTTCCCACGCGGCAGGCCGCGCGGGAGCCCTGTTTTATTCCATGTCTTGCGGCGGCGAAGTGAATCCGCCGCTCGCGCCGCCGGACTTCCGGCGAAAGGCCACGCTATCTCTTACTTAAACTTGTGCCACTCATTAACAGCCATCTCATCGCAGCGGTTGTTGTACGCATTCTCCGCGTGGCCTTTGACCCAGTGGTAGTGCAGCTCGTGCTGCGCGATGAGGGACAAGAGCTGCTCCCACAAATCGACGTTCAGCGCGGGCTTTTTGTCGCTTTTGACCCAGCCGCGCTGCTTCCAGCCGTAGACCCAGCGCTTTTCCAGCGCGTCGATGACGTAGCGCGAGTCGGAATAGAGTTCCACGACGCACGGCTCTTTTAAGAGCCGCAGCGCCTCGATGACGGCGGTGAGCTCCATGCGGTTGTTCGTCGTGCTCGCCTCGCCGCCGGAGAGCTCGCGCTCGTGCGCGCCGTATTTGAGCACCGCGCCCCAGCCGCCGGGGCCGGGGTTGCCTGAGCACGCGCCGTCGGTATAGATAATGACCTGTTTCATGCGTTTCCTCAATAAGAGCTGATCTCGAGCGATGCATCGTCCTCGCCCGGCGTGATCGAACGAATTTCGACCGTGTACTTCATTTCCGGCGAGACGACGATCTCGACGCGGTCGCCGACCTTTTTCCCCAGGATGGCCTTGCCGACGGGCGATTCCTTGCTGATGAGGCCCTTGAGCGCGTTCTGCCGCAGGGTGGTCACGAGCTGGATGTTCTGCTCTTTCCCCAGTTTTTCGTTATAGAGCACCACGTGGTCAAAAAGGCCGACGGTGCCCTCTTTTTCGTTCACTTCGATGACCTTCGCCGTCGCGATCATGCGCTCCAAGTAACGGATGCGGCTCTCGTTGCGGTTTTTCTCCTGCTTGGCGACCTTGTACTCGTAGTTTTCGCTCAAGTCGCCGAACGCGCGCGCCGTCTGCACATCCTCGATGAGCTTGGGGCGAAGCTCCAAACGGCGGTGCTCCAGCTCTGCCTTCATCTTGTCAATGTCGACCTGTGTCAGTTCGTCATACATGGTGTGTTCGCTTCCTTTTTGCTCAATAACTGCCGCTCTGCGCGTGCTGACGCTTGACGCGCGCGACGCGCTGGGCGTATTCCTCGCGGTCCAGAATGCCCGCGTCATATAAGACCTTCAAACTCTCAAGCCGGTCCTCGCAGCTGTCCATGTGGACAGAATGCACCTCGCCGCTGTCGGCCTGCTTCCTGCGCGCAATCTCCCAGCGCTTTTCGCTGTGTGCGCGCTCATCGGCGTGGCGCTGCTCGTTTCTCTCCCACTCGTCGGCGCGGTGCTGCTTGTGGAGCGCCTTGATCTCTGTCGGCTCGGGCGCTTTTTTTCCGTCTGTCCCGCGCAGCGCATCAAGATCCTCGGCTGTGCGCTTTGCCTTTTTGATGAGCTCGTCGGGCGATGCCGAAATGCTGCCCGTTTCCCGATCATTGACCTTTTTGTCCTCGTTGGCGACAGCCGCCTTAAACCACCAGACAAGTGCGATGATAATAAGGATCAAAACTTCTCCCATTGTCCGCGCTCCTTTCTCTTACAGCCGGTCCAGAATGTCCCTGCGTTTTTCCTGATACTCCTCTTCCGTAATGAGTCTGCGGTCGTAGAGCGTCTGCAACTCCTCGAGCCGCGCTTCGGCGTCGGACTTGCCGCCCTTTGCGCCATCGTCCGTCTCGTCGGTGATCTCATAGCCGCCGTTGTACTTCACAACGCCCGCCGCGAGCAGGAAATTGTAGATGCCCATGCCGAAGGCCATCAGGCACCAGATGGCCTTGAAGCCGATCATCGCGCCGATGCTCGGAATGGTAAACAGGCCGAACACGCCCATCGCGCACGCGATGACGCCCGACAGAATGCTCGCGCTTTTGCTGGGCTTATAGTGGATGTTTCTTCTCATGGTAACCTCCCTTTATTTTCTTTTCTCTTTCAAAGGAAATGCAGCGCGTCACGCTGCTGCATAGCATACCCCCCATTTTCTTTCCCGAGAAAGAAAACGGGCGGTGTGACCGTCCAAAAGAAAGGCGTCTGCATTGTATGTCTTCCCTTGAACATCCTTTTTGCCTGCGGATTGCACTGCCTGCCAAGTGTCGTATCTAAACGACTTGGTTTGCTTCTATCTCCGCTGTCGCTCTGCCTGCGTATCGGCAGTCTCCATCAATTTCCGTCTATTTCGGATATACTACTGTACTTCATTATAGTGGACAGAAGCGTTTCTTTCCAGCAAATTCAAGTTTACATGCAGAGTTTTTCCGCAAGTTTGGTGTTACACACCGTGTTCTGCCTTTCGGCAGACCAATTCGTCCAGTGAAAGATCATAAAAATCGGCCAGCGCAATGAGCGTTGACATCCGCGGTTCACTTTTTCCGTATTCATACGCCTGATAAGCGCGGACGGTCACACCGATCGACAACGCAACATCGCTCTGCTTTAGTCCGCGCTCCTGTCTCAGTTTTAAGATATATTCGGGAAAATTCATTTCTGTTTCCTATTGACATGAAGTTTTCTTCGTGTTACAATAAAGTAAACATGAAGAAAACTTCGTTTATTGTTGAGGTTATTGTATGCTGCATCTTTACGAATCCCTGTTCCGTGCCGGATATGGCGAACATCCGGAACGCTTTTTGTCAAAGGACGAACTCGACGATTATCGGGCATCCTTGTCCTATTACAATTCACAGTATCTTGAATTGCTCGCCATGCTTAACACCGAACAGTCCGTTCTCTTCAAAAAATTACAGGACAATCGCTCTGACATTATCGGTCTTGAGCGCGACGCTTCTTTTCGCTGCGGCCTGTGTGTCGGCCTAAAGCTCGGCAGTCTTTCTTCTCTTCTGCTCTAATCAATGCGGCGAGCGAAGCAATGCCGCTATTTCGCACGCAGTCTGCCGCCGAGCAAACGTCACTCGCGCCTCACGATAGTAAGGCGCGGTTGATCGTAGTAACAACTCGCAGGGATTCATGGCGAAGCCATGTACACCGCACCCACACTGCGCAGCGTGTGCAGTTATTCGAGCTACAAACTGCCAATGTCGGGGGTCGAGGGGGGCTCCCCTCGCCTTTCTCTGGGGGATTCAAAGGGGGTATTCTCTTCGGAAAGAGAATACCCCCTTTGGTACCGCGGCGCACACGCCGCTCCCCCTCCCGCGCTCGCGCGGGAAAATCAGGGCACCCCTTTGGAAAAGGGTGTAAAAAAGACCCGCCACGACATGGCAGGTCTTTTTTGAGCTAATTAGTAATAACGCTTGTTGCGGTTCTTACGGGCGGCCTCGCTCTTCTTGCGGCGCTTGACACTGGGGCTCTCATAGCACTCTCTCTTGCGGACCTCCGCCACGATACCGGCCTTGGCGCAGCTTCTCTTAAAGCGCTTGAGCGCGCTGTCGAGAGATTCGCCTTCCTTGACGTGGATCTCGGACATTTATGTTTTCCCTCCCTCCGATACACCCGGCTTGATCCTGGGCGCTCTTTAAGAGTCATTCACATGACTAACGGTGGTATTATATGAGAAAAATCACGGCTTGTCAATAATCTTTCCTCATATTTTTGAAAAAATCCGAAATTCCGCTCAGCAGGGCTTCACGATCAGGTTGACGAGCTTATTCTTGACGTGAATGACCTTGACGATCTGCATGCCGGCGATGGCCTTGGCGACCTTTTCATTCGCCTTCGCCGCTTCGACAACAGTATCCTGATCGCTGTCCACGGGGACGATGATCGTGCCCTTGAACTTGCCGCTGACCTGAACGGCCATCTCAACGGAGGAGGCGACGGTCTTGCTCTCGTCATACTCCGGCCACGCGCACTGCATCGCCATCTTGCCCTCGTACTTGGCGGCAAAGCCCTTCTGCTCCCACAGCTCTTCGACCATGTGGGGCGCGAACGGAGAGAGCATGAGCAGCAGCGCCTCAAAGTCGCCGCGGCTGAGGCCGTTCGAATAGAACTCGTTGACCATAGCCATGAGGGCGGCGATGGCGGTGTTCATCTTCAGCGTGTCAATATCGTCCGTGACCTTCTTGATGGTCTTGTGGACGATCGGCGCGTTCTTTTCGGAAACGCCATCTTCCTCCGTCACCTGATCGGCGAGGTTCCACACGCGGTCTAAGAAGCGCTTGCAGCCCTTGACGGCATCGTCCGACCAGGTGGCGACCTTTTCAAAATCGCCGATGAACATGATATAAAGGCGCATCGTGTCCGCGCCGTAAGCCTTGACGACATCATCGGGGTTGACGACGTTGCCGAGGGACTTGCTCATCTTGACCGCCGGGCGCAGCGCCTGATTGCCGTACTTGGCGATCAGCGCGTCCTTCTCCTCCTGCGTGGAGACGTTGCCGACGTAGTGCGGGTTCTGGCCGAGGATCATGCCGTGGCTCGTGCGCTTGGCATAGGGCTCCTTCGTGTGGACAACGCCGATGTCGTAGAGGAACTTGTGCCAGAAGCGGGAGTAGAGAAGGTGCAGCGTGGTGTGCTCCATGCCGCCGTTATACCAGTCCACAGGGCCCCAGTACTGCTCCGCCTCGTGAGAGACAGGCTCATGGTCGTTGTGCGGATCCATATAGCGCAGGAAGTACCAGGAAGAACCTGCCCACTGGGGCATGGTGTCGGTCTCGCGCTTGGCGGGGCCTCCGCACTTGGGGCACTTGGTATTGACCCAGTCGGTCATCTTGGAGAGCGGGCTCTCGCCGTCGTCGGTCAGCTCGTAGCTGTCCACCTGCGGCAGGACGAGCGGAAGCTCCTCTTCGGGCACGGGCACCCAGCCGCACTTCGGGCAGTTGACGAGGGGGATGGGCTCACCCCAGTAGCGCTGACGGGAGAAAACCCAGTCGCGCAGCTTGTAGTTGACCTTTTCATGGCCCCATCCCTGCTCGACGGCGTACTTCTTCATCGCGGGGATAGCCTCCTTGACGGTCATACCGTTTAAAAAACCGGAGTTGACCATGATGCCGGTGTCATCCTTGAGCGTGAAGGCCTCCTTCGTGATGTCGCCGCCCTCGACGACCTCAACGATGGGCAGGCCGAACGCCTTGGCGAAGTCCCAGTCGCGCTGGTCGTGGCCCGGAACGCCCATGACGATGCCGGTGCCGTAGCCCATCAAAACGTAGTCCGAAACAAACATCGGCACAACCTTGCCGGTCGCGGGGTTGATGACTTCAATGCCGTCGAGGCGAACGCCGGTCTTATCCTTGTTGAGCTCGCCGCGCTCAAAGTCGCTCTTGCGGGCGGCGGCAGCCTGATATGCCTCGACCTCGTCCCAGTTCTTGATGATGCCCTTCCACTTCTTGAGCAGCGGGTGCTCGGGAGAGATGACCGTGTACGTCACGCCGAACAGCGTATCGACACGGGTGGTGTAAACGGTGATATCATCCCCGGTGTTGGTCTTGAACGTGACCTCGGTACCGGTGGAGCGGCCGATCCAGTTGCGCTGCTGCGTCTTCACGCGCTCGATGTAGTCGACGTCGTCGAGATCGTCGATCAGGCGGTCGGCATACTTCGTGATGCGCAGCATCCACTGGCTCTTTTCCTTGCGGATAACGGGTGCGCCGCAGCGCTCGCACACGCCCTCGACGACCTCTTCGTTGGCCAGAACGCACTTGCAGCTCGTGCACCAGTTGACGGGCATCGTCGTTTTGTAGGCAAGGTCGTGCTTGAACAGCTGGAGGAAGATCCACTGCGTCCACTTATAATACTGCGGGTCGGTCGTGTCGATCACGCGGTCCCAGTCGAAGCCGTAGCCGAGCATCTTGAGCTGACGGGTGAAGTTCTTGATGTTCTGCTGCGTGACGATGGCGGGATGGATGTGGTTCTTGATGGCAAAGTTCTCCGTCGGCAGGCCGAAGGCGTCAAAGCCGATGGGGTTCAAGACATTGTAGCCCTGCATGCGCTTTTTGCGGCAGATGATGTCCATCGCCGTGAACGGGCGCGGGTGGCCGACGTGCAGACCCGCGGCGGAGGGGTACGGGAATTCGATCAGGCCGTAGAACTTGGGACGCTTGTCCCCCGTCACGGCGGCGTAGGGCTTTACCTGCTCCCACTTGTCCTGCCATTTTTTCTCAATGGCTGCGAAATCGTACTTCATGTTGGCACTCCTTTTATATTATATAGCAATCATTTACTTGCGGAAATAAAAAATCCCCGGTCTCCTCGTGGAGACCAGGGACGTAAAAAACGTGATACCACCCTGCTTCCGCCGCCGGTTTCCCGCGCGGCGCTCAGCGCCCCCGTACTTTCTGAGGGCAGCGCCGTAACGGGGCGCAGCCGTCCCGCCTGTTCAGGCGGGCAACTCCGGGGCCAGTACAGCAAAGCACCCCCGTCGGCTTACACCGGCCGCCGACTCTCTTCAGGCGGGCAAGGCTTCGCTTTTTTCCCATCATCGCTATTTTTACAGATTACAAGTTATTTTACCGATTTCATCCCGCGTTGTCAAGGGCGGAAACGGAAAATGTTTGCATTGCCGGGCAAAGCCGCGTATAATCAGAGAAAAACAGCGAGAGGAGCGGACAA
>ENA-OQHF01000865-OQHF01000865.1-human-gut-metagenome-genome-assembly--contig:-NODE-865-length-17267-cov-5.008985_pt1 | contig 17267 bp, 18 predicted proteins | sample MGYA00242559_ERZ504709 | MGnify/ENA primary metagenome ERZ504709 (study PRJEB26092, sample SAMD00036203) | human gut metagenome | host: Homo sapiens | study: EMG produced TPA metagenomics assembly of... | reverse complement strand
CGAGACGACCGCGCCCAAGCCGTTCATGGACACCTCCTGGCCTCACGCCCGGTGCGGCCTCGTCTCCATGCACTCCAACGAGGTGATGGAGGACGTCTTCCTCAAGGCCGACGGCATCGTCGCCGACTACTGGACACAGCTCAAGCAGCACACGAACCCGCTGTCCAAGCTCACGAAGGAGGGCAAGCTCGATGAGAGCCAGATCATGGACCTGAGCGAGCTGGTGCTCGGCACGAAGAAGCTGCGCACCTCGGACGATCAGTTCGTCGCCGCCGCGTCCATGGGCCTCGGCGCGCTGGACATCATGATCGCCTATCAGCTCTATCTGAACGCGACGGAAATGGGCATCGGCACCAAGGTGAACCTTTGGGACAAGCCCCTGTGGGAATAAGACACGCAGGAGGGAACAAAGATGAACGCATTCAAGAAATTTGCAGCGCTGCTTTTAGCGCTTATGATGATCCTGTCTCTCGCCGCCTGCGGCAGCAAGAGCGATGACAGCGCGCAGGGCAGCTCGGACGGCGATGCGTCGTCCGATGACATCGCCAAGTCCAAGATCGAGCAGATCAAAGAGGCGGGCGTGCTCGTGATGGGAACCTCTGCCGACTATCCTCCGAACGAGTTCCACACGGAGGTGGACGGCAAGGACACCATCGTCGGCTTTGACGTTGCTATCGCGCAGTACATCGCCGATGACCTCGGCGTCGAACTCAAGGTCGTCGACATGTCGTTCGACAACCTGTGCATCAACCTCGCCAAGGGTGATTTTGACATTGTCACGCCGGTATGGCCTCGACCGAGGAGCGCTTGAAGTCCGTCGATTTCTCCAACCCGTACTTTAAGCAGCAGCAGGCCATTCTGATCCGCGCGGAGGATGACGCGCTCTACAACAAGCCCGAAGACCTGAGTGGTCACAAGGTCGGCGTGCAGAACGGTACCATTCAGGTGCCCATCGCCAACGAGCTTGCGGGTGAAGAGAACGTCGTCGGCCTCGTCAAGGCGCAGGATCTCATCATGGAGCTCAAGAGCGGCAAGCTCGATGTTGTGTACATCGACTACACCGCAGCTCTTGCATTCGCCGCGGCGAACGATGACCTGACGGTCAAGGACGTCGGCATCGAAAGCGACAGCGAGGGCCAGTGCATCGGCGTGCAAAAGGGCAACGAGGACTTTGTCGCCTACCCGAACGAAAAGATCGCCGAGATGCAGGAGCAGGGCCTCATCGACCAGTACGTCGCCGAAGCCCAAACGCTGGCGGGCATCGAGTAAAGCCCGTCCCCCTTGCATGATATGAACAGCACCAGCATACCCTCTACCAAGAGAATTGGGGAGGATATGCTGATGCTGTTTCATTTTGACCGCAGGAAGAAGTCTGAAAAGGAGAAGAAGCCGCCGCGCTTTCTGGTGCTCCGGCGCAAATGGCTGACGCTGGGCGCGGCGGTGCTGGCCGCCGCGGCGATCTTTGCCGCCGTCAATTATCCCGCCGCCGTCAGCGCGTCGGCCGCCACGCGCCAACTGCCGATCTACTGTGTCCAGCGCGACCAGAAGGTGTGCTCCATCTCGTTCGATGCGGCGTGGGGGGCGGACAACACACAGAAGATCCTCGACGTGCTCAAGGAGTACGGTGTCACCTGTACCTTTTTTGTCGTGGGCAACTGGGCGGATCAGTATCCCGAACAGGCCAAGGCCATCGTGGACAGCGGCAATGAGCTCATGAACCACTCCAACGCGCATGATCATTATAATTCCCTCACCGCCGACCAGATCATCGCAGACGTGAACACCTGCAACGATAAGATCGAGGCGTTGACCGGCGTCCGCCCGACGCTCATCCGCTGCCCGTTCGGCGAGTATGACGACCACGTCATCTCCACCATCCGCTCGATAGGCATGGAGCCGATCCAGTGGGACGTGGAAGCGCTGGCAGCGGTTGGAACCGCCCGCGGCGCAAGCGATATGCGCGCCCCTTACTCGTCTTCCTGTTCCGGCCGGTGCCGTTCCGCAGGGCACAGCAAAAAGCTCATCATGTAGAGCGCGTCGCCCGTGCAGTGGAAATCGAATGTAGGGAGCCTTATGACCGAAGGCAAGGCAGCAAGCCACAGCGCGGCGGTCGAGGCGCATCTTGTTCATCAGCACGAGCATGGGAGGAATCAGGATGGGGATATAAGCGATGTGAATGGGGATGAGGTTCTGAGACAGGCAGGCAATCAGGGTGATCATGCCGAGAAGTGGTGCCAATGATTTTGCTCAGCTTCTTGGAGACAATGTCGGCAAGGCCGGTGGTAGCGATCGCCGTAGCGAAGGTACCGAGCAGGATGTAGGCAAGAGCAGTAGTCGCGTTGCCGGAGAAGCCGGACGTGAGCAGCTTCATAACGCTGTCGCCCTCAGCAGCGTAGATGGGGATATAAAAGGCCACCATCTCAAGGAGCCGTTCGCTCACTGAGATGGCGGTCACTATTTTTGATGTGTGCAAATTAGGGCCGATCACTGTGCAGTGCATCGTGTATCCGTTCGGCCAGCGCCCTTGTCGTAAAAGGCTTCGGGAGCACAAAGCTTGCGCCCAGACGGTATGCCTCCTCTATGACCTTGTGCGTCGGCAGCGCTGTCATAAAGATCGTCGAGATTTTGTGTCCGCCCTCACGCAGCTGCTGCATAACGTGAAAGCCGCCCTTGTGCGGCAGCAGAAAATCCAGCAGAAGAACGTGAGGTCGGTGCCGATGGAGCGCCCCGGTTGTCTCGTCCGCATCCCTTGCGTGGAATACACAGAAGTCTCCGCGCTCACGCAGGGAATCCGCCAAGAGCATACTGAGGGCTTCATTACTGTCTGAGAGTAAAATCTTCTTACGGTGCGGCATTTTTATCCGCCTCCCCCTTAAAAATTTGATTTTACACACTCACCTTGTATAAAATAGTCCTGTTGGCTCATTTTTTCAATCCGCTGCGCAGCATTTTAACGGTTTTTAACTCGGCTTGATCCGGGCTTTCGCAAAAAGGAAGAGGAATACCTGAGAAACTTGCCAGGAGTGTTGTCGTAACGCCCCGCTGTCGGCACCATTCGCTTACGGAGAGACCGCTGCTGCGGCATTCCTGGATAGACATGCTCCATTCCTGCTTCTTGGCTTCATGTTTCAGCTCATTGCTCGTCATTTACTTCACACCCTGAACGTTATAGTGGTGGAAAGTTTCACAACTCCCCACCACTATTGTCCCATGTCTGTTCCAGCCGCCCTCAGCTTTGACGGTTACGTCGATACAACATTGACTCTAAGAAAAATCTTTTAATTGTGTTAAGGGGATGGCTGATTTCATCTATCAGCCATCCCCTGTCTTTAATTATTTGTAGAAATCCGTAGGAGTTCCATTCAGTTCTTATTCTGTTAACTCAGTTCAAAACTGCTATGTCCTTATGAAAATATGACTGTTTTGGCACATCTTATCTCAATTCAAATCAAGTCTATTCATACTTTTTTCCAACAGCATATATCGGAAGGAATATGCTACACAGCATGATTACCAAGAGGACATACCTTCCGATATTTTCCCATACGACTACCGCTACGCTGCTTGCCAGAAGATTGAGAATTGGAATCGGAATTATGCTCAGGCACAAGGACAACCGAAGCGCTTGCACAATATGCGGCCAGTTGTGAGGTAAAAAAAGATACCAAAATTGCCGAGATTATCAGCGATATTATAAACGCGGGTATTGACAATACCTAAAGCAAAAATGCAGGGTGCAGCAGCCATCGTCGGTTGCCGCATCCTGCGTTGGCTTTTGCTTTACATCATTCTGCAATAATCTGCCCTGACTGTATTTGATAGGTGTGGTCGCAGAGAGATTCAATATCTTCCTTATTATGAGATGTAAGGATAATCAACTTCTCCTGTTTCTTGTATTCGATCAAAAGTTCTCGAAATAGCTTTACAGATTTTTCGTCTAAGGCATTAAAGGGTTCATCTAAGACCAATAGCTTTTGGTTTTCCATAATGGCTTGAATAATCCCAAGTTTCTGCTTCATTCCCTGTGAGTATTTGCGGACAGGCTTTTTTTCCTCTGGGTCTAAATCGAAATAATTCATGTACTCTGCTATATTGGCATCAGATATGCTACCTTTTATTTCAGACAGCATTTTGAGATTCTCAAATCCAGATAAGTGTCCCAGAAATTCAGGTTTCTCTATAAGAATGCCAATCTCAGGAGGAAATGATATTTCTGTGCCGAGAGCCTTTCCATCAACATAAACAACGCCACTACTTGGAACGATAAGACCAGATATAGCTCTGAGAAGCATGGTCTTTCCGCTTCCATTTTTCCCTATAATACCGTAGATATGTCCACTCTCAAAATGAATTGAAATATTGTCGAGGATTACAGATCCTCTAATTATCTTCGATAAATTAGTAACATCTATTCTCATAGTCAGTCCAGTCCTCCATATATATTTTTTTGAGTGCAGTGATTTCTAAAAAGCACAGTAGCGAATAAATGATTCCACCGAGTGCAAATCTATATAAAAATGCAGATGAATCCAATGGTGAATACGACAGTTTCAAAAAAGTATAACCTACTGCAAGCAACAGAATTACTCCAAAGCATTTTGTCTCTCCAACGCGGATGAGCAGCATTACTTGAAAAAATGCCAGAATTACACAATGGAAAAATCCTCTTATGAGTATCGCTATAGAATCCATTGAAAATGAACCACTTAAAGAACCTGTACAGAAATACAAAGCAACTACAGCGCCAACAAAAGCTGTAAATACTAAAACCATGTTTGAGAAAAATACCCACTTAAGCAGGCTTCTCAATGTCTGATATTTACTCCCGTATCTTATCAATAGGTAGTCAATATTTTTGATATAAAAAAATAAAACCATCTGCATTAAAGTATTGTGCAAGTATAACGAACATGAAAAAGCAGATCTTTAATGTTAGTGGCGCGGGTGATGAACAGCCAAACAATATAGAAAGTGAATAAATGAAATCATGGTCGGCTAGTTTCAACATACCTGTGACGATTAACGATATTACCAGAAAAAGGAAAACCACCTTTGCAAATTGATTTTTTATATATTTCATTTCAATAAATCGCCTCGATTAGCTCTCTCATATACAACTACTGTCGATAGTAAGCAGAGCACCCCTAATGGCACATACCCCCATATATCAGCAAAAAAGATCCAAGAAAACAAAAGATTCAAACTATTGCAAGTGTGCAAATGAAGCCTTGGAATAAGCAACAATAGTTCAAAATTCAGAAGTAGAAACGAAATAATCTGTGCTCCAGCAGAAAGGCTCTTAACGCCTGAGTACTCAAATATCAAATCTATAGTCTCTAATAGGTATGAGCCAAGTAAAAATCTGAAGTATAAATCCAATAGCGTTTGAAGTGTAAAGAAACTTTTTGCTCCACCCAATATCATAGTTACAGCCATTGCAAGAACAAAAAGCATTGTAACCAGGATCAAATTCAGCAAAGCATATAGAAATAGCTGATTTGTAACTATCCGCTTTCTTGTTTCAAAGCGATTATATGTTTGACTGTTGTAGTATGAACTGATTATCGAATATCCTAGCAGCAAAACTATTGCGTACTGGTAAACAAAAAACTTATCTGAAAACCAACTTGCCTGCCAAACAGTTGTAGCATTTGAAAAAAACAGATAGCAAATAGTGAACACAAAGTATACCGCGCAACATCCAATATACTTGTAGAATTTTTTGTCATATAACATCATAGAATATCCTTATTCCTTGCTAACCCAATCAAAGTCAAGAAAGAATCAGCGACTATCCATGCGCAAAAGGTTATTTCAAAATCCTGCTTCGTAACGATCTCGGTAATGGCATTTGCTGAACGTGGTTGGATAATAATTCTTATATCATAAGGTAGTAGAAGCGGAACCGAATCAAAAGCAAATGTAATCGCATAGAGTAAAATCACTGGTATCACAATAGCAACGTATTGATTATTAAATTTAACAATCATTTGAATGGCTAATGCAAAAACAGCAAATAGCGCAAGCGCAAGTGAATTAAAAAAGGAATACACGACCGCCATAAGTAAAGGACTAATCTGATACAGCGTATATCCAAATGTTCCCGCATTAGGAACAAGCCGTTGATACTGCTCTGTAAAAGGAGCTCTCACGTCAAATATGAGAAAGGTTAAAAGCAAATTCAAGGACAGTAAAAACATACAAAAAACAAACGTGAATGAAAATACTGAGATTACCTTTGACAACATATATCGTAGTTTGCTTTTTCTTACGACTAAGAATTTGCTCATTGAACTTGATTGTTCATTATAGTAAATCATTCCTGTAGCTAAAACAGGAATAACCCAAAATAATATATTATAAACCTTATTTCCCCAACTTGCTGAGTTCATAAGTAGCCAAAACTGAAACGGGTTTGCTCCTATATTTTCAAAGAAACCCGTATACCGTCTCGCATGAATCAATACTGATATAGGATCAGCTAACATAGTAACCAGCAGAAATATAAATGTAATCTGCACTATCCGGCTTGACAACATTTTTTTGATGTCAGATATAAAATACATGGTTAATCAACTCCCTCAATAAAGGAGCGGACTTGCGGCCTTCTGCCAACAAGTCCGCTCTCTATGGTTTAAGCTTTATTAAACTCTAAAAAACGTCCCATCAATTAGGTGTCCATTTTCCGGAAACGCTGGGAGTAATGGTTGTGCTAACGGGATTATCCAAATTCAGCGTGATGTTGGTTCCTTTAGACGGAATATTATTGGAATAGTAATAAACATTCCAGTTGCTTCCAACGCCGAGCTCCCAATAAGGATCGGAGTAGTTTCCGCCCCAAGAACCCTCTGCCCACGCACGGACAGCTGTGTATCCATTGCTGAGGCTGTTGATCTGAATGTTGAAGTGGTCAACACTATCAGAAGCCCGTGCGACAGTGCTAACTTCGGTATCCCCCTGATTTGCAGGTAGTTTTGTACTAAAGGAATCCCATGCAGAGGAAGCAAAGGCAGTTACGCTCAATGCCATAACAAGCACTACTCCCAGCACAACCATGCTGAGCTTTTTTCTCATTTTATTCATACAATTTAACCTCCATATTTTATGATTACTTATCCACCATTTAGGCGCACAGCGCAAGTCTCTATGTAATCTGCTTGGCTATGCGCCCGCCCTGCTAATTTTAAGTCGCAGCCTCCATAGTTGGCAGGAGAAATAAGCAGACCCGCACAAGCGCCTGTATAGAATATCAACCGTTGTCATTGCTTATTTCACCCCCCTGTTGTGTCCTTTTACTTATATAACGGACGGAAGCAGAAAAAGGGACAATCTCTTTTCAAAAATTTTAGACGGTGCGCTCGTTAGAAGCTACATCAATCTCGTCTGCCCCAGTTGTAACAACTACTCTTGTTCGGTAGGTAACACCAGTTGTGCCGCTATAGGTCTTGGCTATGTCTACTTTTCCAGTTACATCAATCGGCCACGATGTAACTGGTGCCCAGCCATTTCCACTTTTCTTTTCAAGATATAACTTCCCTGTGGTAGTTGTCGTCGAACTAATGGGAGAAATATATACTGATACGGAAATCTGTTTGCCAGAAATCGAAATTGACGGCACAACGGTTTTTGTACTTTCCCATAAGGGGGCGATAGTTTGCGCTGATGCTACTGTACCTATAACTGCTGCATTTTCTGCTGCCGATACAGGTACGGAATACGTTGTCAATAATAGAACTGCGGTTAATGCCAACATAACAATTTTTTTCTTCACCATAAATAAAATCCTCCTTGTGCATTATTGGGGAACCACCCATATAACGCACAAGGAGGCAAAAAGGGACAAGTTTTTTGAATTATTTTCTTGTAATACCAGCAGCAATTTTTATCAATTCATCCGTATCAATGGAACCGTATATGGCAATGAAATAGCCATCCCGGTCACAACAAACATAATTCAAATCTCCCTTTTTGAAGTAATAGCCTGCAATTTCATTCTGATCAAATGGAGTAATTTCTGTGTTTTCAGTATTGAGATAAACTTTGGTATCTGACTTGCTAAGAAGGATTTCAAAACCGCCAGAGTTGTTGATTGCAAACTCATAAACAATCATTTCCGACTGTTCAACCGTATCCAACAATTCTGATCCATCAGGCAGATAGGTAGGCTTATAGTTTTGCAAGCCGGTCTGCGCATTTTCTCTATCGCTTTGTAGCTCAAAGCTGCTGTATTTCTCAAAAGTTTCAACTACCCACGCGATCACCTTTTCCCTGAACTGCGCGTTAGCAACCATAGCCGTTGAGAACAACAACGTTATGGTAATTGCTGCGACTGCAACAGCTTTGCCGAACCGCCTGAACGCAATATGTGTCCGTCGCTTTCCAGCACCATTTGCAGCAGGATCTTCTTTTAACTCCATGCGCAGATAGGTTTTCATGGCGATTCTACAGGCCTGATTGAGAGAATCATCCGAAATCACTTGTGCCGAACTAAACCCCATATTGGACGAAAGCAGTTCGCGGTAAAAGCGGAATCGTCCTTTTGCATTTTCCAGTTGAAAGAACTTTTCCGCTTCTTTTGGGGATAGCCGGAAGCAGTATCTACTAAATAGCAAAACAATTCCCTGATGCGGCAAGTATAAAATCTTTTCGCTCAATTCTTGTATTTTCGCTTTCGGCAAATCCGCATAGGAACAGGCATCATTGTCGGCAGCAGCAAGAGATTCTATATTCTTTTCAAAGCTGGCATCCGCTGCTTCATGCAGCATGGCCTGCCAATTCATATCCATATCGTCACCTTCTCTCATACAGTTTTCGGAGTTTCTTGACAAGCCGCTGCCCGCGCTTTTTTGCGGCATCCTCCGAAATGTTCAGCAATTCACCAATCTCTCTATATCCCATTTCCAGCGTATAGCGGAGATAGATAAAATGCCGATCATCAGGATCAAGCTGATCTATTACCTCAGTCAACCTATGTACGTCCGCGTTGTGAATACATTCATCTGCAATATCGTCCGTGTCCTCGTCCGAAATATTGTCCCAGTAATCAATGTGAACACTCTGTTGTAATTGACGCAACACGTCAATAGAAGCGTTTTTCACTATGGTAACGCAGAAAGCGGTCATTTGGGGACAGGGTAAATCAGAAATTTTCTCGATGTTGTCCATGATTTTTATAAATGCGGTGGACACGACATCCTCTGCGGCTTCCTCTGATTTAACAATATTAAACGAAATGCGCTGGAAGTGGATATGATGCTCATGGAATATCCGCTCTACCAGCGCACGTTGTTCATCATTCAAAACACTAAATAGGAGTATTAGCATATAGATTCCTCATGGACAGCCCTACGACCGCCCATTCTAAGCAAGCAAGTAAAGTTTTCCTTGCACGTTATGGGTATTCGTTGCAGTAACAATCGACTGCTTATTTCAAATTATACCACAAAAATGTTCCGCAGAAAAGTGGCAACCCATTAGCAAGGTATGAATCGGAAATATTTTTTCAAAAAGTATGTCCCCTTTTTTGATCCCGTCCGTTATATAGGTGAATCCACAAAACAGCTAAACTAATGCGCGATGCTTCTTCGATTAGCTACGTGGAAATAATAATGGCCGAAGTATAATCGTTAAACTGAGATCGGAGGTAGTTATATGTGTCGTTCCCGAATTGGAAATAACGCTTATGTGCCTCGATATTGGTGTGGCTCTCAGATATGGAGGGAGTGCATCAAAATCGTTCATTTCAGCGCATAGGCGATACTTATGTGCCTATGCGCCGTTCTCCGAAAAAGTTTGTTTTTATAACTTATAGAAAGGAGCATATATATTATGAAGAAATTACTGGCTTTATTACTTGCTTTGGCAGTATCTTTTTCGTTGGCGATCCCTGCGTTCGCTGCTAATACTGCCCTTGATGGCATAGAATACGATGGATATACTGTCCTCTCTAATTGCTCTGACGATGAACTATTAGCGTTTTTGCGTGAAAATGATATTGCAATTCCTGACGGACTCGCTGATTCTCAAGAACATTTATTAGAGCTTGTCCGGTATTTTATTGCAGAGATTGAACTAAATCCAAATATTGAGTTTATATATAATTTGGCGCAACTTCAAGATTTTGCATATGCTCTAAAATTTGCAGTCAACGATTTCTATGATGTCGATTCATCAATTCAACCGTTTGCAAATTACGGGTTACAGGATAGTACTGTTTATCAGACACCTAGCAACATGACAAGCTATAATTGCTATGCGTATGCTTTAGGACGGAGTAGTTGGTGTTCCCCCGGTGAGCTTAGCGGGCATGGTGATATGACACAAACAACTCTAAAAAATAAGTCTATTTATGAATTGGCTGAATACGTTAAGGACGATTTGCAAAGTTCCACGCTAAATAAGAAGTGTGTAAAAATTACTTATACAAGACCTTCCTATAGTTCGCTTATATCAGGGCAATCCGCGATTTGTATACGAAAAGGCGATAATGGAAACGGAGTTTACGACTATCACTTTATGAAGCTCTTTTCCGGTGATACATGGCGGCACAAGCCTGGGCGTACAGCTATTCTTACATACGATTATTTGCCGTCCAATTCACGCGTCTGGCTTAGTGAAGGATATGACGGGTCAAACGCTATATTGGGCGATATAGTTTATGACAGTAGTATTTATTATATCCTTTTCAAGAGCGCTCATAGCTACACTCATAGCTATACTGGCAATAATTATCATTCGGGTTCCAAGCATTATTACGAATACGCCGATATTTGTACTGGGTGTGGTGATCAAAAAGCGAACACAACCACATGGTCAGTTATTAACTGTAGTGGTCCCCCGTGCATTGATATTATGAATGTAGGTATTACACAATGAAACGAAATGCCTTTTTTTCGGTTATATGTGTAATGCTCTTTATAACCGGCTGCACCACCAATCATCTTGACAATGTAATGATAAACAGCAATGCCGTGCAGGTTGGTGATAGTTGGTCGCCGCTGGATTCAATCGAACGTGCTGGCGTTATCCATTGTGAAACTGAGGAAGATAATTATTCCTTTGAAGTTCATGCCTACGATGGCAGTTTTCTTGTAGAGCAGCAGAATGGCAAAATGCAGTATGTTTCCGATTTAGTCATAGAGGGAGTTGGCGATGCCCATTGGGAGAATGTTTCATCAAATGGTGAAATTCAGCCGTGGGATGGAGAAAAAACCTTTTTAGGAGTTTTGATCAAACGGGATGACAAATATGTTGGGTATGCTACCATAATGATAGAGCGACCGGAAAACAATTGGCGATATAATGCAACAATAATTAACTGCAAAGAGCTTTCACCCGAAGAACGTTCCAATTCCGAAATTATGCCAGAAGATCTTTATAAAATGATTGATTCTGCTATCGAAAGTGCCAAATAATATTTTGTATACTCTGATTCTTCAAGTCGCATCTATGTGCAAATAGGAAAACTATACCCTAAATATGCAAATTGTGGGGCGCGGCAGCCATCATCGGCTGCCGCGCCCCGCGTCATCTTTTACTCTGTGTCGGAAAGCGTCATAGTGAACTGCGCTTCCTCAAATGCTGCATCGGTCATGTTGTGCAGCTTATGGATCGTCTGCTCCGCCAGCGGACGCATATCTGCGTCCATATCCGGTAGCGCCATTGAGGGCATCGGCATAAAAGCTAAAGAATATAAAGAACCCCTTTTCAGTATAAAAAGGGGGATATCGTCGTAGGACGACACCCCTTTTTTATGATTCTTTTTTGATGGAGCAAAATGTTCCAGTCACGCATCCACAATCAGGGTGGTGGTTGATACTTAGAATACAAATGGAAATGCAAAAGATACGATTGCAAACCCAATAAAGATTACTGCTGCACTACGGTATATTATTTTTCAAAATGGGGCACATCAACAATCAAACAGTAGTACCCACAAACTGCACATACTGTGCTGATGAAAGTAAAGTTACTGTGCTCAAATATAGCTTCAATCATCGGTTGTTCGATTGAAGAAAATACTGAAAAGCATTTGATAACGGCAACTACACTAATGCAGCACAACAAAACCAAACCAACAACATATTCATATGTTGGCCTGTTTTGTACCATTGAAAAGGGAAGATCATTGTTTCAATAATTCGTGAAACAAACCCTGTGTGACAGTTATTTTTAGAAAATTTTGAACTAACAAGATTATCTCTTGAGAGCCATAGTGAAATATACACAATAATCCACGCAGCAATTGTTGTATAATGATTTCTAAACATTTTGCCTCCATGTCTTTAAGTAATTTCACCTGGGAAGATTATCAATTTTAGTTTTCATTGTAGAAAAAATCGAGTATACACCGTCATATAGCACGCTCTTGAGGGCACCAACACGAATTCCTTTGATAACCGCATAAGAACAAGTTACCTGAGAGTAGTAGTTTGTAATTTCTTCAAATCCATGGTGATGTTCCTGGGCCCGGTGGTCGTGGGAGAGCAGATCTCTTCTTCCTTCACCAGATTGCCGCGCTTATCGTAGGTATAGCCGTAGTCATAGATGCGGGTGATCTTCTGCTCATAGCCGCACACATGCTTGCTCACCATCTGGTTGAGGTCGTTGTACTGGTAGGTATCCTCTTCACCCTTGGTCGGACCGCTCTGCTTGAGCAGGTTGCCCAGTTACATAGACTCGATGTTTACATCTTCATCATGCTGTTGAGTTCCCCGCCGCTGACCTCAACCTACAGAATCAAAAGCCTTTATATTTTTTTAAGAAACCAATAAAAGACATCTCTTGAATATCTTGCAATATTTCTTCCTGTGAAGACCACCACGCATCCCCTATATAAAGCTGACCATATTGATAGTACCAAGGAACAATATGAGCATAAGGTTCATCAGTCTTTTTCACCAATTTCCGCAAATAGATGTGTTCATCTATCGAAACAGCATACTCATCATCAATCTTGAATGCTCTAAGAAAAAGTTGATTGCCTTCATCGCCATTCTGCGCGTTAAGGTAACTTTCCATCAGTAATTCCGCGGAAAATTCAGACGGTTCCCGAAATAAGGTTTGCAATAGTACATTTATATTGAAACGCGAAGATAATTCATCCGGTGTTTCAAATTTTTCATTTCCACATAAACGAATATATTCCGATCCGACATTCCAGCTTCCAAGTAGAGCATTTCGAATAAGGATATGGTTGTTCAAGGTATCTCCTCCCGTTTTGATAATCTGGGAATGGAAGCTCTGCGCGTAGCAGAACTTCCATTCCGCAAAATTTTCTCACCTATATACAGGCAAGCCTGCATTCTTTAAAAATTATTCTGTCCATGTAATATGAACTCGAAAGCCCATTCTTTTGCTGTATATATTGATATGATCGATACTATAACCACTTCCGTTTATAGGGTGCGAATCAAAGTGCCACCCCTCAGCAGACCGCATTTTGGCTTGTTCCATTTTTAACTGCGGAAACTTTTCATTGATAAAGTCAATCGCTTGTTGTTTAGTTTTAAACTCAACATCCTCGTTCGCAAGGATTCTCTTCTTAAACTCATTTTTTTGATGTGGAGTGAGAAAATCTTTTGTCTTCTTTGCTTCGCAGCGGAATTTTTCAAAATCCCCACCAAAATTACCAGCTGCAGCTGCAGCAACTGTAACACCTGCGCCAGCCGTAACAACGCCTTCTGCCGAAATTGCGACACAAATCGGTAATGCTACTGCACCAACACCTGACCCGATGCCTCCAATTCCTGCAAGCAACTCGCTGATACCCTTGGCTGTCATGCCCAATCCGACAGCGGTACCAATAATGTCACCAATAGATTTCCCTAAATAATAAGAATCTGTATAAGATACTCTGTTTAGGAAGTATTGGTTAATTTGGCTTTTTGTCCGCAAATAGGAATTAAAGTATTCCATGCTGGGCAGTTGTCCTGTCATATATCGACCAGTGTTAATAAGTGCCTGCAACATCATGGCGGAAGTGTCTCCCGCAGAAATCAACAGAGACGCAACGATTCCCATTTCCAAGTCACTTTTGCGCACAGGATTCGTAAAGTGCTTGGTTACATCACCTACTTTTTGTCTGAGATATTCTGCCGCATCGTACAGCTTTTCTTGAACCCAATTTGATACGGATTCTCCTAATAGTCCAAGCGGGTCTGTGGAACAGATAGGGTTATCTACAACATACAGATACTGCACCAGCATCATGGGATCGCTTACATAGCTGCTGATGTCATATCCAGACGAATCAAGGATGGGATCAACCGCATCAAACCGCTTGTTCTCCGCATCGTACATTCTTGCCTTTGCGTAGAACTGGTTCAGGACATCATCATACTCATGGGTGGCGTAGGTGATCTCCGGCAGCAGTCTGCGGAAGCCGCCGTCCACGGTGATGTCTGTGTACCGGCGCACCTCGCCCCAATCGGTGTAGTCTGCCCGTGCGGTCACGCGGCCATACTGATCGGAGAGATTCACCACGCTGCCAAGGCGGTCGGTGTGGACGTAGGCCATATTGACGCATTTCTTGATGCTCTGACCCCACCAATTGCTGCCTTCGCCAATCGTCATGACCTGCAGCTTGTCCAAACCGTAGGTGTAGAAGAAGTCATAGCCGTCCTGCTCGGACTTCATCAGCACCCGCTGGTCGATGTCCAGTCTGGTATAGTCAATGACATAATCCGTCTTGACCACTTCCGGCTTTTCGATGCCGGTCTCCACGCTGGGCGTCTGGCAGTGGAAGTCCGTGTAGCCGTGGCTGTTGTCCTCCAAAATCAGCTCTGTGCCGACCCGCACGCCGAGACCGTTGAAGGTGTATGCGCTGACCTCGCCGGTCTTGTTGGTGCCCCGCACCATGCGGTTCGTCTCGTCATAGAGATAGGTCGCAACGGTGATGTTCTTGGGTCCGGTGGTGGTAGGCGAACAAATCTCTTCTTCCTTCACCAGATTGCCGCGCTTATCGTAGGTATAGCCGTAGTCATAGATGCGGGTGATCTTCTGCTCATAGCCGCACACATGCTTGCTCACCATCTGGCTGAGGTCGTTATACTGGTAGGTATCCTCTTCGCCCTTGGTGGGACCGCTCTGCTTCAGCAGGTTGCCCAGCGTATCGTAGGTGTAGGTATAGGCGAGGGTATCGTAGGGATAGACCTCCAGCCTGCGGGTGCTGCCGGTGAGCCGGTTCAGCGCATCATAGGTAAAGGCCGTGCGGCTCTTGAGATTTTCCGTAGCGTCGCTGTCCCGCTGGAACTCCGTCAGCACATTGCCCTCGGCGTCGTAGGTGTACTCATACTTGACCTTGGGCGTCTTGTTGTAGAGCTGGAAGGGATCGGTGTCCACCGTCTTGAGGAGATTGCCCTCCGCGTCATAGGTATACTGCTCGATCCAGCCGTTGGGATAGGTCAGCTTGACGGGGCGGTTGGCAGCATCGTATAGTTCTAACGAAAATTATTGCCTAAGCGAGCTGTATTGGTTCGTACTGTAACCCTCTATTAAGTTTCTTTTCTTTAAGGAATCTATAAAACCTCTGAGAAATAAAAATTATTCGACTACAAACGATTTCTCCAAATTGTTCACCAGACTTAATAATATCATCATCAATATTATCAAATACACTTCGGTCATAAGTGATATACCCTGGTTTTAGTAAATAGCGCTTACGGTTGCAATTACTGCAACAGATAACCTTGCCTATAGAGTCATCCTTTAAGCCATATTCGAGAGTCCGGTTAATGTATAATTGATATATTCCTTCGTGTAAAACGTCCATTTTCCCATTAACACCTTTGATTTGAAATCCACCAAAATCACTATTTTTCAAAACTGATGCAGCCTTTTCAGAAACGAACAATTCATCATGAACCCAATTCAACATTAAAAAATTTCTGCTTCCCCATCTTGGCTCTTTTTCCACGGAAAAGTTGGCTTTTTGGATTAGGCCCGCTCCACACTTACAGCAATATGTTTCTGTATTGTATGTTGAAAAAATATACTCTTTATTTTCTTTCGGAAATGGGTATCCACTCCGCCACGTGCTTCGTACACTTAACCAAGAAGCACTTTCCAATTCAGAAGAAGAATAGACTGTCTCGGTCAATGGATAAATTTGCTTCGCTTCAAATAAAGCCTTGACTTGCTCAAATCGTCTGTCATCTTCGAATATAGTAAGAATCGAAACTAAGTCTCCTTTTTCATATGGCATTCCAATCTTGTCCAAGCAGTTGTAAATATCTTTATCTCTCGAAAAACCGAATCTGTGTTTAATCCGCATATACTCCTCCATAGCGGGAGGCATATGGCTTTTCATATGCCTCCCGCTTGTCGTTGTTTCACTTCTGCTGTCTCACATGAACATTTCCATTAGAAGCCTAATGCTGATTTGACAGCTGCCAAAATAGCCGGATAATCCTTATATACCTTTTGTGCCGCCTCATAAACTTGAGTTGCCGTCAGCGCTGCATAATTGGTTCCATACGGAATCAGTTTTCTCCAAGCATTTGTGAATACCTGATGTTCTGCCGGTGTTACGGCAACGGCGGTATTGATACCTAAACCGAACCGTTGTTCAATGATATGGTGCGCTTGGAGTCCTGTTCCTCTAAGCTGGTTTCTCAGCTGATTGTAGCCTTTCAATCCATACTCTGCTGCTTTACTCAAATTTCCCCAAGTATTGATTCCAAGTGTCTCGGTAATCCACTGGGTAGTTTTATCAATGATTAGTTGTCCCGTTGCTATCGCCTGAATGACCAACGGTTTCAACGCTGCATAAATTGCAGGCCCAGCAAACCATCCAACAACAGTCATCAAAGCAGTGATGCTACCTACAGCAAAGTTTCGTGTACAACTGGGCAAGTCAAAATAGTTGCAAATAACATTTGCAATAGCATACCCACCGACCGCACCTACCAATGCACCAACAACATTTGCCGGAGTCACTACCTTACCAGTCGGGTCAATGTGAGTAAAGGGCGCATCCAATGCATAGGTATACTGAGTCAGAAGTGCAGGTTTTTTCAGCAATTCCTTGATGTTACCCTTACTCGCATCCAGGATGGGATCCACCGCATCAAACCGCTTGTTCACCGCATCGTACATTCTGGCCTTTGCGTAGAACTGGTTCAGCACATCGTCATACTCGTGGGTGGCGTAGGTGATCTCCGGCAGCAGTCTGCGGAAGCCGCCGTCCACGGTGATGTCTGTGTACCGGCGCACCTCGCCCCAATCGGTGTAGTCTGCCCGTGCGGTCACGCGGCCATACTGATCGG
>ENA-OQHF01000857-OQHF01000857.1-human-gut-metagenome-genome-assembly--contig:-NODE-857-length-17348-cov-7.427966_pt1 | contig 17348 bp, 8 predicted proteins | sample MGYA00242559_ERZ504709 | MGnify/ENA primary metagenome ERZ504709 (study PRJEB26092, sample SAMD00036203) | human gut metagenome | host: Homo sapiens | study: EMG produced TPA metagenomics assembly of... | reverse complement strand
ATCTGTTCCAATCGGTTCAACATCTGAAATAATTGTCCCTGTACAGTAGAAAGATCTTTCCTCTTATCCGCAAGTATCCACTGAAATATTCCTCGGTGGAGATACCGTGAATCAGATACTTTTTCAGCATCTTCTTTATAGCTATAATCATTCACCTGTCCTAACTCATCCCCGCTGTAAAGCATCGGGATTCCTGACTGTGTCAACATGTAAGCGTGGAGCATGAGATCTTCTTGAATTGCCGTCTGCATTTTTTCTGCATTTCCTTCAAATCCTGCTGCTTCAATTCCACACATGGATGCTGTTGTTCCACAAAATCGTGCATCTTGAGTTACAGGATCATCGTTATATAGCTCTCCACGGCTGATGCTGTCTGCTATCTTTCCTGTAAAATAATCATTGAGGTAACGCTTGTGGGAAGGCTCTTCCATTCCCCATTGTTTCATTGTATCAAAATCAAGCCCCCACCCGATATCATCGTGACAACGAAGGTAATTCAAAAATGTATATTGCTTTGGCAGACGGCTAACTATATCCATCTGTTTCTTCAAAAGCCGGATGTCTCTTGTCGCAATACTATTCCAGGTCGTCGCCATTGTTGTCACATTATAGAGCATATGACATTCTGGTTTTTCAACTGTACCAAAGTACGGCACCACCTTTTCCGGCTCCATAACCACTTCGCCAAGAAGTATCACGCTTGGGCAGACAATTTCCGCAATCATACGCATCATTCTTACAATTGCATGTACTTCTTTCAGATTACGACAGCTTGTTCCAAGTTCTTTCCAAATATAAGGAACTGCATCGATACGGATAATATCCATTCCCTGATTCGCAAGAAAAAGGAAGTTATACATCATCTCATTAAATACTCTTGGATTACGATAATTCAAATCCCACTGATATGGGTAAAATGTCGTAAGCACATAATGTTCGATTTCCGGAAGCCATGTAAAATTTCCCGGTGCTGTTGTAGGGAAGACCTGTGGAACAGTTTCTTCGTATCTCGCTGGAATATCACCGTTATCATAGAAGAAATAACGGCTCATGTACTCTCCTTCGCCTGCTCTGGCACGTTTTGCCCACTCATGTTCCTCAGAAGTATGATTCATCACGAAATCCATGCATACATTCATACCATTTTCATGACATTTTTCTGTCAATCTGGCAAGATCTTTCATTGTACCGAGATCCGGTCTTACTTTCCGAAAATCTGCCACGGCATATCCGCCGTCTGATTTTCCTTTCGGAGTATCCAAAAAAGGCATTAAATGAATACAGTTTACATTGCATTCCTTCAAATAAGATAACTTTCTCTCTACACCTTTCAAATCCCCAGCAAAGTTGTCAATGTACAACATCATGCCAAGCATTTCTTTTTCTTTAAACCAGTCAGGATTCTTTTCTTTCTTAATATCTCTTTTTTTCAACTCAGTGCTGCGCTTCGAGTAGTAATCATGCATCTGCTCACAAAGTTCTGCATACATTGCATCATTTCCATACAACTCCATATAAAGCCAGCGTAATTCATCCTGATGTTTTTCCATACGCTGTGCAAAGTTTTTTTCTGTATTATTCACATTCCTCACCATTTTCTGTCCCATCGTCAACCAATTTACTTTACTCTTTCACAAAACAATACTGATATGCCTGATATTCGCCTGGCTCTATCGGAAGCGGCATGCCGCCATACATAAGTGCAGCTCCGGTGTATCTTTTTCCACTCTTTTCTTCTCGATATACAGCTGTTTCTTCAAGCCCTTGAAGTTTTACATAATTTACTGTCATATTTCCATGAATCACCTGCATAACTATATTTAAAAGAACTTTACTTTGTTCTTTCTCATCTGTATGCACAAACTCCCATGCACAGATTTCTTCTGTTGTCGGATCTGAGAGACGATAGTACAGTCCATTCTGAATGATCGGCGCATAGCTCTTATATTCTGCGATTTGCTCTCTGATCTCCTGCTTTTCTTCTTCAGAAAGTTTCATAAGATTCAGCTCATACCCAAAAGTTCCGGACATTGCAACAACACCTCTTGTATGAAGTGGGGTCTTTCTTCCCGTCTGATGATTCGGCACTGCTGACACGTGAGAACCTACTACCGATACCGGATAACCAAAGGATGTTCCATACTGAATCCGTAATCTGTCAATTGCATCCGTATTATCACTACACCAGATCTGCGGAGTGTAATACATCATACCGGCATCAAATCTTCCACCTCCACCGCTGCAGCCTTCGATCAGCAGATTCGGATATCTCTGCACAAGACGTTCCAGAAAATCATATAGTCCCAATACATAATCATGTAACACTCTTCCCTGATCTCTTGTTACAGAAGAATAAACATCCATCAGGCTTCGGTTCATATCCCATTTTACATATTCGATATTACCCTGATCCAACACCTTGCAAATCTGATCATAAATTTCATCTACAACTTCTTTTCTTGAAAAATCCAATACAAGCTGATTTCTGCTTCTGACCGGATTTCTGCCCGGAACCGTCAATGCCCAATCCGGGTGTTTCCGATAAAGATCACTGTCTTCTGAAACCATTTCCGGCTCGATCCAGATACCAAACTTCACACCCAAATCATTAATTCTCTTGATCAGATTTCCAAGTGTGCCACCAAGTTTCTTCTCATTCACAAACCAGTCACCCAGTCCGCTGTTATCGTCATCACGTTTTCCAAACCAGCCGTCATCCATAACAAGCATGTCAATATTGACTTCCTTCGCCGCTTTGGCAAGCTCATAGATCGTATCTCCGGTAAAATCGAAATAAGCTGCTTCCCAGCTATTGATCAAGATTGGACGAATTTCTTCTTTATATTTGCCTCTGCAGATATGTTGTCTGATACAATGATGCAGATTCTGAGATAAACGATTCATTCCTTCTGAGGAATAGGATAAAATCACTTCCGGAGCCTGGAACATTTCTCCTGTTTCCAATGGATAACGAAAAGCTTCTTCCTGAAGTCCCAGCATCATTCTTGTCTGGTTTAACTGATCTTTCAACACTTCTCCCTGAAAACATCCACTGTATACAAAGGACATTGCATAACAATTTCCTTTGTCTTCTGTCGTTTCTTTTTCTGCAAGGATCATCATCGGATTGTACTGATGACTGGAGGTTCCTCTGACACTTCCGATTTTCTGTGTTCCATGCACAACCGGAACTCTCTGAACATTTCGCTCCATCGCATGTCTACCATAAAATGTTAGAAGCTCATAATCTCCGTAAAGGAAATCCAGACTTGCTGACTCAATTTTGTTTAAATAGATTTTGCCACTGCTTTCATTTTTCACACTTACACTTCTTGTAATAATATCCTGTGCGGGAAGCACTCCATAAAGAAGCACCACCTTAACTCCCGTCACCGGATCTTCCATTAAGATTTCCAGTGTCTGTGCTTCCTCCTCACTTGCATAAACTGCCGGAAGTCCTTGCAGATTGTATTTTCCATCAAAGATTGTATGACTCTTGTAACGAAGGTCGCAGCTCATACTTCCGTCTGCATTTTCTACTGCAAATGCTGTACTTCTGAAATCCCCGTTCCCGTAACAAGGAAATTCCTGTGGAAGTGTATCCATTGAATACGTACGATCTTCTCCTGCATCATATGGATTTCCCGAAAATCCCCTGTCATAGTATGTCAGAAGATAGTCCATACATGTATCTGTTTTCTTCCCGTAATATAGATGTAACAAAAATCCATAACGATCCACCTGCATCTGATATGTTGTATTTTTTGTCTGTAAAGTAAATATTCTGTCTTTCTCGCAATATATAATTCCCATATCTAAATACCCCTAATTTCTATTTTAGCGAAGCAAGATCTGCATTACTGTCTGTTCTCGCTTCGCTATCTTTTACTTTTTATTATTTCACTGCTCCATTAACAACTCCGTTAAGGATATGCTTCTGACAGATCAGATAGAAGATCAGAATCGGAAGCAATGCCAACAGATAGGAGGCAAATGCCAGATTATAATTTGTTCCAAACTGTGTCTGGAAGTTCAGCTGTGCCAGCGGAAGTGTATTTCCGCTTCCTGAACCGGACATGATGACGAGTGGTGTCATTACATCGTTCCATGTACCAAGTGCTGTCAGAACTGCAACTGTCGCATGCATTGGTTTCATGATCGGGAAAACAATCTTCCAATATGTTTTCCATGTACTCGCACCATCCACACAGGCTGCTTCTTCCAATGCCAACGGGATATTTGTAAGATATCCGGAATAAAGCAGTACATTCATCGGCATATAGAATACAACATACAGAATAATAACTCCTGCCCTGTTTGCCAATCCCATCTGCGCCGTCTGTTTTACAACAGGCATCATCAGAATTGCAAATGGCACAAACATTCCGCTGACAACATAAAAATAAATGAATTTGTAAAATTTACTCTTCTTATTTCTTCCGATTGCATACCCCAACAGTGAATGAATCAGAATTGAAAGGACAACTGTTACAAGTGTAATAAATACACTGTTTCCGAGAGAATGCCAGAAATCTGTCACTCTCATTGCCTCAGCAAAATTATCAAGGCTCAAATGACTTGGCAAGGAAAGGATTCCGCTGATACTATTCGTCATCTCAGAAGGCTTCTTCAGTGCAATTACGATTGTCATATACAGTGGAAAAGCAACCGTAATCAGACCAAGTAAAAGTAAAATCGTTACAGGCCAGTTTACTCGTTCTTTTATTTTCATTTTTTCCATTACAGCTGTTCCTCCTTTTTCCCTGTGATTGTCATCTGTAATACAGAAATTACAACAATAACGATAAAGAATATCACTGCGTTTGCACTCTGGAATCCAAACTGACCGCCACTCATACCATTGTTATAAATCAGATAAGAAATGGATTCTGTACTCTGTGCCGGACCTCCTTTGGTCAACGCCATGATCTGATCAAATACCATCAGGAAGTTTTTCACACAGAGTACCATATTTATGCTAAAGAATGGAATAATGAGAGGGAATGTCAGATGTCTGAACTTATTCCATCCTGTTGCACCGTCAATCGCTCCTGCTTCGTAAACATCCTCCGGAACTGTCTGCAGTCCTGAAATATAAATAATTGTATTCATCGCGATCGACTGCCATGCACACACGATTACAACTGCGATCCATGCCATTTTTGTACTGGACAGCATACTGGAAGAAAGGGGCTTGCTTCCAAGCATTTCTCCGAAAGCCGGAAGGATGTATGTAAAAAAGTAATTGAAAATGTATCCTACAACCAACGCTCCGAGAACATTTGGAATAAAGTAGGCACCACGAAACGCACTCTTGAATTTAATCTTACTATTCAGTCCGAGTGCAAGGATCAAACTGATTACATTTGTCACAATCGTAGCTACAATTGCAAGTTTAAATGTAAACAGATAAGAACCTCCGACTCTGCTGTCTGTAAAAAGATCCTGATAATTTCTAAGTCCTACCCAGTCAAAGCTTCCATAACCTTTGAAATTCGTAAAACTGTAAATCACACCTTTGATCAGTGGCAATGTATTAAAACAGAAAAACAGTGCCACGATTGGAATTGTAATCAGAAGAAATGTCATCTTTCTTCCACTCATTGATTTCTTTCCCATGCTTGAATTCCCCTTCCTTAATCTTCGTCCGCATGCTCTTTCTCGTAATCTTCCACTTTGCGGATGATATCACGGTTATATCTCTTCCAGTCTGTATCAAACTTTGTTAAGAATGCATCCACATCTCCTTTCATAAGAAATGTCTGGATCTGTGCATCCACTGACATCTCTGAAGGATAGTAATGATCCTGGTAATCTGCCATTCTTCCTTCTTCTATGAAAGATTTCACTCCATCAAGTGTTGAAGCAAGTTCAAAATCTCCTTCCTTACAAGGAACCGCTTTCTGTTCATCCAGATAACTCTGTACATTTTCATCTTTTAAAAGGAAATTAAGCACTTCATACGCTGCCTCTTTGTTCTCGCAATCTTTCATAACACTGAACTGAAGATCCACACCGGAGTTCAGCTTATTCTCTGATGCGTCATTATTGGCCGGCATTACAAATGAATCGATATCCATATCCGGATTTACTGTATGAATCTGTGGGATTGCATAACTTCCGATCGTGTACATTGCAGATTCTCCGTTTGCAAATGCTGTACAAGCTCCATTGTAATCATAGGCAAATGGATCTTTTGGCCCATAGGCAAGCAGTGCCTGTGTCTTTTCTGCTACTTCTCTATATTCATCTGAAAATGTTGTCTCTCCTTTGTTCACCTGGCTGCAGACATCTGCCGGTGCAAGATCAACGGCGATCGCATTCCACGGTGCAAGACAAGTCCATGTATCTTTAAATCCAAAATACAATGGCTGGATTCCTTCACTCTGGATCTGTTCACAGAGGGCTATAAATTCATCCCAGGTTTCCGGAATTTCCCAGCCATGCTCCTCAAACATTGCTCTGTTGTACAGAACTCCTGCTGCATTTGCCACATATGGAACGGCATACACGCCATCTTCCGGTACAAATTCAAGCGCTTTGTCTATATCCAGGTAAGCCTGTTTAATAGAGTCCAGGCCTTCATAATCTGAAATATCCATCAACATATCAGAATCAATAAAGTTAGAGAAATTGACATCTCCACCGATTCCGATAATATCCGGAGCATCTTCTCTGATAAAACGTGTTTTAAGTACTGTCATTGCATCATTCGGAGATTCAATCGTCAAATGAATATCGTCATGAGTTGCATTGAATTCTTCTTCAATCTTTTCAAATGTTTTCACCGCCTCCGGTTTATACTGCACAAGCTCGATTTCTATCTTCCCGCTGTTTTCACTCTTCTGTCCGCAGCCTCCAAGTATCATTGTCGAAGTCATACAAAGCATCAATCCCATGCAAATGATTCGATTGCTCTTCTTATACATTTCCTTACTCCTTCCTTCTACCATACACCTTTCATTTTGACACATTCCGGAATATTTTTGTCATTTCACTCAGGTCATCTATTTGATAATTATATTCTAACATATCTTTATGCCACTATAAATATCAGAGTTTTTTTAGTTTTATAGCAAAATGCAATTTTTTCATTCATATATTGAAGTTATCTAGCATTTTGATATATAATGCTATCAGAGGTGATTTATATGAGCGACTTACTTTTTTCTGTATTTCCAAATGAAAATTTTGTTGATCTGGGATTATATCAATATGGATGGGAACAATGTGCACCGGCTCACTCGTTCGGTCCTGCAGCAAGAAATCATTACATTTTCCATTATGTCATTTCTGGAACTGGAACATTATTTGCAGATGACGAGAATGGAAACACGACCGAGTGGCAAGTGAAAAGCGGACAAGGCTTCATGCTTTTTCCTGGTCAGGTCAATACCTATATTGCTGATTCTAAGCTTCCTTGGGAATACACCTGGGTAGAATTCGATGGACTTCGCGCCCGTGAGATTGTTACAAGTGCTGGATTAAGTCCGAACGAGCCTGTTTATCATGCCAGTTCGAAGGAACTTCGCAATCAGATGATGGACGAGATGCTTTATCTCAGCCGGCATTCGGAAGAGTCCCCTTTTCATCTGATTGGACATCTCTATTTATTTTTAGATTATTTCATGCGTTCTGCTGCGACAGTTCATGTGAAGCAAAATGGAAGTATCCGGGATTTTTATATCAAAGAAGCTCTTTCTTATATTGAGCAGAATTTTCAGAATGATATTTCTGTAGAAGATATTTCCGCATTCTGCGGATTGAATCGAAGTTATTTTGGGAAAATCTTTCATGACACGATTGGACGTTCTCCGCAGGAATTCCTGATCAGTTATCGTATGACCAAGGCAGTAGAGCTTTTGAAGATCACTTCACTCTCGATTGCAGATATTGGAAATGCCGTCGGATATCCGAATCAGCTGCATTTTTCACGTGCATTCAAAAATGTCTATGGGATGTCACCAAGAAATTGGAGAAATGTGAATAAAATAGAATAAAATATGATTTTCTTAAAATATAAAAAAAACAGGCGACACCCAACCGAAGTTGAGTGTCGCCTGTTTGCACTATTTCTGTTTTCTTTTTCGGACAACAGCCCAGGCAATGAGTGCGATGGCTGCCGCAAGTAAGAGCAATGCACCTGCAATCGGGGTGCTGTCACCGGTCTTCGGTCCGAACAGCAGGACTGTGTTACTCGTATTGCCGCTGGTTCCATCGCTAGTTTCCGGATTGCTTTTCTCATTGTCTGGCTGCTTCGGCTGATCCGGTTTTACGGGATCTGTCGGTTTGTCCGGGGTAGATGGACTGGCAGATGCTTTCGGTTTCGCATATACTTCATACTCTAACCGACTGCCTGCACCGGTTCCGGCACTGGAAAACGGGAGATGTACCAAAACTGGCTCCACTGTGCCGTAGCCTTTTGCATTGACTGCTTTGATGTAATATATGCCATCTGCCAGACCGCGGAAAACGGCCTCTCCGTTTTCATCTGTAACCGCAGTTTCCTGTGCGTCAATGTCCAGAGCTGTGCTTATCTGCTGTATTACCTGCTCTGTCTCTTCTGCCGTCTTCGGGTAAGCCGTAATATTGTATTTTGTGTCAAATACCGGCTCGCCAGAGTCCCCTACGGTTCCTACACAGTACAGCTCAAAGCTTACGCCTTTTTTATCTGAACTGTCACTATCAAGATCTTCTAACTGGATATGTATCATTCCGGAAGAAGCTGCAAAAGCAGGAATTGTGCCTGTACACATACTGATCATCAGAATGCAGAAAAATAAACCCAACACATTTTTCGCTGTTTTTTTCATGCGCTGCTTCCTCCTTTCTTTTTCTTATCCGATTTTTTCTTTGCCTTACCGATCAGGTGTCCTGCGCCTGCTAAGACTGCCAGGATTGCAAGTCCGACGAGCGTCCATTTCACGCCCTCTGCAATTGCTTCCTTGTATGCCTGCTTCCAGGTGCTTTCTTCCTGACGATCGACCTGATGTTCTTTTTTTTCTTCTGTATATGGGACTCTTGTCCCTCTGACTAACAGACGATGGGAGTTGATGCCGTACGGGGTACATGTTACCAGCGTCACATAATCTTCTCCCTCTTCAATGAAAATATCACTGATATCATCCGGTTCTACCACTTTGATCTGGTCTACTTCGTAAGCCAGTATCTCATCTAACACATGAATGTAAAACTGGTCTCCCTCCTGCAGCTTGTCAAGATCTGTCAGAAGACGTGCATTCGGGAGTCCGGTATGCCCGGATAAAACAGCATGTGTATTTTCTCCGCCGATCGGAAGCGATGTGTTTCCAAGATGTCCAATCCCGGACTGTAACACGCCTTCACTCGTTCCGTGATAAATCGGGAGATACACTTCGATGGATGGGATCTCAAGATATCCCATCCGCCCGCTTCCATCCGTATCGAGCATCTTCTCGTAATCGTCCGTCACATATTTCAAAGCGTCCGGATCGAAGGGATCTGTCAGTACGACAGTCCCTTCCCGTAACTTTTTGTTGTATGCCCTTGCTTCTTCTTTCAGCTCCTCACTGACTTCATCCGGAACTTTTTCCTGCTCCTCTATGTAGCCCTGCATGGCAACACTTTGGTTTCTCTCCAGCAGGTAGTTGCTCACCGCCGGATAAAATGTGATCCCAAGTCCCAGCAAAAATCCAAGTCCTAACAACAGGGGAAATATCCATTTTTTCATTATTTATGCATTCCGATGTTTTTTCATGTAAAGTGCCATCAGTGCTGCCATTAATGTCATAAGGCAGATACCTGCTGCTACAAGTGCTACCATGCCCTGTCCACCAGTGGATGGGAGAGTGAAACCTTTTTTGTTGACTACGCTCGTATCAACAAAATGTGTCTTTACATTAACTGTATTGCTATCACTATCAATCAGGGTTCCATTGGAATCATAGTTAGCTTTAATGACCACTTTTACCTTATTGCTTAATAAGTTATAACCATCTGCTGTTGCTGTCTCTGTCAGGTAGTATTCACCTTCAGCAAGACCATAAATCTTTAATGTTCCATTGTTTGGATCCAGACTCAAGTTAGTTACTGTACCTTTTGGATCTACAACATATTCTCCTGGAGTACCGATTGTTTTCTCACTTAATCTCACATTATCAATTGTAAATCTTACTTTTGAATAATTACCTTTTCCGCCTTCAACATCAAATGATTTATTTAACTGGATATGATATGTATAATGTTTTACTTCATTCGTTGGAATTTCTCCTGTTGTTCCTATTCCATCAGTACCTGGATTGTTACTATAAATCAATTTTGCGTTATTCGTTACAGTTGAATTATTGTCAAGTGCGTCTTTCGTAATTGTTGCTTCGTATGTGACATGTAAAGGTGTTCCTGCTTTGTAAGTACTATTATTTTTTCTAGTCGCAGCATCTACAAACAATGTTTTATTAAATGCAAGTGTAATAACTGTAGTACCATTTTCACCTGTAGTTGTTGTCAAATTATAGTTAGAGGCAGCTATTGTTGTTGTATTTCCTGTTTCTCCCATAGATACAGATAATGAGTCATTCTTATACTGTAAGCCTTTGCTCATCGTATCATTAATAGTGTATGTGTATTCAACAAATCCTGTTGTATCTGGTACATGTGTTTCGATTGTGTATTTAATTGTATCTCCAATGTTACCACTTCTATGCTCTGTCGCTTTACCGTCTTTATCTAAGATATTACCTTTCTTGGTAGCATCTACAGTTGATGTCTTTAATGTTACTATCGGAGTATAGTCCAGATTTGATCCATCTGTTTTTGTTGATGGTACTGATACTAAGAAATCTTTTGTTGCTGCTGCACCTTCTGGAGCTGTTACTTTTACAAGGTAATAGCCAAGTGCAAGACCGCTAATCGTTATTTCAGTTTGACTTTCATTACCTTTTACATGTCTTATTACGTTGTTATTATTTACTGTAGATAAAGCTGTTAAGTTTTTCTCAACTTCAGTCTGATCTTCTAAATCTATAGTTCTTAAAATACTCTCATATTCAGTTGTTGCTTCATAAGTCATACTTCCATTCGCATCAACTGTAATGTCAGCAACCTTATACAGATCAAACTCATAGTCCTTTAAGTTTGACTGATCTGTGCTTGTCTTAATCGTCAGACTTCCTGTTGTTTGCTCTGTTGCTGGTTTTGCCATCGCTGTTGTTGCAAGCATGCCGACCATCATGCAGGCAGTTGCCAGTATGGCAGTGATTTTTTTCACTACGTTTTTGTTCTTCATATCTCATTCTCCTTTTCGTATATTTGTTATATGTTTTTTATTGATAAATGGATTGCTCTAATTATTCCTTTTTGGAAGAGCCAGAGATTAGCTGGCTCTTCTCTTCTTTTTCCGGCGTTTCTCTGCGAGCAGTGCACATGCGGCTGTGCCTGCCATAAGCAGGATACCGGTTGTGGCTGCTCCAAAATTGCCCGAACCGCCTGTCACCGGGACATTGAACGGAAGCGAATTGTAGAACGTCAGCGTGATATCGTAGAAATATATCTTATCCCCTTTCGTCTCCGTGTAGCCTGTCGGTGTCTCTGTCACATCTGCGACATTCATCTCGTACGGAATCGTGATCTCCCGTGAAGAATTTAACAGGTTGAAGCCCTGCGGTGCTTTCATTTCTGTCAGCCGGTATCTGCCCGGTTCCAGATGTTCAAATTTTACAATACCGTCTGCATCGGTTTCCTTATTTCCCACCGCCGTGCTCCAGCTTCCGCCATTGAAAACTTCCAACTGGAATCCGGCTCCCTGCAACGGTTTTTCGTTGCGGTCTAATTTCTTAACGGTAATGCTTCCTTCGAGTTTTTCATCTTCCACAACATTCCAGTTTATCTTGCTGCTGTCATCGTCAGGATTCGTTACCGTTACTGCGATCGGTTCCTGTCTCAGTTTATAGCCGTCCGGTGCCTTTGTTTCTTTCAGGTAGTAGATGTCCTGCTCCTTTGTAAAGCTTGTGGAAACAGCCTCGCCTAATTTATCTGTCGGTCCTACGCTTCCCACTTTCATCGTACATTCGAAATCTTTGTAGATATCAAATTCTGCACCGGAAAGTGTGGTATTCGGATCATCCTTTGCTGTTTTTCTCACATAGATCTTTGCAAGAGCACCGTTTGCGATCTGTATCTCTGCGGTTTCTCCAGCCGTCACGGAAATCTCCCATACGGTATCTGGCAGTGTAAAGGAATAATCCTGTGGTACTGCCGTCTCTTTTATGTAATAAATTTCCTGTGTTGGAACAAATTCTTTTGAAACTGCATATCCGTCATCTCCGGTCGTCAGGGTTCCATTTGCTGCGGTGCTGACATCTGTAAACGGTTTGGTGCATTCCTCATCCGTATAGACCGTAAATGTAATGCCACGCAACGGGCTTCCTGTCGTCGTCTGATATTTGTAAATCTGAATCTTCGACTTCTTCTGTGTATCATACAGTGTTACCGGATTTCCTGCTGTACCCTCTCCGTTGTTCAGATCAACTTCCTTAACGGTATCTGAGCACTCATAGCCCTCCGGCGCCTGAAGCTCTTTCAGGTAGTAACTATTCTGTTTCTTTACAAATTTTCCGGAATCTGCCTTTCCATCCGTATTGGTCGGTCCGATCATTCCAATCTCGGTTCCTGCTTTGCAGTCCCTCGATGGATAGATTCCATATACAGCGCCTGCTAAAACTTTGTCGCTGCCAGCTTCTTTCTTTAAGATGTGGATCTCTGCCATGTCACCCGCTGTTCCATTTAAAATCGGTCCGACTGTCAGTGTCGCTCCGTTTTCCGGTTTTACTGGAATGACTGTCGTGCTGACTTCATATCCCGTCGGCGCGGTTTTTTCTTTCAGGTAATACCACTCCTGTGTGATCTGGAAAGAAGCACTCGTTGCGATTCCGTCCGTTCCGGTTGCCGGTAATGTCAACAGCGGTTCTCCGGTACATTCGGCTGTCTCATAGAGTTCAAATACTGCCCCCGCCAATGGCGTTGTGCCATTTACTGCCGTCTTCCTAATCTGGATATTGGTCTTTGCCTTTGTATCTTTGAAAAGAACTGGCTTGGATATCTGATCTACCACTGTTGTCACTTCCTGGATGTCGTCTGATATTACATAGCCCTCCGGCGCCTTTGATTCCCTGATGTAGTAAACCTCGTCCTGCATACGGTGGAACTTCTTTGATACTGCAATTCCATCGGCTCCGGTCGGTCCGATCTCACAGACTTCGTTCTGCTGCCTCTCTGCATCTGCCCTCGTCTTATAGACTTTGAAGTAAGCACCGGCTAATGGATCTCCATTGTCAGCGTCTGTCTTCTTCACCTGGATCTGCGTCATTTCCGGCTCGTTTTTGATCGTCTGCGGTTCTACATAAAGTATGGTTACACTTGTCGGATTGCCGTTCTCATCTTTGCCGGAAATCGTCTTTGTTTCCACCTTGAATGGAATGACGGTATTATTGGCGTGATACCATTTTGGTGCACCCACTTCTTTCAGATAATAGATGTCCTGGCTTCCTGTGTATACAAATTCCTCCGACTGCGCATAACCGCCTTGGTCTGTCTCCGGTAATCTGGTTATCTCCTTCGTACACTCTTCATCTTCGTAGACCGCAAATACTGCTCCTTCAACCGGCTCCCCGGTAACAGCATCTATTTTATTCACTGCTACCTTGATCGTCTTTGTGTTCTCCGGTACATTCATGATCGTGACTTTCCGATCTAACTCATCCATTCCAAGAAGTTTGTAAATATTTACTTCTGTCGGACCATCCGGCTTCTGATAACCTGTCGGAACCGTCGTCTCTTTGATGTAGTAAACCTCCTGTGTGGCTTCAAATGTTCCGGACGTAAATACACCATCTGCACTTGTTGGCGTGAAATCTAAAACTTTCACTGTGCATTCTGCATCTTTATACAGCGCAAATGTTGCACCGGCAAGCAAATCTTTTGTCTTGATATCTTTCTTCTCGATATCAAACGAAATACTGATCTTCTTGTTTTCAATTTCAAATGGTGCCGAAATCTGATCTTTCGTATTTCCGACCGCATTTCCCTCTACCGGTCCATATACGTCGTCGTCATACGGCATTGGATATCCATCCGGTGCCTTTGTCTCTTTCAGATAAAATGTTTTGCTGCCAGCCCGTATCTGACCACTGTATGCGTAACCATCATCTCCCGTCGGTCCGATGACTCCGACAAATGATTCCTGCGTGCATTCCGGATCTGAATAGATATTAAATTCTGCTCCTGCCAATCCAGCTTTAGTGTCTGCATCTATTTTCCGGATACCGATCATCGTATATTCCGGTGTGTTGGTTGCATAGTAATCTGTCGTATCGCCTGTGATCACAAGCGTATCAACGCTGTCAGACTTCACATATCCTGCAAGCTTTTGGCTCTCGCGCAGATAATAAGTATCCTGCTCGTAATCAATTGTTGCCTCTGCCTGTCCATTTTTATCAGTCGGTCCGATCTCGCAAACCTCATTCTGCTGCTTATCCGCATCCTCCTTCGACTTATACACTTTAAAATATGCGCCTGCCAGTGGTTCGTCCGTTTCTGCATCGGTCTTATTGACACGGATTTTGATCTGACGTCTGCTGTTTTCAAAAGTAACGGCTTGCAGCTTTGCTGTATCTGTGCCAGGTGTTATCTGCTGTACCTGATCACTTAATACATATCCGTCCGGTGCTTTGCTCTCTTTGATCCAGTAGGTATCCTGTTCTTTGATGAACTGTACGGAAACGGCTTCGCCGTTGACGTCCGTCGGTCCTACTTCGACTACCGGTTTTGTGCAGTCTGCATCCTTGTAAACTGTGAAATATGCACCTTGCAATGCCTTATTCGTGCCACTTTCTACTTTCTTTACTTTTACGTAAACAAATTTATTGGTCGTCGAATCTTTAACGTTCGGAACTTCCAGCATTGCGCAGACATCATTTTCCTTTGCGGTCACTTTCCATACGGCATTGGTTGCTGTATAACCGGATGGTGCTTCCGTCTCTTTTACATAGAATACATCCTGATCCATCAAAAGCTGCTTTGATGTTCCTATTCCATCCGATCCGGTGGTAAATGTATCTAATGCCGTTGTGCAGTCCACATCTGCATAGACAGTAAACTTTGCACCTTTCAGTAACGTTTTCGACTCTGCGTCGTATTTCTTTACCTGAATCTGCGTCCACTTCGGCGTGTTGGTTCTCTCGACAACGTACTCTTTCTGTCCAGCTACTACGTTCACGGTTGTCACTTCATTGCTCAATTCATAACCATCCGGAGCATAAATCTCTTTCACGTAGTATGCTGTACCCGGTACCAGTTCAAAGGTCGGTGATACTGCCTCGCCGTTGTCATCCGTTGCCGGAAGCTCCATCCACAGATTCTGACATTGCCCATCTGTGTAAATGCCAAAGACTGCTCCTGCAAGCGGATCCGTTGTGTCTGTCACCGTCTTTTTAATCTTGATCTCTGCTGTTTCTGTCGTTGTCGGGATCGGTGTATTCTCGATCGTTACCTGTGTTGTGTCTTTCATCTTTGCTGTTACTTTGACACTGTCCTTCAACTGGTAGTATCCAGTCGGTGTGGTGATCTCTTTCAGGTAAAATTCGGTGTCTTTTGTGACTAACAGCTCTTTTGACTTACTGTAACCATTTTCATCCGTCGGATCCATGATCTGCACCGGCTCGCCAGAGCATGCTTCGTTATCGTAAATAGCAAAGACTGCTCCTGCAAGTTTCTTGTTTGCGTCATCTGCACTGACTTTTGTTACCTCAATAAAAGCACTGTTTTCCTCTTTCTGATCTTCAAATGTTCCTGCATCAACGATCTCGCCCCCGACGATGTCTACGGCACGTATCTCACTTGAAAGGGTATAGCCCTTTGGTGCGGTGATCTCTTTCAGGTAGTAGGTGGAAGCCTTTGCGGTAAATTCTTTTGATACGGCAAAGCCGCTGGCGGATGTCGGTCCGATTTCAAACTGCTTGTTCTTGCCATTTTCCGCATCCTGCTGCGACAGGTAGGCTCCGAAGACCGCTCCTGCAAGTTTCTCGCCTGACGATGCGTCTGTCTTGGTGAGGGAAATCTTGCTTGGCTCGGATTCGTTGTAGACGGTTACCTCTACTCTGCCATCTGTTACCGGTATCAGGTCATCTGACAGTTTGTATGGTGCTGGGACGTAGACTTCTTTCAGGTAATATTGAGGACCGTACATTGAAAAACTGATTTTTGCGGTTGCCACACCGTTTTCATCTGTCGGTCCTATGATTCCCTGCGGATATTTTTCGTCTTTATCCGAATAAATTTCAAATACCGCTCCCTGAATTGGTTTTCCTGTCACCTTATCTTGCTTTGTGACTTTAATCTCTGTAGGATTAAACGAATTTATAATTGTTATCACCGGAACCCCTGACGTATCCGTTGGATCATCCAATGGCTGCACTTTTACCGGGAATACTCTTCCTACATTTCTTTCATAATAAGGTGCTTTAAGTTCCTTTAGGTAATAAGTGTCCTGTTTATATGGGAAAGCAATTGATACTGCATACCCTTCACTATCCGTCACAAGAGGTCCGACTCCTTCTACCGTTTTCGTACATTCATAATCTTCAAATACTGCAAATTCTACCTTGTTAATTCCAGACATTCCAGTATCCACTTTATGAATCTTAACTGCCGTCCACTTCCTGCTGTTCTCCCAGGTAATCGTCTGCGTTATCACATCATTAGTCAGTGTCACTTCTCTTGGTGTTTCATCCAGATCATAACCGTCCGGCGCCTGGATTTCCTTTAAGTATACTTTCTCGTATGCTACCGGAATATCTGTAAAGCTGACTGTACCATCTGCGTCTGTTGATAACGGTACGCCCAACATCGACTCTTCGGTACATGCTTCATCTGTATACAATGCAAATTTTGCACCTGCCAGCGCCGTTTTGGTATAAGAGTCCTTCTTTTCTATCATGAGCTTTTTCTTCATCGGCGTATTTTCAATTGTTCGCTCGATATAGCCACTGCTGTCCGAGGATACGCTTACTTCCAATGGTGTATTTTTCACTTTGTAACCATACGGCACGGTATCACTGCGCTCTTTTACCCATACATGGCTTAAAGTGTCATCTCCATAAACGGAAGAATATGCATATCCATTCTCATCTGTCGCACTTAATGTCTCGATCAGCTTTGTACATTTCGCATCTGCGTATACTTCAAATACAACGCCCGCCAAAGGATCTTTTGTATTAGCATCCACTTTTTTGATCTTTAAGCTGTGCCACTTACTTGTTGAGTAAACATTGGCAACCTCAAAATGGTTCGAATTGCCGGCTTTCAGTGTAATCTTG
>ENA-OQHF01000855-OQHF01000855.1-human-gut-metagenome-genome-assembly--contig:-NODE-855-length-17358-cov-2.658871_pt1 | contig 17358 bp, 10 predicted proteins | sample MGYA00242559_ERZ504709 | MGnify/ENA primary metagenome ERZ504709 (study PRJEB26092, sample SAMD00036203) | human gut metagenome | host: Homo sapiens | study: EMG produced TPA metagenomics assembly of... | reverse complement strand
GAAAACCTTGTATCGCAGCGTTGTCCAGCAGGCAATCGCAACATGCCTTGACAAACCGAACCTGTGGTCGATCAAGCGAGGAAAAGACACCGAACCTTACTGCGAATCTGCGGCGGACAGCAACCACTATCCTGACTATGAGTACGGGTATGCGGTGGTATCTCTGCTGAAAGGTGAACTCGACTATTGTCAAATGACAATCGGATCGGTGGCTCGCTGCGTTTGCTGCGGCGGGGAACAGAAGAATCACCGCTCGATACGCTGTGCAGAATGCGGCAGTATGTTTGTCTGCAAAGGCTGCGGTAAAATAGTGCATGGATATGGGCGATATATTGATAACCACTTTTACTGTAAGGAATGCAGCTATCGCTGCACTGCCTGTGAAGAGGAGTTTATCGGTATGCCGCGCATCGGAATTGCCCGTTCCGGTGAACAGCGCGGAATTTGCCCTGCCTGCTATGAGCAGGTAATAAGCGTATGCAGAAGCTGCACAATCCATAGCGACTGCCTTTCCATCGGTGCCAATCGTTTCTGCCCGAATCAGATGAACGGCCTTGCCGCATAAAGGAGGAATCCATGCAAGAATTGACGTTTGAAACCATTCTACGCCTGCCGCAGATGGAACTAAAGAAGACGCTGAAAGCTGAATTGATAAGCAGGGGTTACCCCGTCACCGATAAGCCCGGCTACCTATATGCCGAGGGAACAGTCCCTGTGCTGCTGGTGGCCCACATGGATACGGTCCACCGTCAGCCCGTTGAGCAGATATGCTATTCGGAGGACAAGGCGGTAGCCATGTCACCGCAGGGTATCGGCGGTGATGACCGCTGTGGTGTCTGGATGATTTTGCAAATCCTGCGCACAGCAAATTGTCATGTGCTGTTCTGTGAGGACGAGGAAGTCGGCTGTGTAGGTGCAAAGAAATTCACAAGAGATTCTTTGCGACCACAGGTAAACTACATCGTAGAGCTTGACCGCCGTGGCAGCAATGATGCCGTGTTTTACCGCTGTGATAACCCCGAGTTTGAGGCCTTTATTACCTCGTCCGGATTTGAAACGGCCAATGGCTCGTGCAGTGATATATCTTACATTGCACCGTATCTAGAAACCGCAGCGGTCAATATCAGCAGCGGCTATTACTGCGAACATCAGCGGCATGAGTACATCTGCTTAGAGGAGATGAAATTGAATGCCGACCGCGTGGCGCAGATGGTAACGCAGCAGACAGAACACTTTGAATATAGGGAACAGCAGGACAGCTTCTTTGGAGGGCGAGTCTACCAGTATTCTATGTGGGATACTGCTTCTGAGCGTGAAACCTACAAGTGGCTTTCACCACTGCCGAAAGAGGCAAAAATCAAGCTGGGAACGGCAGAACTTATCATGCCTCATGCTAAGATTGATCGGCAAGGGAAGGTACATCGCTACATACCGGAACTAAATGCCGCAGTGCAGACAGAGAATGCAGCAGCTATAATGCCAAACGGCAACAAACCGGTCTATGACACAAAAAAATCAAATGTCATAAAGTAATACCTCTGGCACAAGCATTAGAATTGCTGAGATGTAAGTAAACAAAAAGACTCTCTTTCGTAGCGAAAGAGAGTCTTCAGTTTTGTCAATGACTAACAACCCAATCGTCCCCAAATGCATCGCACAGCGAGCTTTTGGTATAATAGAAGAAAACCACCTAGGGAGGCCCCTCATGGAAAAGCACGCCGAAGACGCTCGCCGCAAAGCAATGGTTATTGACATAGATATGCTCGTACCTAAAGACCATCTTCTCCGCAAAATCGAGAAGGTCATGGACTACGACTGGCTGTATGAGCGGCTGAATCCTCTATACAATGACAAGGTGGGCCGTCCCGGCACAGACCCGGTCGTGCTTATTAAAATGGTGCTCATCCAGCATTTGTTTGGTATCCCATCCCTGCGCCAGACGTGGCGGGAGTGTGATGTAAATGTTGCCTATCGCTGGTTCCTCGGCTATGACTTGCTGGAACATATTCCGCATTTTGCAACGGTGAGCTATGCGTTCTGCAATCGCTTTCCACCTGAACTCAGCGTTGAGATTTTCGACCACATCTTAAATAAAGCTTTGAACAATCGAATGGTAGACCCCAGTGTAGTCTTTATCGATGGCACACACATTAAGGCAAGTGCAAACAAGAAGAAATTCCAGAAGGAGCAAGTCAACAAAGCAGCGAAAGTCTACGATGAAGTTCTGCGCAAAGAAGTAAACGAGGAGCGTGCAAAGCTCGGCAAGAAAGAAATTGAGGACAAAGGCGACGACGAACCGCCCAAAGGCGAGAAAACGGTGTCTACCACAGACCCTGACTGTGGAATGTTTGTAAAGGGCGAGCACGAGCGGCAGTTTGCCTACGAGGCGCATACTGCCTGCGAACGGCACGGCTTTGTATTGGCTGTGGAAGTCACTCCCGGTAATATCCACGACAGTGTTGCCTGGGATGCCGTATATGATTCTGTTTGCAGCCGTTTTTCTGAAGTAGAAGCCCTTGCTATGGATGCCGGATACAAAACTCCTTGGATTGCCCGAAAGATTTTGCAGGATGGACGCATTCCTGTCCTTCCCTATACAAGAAGACATACGAAAAAGTACGCATTTAAACCCTGGGACTACCAATACAACGAAGCTTTAGACTGCATGGTCTGTCCTGCCGGTGAGCTGCTGCGCCACACTACCACCGACAGAAATGGAAAACGCACCTACCGCAGTACGCCGAGCGTATGTATGAATTGCCCTTGCAGAGAAAAATGCGGTGCTAATGGCAAGGGGCAGGAAGTTGATCCAAGCGCCACATCTGGCAGGAATATCTGGATGTGGTGGAGGGCATCCGCAAAACAGATTTGGGTAAGAGCATTACGAAAACGTAGGAAACGATTGAGCGTGTCTTGCGGATGCCAAAGAAAAACACGCTATGCGCTATACCCACATGAGAGGCCCGACCCGCGTTACGCAATGGGTGAGGCTTAAATTTGCTGCCATGAATCTGAAAAAGCTTGCAAACTGGGCGTGGAAACGCCTTTGCTTGCAAGCTTTTGGGAAATATTTTCGGATTTTTGAAGCCGCGGACGGCTGTTGCGCGGCTTGATGATGGGGTTCTTTGACAAACTGAAGACTCTCTTTCGTAGCGAAAGAGAGTCTTTTCTATAGGAGTGCGCATGGCATGGGCAACAGCTGCGGTGCAGGTTTTGGATGTGGATCTAGAATGAAGAATCCCAAAACGACAATTTAAGAAAGCTGGAAATTCCGGCCGACAAGCCTTACCAGCGAGACAATTGAAGATTGGATTATTAGCATAAGGAAGCCTGATGCGTTAGCGCTCCATTACAAACAAAAGACATGTAGTAGTGAGATACTTTTAGTACCCTAGACTACTACGAGCCTTTGCACTTATGAGGTTGAACCACCGCGTATTGGTTAGCACGCACGGTAGTGTGAGAGGTTGGTCATCTAATTAGGAATGCATCCTACTCGGCCAGTGCAAATATATAATTTAATCGGAATTTAATTAGATATCTCGCCGGGTATGGAAAGAAAATGTAAAATTTACGGAGACTCGTTGTACAAATGCAGAAAGCTATGGTATGCTAATTATATAAAGAACGCAGGAAATAATCAGAACAAAAGAGGAAATATCTAATAAAGAAAGTTGTAAATAACGGTTTGAATTTGACCGTTGGTGCATCAGTTTTTATCAAGTATGGTGGTTGCTTCACAAACGATGAACTTTGCTATATGACAACCTTTGTACAAAAACTTTTTAATTAGCCTGTTCTCCAGTTTTATCAGATATAGTTCATATTACAGATTTGTTTTGATGGTGATAAGTACCATGCCGTGGTTTTGCAGAAAGCGCAAAATGCGGTACGAGAAGGCAATGTTGCGGTTTATCAAGATTACTACACCATGAGGAAATCAGCAAGCACGGTAATAGCAGACGGATTAAAATAATACGGATGAGAAGGGAGGAAAGGCGTGGTAAAATAAAATTGTTATTAAAATTGAAAAGTGGGTGAAGATGTGAGATTAAAAAAGAATAAGACAACGAAATTGATATATAATGAAAGCACAAAGTTAATTGAAGTAAAACCTGATACGGAAAGTAACTTTCAGGTGTTCTTAGAGAAAAGAAAATCTATTTTGAAACAATTATGATGTTAATCCTTTCGATAGCAGGAACTATTATATCGATTGTTAGCGTTAAAGTTGCAATGGTAGCAAACGACATATCTTTGAACGAACAAAGAATCGAAGACTTAGAGAAACAACCTTCTTTTGTTTTGGATATGGAATCTGATGAAAAAAATAGTTATACGATTAGGAACGTTGGCGGCGACATAAAATTTGGAAACGTCATTGGAGAGGAGGTTCTTATTATTGCTATTTACGATGAGCAATATGATTACATAGGGAAAGGATACATTCTTCTGGATGGATTCTTTGAAAAAGATTATTCCACTTACAATTTTGAAACAAATTGTTTTGAATTGTATCGTACACCAGATCCAAAACCTATTGTAAATTGGATGGATAAAATTGAAAACCTAATAGTTGAGCAAGGTCTTTTTTGCGGAATAGAGTGTACAGAATATTTTGATTTTATGTACACGGATTATAAACAAGAATTAATACAAAAAAGCATGATCGCGCAAGGAGAATATATTAAAGATATTGAAAATACCGATGTCTACACTTTCAAAATGAGAGTGAATATTGATGATTTAGAAAATGAGCAACTATTCACTGAGATAGAAGAACAATTAGAAAAATTCAGAATATATAAGGAGGGTAAGAACTGAAAAGCTGAAACACAACAAGTATCGAACGATTATTTTGTCTCAGCTTTTCTATAAATGCAGAAAATGGATTATTATGTGATAAGGGATCTCGCGATGAAGTAAAATGCATCCTTTATTTTATAATATGAAGGTTTTTGTGCAAAATTCGTGATACAAAGCACAAAAAGTACTGCTCAGCGATTGAAATTCGCATCACATTCCATTCATCTTCAGCTCAATATTCAAACCTCACAGAAATCTCATGGCTGAACCACTTTGTTTCGCAAATTATATTTTCGTATACAGGCAGCAATCAAACACTTCAAAAAAATTATTCTACACATTCTTGCTATGGAAACTCAAGGGGGTAAATGAAAAAAAGCTTTATAAAGAATTGTATTCTTCGCCGCCAATAGATTTGATAGCCAGTGCTTTGGCCGATTTTAGAGGGTAAAGCACTATACAGAAAAAGGGCTTCCGCCAACAGATGCGGAAGCCCTTTTTTGAGAAGGAGAATAGTGAATATCAGTTTTTCATTTCGGCGCGGATCTTATCGTTGGCCTCCTCGACCTTCATGCGGGAGAGGATAACGGTAATGATGGCATCCAGCACAAAGGGAATCACGAGGTACATGAGTTTCAGCATATTGATGCAGGATTCCGGCTGCACGGCCAGCGCCTTATCATAATTGCTGAACGCCAGCAGCCAGCCGGTGATGGCGGTGCCGAGACCGCCGCCCAGCTTGACACCGAGCGAGGTGCAGGAGTACATCGTGCCGTCTACGCGCTTGTGCTTCGTCAGCCAAGTGTACTCGGAGCAGGAGGCGATAACGGCATTCATGTCGCCCTGCCACGGGCCCTGACCCAGTGCAGCGATGGCTGTGAAGAGCAGCATCATCTTGACATCGCCGGAACCCGTATAACCAGCCACAGCAACCAGCGCACGGGCTACGGTAGCAAGGGCATAGCTGCCGACGTTCAGTTTGTACATACCGTGCATCTTGGCAACGAGGGTCGGGGTAAAGACCAGTGCGATGATCAAAGGAATGTTGATGGCCCAAGAGAACACGCCGAACAGGTTCTTGTCGCCAAGGATATGGGCGGTGTAGTAGGTACCCATGCTGATCATGGCACCGTAGATCTGCTGCAAAATGTAGGTGACGCAGATCATCAGGTAATATTTGTCGGAGACCAGCAGCTTGGCAGCTTCGACAAGACCGTACTTCTCGTCTTTCTCGATTTCGGCTTTATCCGTGGTATCGACAAACTCTTCCTCCGGCAACTCCTTGACGGAGAAAACAGAGAGCGTGTTGACGATCAGACCGATAATGGCATAGACGATAGCCACGGTGCGCCATGCTTCGGCAGTGTCGCCCAGTGCAGAGACAGCCAGCAGTGTGAAGACTGAATGGCAAGGCTGGTGGCGAATGCGAACATGAAGCGGTAGGAACCCATCTCGACTCGCTCGGCGCTGTTCTTGGTGACAAGGGAAGTCAAGGCAGAGTAGGCGATGTTGTTGGCCGTGTAGAACACAGCGTTCAGCAGGGAATAACAGATAAAGAACCATGCGTACTTGGCAAACTCGCTCATGCCCATGGGGATGGCGAAGATGCCGACCAGCGTGATGGCGCAGCCGATGTAGCCGTAGAGCATCCACGGGCGAGCCTTGCCCAGCTTGGAGTGCGTCTTGTCGATCATCGAGCCAAAGAAGATGTCGGTAATGCCGTCAAACAGCTTGGACACAGCGATCAGCGTGCCGACGATGCCGGGATTCAGGCCGACGGTGTCGGTCAGGTAAATCATAACGAACGAGGAGAGGAACGCATAGACCACGTTGCCTGCAACATCGCCGGAGCCGTAACCGACCTTGTTATACCATTTTAAATAACGTCTTTCTGTGTTTTCAGACATGAGATTTTCTCCATTCTTTTGTGTAGAGGTTATGCTTTTTCAGGAATCAGACGGATGCTGAAATCGAAGGAAGCGTCGTCAAGGCGGTACTGCTCCGCCAGACGCGGCCCGCAGCTGGCAGAGCCGATGCCGTTCTGTGCATAGTCAAGGCAGAGAACGGTGCTGTCACAGGGATGCAGCTCATAGTTGTGCGCCTTTTCAGTCAACTCTTCCTGCGTGTAGTGCGAGGCGTTGAAGCAGAACGGCTTTGCACCGACAGCGGTAAGCTTGATGCCCGCGCTATCCAGCTGGACATAATCGCAATCATAGTGACTGCCGTTCTCCTGCGGGCGAATGTAGTCCTCGTGCTGCTGCCAGATGGTGGAACTGAAGTAGTCGTGGCTGGCAGCATGGTGCTTGTCGCAGTAGCTTTCCATCGGCCCCATGCCGAAGTAACTGATGCGGGCCATTTCTTTTGGCAGGAACAGGCGCAGGCCAAAGCGCGGCAGTTCGGGGAATACCGTGTTGCGCTCAGCGTGCAGTGCCAGCGTTACTGCACCGCTGTTGGAAACCGTCCAGCAGACATCCAAATCAAGGAATTTCTGCAAGCTGATCGGCGCAATGCCGACTTTGGCTCGCAGGGTCACACCGCTGTCCGTCACCTGATACTCGGTGCGGTAGGCGTTGGTCATACAGTGGTCATAGCGGGCAGCCAGCCAATCCAGCTTCAGCTTGCGGTCATTGTCCGTAGGAGCACGCCAGATGTTGAACTCCATTTCCTTGTCCAACAGGACTGCATCCTCGTACTGCATCGCGGCGAACAGACCCGTCAGCTTATTAAAGTTGTAGGTGAAGTTCTTGCCGCGCAGCGTCAAATGGCGGTCCGTCTCCTGAACAGTGATTGTGCTGTTGGAAGAGGCATCACTCCACATAGCCAAGGTTTTCTGGTTGCGGCTGTCTTCGTTTTCCAGCAGGATTTCATCAAAACCCAGAAGATGATCTTCCGAACGCAAGGACAGGTCTTTATCGCAATGGTAGAAGATTTTCAGGAAACACTTGCCTTTATCGGGAATATGGACGGCCAACGGCAAGGCGTTTTCACTGTGCGGCGGCAGGGTGAAACCGTCAGGGTAAGGGATGAAGCCGTTGTCGATGACCTCGCCGTCGCAACTTACCTGATAGGTTAGTGCGGCATACTCGGTCAAATCAACAAAGTCCATGTAGTTGTGCAACGTGAGCATGCCGGATTCCCGGTCGTACTTCACAACACGCGCCGGGCGATAGACGTTCTTGAACTCCAACAGCCCGGTGTGCGGGCGGCGGTCGGGGTAAACCAGACCGTCCATGCAGAAGTTGCCGTCATGCGGCCACTCATTGTGGTCGCCGCCGTAATAATAGATGCCGCGGCCGTCTGGCATCTTCCCTTTATAAATACCGTGGTCGCACCACTCCCACAGGAAACCGCCGACCAAGCCATCATGGCTCTGAATGAACTGGAAGTAATCCTCCAAATCGCCGGGGCCGTTGCCCATGCAGTGGCTGTACTCGCACATGATATAGGGTTTGTCCGGCTCGTTGTCCAGATATTCCTGAATGCTTTCGAGAGAAGGGTACATATTGCTGAACATATCAATGTTCGAGAAATCGTATTTACGGTTCTTGCTGCGGTACTGGGCGCTCTCGTAGTGGGTCAGGCGGCGGGGGTCAAAACTCTTTGTCCATGCCAGCGCTTCTTCGAACGTGCAGCCGTAGGCGCTCTCGTTGCCCATCGACCAGATGATGACGCAGGGACGGTTCTTGTCGCGCTCCACGCAGCGGCGGGTGCGGTCTACGGTGGCCTCGGTGAACTCCGGGTTGTCTGCGATGGGCTTGTTCCAGTTTTCAACGTGGTTGGGCCAGCTTTCGTTGCCCTCGCAATAGTATTCGGACGCACCGTGGCTCTCGTTGTCGGCTTCATCAATGACAAAGAAGCCGTACTGGTCGCAGAGCTGATAGAAGTAAGGCACATCCGGGTAATGGCTGGTGCGGATGGCATTAAAGTTGTGTGTTTAATCATGAGCTAGGTCTTTTTTTTTGTCTGCTCAAAAGCCAACGGCATAGCCGGTGACCGGGTCGGATTCGTGGCGGTTTACACCGTGGAACTTGATGGACTGGCCGTTGACATAAATCTGATTGTTGGCAACGTGAACCTCGCGGATGCCCACACGATCCGTAATAGTCTCGTTGGGCGTGTCCAACACAAGGGTATATAAGTAGGGCTGCTCTGCGTTCCAGAGTGTCGGGTCAACAACGGTGATTTCTGCATGATAGGGGAATGCCGCATCATCCGGTGCTTCCACGGGCGTTACGCTGCCGACCATCGTGCCGGCTGCATCGTAGAGGGTGATGCGGGTGGCAACAGCGGAATCGTAGTAACGCAGGCGGACAGCAACCCCTGCGGTGCTGCCGTGGATGTCGGTGGTGATGAAATAGTCCTCGATGCACTGTTCCGGGCGGTGCAGCAGGTAGACATCACGGAAAATGCCGTTCATGCGGAACATATCCTGATCTTCCATGTAACTGCCATCGCACCATTTCAGCACGAGGACCGCCAGATGGTTGGTGCCGTCCTGCAAAAACTTCGTTACATCGAACTCGCTTGTGGAATGGGCGACCTGACTGTACCCGACAAACTGACCGTTGAGCCAGACATAGAAGCAGGAGGCAACGCCCTCGAAGTTCAAAAATGCGCGCGGGGCAGCGGCATCTTTCTGGTAGGTAAAGTCATAGAGGTAAGCGCCGCAGGGGTTCTCTTTAGGAACATACGGTGGATCAGCGGGGAAGGGATAGCGGATGTTGGTGTACTGGTGGTGGTCGTAGCCGTGGTTCTGCCACACGCTGGGGACCGGGATGCTGTCAAAAGCGGAGGCATCATAGCCGACCTCATAGAAAGCATCCTGCAAGTCATAAATGCTGGCGTAGTACCGAAATTTCCAGCTTCCGTTCAAAAGCTGGAAGCGATCCGAGGTCTCGCGGTGCTCGACTAAAGTATCGCTGCGCTGGGATGCCGGAATGTAATAGGCACGATTCGGCATGGTACCCACATGCAGTGTGTGCGGGTCCTCGTAATAGTGCGGAATAATCATCCATTCTCCTCCTGTGATTTATACAGTTCTGCTTGCGTTTCGTCTGAAATTATTATACAATTTCTATATACAATAAAACATAAACGGTATTGCACTAAATATGCACAAAATCAATGGCTTTTTGTAAAGTGAAGGTAAAATGGACGAAGCACCTCGCAATATTCACAAAAACAGGAGGAGATTTTTGTGTACATTAACTCTGGCTATCTGAACAATTCCCGTACAGATTTCAAAGACAACTCCACGCCGTTGGTGGTGGGCAGCTGTGGCACCTACCGGCTGAAAACGCGCCCCAAACTACCGACTTACTGGCAGAAAGGGCGCAGGGATTACCAGATTTTATATGTGGCAAACGGCAAGACGCATTTCTGGTTTGACGGCAGGGAAGAAATCGTCAGCGCGGGCCATATGGTGCTTTACAAGCCGGAAGAAATCCAAAAATATGTATATTATCTGGAAGATAACCCGGAAGTTTTCTGGATTCACTTCACAGGCAGCGATGTAAAGAACATACTGGCGTATCACGGCATCTCGCTCGATGAGCATGTGTTCTACTGCGGTGTGCTGCCGGATTACAAGGCGTTGTTCCGCAAAATTATTCAGGAGTTGCAGCTGTGCCGCTATGGGTACGAGGACTATATTGCATCGCTGTTCAATGATATTCTGCTGTTGGTGGACCGCCAACAGCATGAACAGAAAAAAACCACCGGCAACGTCCAAGAGGAAATTGAACGCGCGGCGGCTTACTTCAACGAGAACTATAACACAAAGATCAGCATAGACGATTATGCGGAATCACTGCACATCAGCACCAACTGGTTTATACACAATTTCAAACAGTATGCCGGTATGTCCCCGGCCCAGTACATCCTCTCTCTGCGTATGGTCAACGCGCAAAGCCTGTTGGAGCGGACAACCTACAACATCAAGGAAATTTCCGAAATTGTAGGGTATGAGAACCCACTGTATTTCAGCAGGGTGTTTAAGAAGGAGATAGGAAAGTCCCCGGCGCAGTATAGGAAAGAAATGATCCCTATTGAGGCAGTATAAGGTGCGACAGATTATCTGCTAATGAACATGGAGTAATTATGATGGATAAAATTTCGGATGTGACACGGCAAGACATCATTGATGTTATCCGCAATGGATTTGTAGTGTCTTTTGACGAGCCACAATATGATAGTATAAGTGGCAACTATATTGTCAGTTACAGAGCTAAAATATCCTATCATGGCCGACTGGACGAGCTTGGATTTTTGGAAAAACTGTATGATTTAGACAATATGCCCTCGAATGATAGTCGCTATTCTAATGCGCATGGAGATATAAGTTGTCATCTCCGATTTGGTGATTACGAAGATGAATATTGGATCTTTCAGGATGAACGATTTTCTTTGCGTCAAGGCGATGGTGACGAAGCTTTATTACATTTTTTGTGCATGATGCTGCATCCGGCAGTTCGGATAGAAAATTCGCAGTGGAGAGACTATCTTCAGAAGTTTAATGAATTACTTCGTGAAGATGGCTACGAACTCTACCCGGCAAAGAAAATATCGGGGCGCGATATATATGAAGCACGTCCATATATAGCACCACCTAAAATCACATGGCCGGAAAATCTGTTTTCTGAACGCTATAAAGAATTGATTGAATATGGAAATGGGCCGAGTGTGGATCACATAAGCGGCGTGGTTAGCTGGGATACAAAGAGGCATTTTAGTGAAATTATGATTGAATTTCGCCAGCCTATACAATTCAGCCCAATAGATATGAATCAATGGACAGAAAGAACAGATGCGTTAGAAGTAGCTATTGATAGGCTTAGAGACTACGATATGGTCTAGTAGTAGATTTGCAATATGCTCAATTCTTGCCAGGGGGAGTTGAAGGTGCGATAGCTGCGCAATTCACTCCAGCCTTATTTGATATTATAGAATTGCAACATGATGAATTATCCGATGACGAAAAAGCAGAATATCGTGCGGAAATCAATGCGGAATTTACGAAAAGTAATCTGCCCTTTCAATTAAATGATTACGGCCTTATAGAGCATACAGTAGAGGCAGAGGTTTTGTCTCCAGAGATAATAGGGCTATTGCCTAAAATTCAAGAGCCAGGGCTGCGTGAATTGCTTGAGACAGCAATAACAAGGCATCAGCAGCCTGATTTTCAATCTCATAGGGATGCAGTTGAAAAAATATGGGATGTACTTGAAAGGCTAAAGACATATTATACAGATTTGGATAAAAAGGCTTCTGCAAACAAAATTATCAATGATATGGCTGGAGGGCAAAGTGAATATCAAGACTTGTTTGAGGAAGAATTTAGAGTACTAACGAATATAGGCAATCGTTTCTGTATCAGGCACCATGAGACAAACAAAATTGATATTACAGATATACGACATTGTGATTATTTCTTTAACCGCTGTTTATCGTTAATTGCATTGGCGTTACAGTATCTGGATTGATGATAAATATGAAAATGTACGGTTAAGGTGGTTAGAATGCAAGAACGATTGACGCTTTATCGTTGATATGGTAGAATGAAGATAATTTTTACCAAGACAAGCTACTTTGAAAAGCAAAAAGACAGATATGCATGACGGAAACAAAACATCGGTATCGATTCGGATTCATTATGGATTAGAAAATGTTTACACTCCTCTTGAAGCGTGAGCGGACATTGACTATAGAATCTTGTTGTGAATAAAAAGAATGGAGGTTATTTGATGGAGAAAAACGCTCGACGTTATCTTGAACTTATTAGTCGGCATTTACAGGAACACCATGCAGCTCTTTTTGTTGGCTCAGGATTTAGCCGTAATGCCGATAAAGTAACATCTGACGTTCCCGATATACCATTATGGGATGGGCTGGCAAATAAGTTCAATGAAAAGCTAGGAGATTATAATCAGAACGACCCACTTGCGTTAGCTGAAAATGTGGAAATTGCATATGGACGTAGCGAATTGGATCGCATTCTACTAGAAAATATAAAAGATGCCAATTATCGTCCATCATCCTTATATGAAAAACTTTTGCGCTTGCCGTGGAGTGATGTGTTTACAACGAATTACGACACTCTATTAGAACGAGCTGGAGAAAAGTTGTTAGAAAAAACATTTACGATTGTGACCAATAAAAATGATCTTGTGGGAAGTTCTGGTACAACAAGACTCATTAAACTTCATGGTTCGTTTCCATCACAGCGCCCTTTTATCATTACTGCTGAAGACTATCGAACATACCCCCAAAAATTCGCACCGTTTGTAAATACAGTACAGCAGTCATTGCTTGAAAATACTCTCTGCATGATTGGCTTTTCTGGAAATGATCCTAATTTTAATAATTGGATTGGTTGGATTCGTGATAATCTTGGCGCTGAAAATGCCCCTTATTTATACCTTCTGAATCATGAATCGGTTTCGGATGTTCGAAGAGAATGGTTACGTAGACGAAATATCATTACCATTGACTTATCTGAGATTTTTCCTGCCGAATCTACCTATGCTATTTATGAGAAGACTTTTGATTATCTTTGGAATTCATACAATGAATATCGAGTTACAGGCCAAAATTGGAAAATAGAGCATCTATGGGGAACGGAAACCCATCGAGTAGCATCTATCGCGGAAGTTCTTCCTATTCTAAAAAAGAATCGTGAAAGTTGCCCTAAAGTATTAACGCTTTCTTTCCGTAATAGAGAAAATTTGAAGCACCTGCTATCCGTAGCGCATTCGATTTTAGTTGATCATTGTTCACGGAAAAAGCCTGACAATGAAAATGAGCTTGATTATTTGTACGAATACAACTGGTTGCATGAAAAGACACTTTTACCGCTTTTTAGTTCAGATGTTGAACTCTATCAAAAAATCCTCTCTAGAACCACTAATACGAACAGTGCAGAAAAGTGTTCGATTAATCTCTCTATGCTTCGTTCTTTTCGAGAATACGGTGATGAAAAAAGTTGGAATGCAAAATATGAAGAACTTGTTAATTCAAAATCGTTCCTTACGGCGGAACAACAAGAGCAATTCCAATGGGAAATATGTCTGCACTCACTTTTTCGGTATGAGTTTCAAGCACTGAAACAGCAACTAAAAGAATGGAAAATTTCTCCAGATCAAACATTATGGGCATTACGTAAGTCTGCATTATACGCTGAAATTGGAGAGTATAATGGTGCACTTGCACTTTTACAAGACTCTTTATCTAACTTACGGCTACGCCTTGCCCACCAGATTCGCCCAGACGCGTTTCTTGTATCGCTGGAGAGCCCGATGATGAGATTACAAAGCTATATTTCACAGGCTCGACCTCAAAACGAGGAAAGAACAAGCGGTGAAAACGATTCCCAAGATTTTGTCGATGAATATCGCAGAACGATTCATCGACAGTATGAAGTGGATTGGGAGGATGAAAATAAGTATTTCACATCAAGATTAGAGGCTCCATGGGTTCCTTTCCAAACGCATGAAAGTAAACCCAGCTTTGATTTTGGGGCAAGTTCATCTACAACACATTTTGGAGGAGAAGACGAAGAGAGAATCCTTTCATTTGCATTTCTTCGCTTTAGAGAGGATACAGGTATACCATTTCAACTCAGAAATGTTGTAGAAAGTACAAAGGCTGCTAGAGGAGCAGCAGAACGCATAGCTTTGCATTGCCCTTTATGGGCTACATTAACTAGCGTAAGGGCTGGCCAAGAAAAATATATGGAAAGCGTGCTTACGCGCGGAGTCCTCAGCACATGGTCCCAAGAAGACACAGATGAGTGCTGTCGGTTTTATATGGATGCGGTTTTACGTACAGAGTCAGAGCTTACAGATATTAAAGCATTTTGGGATAGGACTTATGTGACGAGGGCGGCTACAGTTCTTTTAGAGGTGTTATCTCAATTGTGTTCTAAATGCTCCGATAAAATGATGGCACAACTTTTGGAGTTTTTAGAAAAGTTATATAACTCGCCTCAAAAGGAGTACTATTTGCAGGCTACATCACTTGTGAGAAGGATGCTTTCAAACTATCCGACTAAATGGCATCACGAATTGCTGTTAAAACTTTTGGCTTTTCCTTTGCCTGACTTAGAAAAAGTGAATATTCAACGCGATTTGCCTGATCCAGTTGGGATGCTCTCGGCATTGCCATGTAGCTACAGCACTAATTCTGGAAGTTCTTATCCGGAAGTTGAACAGTTGATTGCACAGTCTAAAATAAGTGATACCAGCTTGGCAGCTTTGAATCGGCTGCTTTGTTGTTCGTCGCAAGGATTATTGACTTCTGAGCAGAAAAGATGGCTAGGAGATTTTATTTGGCATGATGGTGAGCCTCGCCTTCCTGCATATTGGTTAGATACTGTTCTCCTCAAGCTCCCGTCTCAGCATGAGGAGGATGAAGTTCGATATCTTTGCAGGTCTATTGCAAATAAAATTTCAAATGATACGTCAGGGGCAATTCGTTTTCCAGGCGGGAGGGATGTTTTTAACGAACTTATAGCTGTTTCATTTTGTCATGCAAATGATTTTTCGCAAGATGAGACAAGCCAAATTATCGAGTCGAGTAAAGAGAGAATTGTTTCGCTGGCTGACCACATCAACTATGGGGTTGATATCTTTGGCGATAAGGATATGTTTGTTACAGAAATATATCAGATATTACATGCACTTTGGTTTTTTACAACTCTTCGCGCACAGGAGATTCTGCCAGAAAAAGAATATACTGTATTGTCAGCGATTCTTGCTCAATGTGACACACACCATATTAGTCACCATGGTGCAAAGAGACTTTGGTCTATGCTCCTAAAACGAGATTTTGAATCCAAAAAGGATTTGGAAAGAGCTTTAAGGTCCACCGATATCCGACGTGCGCACAGTTGTTATGATGTTCTAGCAATGGCGATATGTCATTCTGATAAAGGACTGCTTCCGGATGATGAAATTCAAACTGGATTAGAAGTCGCTGCTCAGCAAATTGCTTGGGGGGTTCCTAAACAACTTGTTACCGCTTTACAAACTGTCTCATTTGCAGCTGAGTATCGTTTTGATCTGCTGACATCACAATCTATGGAACTTATATTGGCGGGACTTTCTCAGCTACTAGAACAAACTCGAATTTCTTCAGATGATACTGTAGCAACAGCATCAGAAAAAGGAAACATCCGTCGGTGGGCAGTTTCTCTTGCTATGAAATTAGAAGGTAAGGAGGTTTCTGAAGACGGACGGGAAATTCTAAATTGTTGGCTTGCCATTAGACAGGATAAAAATGAATTTTCCGAAATTAGAAATATCCAGCGATAACAAATCAAGATATGCTCATAATAAGCATAAACAACAGTCCCCAAGATGCCACCTTGGGGACTGTTGTTATTCAGAACCTATTTACCGATTTTGAAATGCCCTCACAGCGCAAGGGTCTGGGGCCTCCCAGTTGACGTACAAATCATTCAGCGGGCAGGCGTGGGGGTCGCGGATATGTTCGTCAATCCAGCCTTTGTACAGCTCACAGAAGTTGGCTTTCGTAAGGATGGCACGACACTCGGACTTGTCCACTGTAGTGCTGAACAGGTACTCCACATCATGCACCGGAACGATCACCGGCACGCCGGCCGTGTCAAAGGCGCAGAGAAGATTCTTGCAGCTGCGGCTCGCAGCACGCTGGCAGTCGCCACACTCGATGTAGATGGTATTGCGCCAGTCGCGCCCGGTGGTGCGCAGGAACTTGCAGAGATGCGAATTGGTAGAGGTAAAACAAGAAACGGACAAAAGATCACTCCAATCTCAAATTGTGCGCAGCGTAACAACTCGGCACAGTTTTTATAAAATGCTGCCGGTCTGCGGGAAAGTTTTCATAAGCGGCACGGGTGTATCGGTGCGCTCATCGTACATAGCAAGATACCCTTCGGAAGACTTCTGCCAACCACCGTCCTGCCAGATAAACACAACAAGGTTGTCGTTCATCTGCATGACCTTGAACGTGATGCTCTCGGCAACCAGATAGCCATCCGGGGCCAGTTCCTCCACCATCGTATAGACGTGTTCACTGGTATCATCGGAAAGAAGCAGCAGATTCTTGTGTGGGTCTTTGGCGGCAGAGCGCTCCGGCAGTACGCGGATGGCATGGTCGCCGTCCGTAGTTGTCCAGCGCTCAATGGTCGTGCCATAGGCATCGCGGATCGTCAGGCGGGCATCTGCCAGCTTTGCATTGGTGGCAATATCCCGCTTCGTGAGAATCAGCGAATGCGCCGGGGCATCGTACATCGTAACTTTCTGAATCTCTCCGGTCTCCTGCACGGTGAAGTGTACTTCCTCGCCGAGAAGATACCCGGCCGGGGCGGCAGTCTCGATCAGCGTATACTCACCGGGCTTCAGGCGCTCAATGCGGTGGGGCTGGCCGTTGGTTTCCCACTCGGCAATGGTGTTGCCGCTGGCATCGGTGATTTTCAGTTTTGCACCGGGCAGCTCGCGGCCGTCCGTCATGTCAGCCTTGGAGATTTCGACCTTAGTAAAGTCATCTTTCATCTCCACGCGCTGAATACCCCCG
>ENA-OQHF01000853-OQHF01000853.1-human-gut-metagenome-genome-assembly--contig:-NODE-853-length-17372-cov-3.197565_pt1 | contig 17372 bp, 16 predicted proteins | sample MGYA00242559_ERZ504709 | MGnify/ENA primary metagenome ERZ504709 (study PRJEB26092, sample SAMD00036203) | human gut metagenome | host: Homo sapiens | study: EMG produced TPA metagenomics assembly of... | reverse complement strand
CCTGTTCCGTGGAGGAGTTTTTTCCTTCCTTTTCTTCCGGATAAGACAGGCAGGCTCTTATTTTTGTCCGTCTGAGCTCCGGTAGCAGCCGGTTGGAAATATATTGATAAGGTATGCCGGCATCCAGATGTTGCAAGAAATCTTGCATTTTTACAGGATTGTCATGGTGATAATCTATCAATGCCAATACATCCTCCCGGTCGGGGACCAGCCTGTCGTCCGTTATCAGTTTCCGTAAGGCATCCCCGTATTCTTCTCCTGTACGGATACAGATTTGGGCGGCATTGACTTGCGGATATTTCCGACATAAGAACGCTTTTACTTCCTCGCTTCTTTTTAGGCCCGGCGCTATGTCCGGTTCTTTTTTTCCGTTATATGAATCCGGTGAAACCAGAATAATGGAATAAAGATGTCTGCTGCGGGCAGGATGGGCAAGCAGGGAATCCAATGTTGCCAGCGTTTTACCGTTTCCTTGGTAATCCTTGTCCGCCTGTCGGACCTTCAGGTCAAAATAGAGCATCATGTCCAATATGGTATCTCTTGGATTTTCGTACTCTGTCGTCCGGGCATAAGTGCTATTGGTCAGTAGGCACAAAAACACAAATATGCTGAATATAGTAGTGCGTTTTTCCATGGATTACCATTATGTGTGGAGCAAATATAGGTGATAAAATCTGAAAAAAAACGTATTAAATGTTCTATTTTCGGACGTGAAAGGGTTAGTGAAGCGATTGGACAGAATTTGCAAGTTTGGGCAGCCGGATAATGAGAAGGGCAGGGGAGCTTACTTTTATTTGGAGTGAATAATCAGAGGAATACTTTCTTTTTGCTTTTTACTTTCCAATGGACAGAAATGAACGGTCTTATCATATGGATAGGGCAATGTTTCATATTCCTTTTTAATCCGTGTTTTTCAATCTAATTGTAATGTTGTGTGCGAAAACGGTTGTATTTGTGAAATAATACTAAATGAAAAGCGAAATTGAACTAAATATTTGGAGAAAATGAGTGTAAGTTGTACATTTGTCATGTGATTTTTTTCATAGTATTAGATTTAAGGTTAACAAAGGTTGGAGCAAAGCGTTGCTCCTTTTCCTTTTTTAAGCCCTTCGCTTTTGTTCTTTTCCTGCCTGTCAAGTTTCCTGTCTTTTAAAATATTCAGCTTCTTGTTTTCATCCATCGGATTTTATGTTATCTTTGTGTCAATGTAATTAATTGACAATCTAAATGAAAAGACACGCAAACCTTTTATGCTTGGGAGCTGCTGTTGCATTACTGAATGCCTGCGCTCCGGCTGTGAATGCTCCTGAACCTGTTTTCCCCATTCCTGAAAAGAAACAGGTGGATTGGCAGAAAATGGAGACATACGCTTTCGTACATTTCGGACTGAACACGTTCAATGATCGTGAATGGGGATATGGAGATTCCGATCCTGCTACATTCAATCCTGTCAAACTGGACTGCGAACAATGGGTGAAAACCTTTGTGGCGGCAGGGATGAAAGGAGTTATCCTTACGGCAAAACATCATGACGGATTTTGCCTGTGGCCTACGGGGCTGACCGAATACTGTATCCGTAACACGCCTTATAAAGACGGAAAAGGGGATATAGTGCGTGATCTTTCGGAAGCTTGCAAGAAGTATGGTATAAAATTCGCTGTCTATCTCTCACCGTGGGACAGGCATCAGGCCAATTATGGAACTCCGGAATATGTGGATTATTTCTATCGACAGTTGTACGAGTTGCTGACCAATTATGGTCCGGTGTTTGAAATCTGGTTTGACGGGGCCAATGGCGGTGATGGCTGGTATGGCGGAGCAAAAGATTCCCGTACCATAGACCGGAAGACTTACTATGACTATGCGCGTGCCTATGAAATGATTGACAAGTTTCAGCCGCAGGCTGTTGTATTCTCGGATGGCGGTCCCGGATGCCGCTGGGTAGGTAACGAGAATGGATTTGCCGGAGCGACAAACTGGTCTTTCTTGCGTGCCGGAGAGGTTTATCCGGGATATCCTAAGTATAGGGAACTGCAATACGGACATGCGGACGGCAATCAGTGGACGGCTGCCGAGTGTGATGTGTCTATCCGTCCGGGCTGGTTTTATCATCCGGAGGATGGACGACCGGGTGAAGACGCGGTGGAGCTAATTGACAGACCTTTATTACCGCAGTGTGGGGCATAATGCGACTTTATTGCTTAATTTCCCCGTAAACCGGGATGGATTGATTCACCCTACAGATTCGGCGAATGCTGTTGATTTTATAAGAATGTACAGAAACAGTTGGCAAACAATCTGTTGGAAGGTGTTCTTCCGGTAGTTTCCAATGAACGGGTGGAAAATATACGGCAAAGGCGGTGACGGATGGAGAGTATGATACATATTGGGCTACGGAGGATAGCGTCACATCGGCTGTTATCGAGTTTGAATGGCCGGCCCCGCAGAAGGTAAACCGTATGCTGTTGCAGGAATACATTCCGTTGGGACAGCGTGTACAGTCCTTTGTGGTGGAATATAATAAGGAAGGGGAGTGGCTGCCTGTGAAACTGAATGAAGAAACTACTACAATCGGTTATAAACGTTTGCTTCGTTTTGAGACTGTCACTACGGACAAACTTCGCGTGAACTTTGAGAAATCACGCGCCTGCCTGTGTATCAATAATATAGAGGCTTATTATGCAGGAGAAACCCTTGATGTGTTTACAGCAAAAGCGGAGGAACTGAAAACATATCCGTTTACATTGCCGAAGGTAGATGAAGCGGAAGCCGGAAAATGTGCGGATAAAGATGCCGCCACTACTTGCTTTGTGGACGGCAATACGCTTCTGGTGGATTTAGGTACGGAACAGACTGTTTCTTCTTTCCATTATTTACCCGACCAGAGCGAGTATAACAAAGGACTGATAGCTGCCTATGAGATTTCAGTCGGCACGGAAGCCGGTGCGGTGAACCAGGTGGTGAGCAGCGGGGAATTCTCGAACATCAAGAACAATCCGATTCTCCAGTCGGTCTACTTCAGTCCGGTAACAGCCAGATATGTGCTGTTGAAAGCAGTGCGGATGGTGGAAAATGACGGACCGATGGGCTTTGCCGAACTAGGAGTGCAATAACCATGCATCAATATACTCATGTACCCGTTCACGGTACAGCTACCGTATGTCAATGGGTATATGAGTATCTTGATACATGGTTACATTATTAACCGGTACACTCCTCCTGCCAGTGCTCGTATCACCCCTTTCATTTCTAATTCAAACAGTAATGCACTCATTCGGTTTACAGGTATGTTGGTGTCTATCACCAATGTGTTGATTTGTAATCCTTCCGGCATTTTGCCGAGTCGTTTTACTATTCGTTCCTCTTCCTCGCTTAAATCAGGGAACAATTCCCGTTGTACTGTTTTCTCGGTTTTGGGGCTGCTTTCCCATCCCATGGCCTTCACTAAATCTTCGGCCGATGTGATAAGCACTGCCTGGATTTTTTCTTATCAGATTGTTGCAGCCTATGGAATATTCGTCGTTGCATCGTCCCGGAAAGGCAAAACAGTCCCGGTGATAACTTTCCGCCAGTTCGGCGGTGATGAGGGCTCCCCCTTTGGCGGCGGATTCGATAACGACGGTGGCGTCACTCATACCTGCCACAATGCGGTTTCGTTTCACGAAATTCTGCCTGTCGGGATTGGTTCCGCTTGTAAATTCGGTCAGCAAACCTCCCTGTTCCAACATGCTGACGGCTGTCTTCCGATGTTCGGCAGGATAAATACGGTCCAGTCCGTGTGCCAGCACGCCTATGGTCTTGAAATGATGCTGCAGGGCGGCGCGGTGCGCATGGATATCAATGCCATAAGCCAGCCCGCTCACTATCAGCACGTCGGGAATCAGGGTGCTGAGTTCCTGCATGAAACGCTGGCAGAGGACTTTGCCGTAGTCGGTGGCATTGCGTGTGCCTACGATGCTCAGGATGTGACGGTTGTTCAGGTTGGCCGAGCCTTTGTAGAACAACACGAGCGGGCCATCGGGACATTCGCGGAGGCGGGAAGGGTAGGCTTCGTCGTCTTCGGTCAGGCACTGAATCTGGTGCTTCTGGGCAAACGAGAGCTCGGCTTCGCACAGACGGAATACTTCCGTATGCTGAAAGGCGGTGGCTACTTTCGGAGTGACTCCGGGAAGAAGAGCCGGCAGCTCGCGGGCGTGTTCGAAAAGCATGGTCGCACTTCCGGCAGCCTGAATCAGGTGGCGGGCTCCTACCAGACCGATGCCGGGCAGAAGGGGAAGGGCCATGCGGCAGAGGAGTTCTTTTTCGTTCATTGGTTCAGGTAGGGAGCAAAGATTTCATTGAAGAGGGCGCTGTCACTCAGGCGTCCGTTGACTACGCACACGGTTTCTACGGTCGATTTGATGACGGGTTTCAGGTCGGGCAGACGGTAGATGTCCTGCACAAAGACGTATTTGATGCCTTCCTTGCGGAGTGCCAAACGGGAGATGAACTCGTCGCCGCTGGTCAGCGGGGTTTTAAAAGCCATGTTCAGGCGGGCTACCACGGGGTCGATGCCCTGCTGGTGAAGCTGGGCGAAGCTGACGCCGACGGAGGAGAGAAACTCGTGGCGGGTGTGCTCGATATAGTGCTGGTAATTGGCATTGTTGACGATTCCCTGCAGGTCGCATTCATAGTCGCGGACCTTCATTTTCAGTTCAAAGATGTATTTCTCCATGAGAGTGAAGTTTATGTATTTTCACAAAGATAGCGAATTATTCCTATATTTGCGGGATATGAAAGAGAATGTACCAGTAATTTATGCAGCCCCTTTGCAGGGCTTTACGGAAGTGGCGTGGCGCAATGCACATGCGCAGTGCCTGGGAGGTGTGGACGCGTATTATACTCCTTTTGTCCGGTTGGAGAAGGGAGAGATTCGTAACAAGGACAGGCGCGACGTGTCGCCTGAAGAGAACACGGTGCCCCGGCTGGTTCCGCAAGTGATTGCCTCGGACCCGGAGGAGCTGAAGGTGCTGACGGACTTTTTGGCTTCGCAGGGCTATCGGGAGATAGATGTGAACATGGGCTGCCCGTTTCCGCTGATTGTACGTCGTGGGAAGGGAGCGGGTATCTTGTCTTCTCCGGAGAAGGTGGAGGCACTGTTGGAGATGATGAAGGTGTTTCCGGAGATTCGCTTTTCGGTGAAGATGAGGTTAGGCGGCCAGGATGCGGAGGAGTGGAAGGCGCTCGTGCCGTTACTCAACCGTTCGTGTGTGACGCAGGTGACGCTTCATCCGCGCATCGGGAAGCAGCAGTACAAGGGGGCGGTGGACCGGGAGGCGTTCCGTGCGTTCTATGAGGCGTGCGAGCGGCCGCTGGTGTACAACGGTGATTTGCTGACGGTGGCCGATATCCGGGAGGTACTGGAAGCGTTTCCCCGGCTGAAAGGGGTGATGCTGGGACGCGGGCTGCTGACGAATCCGGCGCTGGCGCTGGCTTTCCGTGAGGGAGAATTGTCCGAGAACGAATTGAAGGCACGGGTAGCGCAGATGCACCGGCAGATGTATCTGTATTATCATCGGGTGATAGAGGGCGGAGAGGCGCAGCTGCTGGCCAAGCTGAAGACCTGCTGGGAGTACCTGTTGCCGGAGCTGGACAAGAAACAGCGGAAGGCTATCTTGAAGAGCAATCGCCTGGACGGGTATCTGCGGGCAGTGGAAGAGGCGTTGCGGTGAGAGGTATGAAGAACTGAAAAGACTTAACTTTTTTTACAGAAGTAGGATGGTGATTTTGGTATTTTCATCTGTCTCTATTTGAAATAGAAATCGATTTGCACATGGGAAGAGACAGATTAAATATAGATGAGTTATTCAAGTTTTATTATAGACCTTTGTGTTTGTATGCAACACATTATGTACAGGACGTAGAGATGGCCAAAGATATTGTGCAGGATTGCTTTTCGTCTTTGTGGGAGAAAATGAATAATGAAAAGTCTTGTGAGGTAAGTAATATGAAGGCTTATTTGTATGTGATGGTTAAGAACCGTAGCTTGGATTATTTGAGTCAGGAAAATCTGTTCAAATCGGGAGTCTCATTTACTGAATTAGAAGAAACCTTGTTGGATGAGGAGGTGGAGGAGCGGAGTGTGATGGAGGCGCGAATGTGGACTGCCATAGATGCCTTGCCTGAGCGTTGCCGTGAGGTCTTTCTTTTGCATAAACGGGATGGCCTGAAGTATCAGGAGATTGCTGAAAAGTTTCATATTTCGGTTCATACAGTCGACAGTCATATTCAGAAGGCATTTCGTTTGATACGTGAGGGGGCATATAAAGTGTATATGTTTCTCTTTAACTAAAATTCAGTGTTTTCACGTAGTGATTTTTGGGGTTTCTATTGTCACAGGGTTGAATGTATAATATCACCAGAAACATGAATGAATTAGAAGAAAAATGCCTTCGTTTTGTGTTGAGGCACTATCAAAAGAATAAATTGGACACACGGCAGGCTTTGAAAGTTTTCAAGGAAAAGCATGGAGTGGTTGGAAGGGCAGGCGGAAAGAACCGGTATTTCCTGTTTTTATCTGGGCTGGCTGCGGCTATATTGCTGGCGTTTATTGTCTGGGTGGGTATATCTCCTGAGAAGCAGTGGACAGAATTGGCAGCATACGAACATGCAGTAAAGTACCAGTTGCCGGACAGTTCGGTCGTTACGGTATATCCCTATTCTTCTATTTGTTTCCGTACAAAGGATTATGCAGATGTATGTCGTGAAGTGAAATTGACGGGGAAAGTTGGTTTTATGATAAAAAGAGATTGTACTCGTCCGTTTAAAGTAATAGGAAAGTTGGCTGAAGTTCAAGTGTTGGGTACTTGTTTCGTGATGGATGAAAGCCGTGCGGATACCGCATGGGTTCAGGTGGAATCGGGAAAAGTACGGTTTTCTGTACTAGGTCAGTCGGAAGGTGTAGAACTTCTGGCTGGAATGGAGGCACAAGTGGTAAAAGGTCAGCATGTTCCGCAAATCGTCCATCGTCCGGATTCTGTAAAGAAAGGAAGTTTTGTATTTGAGAATACTCCTCTTCCGAAAGTACTTGCAGAGCTTTCCCGTTATTATGGGGTAAAGCTGGTAGCTGACCGGACAGACAAACGGTTGACAGCCAATTTCGATGCACACAGTCTGGACGAAATCATCGAGATAATAGAAAAAGTATTAAAAGTGCATATTAAAAAGCAAGTATGATGAGTACCTTGTGGACTGTGGCGGCTGTCTGTTTATGTTTAGGGGGACATCCTTGTTCTGAAACTTCAGAATTGAAGAAAGCAATCGTACGAATGCAAGACTTGTATCATGTGAATTTCGTCTATGATTCTTCTTTGGAAATGATACGGTTATCTGGCATTCTTTCTTCTGGTAAGTCATTGAAGGAGAATCTGCAAACAGTCTTTTCCGGAACCGGAATCAAATGGGAGATAAAAGGCAGCTATGTTTTGTTGTTTAAATCGAGCCAGTATACTTTCTCAGGACACGTGTGTCAGGATAATGGGGAATCACTCCTTAATGTCACGGTGTATGATCAGAATATGCATATCGGTACCTTAACGGATGAACATGGTTTTTTTAGTTTGACATTACCGGAAGGAAAGCATACTTTGCGTTTCTCTTATGTAGGTTATGAAGAGGTGGTGAAAGAATTGGACTTGCGTTCAGATTATTCTGGTACTATTTATTTGAAGGAAAGTTCCACTGCATTGGAAGGGGTAGTGGTAACAGCCGATTTGAATACTTCTCTTTTTACAACTCAGACTGGAAAGATTTCGTTGACTTCAGAACAGTTGAATACGGAATTCTCACTGTTCAGTTCACCGGATTTAGTCAAGGCAATTCAGCAGCTTCCCGGAGTATCTGCTGGCACGGAACTGCTCTCCGGGCTTTATGTACACGGGGGGAAGAATGATGAAAACTTATTCTTATTGGACGGCATGCCTCTCTATCAGGTGAATCATTTTGGAGGATTGTTTTCTGCATTTAATACGGATATAGTGAAGAACGTGGATTTTTACAAGAGTGGTTTTCCGGCACGTTACGGAGGGAGGCTTTCGTCTGTGACAGATGTCCGTATGAAGGAGGGGGACTTAAAGGAGTTTCATGGTATGGTCTCGTTGGGGCTGCTGGACGGAAGGCTACGTTTCGAAGGGCCTGTCATAAAGGAAAAAACTTCTTTTGTGTTCGGTATGCGCCGGAGTTGGTTGGACGTGCTTTCTGCTCCTGCTTTGCGGATTGCCAATCGTTTCTTTCCCGAAGAAGATATCAATGCCCGTTATGCTTTTCATGATATAAATGCGAAAATTACACATCGGTTTTCCAATGAGAGCAGGCTTTCTTTTAGTGTGTATTCTGGAAGAGATTTGTTTAAAATGAAGGATAAACAGCTTTTCCCGTCAGGAAATCTGCTCCATCAAGAGAAAGAACAGACCACGGATGAATATCATATCAGATGGGGAAATCTTTCTGCCGCGTTGTCATGGAATAATCAGTTCAATCATAAACTGACCGGTAACTTTTCTTTGGTATATGCCCGTAATCTGTCTAAATATGACTTCAGGTCAGATGATAGTTTTTATAAAGGGGAAGATGATAAAGAATATTCTGTAGACCGGATGCAGAGGGACAGTTATTCTACTATTGATGACGTAGGTTTTCGCATGGATTTTCATTACCTTCCTACGGCGAGTCATCATGTTCGCTTCGGAAGCGATTACTTGTATCATATCTATTGTCCGCAGCATACGCTATCACAGGATATAAGAGGTACGGAGGAAATGACGGATACGTTATTGTCATCAGTAGAGAGCCATTACAAGGGGAATGAATTCTCTTTTTATGCGGAAGACGATATGAGGCTGACCCGAAAGCTGCGGATAAACTTGGGGGGACGTTATACCATGTATCAAGTTTCGGGAGCAGTATATCATTCGCTGGAGCCGAGAATATCGGCAAGTTACCGTCTGTTCAGTCGTACCACTTTAAAAGTTTCCTATACCGAGATGAGTCAGTTTGCGCACCAGTTATCCAATTCTTATTTAAACTTGCCGACCGATTGTTGGGTTCCTTCTACCTCCCGTATACGTCCTATGCATTCGCGACAGGTGGCAGGTGGTGTGTACATGGAACTTCCGTGGAGGTTGCGCCTGGAGGTGGAAAGCTATTTCCGTACTACCAGCCGAATGTTGGAGTACGAGGCGGGAGGCAGTCTTACATTGCCTGCCGGAAACTGGGAACAGGTGGTACGGGTGGGAGACGGCAAATCGTATGGGTTGGAAACATCGCTGGTGTATCATGATGAGCAGAACCTCTTTCAGGCTGGTTATACTTTATCATGGAGCAAGCAAAAATTTGATGATTTCTATTCCGGTTGGTATCCCAGCAAGTTTGATAATCGTCATAAACTGAATTTTGTCTATCGTCGTAAATTCAGCCATCGAATGGATGTATATGCAGCGTGGACTTATCGTAGTGGTGACCATGCGACGGTTCCTACACAGTATGTGGAAAATCCTTGCCTACCTGGAACTTCGCAGTTGTCGGACTTAGAGCCGATGTATGGAAAACCTAACAATATTACTTTGCCTGCCTACCACCGGCTGGATGTGGGTATCAATTTCCGGCGGACTACCAAGCGGGGATTCGAGCGAATTTGGAATGTGAGTATCTATAATGCTTATTGCCGTATGAATCCTTTTTATACAAAGATAGAACGGCAGGTGGATGGAAGTTTCAGAGGAAAGGCTATCGGACTGTTCCCGATAATTCCTTCTTTTAGCTACACCTTAAATTTCTGAATCGGTATGCATTGGAATGTCATTGATTATAACAAATTTCTAAACATTGTATTTATGCATTTAAACAAACAGAATTTTATAATAATACTTGCAGCTTTCAGTCTGTTGTCATCTTGTGTGTATCATTTTGACTTGGATGAAATTTCAGAGGTTCCTAAATTAACGGTATATAGTTATCCTGGAAGTGGAGATACTACGGTGGTACGTCTTTCGCACAGTCTTCCAGTTTATGACAAAGGCATGAGAATGTATGGATTAAAGGGAAGGGACATCAGACTGGAAGTGAATGACATTGCTGTTCCTTTGTTGTGGACAGAGGATTCATTGCCGGGAGTCCCCGCCAAAAGTTATTATGTGGTGCAGCCCTATGGGACGAGTGACCGTGTCCGGCTTACAGCTTCGGTAGAAGGGGTGAAAGCAGTATCTGCCTTTACCATTATTCCTGCTCCTTTTCCCTTAAACGCTGTTAAAATAGAACGAAAACCCTCTGAGTTGAGTGTGCTCCAGCTTCAGATAAATTTTACCGATTATGCAAAGATTGAAAATTACTATGCGGTAACGGTCAAAGAAAGGGTGAAGTATTGGAAAGAGGGGACTTCGGAGGTGCATTATGGCAAACCGTCTTCTGCTTATATGGACTGGAGTGATGAGCCAATGTTGGATGCTTCTTCTGGTTTGGATGACATTTTTATGGGAAACTATGCGTACTATCAGAATCTGTATTTTTGGAGCGATGAGAAAATTCAGGGAAAGAATTACACACTTCGCCTGAATATGACTTACATACCTGATTACAAGACTTCTATTCAAGATGAAACTTTTATAAACAGAAAGCAATATAAGGTTTATTTATATAGTCTGTCTGAAGAGTTCTACCGTTATTTGAAATCACTTAATGAGCAGAAGAATAATGAACTGGGTAATGTGGAGCTGGCTCCTATGCGGGCTACTTACACCAATGTGGAGAACGGTTTCGGACTGGTAGGTGGTTGCTGCTTGCGGCAAACGGAGTGGATGGAACTGTCAGAGTCTGAAACACAGTTAGATTTTGACCATGCAGTGTTTAATGTTGAATATAATGTGGATTCGATAAAAAAGAATCACCCGTTTATTTCGCTGAATAATGAATCGTTAAGTAAATAAAACAGAAACTAGATTAAAAATAATAACGCTAATTGGAAATCAGTATGAAACGATTATCTTTTTTCTTATCCTTTTCTTTTTATGGATGACAGTTCGTGCACAGATGCTCCGTTCTTCAGGCCTAGTGCTTTATGGAGGGAAAAATACCGTAAACTACCAGGTGGCTTCACCGGAGAAAGGATTACCGCCTTTCGATTTGGCAAACTCCCGTTTGGGGGCTGATTTTACTTTGGGTGCCGGATACCGCTGGCGGCTGAATCGTCCGGATACCGGCTGGTTCTTCGACTTGTCGTTATCGGCAAGATATGGCCGCTACAGCTATGGATTCCGTTATCTTTCTTCTGACGTGCATACGACGTATGTGGGCGGAGAAGGAATCCGTAATCTGTGGTCGGCATCTTTTGCTGGAAGTGTGGGACGGTACCTGTTTCGAGGATTGAATCTGTCGGTAGGAGTGGAGCCTACTTTTTATTTTTATGACAAAAGTTTCTTCGACTTGCCGGTATTTGCAAGATTGGCGTATGACTTCAGATTCATGGAAGTGGCTGTGCAATACAAATGGGGGATGACAAGGAAGTTCAATATGTCTCCTTTCTTGCGTAACCGACTTTCAGGCTGGGAGTGTTCGGTCTATATTCCTTTGTCAAGACGGAAATGATTTTTCTTTGAAAGGGATGGATTTTCTATAAATTTCTGTAACATATTGAGAAATACAGATTTAATAGCTTTCAGTACTTTCTTGTCAGTACTTGAGTACTTCCACGTAAGTACTGTAGTACTCCAAGGAAAGTATTAGAGTACTGCCAAGGAAGTACTGATTTAATGAAAGACTCGTGTGTAAGGGGTGAGAAGGGTTTTTAACCTTCTTTTTTCTTGAAATATTCGTATCCGATGCGGCAGAACAGACATTTCTTGGTGTCGCAGTAATTCTTTTTGAGTTGGATGAGTGCCTGGCTGTCGCCGGCATGGGCGGCTTGCAGACCACATTCTTTCCACAGCCGGATGATGTAGTTGTTTTCCGGTTTAAGTTGCTCCAGCAGGTTGCCGGCACGTTCGGTGAGCCGTTCCTCGCCTTTGTGCTTGCCGTAAGCATAGAGGAAGGGAACCACGGTATTGATAATCAGCAGGTCGATGGAGGCGTCGCTGAGGGTTTTCGGACGGGCAGGCGAGGATTCGCCGAAAACGTAGTGGGTAAGCCAGTAAAGGGAGGTACCTCCACGCAGCAGGTCGCGCAGTTCTTTCACCGTAGAGGCCAGCAGCAACTGAGAGAGCATGCCCTGGGAACGGTGGTAGAGGTTGGCCAGCTGGGCGATGCGTACGTGCGGAAAGTTGCCCGGGCGCATGCGGAGCATTTTCCACCGAAGGTGTTCGGAGGGCTGTAGCTCGAATTTGTGGGCCAGGTAGGCGTATTCCTTGGTAAGCTGAGCGGAATAGTCGTCGGACGGGAGTTCCTGCAACAGGCCGGCCTGCCCGAAGAAAATGGCTTCTATCTGAAAAAGATTATCGCGGTGCTTGTTGACGGCTTGCAAGGGAATGGTCTGTGCCCATTGCTCGAAGGCGTCGCTGTTGGTGCCGAAACCGAAGTTGCGGGCTAAGGTGAGAAAAAAGGCTTGTTCCCAGTCGCCTTTGCTTTGGGTAAGCTGGGCCTGGATGCGCTGTGTCTTCTGCTCGAAACGTTCGGTCTGCAGGCTGGAGAGCCAGCTGTGGAGCAGGAGTTTGGGCAGGCGAGGGATAAGGCGGTAGCAGGCCGGGTAATGGCTGGTTTCAATCAGCTCGCGGTAGTTGTCTAACGGGTAGGGCGGATAGTGCAGCTCCATTTGCGGGATGGGTGTGCCGTCGGTGCGGAAGGTTTCGGCATCGATGTCGGAAGCCACATGCAGAATCACAGAGTCGTAGGCGCGGTCCTGATGATGGTGGTGGCGTTTCCAGTCGGAAGCGTGCACGTGGATTTCTACATTTCCCACCCACAGAATGCCGTCTATCTTGATTTTCGCATTGAAAAAGTCGGGTCCTGCATCGGGATTGGGGAGTCCGGGGTCAATGACTTCCACGGTTTGTCCTTGCGTGGTATGCAGCGGAGTGAGCGGAAAAAGCTTGTGTTTCCATACAAACTGGAGTAGATGTTCCATGTTAACGAGCTGTAAATGTTGGGTAAATGTAATGATTAATACTGAAAAACACTATCTTTGCGAATAAAATTATCATCAGAATTATGAAAATTGCATTAATTGGATATGGAAAGATGGGAAAGGAAATTGAAAAGATTGCCCTTTCCAGAGGTCATGAAATTGTGAGTATCATTGATATAAATAATCGGGAAGATTTTGCTTCGGAGGCTTTCCGTTCGGCCGATGTGGCCATTGAATTTACGGCTCCTTCAGTGGCTTACGGCAATTGTCTGGAGGCGTTCAAGAATGGGGTAAAAGTGGTATCGGGCAGCACCGGATGGATGGGAGAGCATGGCGAAGAGATGCGCCGTCTGTGCCAGGAAGAGGGTAAGACGCTGTTCTGGTCGTCTAACTTCAGCTTGGGTGTCGCTATCTTTGCGGCGGTGAACAAGTACCTGGCAAAGATTATGAACCAGTTCCCGAACTACGATGTGTCGATGGTAGAAACCCACCACGTGCACAAGCTGGATGCCCCGAGTGGTACGGCCATTACACTGGCTGAAGGGATTCTGGAAAACCTGGACCGCAAGCAGAAATGGGTGATGGGCACACTGACTGCTCCCGACGGTACGGTGACGGGCACGACCGACTGTGCACCGGATGAATTGCCAGTGAGTGCCATCCGCGAAGGGGAAGTACCGGGTATCCATACCATCAAATATGAATCGGAGGCTGATTCTATCGTAATTACACACGACGCAAAGAACCGCAAGGGGTTTGCATTGGGAGCGGTGCTGGCTGCAGAATATACGGCTGCGCACCAGGGCTTCTTAGGTATGAATGATTTATTTCAGTTTTGAGTATGATACAGGCATCGCGTAAACAATGGATAAAGTTCGGCATAGTGCTGGTGCTTTACCTGATTTTCCTGATTTGGTTGAAAAGCTGGCTGGGACTGGTAGTGGTTCCGTTCATCTTTGACGCATATATTTCCAAAAAGATTCCCTGGACATGGTGGAAGAAATCGACCAACAAGACCGTGCTGACGGTGATGGGCTGGGTGGATGCCATCGTGTTTGCACTGGTGGCAGTCTATTTTGTGAATCTGTATTTCTTTCAGAACTACGTGATTCCTTCTTCGTCGCTGGAGAAATCGCTGCTGGTGGGTGACTATCTGTTTGTAAGCAAGATGAGTTATGGTGCCCGTATTCCGCAGACACCGCTCCACATGCCGCTGACGCAGCATACGTTGCCGGTGTTCAACTGCAAGTCGTATCTGGAATGGCCGAAGTGGGACTACAAACGGGTGGCCGGACTGGGAGAGGTGCAGCTGAATGACATCGTAGTGTTCAACTTCCCGGCAGGGGATACGGTGGCTACCGGCAATCCGGCAGAAGACATCTATCGCATGAGCTATGCCATCGGTAAGCAACTTTCGCAGCCTATTGACTTGGCCAGCCTGAACCTGGAGCAGCAACGGGATGTGTATGATTATTATTACTCGATAGGACGCAAGTATATTGACGAAAATCCGCAGCTGTATGGTGAGGTGATTACCCGTCCTGTAGACCGGAGAGAGAATTACGTGAAGCGTTGTGTAGGTATGCCGGGCCAGACACTGGAAATCAAGAACCGGATTATTTACCTGGACGGTAAGGCCAACAAGGAGCCGGATAATGTGCAGTATCGTTATTTCGTGCATACCAAGGGCATGCTGCCGGAGGATTTATGTCATGAACTGGGCATCAGCCAGGAGGACCTGATGGCTTATTATACGGAGGAATCGGTGTATAACATGCCGTTGACTGAAAAGGCGAAGGCTGCCTTGCTGGCACGGAAGGACTTGGTGACTGCCATTGAAAACGTGCCGGATGATGATGCAGGCGGACTGTATCCGGATAACAAACTGACGGGCTGGACAGTAGATAACTACGGTCCGATATGGATTCCGAAGAAGGGAGCTACCATAGACCTGACACTGGATAACCTGCCGATGTATGAACGTCCGATCAAGAACTACGAAGGCAACAGCCTGGAGGTGAAAGACGGAAAAATCTACATCAACGGACAGGAAACGACGAAATACACCTTCAAGATGGATTATTACTGGATGATGGGTGACAACCGTCATAATTCGGCCGACTCACGTTTCTGGGGCTTTCGTGCCGGAAGACCACATTGTGGGTAAACCTATTTTTATCTGGCTGTCGCTGAATCAGGATCGTGGCTGGTTTGACGGAAAGATTCGCTGGAACCGTCTGTTTAAGTTTGTGGATTCCATTAAATAATCTATGAACAAAGGAAAGTCCGGATGGTGGTGGTTGAGAGCGGCCGGCCTGACGGTGTTGACCGTATGGCTGGTGCGGACCCTGCTTGTGACGACTTGTGTAATTCCTTCTTCCGGGATGGAAAATTCTCTTTATCAGGGAGAACGGATTCTGGTCAACAAGTGGAGCTACGGGCTGCGTTTGCCTTTTTGTTCGCTTTTCGGCTATCATCGGCTGGCATCTTCGCGTGCGGAGAAGGGGGATATTCTCTTGTTCAATAACCCTCATCCCCAGCAGGTGGAGAAAGGAATAGAGTGGAGAGAGCTGTTCATCAGTCGCTGTATCGGCACGCCGGGAGATACGCTGATGTTGGATGCCGACCTGAACTGTGTGGGCGGAGAGGTGCTCAGCCCGGATGCCAAATCGCTGTATGCTTATCCGGTGTCTTCGGAAGACTTGATGCTGACTGTGCTGTCGGTGCTGGGTATCAAAGGAAATACGCTGGCCGGATATACTTCCGACGGGGGGTATATACGGAGTTTCAGCCAATATGAATATTACTTGATTTCGCAGAAACTGGAGGGACGGATTCCGCTGGTTCCGCTGGATGAAAAGAACCGTACGGAAGTGCATCCGTATGTGATTCCGGCGAAAGGCGTTCCGGTGAAGGTATATCCCTGGAATGTGACCTTGCTCTGCAATACGATTGTGGCGCATGAACACCAGCCTGCAGAGGTTCGTCACGATACGTTGTATGTGAAGGGAAAGCCCGTGGAGGCTTATACGTTTGGCAAGGATTATTACTGGGTGGCTTCCAATGACCCGGTGAATATTTGTGATTCCCGCTTGTTCGGGTTCGTGCCGGAGGACCACCTGATAGGGAAGGCTTGGCGCATCTGGTACTCTTCGCGGAAGGGGCGCTTCTGGCAGCGGGTGCAATGACATAAACTAAGAAAGAATGTCAACTGCCTCGGCCACGAAAAGGCAGACAGCGACAGCATCCCGCTCTGCTGGAAAAGCAGGTGCAGAGCAGCGTCTACATGGAAGATACCCTCCGCCGTCTGGGCGAGCTGGGCGTCACCGACATTCTCGAAGTCGGCCCGGGCAAGGCCCTGAGCGGCTTCGTGAAAAAGACGCTGGGCGCAGACGTCCACTGCACCGCTGTCGAGACGGCAGAAGAGCTGGAAGCTTTCCTCACCAGCTGGAAGGAGGCACAGGCATGAGCGAAGAAAAGCTGACCCGTGCCGCCGTCGTCACCGGCGGAAGCCGGGGCATCGGCCGGGCTGTCTGTGTTGCGCTGGCAAAGCAGGGCTGCAATGTGGTGGTCAACTACTGCCACGGTGAGGCCGCTGCCGCCGAGACTGCCGCACTGTGCAAAGAGCTTGGCGTCGAGGCCGTCACCGTGCAGGCCGACGTCTCCACTGCCGAGGGCTGCAAGAAGCTGTTCGAAGAAGCAGTGAATGCCTTTGGCCGGGTGGATATTCTCGTCAACAACGCGGGCGTCACCCGCGACAACCTCATCCTCCGCCTTTCCGAGGAAGATTTTGACACCGTCCTGAACGCCAACCTCAAGGGTGCGTTCCTCTGCTGCAAGGAGGCCGCACGCCGGATGGTGCGCCAGCGCTATGGCCGCATCGTCAACCTGAGCAGCGTGGTGGGTCTGCGGGGCAACGCAGGCCAGACCAACTATTCCGCCAGCAAGGCGGGCCTCATCGGCCTGACCAAGAGCCTCGCCAAGGAGCTGGCCAGCCGGAACGTCACCGTCAACGCGGTGGCTCCCGGTTTCATCGCCACGGATATGACCGCCGCTCTGCCGGAGGCTGTCCGCACCGAGATGTGCAAGACCATCCCGGAGGGACGCGCCGGTCAGCCGGAGGACGTGGCAAACGCGGTGGCCTTCTTCGCCGCCGAACAAAGCAGCTATCTCACCGGGCAGGTGCTCTGTGTGGACGGCGGCATGGCAATGTAAAAAGGAGCTTTTTCTATGGAAAAACGCAGAGTCGTCATCACCGGTCTTGGCACCGTGAACCCTCTTGGAA
>ENA-OQHF01000852-OQHF01000852.1-human-gut-metagenome-genome-assembly--contig:-NODE-852-length-17373-cov-5.371854_pt1 | contig 17373 bp, 17 predicted proteins | sample MGYA00242559_ERZ504709 | MGnify/ENA primary metagenome ERZ504709 (study PRJEB26092, sample SAMD00036203) | human gut metagenome | host: Homo sapiens | study: EMG produced TPA metagenomics assembly of... | reverse complement strand
GGGGAATCTGTAAAGGATCCTGAGAAGATAAAAAAGAAACTGAACAGCGGAAAACCGGTTCTGGGCATTTATCTCCTTACTCTGTCAGAGAATCCTGTGAATCTGATGGATATTATTCCTGCAGCAATGCTGATACAGAAGAGCTTTTATGGAATCTGTCCGAAGATCATAGGAATGGCGAAGGGCAAAGAGGAAGCCCTGGAGATGGTGCGAAGTCTGATCGATGAAATGTACAGGGAAACGGGAACCTTCGCAACAGCTGAATATATAGAAAACAGGTGAGAATATGTTACATATTTTATGGCTGATCCTTAAATTTATACTGATCATCCTGGGAATTCTGCTGGGCCTTCTTTTACTGGCAGTTCTTCTTGTACTGTTCTGTCCTGTAAGATATAAGGCATCAGCTGTCAAGGCAGAAGGTGGCTGGAAACAGACAGAGGGAGAGGGTATCGTAAGCTGGCTGTTTCATGGGATTTCGCTGAGAGCGGAATGGAAAGATCAGCAGATGGAGATATCCTTTCATCTGTTTGGAATTCCCGTAGACAAGTTGTTGAAAAAACGGCAGGAGAAGAGGACTGTAACAAAGAAATCCGGGAAAAATCCGGAGAAATCCGGCGCAGAAAAGGTATCTGTATCCGGCACAGACGGAAACAGGGAAGAAGAGCATAAAAAATCAGTGGTTGATCACCCGAAATCAGAGAATATGGAGACTGAGGATCTGAAAACAGACAGAAATTCAGCTTCAGGTACATCTGCTGATACAGAGAGGATCAGAAACAGTCAGATATCCGGACAGCAGGAACTGAATGCAGATGATACAGATCGGAATAGTCTAAAGAAGAGGCAGTTTTTTATAAAAAGGATCTATGACCGGATCCGAAATATATTTCAGTCGATTCGTACAAAACTGCAAAATATCCGCAGGACATTCGGGAAGATTAAGAAGAATGTGTCCTGGTGGAAGGCGTTTATAGAACATCCCAGAGTGACAGCTGCCAGAAAGCTTGTATGGAAACATGGAAAATTTTTGCTTAAGCATATTTTTCCTACAAGGATAGAAGGGCAGGTTACTTTTTCTTTTGAAGATCCGGCGCTGACAGGTGCGGCACTTGCTGTACTTGGGATGACAATTCCATTTCACAAAAACTGTATACAGATCAATCCCCGTTTTGACAGTGAGAATTATCTGTATGGAAACATCAGGGCAAAAGGCAGGATCTACGGATTTGTTCCTGTGCGGGCAGCAGTGAGTATTTATTTCAATAAAAATATAAAATACGTTATAAAACGTTGGAAAACCAGGAGGGCATGACCATGGCAAATGAAAACAATTTTAAAGAAACCGTAAATTCATTATTCAAGGGAATGGACAGTTTTATTTCTGCGAAAACAGTGGTAGGAGAGGCAATCCATGTAGGCGATACGATCATTCTTCCTCTGATGGATGTATCTTTCGGTGTAGGTGCCGGTGCTTTTTTCAGGAGAGAAGAAGGATAACGGTGGCGGCGGAATGGCAGGAAAGATGACTCCCTGTGCAGTGCTTGTGATCCAGAATGGAACAACAAAGCTGGTCAATGTGAAAAATCAGGATGGTCTCACCAAGATCCTTGATATGGTTCCGGATTTTGTAGATCGTTTTACCTCCGGAAAAGGTGACGAAGAATCTGTCGGCGAATCAGAAAAATAATTTTTGCATAGACTATAGCAAACCGATGAAAAAGGTGCAGAAGAATTGGAAAAGCTGTTCGGCTTTATGCTGTTTTTTCATAGGGATTGGGATGATAATCGGGATGCTGATCGCAGAAAATGTGGTTCTGGTGGTTTCGGCCGGAGTTTTCCTGTTGTTGGGATATCATCTTTTCTGTCATTAACTTTACAGAAGATTGCGAATATCCCGTTTGACATATGAAATAAAAAAAGACTGTCAGCTCAGGCAGAATATTCGGTAAAGAATATCTGAACAGAGGGACAGTCTTTTTTGCAAAAAAAATACCCCTGTTGTAACAGGGGTAATGGTGTTATTATGCTCTTTCTACTTTACCGGATCTTAAGCAAGAAGTACATACATATGTCTTTCTAGCTCCACCCTCAGCAGTCTTGATTTTAACGGATTTTACGTTAGATTTCCACATTTTATTGGATCTTCTATGTGAATGACTTACATTATTTCCGAAATGAGCAGCTTTCTCACAGATTGCACATTTAGCCATGATAGCACCTCCTTGACGCTTTATTGTTACTGTCGTGCTGTGTGCATAGCGTCTGAACAGTAACCTTGTGTTCAACAGATTACATTGTAACAGATGAATTGTGCTTTTGCAAGCAAAAAAAGGAAAAAACTCAAAAATTATATTTCTTTTTCTGTGAAAAGAGGTTATAATACACTTACATACAATAATGAGCATTGGAGGTAACCATATGAATGGACGTATAGATTCCGGATTAGGTCAGATCATAATTGACACAGATGTAATCGCAACCTACGCAGGAAGCGTTGCTGTAGAATGTTTTGGTATCGTAGGCATGGCTGCAGTCAGTATGAAGGACGGACTGGTAAAGCTTCTTGGAAAGAACAGCCTGAAACATGGCATCAGCGTCAGAATTACAGAGGACAATAAAATCCGCCTGAATTTCCATGTTATTGTGGCATATGGCGTGAATATAAGTACAATTGCAGACAACCTTGTCAGCAATGTCAAATATAAAGTCGAGGCCTTTACAGGAATGGAGATTGATAAGATCGATATTTATGTAGAAGGTGTACGCGCAATTGATTAGGATAGAGGAGGAACTTGTGGTGAATAACAAAACCATAGATGCCAGAATACTTTCCAGGATGTTTCTTGCAGGAGCCAAGAATCTGGAAGCTAAAAAAGAATGGATCAACGAACTGAACGTATTTCCGGTACCGGATGGAGATACAGGAACCAATATGACAATGACGATCATGGCAGCAGCAGCAGAAGTAGGTTTTCTGGGAGAGCCTGACATGGAGTCACTGGCCAAGGCGATTTCTTCCGGTTCTCTGCGCGGTGCAAGAGGTAACTCAGGTGTTATTCTTTCTCAGCTTCTGCGTGGTTTTACCAGAAGTGTTAAGAACAGTAAGGAACTGGATGCCATTGATATCGCGGCAGCCATGGAAAAAGGTGTGGAGACTGCATATAAGGCAGTCATGAAACCGAAGGAAGGAACAATCCTTACTGTTGCAAGAGAGGCTGCTGCCAAGGCTGTAGAGCTTGCGGAGACAGCAGAGGATCTGGATACATTTTTCCAGAGCGTGATCGCTCATGCGGAGGAAACTCTGGCAAAGACACCGGAGATGCTGCCGGTTCTGAAAGAAGCAGGAGTAGTGGATTCCGGTGGACAGGGACTTCTGGAAGTATACCATGGTGCATATGATGGTTTCCTTGGCAAAGAGATTGATTATACACAGTTTGACAAGGCCAAAGGTCCTGCTGTGACTAAGATCGATGCACAGACAGAGGCTGATATTAAATTTGGTTATTGTACAGAGTTTATTATTCTTCTGAACCAGCCGATGTCCGAGGAGACAGAGCATGAATTTAAGAAATTCCTGATGTCCCTTGGTGATTCTATTGTGCTTGTTGCAGATGACGAGATCGTGAAGGTTCATGTTCATACCAATCATCCCGGACAGGCTATTGAGAAAGCCCTTACCTTTGGTGCACTTTCACGTATGAAGATCGACAATATGCGTGAGGAGCATCAGGAGAAGCTTATAAAGGATGCCGAGAAAATGGCGAAAGAGCAGGCAGAACAGGAAGAAAAAGAAGAAGCAGCACAGCCGCCGAAGGAAGTAGGCTTTATTTCCGTATCTGTGGGAAAGGGAATGACAGAGATCTTTAAGGAACTGGGTGTGGATTACCTGATCGAGGGCGGTCAGACGATGAACCCGAGTACAGAGGATATGCTCAATGCCATTGCAAAAGTAAATGCAAAGACTATTTATATTTTCCCGAACAATAAGAATATTGTTCTTGCTGCAAACCAGGCAAGGGATCTTACTGAGGATAAAGAGATCGTGGTTGTGCCGACTAAGACCATTCCGCAGGGAATTACTGCCATGATCAGTTATGTGCCCGAGAAGAACAGTGCGGAGAATATTGAGGCTATGCTTCAGGCAATCGAACATGTGAAGACCGGACAGATCACGTATGCTGTGCGTGATACAAGGATTGATGATAAGGAGATCCATGAGGGTGATATGATGGGTATCGGTGATCATGGAATCCTGGCTGTTGGCAAGGACCGCATGGAAGTTGCCAAGGAGACAGTTGCCCAGATGGTGGATGATGAGTCTGAGGTGATCAGTATTTATTATGGTGCTGATACTGAGGAGGCTGAAGCTGAGGAGCTGGCAACGGCTCTGGAGGAGGCTTATCCGGATTGTGATGTGGAACTGAATGCGGGTGGACAGCCGATTTATTATTATGTTATTTCTGTAGAGTAGGATAATAGAGTTTTTGAGAGAGATAAACGAATAGTTCATGTGATGAAAACGGGTATAGGCCATTGTTGAGGGTGGGTATATCCGTTTTCGTGTTATAAAAGGGGACGGCAGGAAAATATTTTCCTGCCTGAGATTTGGATAGTGGAAGTTTATTGTCGGCAGATTATTGTGATTGAAGAATGAGGGTTGCTTGATTTGGTTATTTTTTGCAGGGATAAGATAGATAATTTTTACTGGCTGTAAGGGATATTCATAATTATATTGTAGTAGAAAGGAATCGGTGGTATATGTCAACATCTTTGCGTACTTTGAAGGGCGTGGGGGAGAAAACGGAAAAGTTATTTGCGAAAATAGGAGTTACGGATATGGAATCTCTTCTGAGTTATTATCCACGTAATTATGATGCGTACGAGGAGCCTGTTGAGATCCGGTCTCTGGAAGAGGGAGCTGTTGTGGCGATTTCTGTGGCGGTTATAACGGGTGTGTATGTGAATCAGGTGCGGAATCTTCAGGTGATCACGACCACTGTGGCAGATCTTACGGGGAAAATTTCTGTTACGTGGTTTAATGCACCGTATCTGCGCTCTGCAGTCAGGAAAGGCAGCAGGTTTGTTCTGCGGGGGCGTGTCGTTAGGAAGCAGGGGAAGCTGCAGATGGAGCACCCTGAGATTTTTACGCCTGCGGCTTATGAGGAGATTCTGCACAGTCTTCAGCCGATTTATGGACTGACTGCGGGGCTTTCTAATAAAACGATTGTGAAGCTGATCCATCAGGTGCTTGATGAGCAGAAGCTTCAGGCAGAGTATCTGGCAGATGAGTATAAGGAGAGGTATCACCTGGCAGACAGGAATTTTGCGATTCCTGCGATTCATTTTCCCCAAAATATGCAGGAGCTGTTAGCTGCAAGGAGAAGGTTGGTGTTTGACGAGTTTCTTCTTTTTATTCTTGCTGTGCAGTCTTTGAAAGAGAAGACGGAGGAAGCACCGAATGCGTTTCCCATGCATCCGGTGTGGACGACAGAGCAGATTATTGAAAGTCTGCCCTATGATCTGACAAAGGCGCAGTTGAATGTGTGGCATGAGATTGAGAGGGATTTAAGCGGCCAGGCCCTGATGTCCAGACTGGTTCAGGGAGATGTAGGAAGTGGTAAGACGATCCTTGCGTTTCTTGCAATGATCATGACTGTGGAGAATGGATATCAGGCAGTGCTTATGGCACCTACGGAGGTTCTTGCAAGGCAGCATTTTCAGGCAATGGAGAAATTGCTGCAGGAACAGAATATTGATTTTGGGCATCCGGTTTTGCTGACAGGATCAGATACCGCAAAGGAGAAAAGGGAAAAATATGCGCTGATCGCGTCAAAAGAGGCTAACCTGGTGATAGGAACGCATGCGCTGATCCAGGAGAAGGTTGTGTACTGTGATCTGGGTCTTGTGATCACGGATGAGCAGCATCGTTTTGGTGTGAAACAGAGGGAAGCACTGACTACTATGGGAAACCCGCCTAATGTGCTGGTGATGAGTGCTACACCGATTCCAAGGACGCTGGCGATCATTATATACGGGGATCTGGATATTTCAGTAATTGATGAACTTCCTGCGCAGAGACTTCCCATTAAAAATTGTGTGGTGGATACTTCTTACAGGCCGAAAGCTTATTCCTTTATGGAGAAGCAGATCCGTCAGGGACGGCAGGTTTATGTGATCTGTCCAATGGTGGAGGAGAGCGAAGGGATGGATGGGGAAAATGTGCTGGATTATACCCTGAAGCTTCGCAATGTTTTTTCGCCGGATATAAAGATTGCTTCTCTTCATGGAAAGATGAAAGCGAAAGAGAAGAATGTGATCATGGAGGCTTTTGCCGCAGGGGAAATTCAGATCCTGGTATCTACTACTGTAGTTGAGGTAGGAGTAAATGTGCCTAATGCTACAGTGATGATGGTGGAGAATGCCGAGCGTTTCGGGCTGGCACAGCTTCATCAGCTTCGCGGGCGTGTCGGTAGAGGGGAATATCAGTCATATTGCATTTTTATGCAGGGAAATGGTGCAAAGGAAATTTCTAAACGTCTGCAGATTCTGAACAAATCCAATGATGGATTTTATATTGCAGGAGAGGATCTGAAGCTTCGCGGTCCTGGTGATCTTTTTGGAATCCGCCAGAGTGGTCTGCTGGAATTTAAACTGGGGGACATCTATCAGGATGCGGATATCCTGAAAGCTGCCAGTGAAACGGCTTCGGAGATTCTGTCCCTTGACGGGGATTTAAGCCTTCCGCAGAATGAGGAACTTCAGAGGAGACTTTCGGCATATATGAAGGAAGATCTGCAGAATCTAGGACTATAGAAAATGACGGATACAGAGTAAAAAATAATACTGTTCATGTTACTGTTCATAAGATGCCTAAATTATAAAAACAGGAAAAACATTGCAAAAGCAGAAGATTCGTAGTATTCTATTTTCATAAAAGAATGTTACTGTTTATCATATTTTCGGTAACATAAGAATACCTGTAACTGTACAAAACTGAGCAGTTACGAATACTTATACCTTGTAAGGAGGCTAATCATATGGCAACAAAAGGCAACTACAGCAGATCTCAACACATCCACTGCGAAGACAACCGAAGTTAAAGAGGCTCCTGCAAAGACAACTGCTGAAGAAGTAGCTGTAAATAAAGAAGCAAACAAGAAAGAAACTGCTGAAACAGAGACTGTAAAGAAAGAAACAACAGCAAAGAAACCGGCAGACAAGAAGAACAAGAAAGACTGCAGAAAAGAAATCAGCAGATGCAGAGAAAGAAACCGAGAAGAAAGAAACAGACTAAAGCAGCAGACACTGTAGAAAAGAAAACCGGCAAGAAACAGAGAAAAGAAAGCCGAGAAAAAAAGAGACAGCTAAAACAACAAAGACTGCTGCAAAGCAACAAAAACAACGAAAAGAACTACAAAGAAGGCTCCTGCTAAGACAGCTGAGAAACCGGCTGAAGAGACAGCTGCCGAGAAGAAGACAATAAGAAGAACCACTAAGAAAGAAGCAACAGCAGAAGTATATATTCAGTTCATGGGCAGAGAAGTATATACAAAAAATATTTTAAGTAATGTCAGAAGAATCTGGACAGACGAACTGGGTAAAAAGGAGAAAGATCTCAAAGATATTAAGATTTATATCAAACCTGAAGAGAACAAAGCATATTATGTAATTAACGGTGATATTACAGGTTCTGTGTGGATCTGACATATAAAAGATAAGAACAATTTTCAAATCTCATGGCAATCACATAAATCAGTTACTTGAGAATGATCAGAATAATAAGTAATGAAGTAATCACAGACAGGTTTAATGACCTGTCAGGTTAAGACATTGAGAAACTCAGATGATAACATAAATTCATCTGAGTTTTTTGTGCTTTCGGTTATAAAAAAATTGAGACATACCTGCTACTTGACAAAAATTATCAGTTAGTATAAGCTATCTGCATAAGGTTATTGAGAAAAATCGGCTATAGCAATCCTCGTAAATAATGCATTTAAGACAGTTCAGCAGAGTGCGAAAGACAAGGAAGATATCTGCAGGCGTGCTGACGCACGGCAAAGATATCTGACGCAGGATTTCACACTCTGATGGGCTGGATTAAGATGCATTATTTACGAGGATTGCTATAATAACGACGATGATAACCAAATACAAATACAAAAGGTGAGCGACTGAAAATGACATTAAAAGATTTGGAAATCGGAAAAAGTGCTGTGATCACGTCGGTTGGCGGCAAGGGTGCCCTGCGTCAGCATTTCCTGGATATGGGTATGATTCCGGGAGCTGAGGTCACAGTCGTGAAGTTTGCACCCATGGGAGATCCCATGGAATTACAGGTACATGGATATGAACTGACATTAAGACTTGCGGAAGCAGAGCAGATAGAAATCGAACAGATCCCGAAGCGAAGCAGAAGTCACGCCGGAATAGAGGCTGTAAGCGACCTGGCACATCCGGGACTTGGAGAGGATGGAAAGTATCATTCCAGAGAAGATGAACATCCACTGCCTGAGGGAACTACACTGACGTACGCATTGGTGGGAAATCAGAACTGTGGAAAAACTACACTGTTTAACCAACTGACAGGTTCCAGTCAACATGTGGGAAACTTTCCAGGAGTAACGGTGGATCGTAAGACCGGTTCGATTAAAGGCCATCCGGATACAGAAATCACAGACCTTCCGGGAATTTATTCCATGTCCCCTTACAGCAGTGAGGAGATTGTCTCCAGAAATTTTGTCCTGGATGAGAAACCAAGTGCGATCATCAACATTGTGGATGCTACCAATATTGAGAGAAACCTGTATCTGACCATGCAGCTTCTGGAGATGGATATTCCTATGGTAGTTGCAATGAACATGATGGATGAAGTGCTGGGAAATCAGGGTTCTATAGATGTAAATAAGATGGAATCGCTGCTTGGAGTACCTGTAATCCCTATTTCCGCAGCAAAGAATGAAGGGGTTGATGAGCTGGTTGACCATGCGTTACATATAGCGAAATATCAGGAACATCCGCTGCGTCAGGATTTCTGTGATAAGAGTGACCATGACGGTGCAGTACACCGCTGTATTCATGCGGTCATGCACCTGATTGAGGATCATGCGGCGCAGGCTGATATTCCTACCCGTTTTGCAGCAACCAAGGCAATCGAGGGAGATCCGCTGATTCTTGAGAAGCTGAAGCTGGACACAAATGAGACGGAGATGCTGGAGCATATCGTACAGCAGATGGAAACAGAGCGTCAGGTTGACAGAAGCGCTGCGATCGCAGATATGCGTTTTGACTTTATTGAGCGTTTGTGTGAACAGACAGTTGTAAAGCCTAAAGAAAGCAAAGAAAGAATCCGAAGTGAGAAAATTGATAAGATTCTTACAGGAAAATATACAGCGATTCCCTGTTTCATCGGAATCATGGTACTGGTATTTTATCTTACCTTTAATGTGATCGGAGCGTGGCTTCAGGGGCTTCTGGAGATTGGAATTGATAAGGTTTCTGCGCTGGTAGAAGCAGCACTGACAGCAGCAAATGTAAACAGTGCCATGCATAGCCTGGTCATTGACGGTATTTTTACAGGTGTGGGAAGTGTACTCAGTTTTCTGCCGATTATCGTAACCCTGTTTTTCTTTCTGTCTCTTATGGAAGACAGCGGATACGTTGCACGTGTTGCTTTTGTGATGGACAAACTTCTGCGTAAGATCGGCCTTTCCGGAAGAAGCATTGTACCAATGCTGATCGGATTCGGATGTACGGTTCCGGCTGTTATGGCCACACGTACACTTACAAGTGAGCGTGACAGAAAGATGACGATTTTGCTGACTCCATTTATGAGCTGTACTGCGAAGCTGCCGATTTATTCTTTCTTTGTAAGTGCTTTTTTCCCGAAGAAGGGCGGATTTATTATGGCAGGTCTTTACCTGCTTGGAATTTTGGTGGGAATCCTGGCGGCATTTTTGTATAACAGAACTCTTTTCAAGGGAGATCCCGTACCGTTTGTCATGGAACTTCCCAATTACCGGCTGCCGGGAGCAAGGAATGTAGGTCAGCTTTTGTGGGAAAAAGCAAAAGATTTCCTGCAGAGAGCGTTTTCTATTATCCTGCTTGCATCAATGATAATCTGGTTCCTGCAGAGCTTTGATCTGCATTTAAATCTTGTAAAAGATTCTGCAGACAGTATTCTGGCAATGGTGGCGGGAGTCCTGGCACCTATATTTAAACCGATCGGACTGGGAGACTGGAGAATCTGTACAGCTCTTATCAGCGGATTTATGGCAAAAGAGAGCGTGGTATCTACTCTGGAAGTACTTTTCAGTGGAAATATTGCCTCTGTACTGACTCCGTTGGCAGCAGCATCCCTGCTGGTATTCAGTTTGCTCTATACACCATGTGTGGCGGCTATCGCTTCGATCAAACGTGAAATGGGCAGCAAATGGGCTGTTGGTGTTGTGGTATGGCAGTGTGTGATTGCCTGGGTGGCTGCGCTGATCGTACATCTGATAGGGATGATCTGATTTTATTAATTCGCTTTTATAGAAAAACCGATGGATTTGACTGTTTTCAGTCATCACCATCGGTTTTTTTCAGTTCCTCAACTGAGAGGCTTTTATCTGATTAGTACTGTCCGCCCTGGGAACCACTGGACATCTGTCTTTCCTGGGCTTCGATCATCTTTTTCATAATAATATCAGAACAACTTTCCCTGAATTTCCAGTTTGATGGGAGATGATCTGATTTTCTAGCAGAAAATTATATTACTATTTTTGATATGACAATCTCTTTATGGGTTTCATTATAGTACAGAAACCCTGAAAAAACTATAGAAATCTTACGAAATTGCTATAGTTTTTTAAAAAGAGACAGAAAAGAGACCAAAAGAGACAAGTGGTCTCTTTTGGTTCTATAGCAATTCCGCAAAATAATGCAATCTGTAACGAATTTTGGCTTACTGTTCACACACCACTATCCCGCGAGGTGTTTTGGCATGAATATGCCAAAATCCCGAGACATACAAGCCAAAATTCCATTGCCGCAGGCAATCTGTAATGAATTTTGGCTACGTTACTGTGAACGGAGTGAACAGTAACGAATTTTGGCTTGTATGTGCCCACAACTTGCTATCTGATCTGCTAGATGATAAAATTAAAATATAACAGGGAAGTGATATACGAAGGAGGTAGGAATGACAGAGTTTAATTTTGATACTGTTTTTGATGAAACCATGCAGACACGCAATCTGGACACTGTAGTGATTCTGGGACACTTAAATCCGGATGGCGATGCTGCCGGATCGGTGATGAGCCTTGCGCACTATATCCATGTCAATTATCCACAATACAGGGTGTTTCCATATCTTGCAAAAACGCTGGAGCGCGGCCCGAAAAAAATGGTCGTGGAAGATAAGACATTTGTTCCTTTTGAGATGCCGGACATATCCGGAAAACAATATTGTGTCATAGTCTGTGATAATGCAACTCTGGAGCGTATGATCGGATTGGAATATTACCAAAATGCCGCGGCCAGCATTGTTATTGATCATCACGCTTCCAATGAAGGATACGGAGATGTGAACTGGACAAAGGTTTCTGAGGCGTGTGCGGAAAATGTATACCATATGCTTTCTTCCGAACTGCTTCTAAATGCAGCCCAAAAAGAAGCGTACCCCAATGCCGCAGATTATATTTACCTTGGCATCCTGCATGATACCGGAGGACTGGCAAGGGCAAACCAGGGTATTTTTCAGGCAGTAGCTGATCTGATGGCTATGGGAGTTGACCATGGCAGGATTATGAAAACCTTACACAGTGATACCCTGGACATTCTGTACAAAAGAGCCGATATTCTTCATGGGGCAGTACGTGCGATGGATGGCCGGGTTGCTTATGTCATTATGGGACAGAAGGAAATTGCCGAAAAAGATATCACATACGAAGACATCCACTGTATCAGCACGATTCTGCGTGATTGCGACGATATTGAACTTGGTTTTACCATGTATGAGGAAGAAGAAAACGGGTGGAGATGTTCTTTCCGTTCAGACGGGAAATGGATCAATGTTAATGAACTGTTGAAACCTTTTGGCGGTGGAGGACATATCTCCGCAGCAGGATTAAAATATCGGACCGATAATGTAGAAGAATTAAAGAAACAGATTCTGGACAGAGTAGCAGAGATGAAAAATAAACAGTAATCTATAAATGAGCAAATAAAAAAACTGCACAAAATTATAAAACCGAAGTGGAATATAAAACACTTGTTGGAATTGTTATTGAGGGAAAAGAAGAGGAGAGTCTGTATGGGAAAGATAATCGAAGGTCTCTGGGATTGCCCGTTTTGTGGGAATAAAAGGATTAGAGCCGGTCAAAAAACCTGTCCCGATTGTGGGCATCCGCAGGACGAAAATACAAAATTTTATATGCCGGATGAAATTAAATATGTTTCTGAGGAGGAAGCAGAAAAGATCAGCCGTAATCCGGACTGGCAGTGCAGCTTTTGTGGCAGTCTTAACAGCGACGATCTGAATGTCTGCAAAAACTGTGGTGCCACAAAAGAAGATTCGGAGAGAAACTACTTCGAGATGAGGCAGCAGGAAGAGGAAAAGAAACGAAAGAAAGAAGTGAAAAAAGAATCCTGCCAGAAAAATATCCCCCAAAATACACCAAAGAAAAAGCCACTGCTGAAGCGGGTACTGCTCATTCTGGGAATCTTCGCAGTAATCATTTTTGGCATGATGTCATGTCTGGCACCGAAGGTCAAAAATGTAACGATTGATGACTTAGATTGGGAAAGAACCATTGACATTGAAGAGGTTGTAACTCACAATGAAAGTGACTGGTCGCTGCCCGATGACGCAAGGCTGCAATATACGAAAAGCGAAATTCAATCCTACAAAGACGTTCTAGACCATTACGAGACAGTTACAGAAACCAAAACACGCAGTGTCATAGACCACTACGAAGAGAAGAGTTCTTATGTTGATCTTGGAAATGGATATTTTGAGGAGCAAACGGAAAGCGTTCCGGTATATACTGAGGAAACCTACACCGAAGATGTAGAAAAACCAGTCTACCGGAAGGAGCCTGTGTATGCTACAAAATATTACTATGAAATAGACAAATGGACGGTTGTCGATACTGCAAAAAGTTCCGGCAATGATCAGAACCCTTCCTGGCCGGAACCGAAACTTAAAGACGGACAGAGAACAGGAGCAGAAGAAGAGCATTATTTTGTGACCGCTACATATGAGAAAAAGAAGGGCAAGACCGAAACAGGAAGATATGAAATGGATTTTTCTCAATGGAAAGAACTTAAAAAAGGCGAAAAAATAGAATTAAAAATTGATGCTGCTGGATTCGCAGAGATTAATCAAAAATAAGATATAGATATACCCGGAGGGATACTTCGAACCTTTATTAAATAAGGAGATTCATAGTTTTGGCGTGAGTCTCCTTGTTTAATGTTTTTCTCATGTTATAAGGTAGCCCGCATCATTGCATTTGTGCAATGCCTGCAGGCAGATATTGCTCCGTTTATTATACATGCGGAGAATAAAGAGGAATACGAAGGGCGACTGGACAGCCCGGCACGACTGGAGCAGCTTTTCAGGGTAGAGCAGCGGCGGTTCTACAGAGAGACAGAACCAATGGTGGTTGATCAAGTATAAGAGATATTGCGGCGGGGAACCCCGTCGCTTTTCTGCTGCGTGGAAACCAAGCAGGGTAGCAGCCAAATCAGACTCGGGTTCTGATTGTAGTATTATTTTCTCAAATAATCGGCGATTGCCTTAAAACAGGAAATTGGATTCTCTCCGCGGAAACTCCCATATCCACTAACTCAGCATTATAGAAAGAGAAGATTGTTTTTCCGCGGAGAAAAGATATTATAATTTTGCGCAGACAAGCTCATAAACTGTCTTCAGAAGTTCGTCTCCCCTGCGGCATTCTGAAACAAACGAAACGACTGCGTTTTTTTTCGGAAGGATCATAGATATCTGGGAGTATTTTCCATCCGCCCGGAAAGAATTATATTCACCACGCCAGAAAAGATAACCATAGTATCCAACATCAGCTGCCTTTGTACTTTCTTCTATCCATTTCTCAGACAGTATCTGTTTTCCATTCCACCTGCCTTTATTAAGATAAAACAGTCCAAATTTGTGAAGTTCAGAAAGGGTCAGAAATAATCCGCCGGCTCCAAAACTGTTTCCAAGTGGATCAGTCTCCCATGTAGGACGTTTTATTCCAAGTTTGGAAAAAAGTCTGGGTGTAAGGTAAGAAACAAGATCGCAGCCAGAGCGTCTCTGTACAAGAATGCCTGCCAGATAGGGACCAACGTTATTATACACAAAATGCGTACCCGGCTTATACTTAAAGGGAATAGCCAGAGACATTTTTACCCAGTTATCTTCTTCATATAAAGGTCGTTGTTCTCCCATCAGACTGCCCTTCTCCTGTCCAAGGCACATGGTAAGAAGATCACGAACAGTTGCTTCTTTCAGGTTCTCATCTATACACTCCGGCAAGTCACCTGAAAATGCTTCTGTTAGTTTTTCATTAAGATCGATCAGCCCTTCCTGAACAGCAAAGCCAACTGCACAGGATGTGAAGCTCTTTGTTGCAGAATAAATATTCCTTCTGCATTCCGGTTCGCTGTACCACTCTGCTGCAAGTTCATTATCTTTTGAAATTTTGATTCCAAGAACATTATATTCTTTTGCTTTCTTAACAAAATCTGAAATATCCATAATATTTACACCCTTCTTGTCCTTAAATGTATTTTATTACTTTTATATTAACACAAAAATGGTGGATAAACCAGTTATTGCAGAAGGTGGTATATTACTATATTTCATCTTTAGACAAATTTCAATATTAAATATTGATTTTGTCTTTTTGTTATACCCGAATTTCAGCAAGACATTGCATCTTAATCCCTCAATATTCCCTTTTTTATCATAATTAAATCCTTCTGCTGATATTTTCATCAATGCAGTATTGGCAAATTGCTTAAGTTAATGACATTGTGTATGAACAGTAACAAAAATGTCATCAATTTTTTCGATAAAAATATATATCTTTGTCTTGCCTTGTCAATGTGTGGTATATTTAAGACAGCAAAATACAGAAAGGAGAAAGTCATGGGAAACGAAGCAGGGGAATGGATCATTCATGGAGTAACATGGGATGATCCGAAATGCATCCACGATGTGGATGAAGCAGTCGAATATATCAACCGGGTTGGTTTTCTTTCTCTTTTTAAGAACGAAATTCCGGGGTTTTCTCTGGAGAAACGGACAGTGGCAGAATATTGGTGGTCTGATGATCCGGTGAGGGATCCGTGGAGATGGAGGATTGCCATTGCAAAAAAGCATGATGTTCTTTACGGGAAATTTTTTGCCAAAAAAGCCGGGTTTATTTCCCAAAAATGGCTGCCGGTATTTGCCAACTACCGCAGGGACGGCTATGATTTTGATGCTCTGTTTGAGGATGAAAAAGCACCGATCAAACATAAGAATATTATGAAACAGCTTTATCCAGAAGCCGCGGATACGCAGATAAGAAAGATTCTAAAATAGGAGAGAATATGTGCAGCAGATATTATATAGATCCCAATATGATGGAGGAGATTTCCAGAGTGGTACAGAACATAGATGGGAGGATTCGGCTGACACAAGGAGATATCCGTCCGACCGATGTCGCACCGGTCATTGGACAGTCAGAACATGGACTGGAACTGGGTATGTGCAGATGGGATATCGAGCAGGAGAATATACGCAATTTGGGGTGAATGCAATTTATAGAAGGCGATGATTACCAAATCCGAAAGAATACAAGTTTTTTATATCAAATAATGCAATTGTAAAAAGAATAAGAAATGAGCAGCAAGTTTTTTGTCATTCAGCATATCTTTAACAGATTTTCAAAGGAGAAAATATTATTTTCAGACATCAGTTCTTGAAATTTATTCAGATTAAGATCCGAATGCTCAAGCTCTCTGGAGAACTGATAACAGATCTGAATCTGATCATTCAGGTTAAAATGATGTTCGTTTTTCAGATATGTTCCGACATCAAGCTCATGGATAAACAAAGTACAGACGACAGCCATTTTAACCTTGGTAAAGATTTCATCGTCATAGACTGTACCACAGAAATAAGTATAAATCCAGTAAACCAGAAGCTGTTCTTCCTGAATATGCCAGTCCGGACAGTAGAAATCAAATTCGCTTTTCTGATATATATAATCGTTTTCTCCTGAAGAAATATATAAGGAATCAAGACGTTCCTTCAGAAATTCTTTCCATCCGGGACGAAGAACTTCCATTTCCGGAACAATAGTTTTCCACATGTTTTTAAATAGATCCTTTGATGTGTCAGAAGTATTCATTCTGGAATGAACTTTATCACAAAATGTTTTTCCGAATCCGGAATCTTCATGACGTTTCCGAATCTCTTCCCATTTAAAAAGTTCGTTTTTATTTAAACACAGCTGAAAATCATGTGTGATGGCAAGTACTTTCCACAGGCGTTTCCGTATGGGGACATTTCTGTTCTGGATGATTTTTATCAGAAGATCTCTGGTATTCATCAGTGCAGTAAATAAAAAGTAATCAAAATCATCATAGGTTTCTTCAGCGGCTTCCTTTTCGATGGTAACAAAATGAACTTTTTCTTTCTGAGACAGCAGAATTCTTGCTGCTTCCGGGCAGGAAAGAGACAAAGAAATCTCACGCAGGCCCTCAAATTCTTCAATGTGTCGTGGATAATTTCTGCAGGTGTCGCAAAGCATTTTCGGACCTGCTTCTGTGTAAATATCACACAGATTTTCTTCGTTCAGAAATGCACACCGTCGGTTGTACTGGCGGAAGACATGTTCCTTCCAGTCGATATCGTTGTGCAGTCGATTGTGAAAAGGACCTTTGAAATGCTGATATCTCTTCAGGGTTTTATTGTCAATAACAATCTGCCATCCTGCACAGCAGGTATCCGGACAGGACCCGGCAATGCAAGAAAATTCTTTATAATAGTTGGGAAATGTAAATTCCATGGTTTCTGCTGCTTTCTGATTATTTCTTTTTTGCTTCCAGATAGTCGTTTAACTCTGCATTTGGAATATCTGTAATGAACATATGTCCGGGAGCATGAGTGATAACGATTGGCGGTTTGGCATTCTCAATTGCTGCCTGCGGAGTTACGCCGCATGGCCAGAACACAGGAATTTTCCCCCTTTTGTAAAATATCCACTGCTTCACCGATAATCAGGTTTCATAACGTCATCAACACCGACCTCTTTCGGATCTCCCATATGTACAGGGGCACCATGAACATTCGGCATTTTGAAAGTAATGTCATAAGCTTTTTTTGCGTTTTCC
>ENA-OQHF01000851-OQHF01000851.1-human-gut-metagenome-genome-assembly--contig:-NODE-851-length-17375-cov-3.498377_pt1 | contig 17375 bp, 15 predicted proteins | sample MGYA00242559_ERZ504709 | MGnify/ENA primary metagenome ERZ504709 (study PRJEB26092, sample SAMD00036203) | human gut metagenome | host: Homo sapiens | study: EMG produced TPA metagenomics assembly of... | reverse complement strand
TAAAATATTTAGCTTACAATGAGATTGGTTCAACATTAGATACACTTCTTTGTGATGAAATACTTAAAAATGTACTCCTGTTGAACTTTTTTTGCAAGTAAAAATTTTTAACTAGCACAATACGTAAATTATATCATTTTCTTTAATAAAAATAAATTACAAAACTTTCATTTGAAAGTAAATTTATTTATTAAGATAAAAAATATTGACATATAAGTTTAAATAAGTTATTTTAATTATAGATGAAATTGAAAAATATTTTACGAATTTAAAATAATTTTTTTTATACTTGTTGGAGGTATTGATTATGGAAAATAAAGCATATTTTGGCTCATTAACTGATAGAATGAAAGCTTTTCGTGAGGAAGTTTTTAGATGAAAAGCCATATATTGATGCTCAAAGAGCTGTATTAGCTACACAAGTATATAGAGAAAATCAAAATCAGCCACGTGTAATGGTAAGAGCACTCATGCTACAAAAAATTTTAGAAAACATGAGCATTTATATTGAAGATAAAACTTTGATTGTAGGTAATCAGGCTACAAAAATAAAAATGCCCCAATTTTTCCAGAATATACTATGGAGTTTGTATTAAACGAATTAGACCTTTTTGAAAAAAGAGATGGTGATGTTTTTTATATCACAGAAGAAACAAAACAGCAATTGAGAGATATAGCTCCATTTTGGGAAAATAATAATCTTCGTGCTAGAGGAGAAGCTCTTTTACCAGAAGAAGTTAGCGTATTTATGGAAACTGGCGTCTTTGGCATGGAAGGAAAATTAAATGCAGGAGATGCCCATTTAGCTGTCAATTATGAAAAAATCTTAGCTTTTGGTTTAAAAGGCTATGAAGAAAGAGTAAAAGATTTAAAAGCAAAGCTTGACCTTACTGATCCAGATAGTATTGATAAAAATATATTTATAAAGCTGTGTTAATCGTTATTGAAGCCGTTCATCAATTTGCACAACGTTATAGTAAATTAGCTCAAGAATTAGCCGATAAAGAAAAAGATAGTAAACGAAAAGCTGAATTATTAGAGATAAGCAGAATTTGTGCTAAAGTTCCATATGAACCAGCAACTTCTTTTTATGAAGCAGTGCAATCTGTATGGTTTATTCAATTGATTTTACAGATTGAATCCAATGGTCATTCCTTGAGTTATGGCAGATTTGACCAATATATGTATCCTTACTATATAAAAGATATTCAAGAAAAAGTCATCACCAAAGATGAAGCTTTAGAACTTTTGACTTGTTTATGGATAAAAACTTTAACTATTAATAAAGTGCGTTCCCAAGCTCATACTTTAAGTTCAGCAGGTTCACCAATGTATCAAAATGTTACTATCGGTGGGCAAACTCCAGACAAAAAAGATGCTGTTAATGAATTGAGTTTTGTGGTATTGCAATCTGTAGCGCAGACTAGACTTACACAGCCAAATTTAACAGTTCGTTATCATAAAAATATCAATAAAGCATTCTTTGATGATTGTATTGAAGTTATGAAATTAGGCTTTGGTATGCCTGCTTTAAATAATGATGAAATCATCATTCCATCTTTTATCAATTGGGGTGTAAAAGAAGAAGACGCTTATAATTATAGTGCTATTGGTTGTGTAGAAACTGCTGTTCCAGGAAAATGGGGCTATCGTTGTACTGGTATGTCGTATATAAATTTCCCAAGAGTGCTTCTTTGTGCTATGAATGATGGTGTGGATTTAACGACAGGAAAACGCTTCACTAAAGGCTATGGCTATTTCAAAGATATGAAGAGCTATGAAGAATTATTATCTGCATGGGATAAAACTGTACGCGAAATGACTCGTTATAGTGTTATTGTCGAAAATGCTATTGATAAAGCTTCTGAGCGAGATGTGCCAGATGTTTTATGTTCTGCACTTACTGATGATTGTATTGGTAGAGGAAAAACTATCAAAGAAGGCGGTGCAGTATATGATTTCATATCTGGACTTCAAGTCGGTATTGCCAACATGGCTGACTCTTTAGCTGCAATTAAAAAATTAGTTTTTGAAGAAAAGAAAATCACACCAATTCAACTTTGGAATGCTATTTTAGATGATTTCCAATCTGATGAAAATAAAAAAATTCAAGCAATGTTGATTGATGAAGTGCCAAAATATGGTAATGATATTGATTATGTAGATAATCTTGTAGTTGAAGCTTATGATTCTTATTTAGATGAAATCAAAAAATATCCAAATACTCGTTATCATAGAGGTCCAATCGGTGGTATTCGCTATGGTGGTACATCTTCAATCAGTGCTAATGTAGGTCAAGGTATGGGAACAATGGCGACACCTGATGGAAGAAATGCTTATGAACCACTTGCAGAAGGTTGTAGCCCTGCACATAATGCAGATAAAAATGGGCCAACAGCTGTATTTAAATCTGTTGCTAAATTGCCAACAGAAAAAATAACTGGTGGAGTGTTATTAAATCAAAAAATGACACCGCAAATGCTTTCTACAGAAGAAAATAAACAAAAATTAGAAATGTTAATTCGTGCTTTCTTCAATAGATTGCATGGATATCATGTTCAATATAATATCGTATCGAGAGAGACTTTGATTGATGCACAAAAATATCCAGAAAAACATAAAGATTTAATCGTACGCGTAGCAGGTTATAGTGCCTTTTTCAATGTTTTATCTAAGAAAACTCAAGATGATATCATCGGTAGAACTGAACAATGTTTATAATTTTAAATTGAATTTTTATTGAAATATATATTAAGACTCAAGTTAGTGTAAATGCTGATTTGAGTCTTTTTTGTTTATAAATTTATAGATATAGAATTTTGATGATATAATAAATTTGCAGTTTAGATGATTAAATTTATAATATAGTTTTAATCTATATTGGAGGTTAGATGAGATATGGGATATATAATTAAGCGAATTTTAATGCATTTATTGTTTTATGGATAGTTATAACTATAACTTTTTTCTAATGCATGCTATACCAGGAGGGCCTTTTACGGCAGAAAAATCTTTGCCTCCATATGTATTACATAGTATAGAAGAAAGATATAAATTAAATGATCCTTTATATAAACAGTATGGTGATTATTTATGCAATTTAGTACAAGGTGATTTAGGACCATCATTTAAATATCCAGGTCGTAGTGTAAATGATATCATCAAAGACGGTTTTCCAGTATCATTTAAATTGGGTATAGAAGCAATTTTAATAGCAATTATCATCGGTATACCAGCGGGAATATTAGCAGGTGTGAAAAAAGATAAATGGCAAGATAGGGCAGTTAATTTTTTTACGACTTTAGGAGTTGCTGTGCCTAGTTTTGTTGTGGCGGCATTACTTATATATGTATTATCGACAAAATTACATTTACTGCCGGCTGCTATGTGGAATGGTTGGCGATATGAAATCATGCCAGCTTTAGCTTTATCAGGAATGCCAATGTCATTTATCGCTAGATTGACGCGTTCTAGTATGTTGGATATTTTATCACAAGATTATATAAAAACAGCGAGAGCCAAAGGTTTATCATGGAGCAAAGTTTTAATAAAACACGCTTTGCCGAATTCATTAATTCCTGTAGTAACTTATTTAGGACCAATGACAGCTAGTATTTTGACAGGTAGTTTTGTCATTGAAACTATTTTTGCGATACCAGGCTTGGGACAATATTTTGTAACTAGTATTTATAATCGAGATTATACTGTAATTTTAGGTGTAACAATTTTTTATAGTGTGATTGTAATTGTTTTAAATATGGTAGTGGATTTACTTTATCCATTATTAGACCCACGCATTAAAATTGGTGAAGAAAAAGGTGAATGAAGATGATAAATAAAGATTTATTTGTTCCTTTAGAGCGAGAAATTTTGCAGGTGCAAAAAAAAGAAGAAACATTGGGATATTGGCAAGATGCGTGGATTAGATTAAAGAAAAATAAAATGGCTTTGCTGGGATTAATTATTATCGTATGCTTAATAGTTGTAGCTATTTTTGGCCCTATTTTTTCTAGCCATACTTATGATGAACAAAATTTGATGATGACAAATAGTTCTCCTAGTTGGGAGCATTGGTTTGGTACAGATAATTTAGGTAGAGATATTTTTATTCGCGTTTTATATGGTGCGAGAATTTCTTTAGCTATTGGTATAGTGGCGAGTTTATTAAATCTTTTTATTGGTGTAATCTATGGCGGAATAGCAGGTTTTTGCGGTGGCAAGATCGACCGCATAATGATGAATATTGTCGATATCTTATATAGCGTACCGACTTTATTGTATGTAATTTTATTGATGGTAATTTTAAAGCCAGGGCTTATTAATATTTTTATTGCTTTAGGTATTGGTTATTGGCTACAGATGGCAAGAATTGTGCGTGGTCAGATTTTATCAATGAAGGAACAAGAATTTATTTTGGCAGCTAGAACAATAGGTGTATCGAAAAAAAGAATTTTATTTAGACATTTATTGCCAAATGCCATGGGGGCAATCATTGTAACAATGACACTGGCTATTCCTGATGCAATATTTACAGAAGCTTTTTTGAGTTTTATTGGACTAGGTGTTTCTGCACCGATGGCTAGTTGGGGCGTTTTAGCGTCAGAGGGCGTAAATAATTTGCGTGCATATCCTTTTCAATTATTTTTTCCAGCAGTAGCTATCAGTGTCACTATGTTGGCTTTTAACTTTTTAGGTGATGGTCTGCGAGATGTTTTAGACCCTAAGATGCGTCGTTAAAATAGTGAAGGAATGAGTGTTTACCATGGAAGAAAATAAAGAAATTTTACAAGTAAAAGATTTAGCAGTTGCTTTTCAGACTTATCGAGGAAAAGTAAAAGCAGTACGCAATGTTAGTTTTGATTTAAAAAGAGGACAAGCTCTAGGAATAGTGGGCGAGTCAGGCTGTGGAAAATCAGTAACGGCTCATGCTATCATGGGTTTGTTGCCTAAAGAAAATAGCATTATTGAAAATGGTCAGATTTTATGGCAAGGTCAGGATTTAGTCAATTTTCAAGATGAAGATTTAGCCAAAATTTGTGGCAATAAAATTGCGATGATATTTCAAGACCCAATGACATCTTTAAATCCTGTACTTACGATTGGTACGCAGATAAAAGAAGTTTTGTTTTTGCATAAACAATTATCGGATAAAGAAACGACAGAAAAAGCTGTAGAATTATTAAATTTAGTAGGGATACCATTTGCCCAAAAAAGATTGAAAGATTATCCCCATCAATTCAGTGGCGGTATGCGTCAACGCGTTATGATTGCAATGGCACTTGCCTGTGAACCAGAATTATTGATAGCAGATGAGCCGACAACAGCTCTTGATGTAACTGTACAGGCACAAATTTTAGATTTATTAAAATCCTTACAAGAAAAATTGAATATGTCCATCATTATGATATCGCATGATTTAGGGGTTATTGCCAATATTTGCGATGAAGTAGCAGTTATGTATGCAGGTCAAATCGTAGAAAAAGCAAATGTTGACGACTTGTTTTATCATGCACATCACCCTTATACTAGAGGTTTATTAAAATCTTTGCCTCATTTAAATTTAAATAAAGAAGATAAATTATATGTGATTGATGGTCAGCCACCAGATTTAAAAGAAAGTATTGATTATTGTCCATTTGTCAAACGCTGTACAAAAGCAATGAAAATATGTATGCAGTTGATGCCAGAAAAGACACAATTAAATAAAGATCATTATGTAAAATGTTGGTTGGAGCATGAATTTGCACCCAAAGAGAATAGGGAGGAATTTTGATGAATTTATTAGAAGTCAAAAATCTACATAAAGATTTTGTAGTGAAGCGTTCTTTTTGGGGAAGACCAAAACAGATTTTAAAAGCAGTAAATGATGTCAGTTTTTCTATAGAAGAGGGAAAAACATTAGGACTTGTAGGTGAGTCAGGCTGTGGAAAATCAACTACAGGCAGAACTATTATCGGATTATATAAACCGACAAAAGGCAAAATCATATTTGCAGGCAAAGATATTTCACAAAATAAAGAGATGACAAAAGATATTCAAATGATATTCCAAGATCCATATGCTTCATTAAATCCAAGAATGACAGTGGCAGATATCATTGAAGAGCCTTTGCTTGTGCATAATTTATATACAGATAGAAAACAAAGACAAGAGCGTATCTATGAATTATTGGAATTGGTGGGATTGAGTAAAGAACAGGCAAACCGTTTTCCTCATGAATTCAGTGGCGGACAAAGACAGCGTATCGGTATAGCTAGAGCACTTGCTTGTGAACCTAAACTGATTATCTGCGATGAACCGATTTCAGCACTTGATGTATCTATTCAAGCACAAGTCGTGAACTTACTAGAAAAATTACAACATGAATTAGGTCTGACATATTTATTTATCGCTCATGATTTAGCTATGGTACGTTATATCAGCCAAAAAGTAGCAGTTATGTATCTAGGGCAAATTGTAGAACTTGCCGATACAGAAGATTTATATATAAATCCTCTACACCCATATACGAAAGCATTGTTATCTTCAATTCCATTGCCAGATCCACAAAAAGAAAAACATAAACAGCGAATTATTTTGCAAGGTGAATTGCCAAGTCCATTAAATCCGCCAAAAGGTTGTCCATTCAATACGCGTTGCCCAAAAGCTAAAGAAATTTGTAGACAGAAATTACCTGAATGAAAATGATAAATAATAGATATGTACGCTGTCATCTTTATGACGAATAAGTAAAAAGCACTATAGTTTTCATGCTATAGTGCTTTTTTATGGATAAAATAAATTATTTTTTTCGTTTAATTCAAAGATGATATCGCGAATTTGAGCAGCTCGTTCAAATTCTAAGTTGCGAGAAGCTTCTTGCATTTCTTTAGTTAAAGAAAGAATTAATTTTTTCTTTTCTTTAGCAGTCATTTTCAATTTTTTCTTTGGTTTTTCAGCATCATAACTTGCTTTTTCTTCCGCAACCATAGTAGTTTCAATGAGATTTTTTATTTTCTTTTGAATTGTCTTCGGTGTTATATGATGTTCTTGATTGTATTTATCTTGGACTTCTCGACGACGCATAGTTTCATCAATGGCTTTTTGCATAGAATCGGTGATGCGGTCGGCGTACATAATTACTTTACCATGAGCATTTCTAGCAGCACGACCGATTGTCTGAATGAGAGATGTCTCTGAACGCAAGAAGCCTTCTTTATCAGCATCTAAGATAGCTACCAAAGAAACTTCTGGCATATCCAAGCCTTCACGTAATAAGTTAATCCCTACGAGTACATCAAATTTTCCTAAACGCAAATCGCGAATGATTTCCGCTCTTTCAATAGTGGCAATATCAGAATGAAGATAACGGACTTTGATACCCATTTCTTTTAAATAATCAGTGAGATTTTCAGCCATTTTTTTAGTCAAAGTAGTGATGAGTACACGTTCATTTTTCTTAGTGCGGATTTTTATTTCTCCAAGTAAATCGTCCATTTGTCCTTCAAGTGGGCGAATTTCTATTTCAGGATCTAATAGACCTGTTGGGCGGATTATCTGTTCTACTACTTGATTTGCTTGTGCTAATTCAAATGGTGCTGGTGTAGCAGAAACATAGATTATCTGATTGATATGATCGAGAAATTCTTCAAAGCGTAGAGGGCGATTATCAAAGGCAGAAGGCAGACGAAAACCGTTATTTACAAGTGATTCTTTGCGTGAGCGGTCGCCTGCATACATAGCTTTTATCTGTGGTATAGTAACGTGAGATTCATCAATGACGATTAAAAAATCATCAGGGAAATAATCAAGAAGTGTATACGGAGCTTCGCCAGCTTTTCTGCCTGTTAAATGGCGTGAATAATTTTCGATGCCAGAGCAATATCCCATCTCTTCCATAGTTTCTAAATCATAATTTGTGCGTTGTTTCAAACGTTGAGCTTCTAAGAATTTATTATCATCTTCAAGGATTTTTAATTGCTGTTGAAGTTCTTCTTGTATGGAGTCGATAGCTTCTTTCATATGTTCTTTAGAAGTTACATAGTGAGAAGCAGGATAAATTAAAATATGTTTGCGTTGACCATAGACTTCACCAGTTAGAGTATCTACTTCTAAAATGCGGTCGACTTCATCACCAAAAAGTTCAATGCGGATAGCTCTATCACTATAACCAGCAGGAAAAATTTCAATGACATCGCCACGAACGCGGAATTTACCACGGTCAAAATTTATATCATTGCGTTCATATTGGATAGAAACTAATTTTCGCAAAATATCATCACGAGGATATTCTTGACCTTCGCGTACAGATAAGACTAAATCATAATAATCTTCTGGTGAACCTAAGCCATAGATACAAGATACGCTAGCAACAATGATGACATCACGACGTTCAAATAAAGAGCAAGTTGCAGAATGGCGAAGCTTATCAATTTCATCATTGATGGAAGAATCTTTTTCGATATAAGTATCTGTTTGGGCAATATAGGCTTCTGGTTGGTAATAATCATAGTAGCTGACAAAATATTCTACAGCGTTATGCGGAAAAAATTCTTTAAACTCACTAGCTAATTGTGCAGCTAGCGTTTTATTATGAGCGATAACAAGTGTAGGTTTTTGGATTTTTTCAATTAATTTAGCGATAGTAAAAGTCTTTCCTGTACCTGTAGCACCTAATAAAACTTGTGATGTTTGACCATTTTGAATGCCTTGAGCTAAAGCTTCAATCGCTTGAGGTTGGTCGCCTGTAGGTTCAAAAGGTGCTTCTACTTTAAAGGGAATTTTATTTTCAGTTTGTAATGTATTTAATTTTGGTATGTGTACCATAAAATCATCTCACTTATAATATTAATATTTAGATTTAATGATAAATGGAGAAGAATATTTTTTCAATATCATGATATAATTATTTTAATAAACTAAGAAAAGAGGTTATAAACATGATTTTTGGCAATCTTAAATATGCAGATAAGTATGATTTTTTGACAGAAAAAATTAAAGCTTGTTTTACTTATGCAAAAGAACATGATTTAACTACATATGAAAAAGGTAGTTATAAAATAAATGGCGATGAGTTTTTTGTTAATATCGAAAACTATGCTACAGTAAAACGTGAAGAGCGCTTTTGGGAAGCACATAAAAAATATATTGATGTGCATATGATTATTGAAGGCAAAGAAAGTATTGATGTGAGCTTTTGCGATGATATGCAAATAAAATCATTTGACGAAAATCGCGATTTTGTGGAATTAATAGGTGAAGAAAAAGCTAATGTTAACTTAATTAACAAAGGTGATTTTCTAATTTGTTATCCAGAAGATGCTCATCGCACAGCTATTATGTGTCAACAAAGTCAAACTATAAAAAAAGCTATCTTTAAAATTAAATTATAAGAAAAAAAATAGCATGCTTAGGATAATACTTAAGCATGCTAAAAGCATAATAATACAACAATATAATGATTAGTTTGGAATTTTGAGCAATGATTACTTTATGTTTGCTGAAGACATAAAGTAAAACCGATAAATAAAAAACCCCTTTTCGCTTTGAAAAGAGGTGAATAGACACATTGAGTAAATTCTAAAATTTACTGTCTAATCTCCTCCCCATCGCTCGCAGGTATGGCAATTAAAATAAATTAATTGCACACGGTGATTGTTAATCAGGCAGTTCTCCTGACTCGAGTTCATTACTACATCCAAGCCTTCCCAGTTTCCCAGTGACATAAATTTGGATAAGTTCCCTCATACAGTGGCGGGACCGTTTCAGCTTAATAATAAATTACGTACTGAATTCCCTATTAAGTCCAAATGGACACCTGATTCATTGAACTATATTCAGTTCTTTTTTAGAATATCACTATATAGAATTTGTGTCAATACTCTATATAAAATAATTATCTTAAAAGTATTTTAATTTATCGTTGACAAATATATAAAATAAAAAGTATAATAAAGGCGACAAGTTGATAATGAAACCTTATAGGTGCATATTTATGCTTAATAGGGAAGACGGTTAAAATCCGGCACGGTCCCGCCGCTGTAAAGAGGAGCAAACTTCATGAATGTCACTGGGAAACTGGGAAGGCGAAGTGAGCAATGATACTGAGTCAGAAGAACTGCCTATAAGAAGCATCGTCGTTTGACCTGCGAGAGACGGGGAGAGATGTAGTAGAATGTATATGTTTTTTATACATGTAAATTCTAATTATAATTTTCTACCGTTTTTCATATATTGTTTATGAAAAGCGGTTTTTCTGTTTATAGAGATAATCCATGAAGATGGCTCATGATTATCTTAAGCAAGTGCCATCGATGTATCATATTAATTTGTTGTAAATTATGTTTAATTTACTGAAAAATTTAATCATTATTATGATTAGCATAAATACTTGAATAATTTAATAAAAATGGTAAATAATATTTGGGGAATATATATTACCAATTCAGCCATCACTAAATTTAGTGATGGCTTTTTTATAAATTTTATATTTAATATCTAGGTAGGAGGAACTCGAACCATTTATTAGATATATAAGAGTATTTAATTAACTATTCAATAATAGTATTAAATTATCCCCTTAAATGAAAATGCAGAAGTAGAGAAGGGAAATTATTATATATGGAACAAGATAAAACACTTGGCGAAGAAATTCGACAAGAAGAACAACAAGAACAAGATATTCCTGCTGTTACTTTTGATGAGTTTGAAATTCCTTCATATGAAAGAATGGAAAGAAGCTGTAGTGGCATTATTAAAGGGAAAACCTTTTGAAAAAAGTATGTTTACTAAAACTTATGAAGGTATTACATTAAACCCTATTTATCGTATGGAAGATTTAGAAGGGTTAACTCATAATAAGACTTATCCAGGAATGGAAAGTAATTTACGTGGAGCTAATGCTAGTGGTTATATACATAAACCATGGACAATAGCTCAAGAGTGTGATGCTAAAACTCCTAGTGAAGCCAATGAAATGGTAAAATATGAATTATTAAAAGGTTCAACAGCTGCAAGTGTAGTTTTGGATACAGCAACACGTAAAGGTTATGATGTAGATACAGCTAATAAAGAAGAAATCGCAGATATTGGTGTTTCTTTATCGACTTTATCAGATGTAAATAAATTATTAGATGATGTTGATTTAGAAAAATTTGAAATTGATATTTATGCAGGTGCTTCTAATATAGCATTACTTTCTGCTGTTGCAGTGGTGTGTGAACAGAAAAAATTATCACTAAAAAAACTTCATGGTGCTATTACAGCAGATCCTATTGGAGAATTAGCTTTAGATGGAAAGCTTACACGACCTCTTGATGAATATTATGATGAAATGGCTCATAGTATTTGTTGGGCAGTAAAAAATTTGCACCAGAATTAAAGACTGTAGTAGTAAATACAGATGTTTATCACAATGGTGGTGCAAATGATATCCAAGAAGTAGCATATGCCATGAATGAAGCTGTAACATATATGAAATCTATGGAACGACGTGGCATTGATGTGAATACTTTTTGTCGTCATTTACGGTTTTCATTTTAGTATAGGTGCAAAATTTTTTATGGAAATTGCTAAATTACGCAGTGTGAAAATGATTTGGGCTCAAATTGTTAAAAATTGTGGTGGAGATGATATAGCTCAAAAAATTAATATATATGTAAGTACATCGTCTTTTTGTCAAACAGTATATGATCCTTATGTAAATTTACTTCGTGCAGCTACACAATCATTTTCTGCTGTTGTTGGTGGTATGGATGGTATGTTTGTAAAACCATTTGACCATTGTATACGTCCTAGTGATGAATTTTCTCGTCGTATTGCACGAAATATTCAAATTATGGAGCAACATGAATTTAATTTTATTCAACCAATAGACCCTGCTGGTGGTAGTTGGTATCTTGAACCATTGACAGAAGAGTTTACTCAAAAGGCTTGGGCAAAATTTCAAGAAATTGAAGCTCATGGTGGTTTAATAAAAGCTTTAGAAAATAATACTGTGCAGATAGCTATTAATGAAGTATTACAAGCTCGTTTTAAAAATTTAGCAACAAGAAAAGATCGTGCTGTTGGTAATAATATGTATCCAAATATGACTGAAAAATTATTGGAAGTACCAGAAATTGATTTTGATAAAATTATAGCAGATAGAAAAATGGCACTTAAAGTTAATGTAAAAGTACGTGATAATGATTATGTTAAATTATTATTATCGGAAATTGGTAAACGTGATTTTAGTGAACATGGTTCATTAATAAATACAGTTAAACAGACTATTAAAGCGGGTGCCACTTTAGGTGAAATATCTACAGCACTTACAGGAGAGGCGACAGGTGAAGTTATAGAAGCTATTTTGCCACATCGCTGGACTGAAAGATATGAACAACTTCGTCATCGCACAGAAAAGTATCTAGAAAAAACAGGGGAAAATGTAAATATTTTCCTTGCTAATATGGGACCTATTCCACAGCATAAAGCACGTGCAGATTTTGTTACTTCATTTATGCAAGTAGCAGCATTTAATGTACTTACTAATAATGGTTTTCCAACAGTAGAAGAAGCTGTACAAGCAGCTATTGATTCAAATGCTGATGTAGCTATTGTTTGTTCTACAGATTCAACTTATCCAGAACTCGCGCCAGCTGTTACTTCTGGTATTAAGGCTGTAAAACCTAGTATGAAAGTTTTTTTAGCAGGTGCACCAACACCAGAATTAAAAAAAGCATGCGATGAAGCGGGTATGGACGATTATATAAGTGTTCGTTCTAATTGCTATGAAACTTTACTTCGTATGCAAAAAGAAAAGGGGATGATTGAATAATGTCTAAAATACCAGATTTTACACAAATTCCTTTTCAGCAAGCAATACAGAGTGAGGTCGCTTTTGCTAAATGGAAAGAAAGTTTAAAAGCAGAAACTGGAAAATCTTTTGAGGAAAATTTTTATCGCACTATGGAGCAAATAGATGTAGCACCACTTTATGATGAAAATGTTTATAAAGATTGTAATCATTTAGATTTTGTAGCAGGTATTCCACCATTTTTGCGTGGTCCATATGCAACTATGTATGTAACAAGACCATGGACAGTACGACAATATGCAGGTTTTTCTACAGCAGAAGAATCAAATGCTTTTTATCGTAGAAATCTTGCAGCTGGGCAAAAAGGTTTATCTATTGCTTTTGACTTAGCAACACATAGAGGCTATGATTCAGACCATCCTCGTGTAGTAGGAGATGTTGGTAAAGCAGGAGTAGCAGTTGACTCTATTTTAGATATGGAAATATTATTTAAAGGCATTCCACTTGATCAGATGTCAGTATCCATGACTATGAATGGTGCAGTACTTCCTATCATGGCTTTTTATATTTTGGCTGGTGAAGAACAAGGTGTAGATAAAGCTGTTATGGCAGGTACTATTCAAAATGATATTTTAAAAGAGTTCATGGTACGTAATACTTATATTTATCCACCAGCAGCTTCAATGAGAATTATTGGTGATATTTTTGAGTATACTTCTAAATATATGCCTAAATTTAATAGTATATCTATTTCTGGTTATCATATGCAAGAAGCAGGTGCAACAGCAGATATTGAATTAGGTTATACATTAGCTGATGGTCTTGAATATTTGCGTACAGGTACAGAACATGGATTAACCATTGACCAATTTGCACCACGATTATCTTTCTTTTGGGCTATGGGGAAAAATTATTTCATGGAAATTGCTAAAATGCGTGCTGGTCGTATGCTTTGGGCTAAAATTGTCAATTCTTTTCATCCTAAAAAGACAAAATCTATGGCTTTACGTACACATTCTCAGACTTCTGGTTGGAGTCTTACAGAACAAGATCCATTTAATAATATTACTCGAACTTGTATTGAAGCTATGGCAGCAGCTCTTGGTCATACACAATCTTTACACACAAATGCACTAGATGAAGCTATAGCTCTTCCTACAGACTTTTCAGCTCGTATTGCTCGTAATACGCAATTATACATTCAAGATGAAACTAAAGTATGTAAGGTAATTGACCCATGGGGTGGTTCGTATTATGTAGAATTTTTAACAAATCAACTCATAAAAAAAGCTTGGGCACATATTCAAGAAATTGAAGCTCTCGGCGGTATGTCTAAAGCAATTGATACAGGTCTGCCTAAAATGCGTATAGAAGAAGCAGCAGCACGTCGTCAAGCTCATATTGATTCTGGTAGTGAAAAAATTGTTGGCGTAAATTATCTTCGCTTAGATAAAGAAGATCCACTTGATATTTTAGAAGTTGACAATACAGCAGTTCGTTTAGCTCAGATTGAAAGACTTAAAAAATTACGTGCAAATCGTGATAATGACAAAGTTCGTTCTTGTCTTGAAGCTATCACTCGTTCTATGGAAACAGGTGAAGGTAACTTATTAGAATTAGCTGTAGAAGCAGCAAGAGCACGTGCATCTAAAGGTGAAATTTCTGATGCAGTAGAAAAAGTTTGTGGTAGACATAAAGCAATTATTCGTTCTATATCTGGTGTATATAGTAGTGAATTTAGTGATGATGATGTTATTAAAGAAGTTCGTGATATGACAGATAAGTTTGAAGTGGAATATGGTCGTCGTCCCCGTATCTATATTGCTAAAATGGGACAAGATGGTCATGATCGTGGAGCAAAAGTAATTGCTACTGCTTTTGCTGATATGGGTTATGATGTTGATATTGGTCCATTATTCCAAACACCAGAAGAAGCTGCTCAAGATGCTGTTGATAATGATGTGCATATTGTAGGTATGAGTTCCTTGGCAGCTGGTCATAAAACTTTAATGCCACAACTCATTGAAGAATTGAAAAAACGTGGTCGTGAAGATATTATGGTAGTAATTGGTGGGGTAATACCTGCTCAAGATTATGATTTCTTATATGAACATGGTGCTGCTGCCATTTTTGGACCAGGTACGATAATTCCTGTTTGTGCAAAAAAAGTATTGGAGCTTCTTAACAAACGTCTGGAGGACTGATGTTATGACTGATACGTATAAGCCTTCATGGAGACCTGATAATAATGATGATAAATTTGCCTGTAGAGTTATGCGAGGTGTAGAAGGTGGACATGATGGTATGAGTGAGCAAAATAAAACTGAACATCATGTAAATAAACCCAAAATAGTTAAACGAGTAAAATTAACAGTAGATGATTATGTTAAAGGTATTTTAGCTGGAAATCGTATGATTTTATCAAGAGCTATTACTTTAATTGAAAGTAATGCAAGTGTACATTTTGCTATGGCACAAGAAGTAATTCAAAAAATTTTACCATATACTGGAAAATCTATGCGAATTGGAATTACAGGTGTACCAGGTGCAGGTAAATCTACTTTAATTGAAGCTTTAGGAACTAAATTATGTCAACAAGGGCATAAAGTAGCAGTATTGGCAGTAGACCCATCTAGTACAGTCACACGTGGTAGTATCTTAGGAGATAAAACTAGAATGGAGCAGTTATCAAGAGAGCCAAATGCTTTTATTCGACCATCACCATCTGGAGGTACTTTGGGAGGATTAACACGTAAAAGTAGAGAAACATTACTTTTATGTGAAGCTGCTGGTTATGATACAATCTTAGTGGAAACGGTAGGCGTAGGACAAAGTGAAACGACAGTACGTTCTATGGTAGATTTTTTCCTTTAGTTGTATTAACAGGTGCTGGTGATGAATTACAGGGCATGAAAAAAGGTGTTATGGAATTAGCTGACGCTATTTTAGTAAATAAAGCTGATGGAGATAATAAGCAAAGAGCATTGGTGACTCGTGCAGAATATGAACGTATTTTGCAATTTTTGCGACAAGCAACAGAGCACTGGACTACACATGCTTATACTTGTTCAGCATATACAGGTGAAGGAATTATGGATTTTTGGCAAAATGTTGTGAAAGTTTTTATGAAACAAGGTTTTGCTAATGGTGTTTTGAAGGAACGTCGAAAACAACAAACGATTTCTTGGGTGTATACTATGATAGAAGAACATTTGCATAATTTATTTTATCGTTGTCCAGAGATTATAAAAAGTAAAGGAGAAATTGAAGAAGATGTAATTAATGGAAAATTATCTGCAACACTAGCAGTGCAACAGTTGATAGATAAATTTGCTAATGCTGATATTAATGAAAACAGTTTAAGAAACTTATCTCCATTTGATTTAAAATGAATAATAAAGGCGTATCCTTAGGGATTACGCCTTTATTTATAAATGAAGAAAGGATGATATAAAATGACAAAGATAGATATTATTTCCGGAATTCCTCGGAGCCGGTAAAACAACTTTTATTAAAAAAATGCTGGAAGAAGTTTTTCCGGAGAGAAAGTCGATTCTGGTAGAGAATGAGTATGGTGAAGTCGGTATTGACGGTGGTTTCTTAAAAGATGCAGGGATTGAGATCAAAGAGTTGAATTCCGGTTGTATCTGCTGCTCTCTTGTAGGCGATTTCAATCGCAGCCTGAATGAAGTCATCGAGACTTATCATCCGGATCGTATTCTCATTGAGCCGTCCGGAGTAGGCAAACTTTCTGATGTTATGTCTTCCGTAAAAGATATGGAGAAAGATCACGATGTTAAATTAAACGCATTGGTAACGGTTGTCAATGCAATGAAAGCTTCCAAACAGATGAAGCATTCGGTGAATTTTTCAATAACCAGATTGCAAATGCAACAACCATCGTTCTGAGCCGTACCCAGAATGCGAAAGAAGAAAAATTAGAGCTTTGTGTAAAAGAAATCCAGGCAGTAAATCCAAAGGCTGCAATCATCACAACTCCTTGGGATGCTATTACCGGTGAGCAGATTCTGAACGTTGTCGAACAGCAGGATTCACTGATGCAGGAGATGATGAAAGAATACGAAGAACATCACCATGAGCATCATCATGACCACGAGCATGACCATCATCATGAACATGAGCATGAGCATCATCATGAGCATGACCACGACCATCATCATGACCACAACCATGATCACGATCATGACCATGACCATGGTGAGGGATGCACCTGTGGATGCCATGACCATGATCATCACCATCACGATCATGATGCAGATGAAGTATTTACAAGTTGGGGCAAAGAGACTCCGCATAAATATACAAAAGAGAAGATCGAGTCCATCCTGAAGATCTTCTGTGATACGGAAGATTACGGCAGCATTCTGCGTGCAAAGGGAATGGTTCCGGCAGAGGATGGTACATGGATCTACTTTGATATGGTTCCGGGTGAATATGAACTGCGTGACGGTGAGCCGGATTACACCGGACGTCTCTGCGTCATCGGTACGAATATTGATGAGCACAAATTAGAGGAACTGTTCGAACTGAATTAGACATAAGCCGTCGGAGCATTTGAACGCAGAATAAGTAATCCCCC
>ENA-OQHF01000850-OQHF01000850.1-human-gut-metagenome-genome-assembly--contig:-NODE-850-length-17379-cov-3.174936_pt1 | contig 17379 bp, 16 predicted proteins | sample MGYA00242559_ERZ504709 | MGnify/ENA primary metagenome ERZ504709 (study PRJEB26092, sample SAMD00036203) | human gut metagenome | host: Homo sapiens | study: EMG produced TPA metagenomics assembly of... | reverse complement strand
GCGGAATATCAAGAAAATGGACGGTTTCCGAAGCTTTCCCCGCAAGGAAGCCCGAAAACCGTCCATACCGTGAGACGCAATCGTGGACTATTCGCTGACGTCCCAGCTCAGCAGATCGTCGATCGTCTGCCGGCGGATCATGACGTGTGCGCCGGCCTCGCCGACGCCGACCACGGCGGGAATCAGCGCCTGGTTGTAGTTGCTGGCCATCGTGCGGCCGTATGCGCCGGTGACCGGCACCGCGAGGATGTCGCCACGCTTGATGTCGGCGGGCAGCCGCACCTCGCTGACGACGATATCTCCCGATTCGCAGTGCATGCCGACCACGCGGCACAGCTTGGTCTGCTTGTTTCCCTTGCGGTTGGCCAGACGCGCGGTGTAGTCGGAGCCGTACAGCGCCGGACGGATGTTGTCGCTCATGCCGCCATCCACGGACACGTACACACGTTCCGTCACCGGATTGCCTGACTTGTCCTTCGCCTCGCCGGAAAGCTCGACCGGCTTGACGGTGCCCACGCGGTACAGCGTGACGCCGGTGGGGGCCACCGTCCAGCGGCCCGGCTCGAAGGAGATGACCGGGGCCGGCATGCCGAGCGCGCGGTTCACGGTGCTGACCGCGTCGGCGAGCCTGCCGAGCTCCACGTCGATGTCCATGGAATCCTCGCCGTCGGTGTAGGCCACGGAATAACCGCCGCCCAGATCGACCTCCGGCAGGGTGTACGCATCGGTGGCGTAGAAGGTCTTGCGCAGCAGCATCATGCGCTTGGCCGCCTGAATGAAGGCGTCCGCGTCATGGATGTTGGAGCCGATATGCGAGTGCACGCCGACCAGTTCGAGCACGTCCTGGCGGCGGTAGATGTCCTTGAGCACGGCGAGCGCCGGACCGTCGGCCACCATGGTCATGGCTTCGGCGAGCTTGCGGTCGCCTTCGGAGACCTTCTCGTGGCTCAGGTCGTACGGGTATTTGACGTCGTACTGGAGCTTGCGTTCCGCGTGGGCGGAGTGGTCGGAGCCGTCGGCGGAAGACGCGTTCTCCCCCAATCGTGCGTTCGACCCTGCCGGCGTCACGTCGGTCAGGTCGTCGAGCACAGCAAGCTTGCCCGCGTCGGCTCCGGCGGGCAGCAGGGCCACGCCGAATTTCTGGTCCTCGTGCGCGGTGGACACGAATTCGTGGCCGCCGGCGTGGATGCCGGACGTGACTCGCAGCATGACGCGTGCGCGCTTGCCGAGACGCTTGGCGATGGTGGCGATACGCTCCGACTCGCCCGGCTCGTCCACGACGATCTTGTTGAAGCCCTGTTCGATGGCGAGTTCGATTTCCGCATCGGACTTGTTGTTGCCGTGCAGCACGAGTCGCCGTCCGGGAACGCCCGCGGCGAGCGCGATGCGCATCTCGCCCATGGAGCAGGTGTCGATGAGCATGCCGGATTCGGTAACGATTCGGCAGATCTCCTTGCTCAGCAGCGCTTTGCCGGCGAAGCTGACGTGGGTGACGGTGTTGTTGAACGCGTTGGCGGCCGAATGCACGAATTTCGTGGCGCGGTCACGCACCTCATCGGTGTCGATGACGTAAAGCGGCGAGCCGAATTCGTCGAGCAGGCTTGCGGCGGTACGACCGTGGAAGGTGATCTCGCCTTCGTCGTTCACGGCCGAGCCGGCCGGCCAGATTGGACTCACAGACATGGTTTGCGTTATCTCCTGCCGGTCACATCTTGTCGGGGGCGGCGACGCCGAGCAGGCCGAGGCCTTCGGCGATGACCGTCTGCACGGCGTCGTTGAGCTTGAGTCGCGCGGCGGCGCGGGCCGGTTCCGGAGCCTTGGCGATGCGGATGGCGTCGGCCTGTTCCCCGCGGGCCTCCGGATCGGTGAGTTCCATCGGCACGACGCGCTCCACGTTGTACCACTTGTGGTAGGTGGCGGCGAGGTCCTCCAGATAGTGGGCCACGCGGTGCGGGGCGCGCAGGTCGCCCGCTTCGCGCAGCAGGGCGGGCCACTGGGCGAGCGCGGCGAGCACTTCACCGTCGGCGGTGGTGTCGAGCAGGCTCACGTCGGCGCCTTCGTAGGTGATGCCGTCGGCGGCCGCGTTGCGGTCCACGTTGCAGGAGCGGGCGTGCGCGTACTGCACGTAGTACACCGGATTCTCGTTGGAATGCGAGGCCAGCAGGTTCAGGTCGATGTCCACCGGGGAGTTGTAGTCGGTGCGTGCCAGCGAGTAGCGGGACGCGTCCACGCCGATGGCGTCGGTCAGATCGTCGATGGTGACGACGTTGCCGGCGCGCTTCGACATGCGCACGGCCTTGCCGTCCTTCATGACGTTGACGAGCTGGCCGATCAGGATCTGCATGTTCTCGCCCGGCTTGTCGCCGAAGGCTGCGCACATGGCCATCATGCGGCCGATGTAGCCGTGGTGGTCGGCGCCGAGCATGTAAATCGCCACGTCGGCCGGGTTGGTCTCGCGGTGGCGCTTGTTGCGGTAGTAGGCGATGTCGGCGGCGAAATACGCGTAGTTGCCGTCAGACTTGATGATCACGCGGTCCTTGTCGTCACCGTGCTTGGTGGATTCGAACCAGGTGGCGCCGTCCTTTTCGTAAATGTCGCCGCGGGCGCGCAGATCGGCGATGGCCTGGTCCACTTCGCCGTCGGAATACAGGCTGTTCTCGTGGAACCACACGTCGAAATTGACGCGGAAGTTCTTCATGGAACGCTGGATTTCATCGAACATCATCGGCACGGCGCGCTTGCGGAACTCCTCGCGCTGTTCGGAATCGCCTTCGCCGAGCGGGTTGCCGTCCTGGTCGGCGCCGCCGTCGACGCGCGGCAGGCTCAGCACGTCCACGCCGTCCGCGTTGGCTTCGTCGATGACACGCTTGGCGATCTCGTCGATGTAGGCGCCCTTGTAGCCGTCGATCGGGGTTTCCTCGCCGTGGGCCGCGGCGACGAGCGACTTGGCGAAGCGGTTGATCTGCTCGCCGTGGTCGTTGAAGTAGTATTCGCGCACCACCTTGGCGCCGTTGGCCTCAAGCACGCGGGCCATGGAGTCGCCGACGGCCGCCCAACGGGTGCCGCCGATGTGGATCGGGCCGGTCGGGTTGGCGGATACGAATTCGAGGTTCAGGGTCTTGCCGGACAGGTGGTCGTTCTTGCCGTAGTCGCTGCCGGCTTCGAGCACGGTGTCCACCACTGCGGCCGCGGATGCGGAGTCGAGCGTGATGTTGATGAAGCCGGGGCCGGCCACTTCCACGGACTTGATGCCGTCGGCATTGGTCAGTTCGGCGGCGAACAGTTCGGCGAGATCGCGCGGCTTCATGCCGGCCTTCTTGGCCAGCTGCATGGCCGCGTTGGACGCCCAATCGCCGTGCGCGCGGTCCTTCGGGCGCATCACGGCGAACTTGGCTTGCGGTGGAATCAGATCGGCGGTCAGGGTGCCTGCCTTGCCTTCGGAGACAAGGGTGTCGGCAATGTTGAAAATCAGTTCACTAAGGGCTTCTGGACTCATTCTTCCAAGAATACCGGGCACGCTGACAGAATCAGTCTTCCTGTCCATCCTCACGATGGGGTTGCGATACGTCCTGCGGAACGCTTTGCAAGGCGTTCTGAGCATCGTCCTGCCCGCCATGCCGTTTCGCACGCCACGCCACGGACGCGTAGTAGCCCGTGTAGCACAGCGCCACGAACGGAATCATGTACAGCAGCGTGGAGCGCTGCGACGGATCGCAAATCACCAGAACCAGCGCGCCGACGCACATCACGATCGCGGCGATCGGTACGAACGGGTAGCCAGGCGCGCGGTACTTGAGCTCGCCAACCGTATGTCCCTGCGCGAGCCATTGGTGGCGGAATCGCAAGTGGCAGACGGAAACCGACGCCCACACCACCAGTGTGGCCAGGCCGGAAACCGCGACCAGCGCGAGGTAGACGGTCGAAGCGGCCACCACGGAGGACAGCAGCGCCAGCAGCGAGCCGGCCATGCTGAACATCACCGCGAAAACGGGCACGCCGTGGAAGTTCGTTTTGGCGAGCTTGCGCGGAATCATACCCTCCTGCGCGAGCGACCACACCATGCGCGAGCACACGTACAGGCCGGAATTCGCGGCGGACAGCACGGCCGTCAGCACCACGAAATTCATGATGTCGCCGGCGAACGGCATGCCGATCGATTGGAAGACAAGCACGAACGGGCTCGCGTCGACGCCGGACTTGTGCCACGGGATCAGCGCGGCCATGACGGCGATCGAGCCGATGAAGAAGATCGCCAGACGCAGCACGGTGGTGTGCACGGCCTTCGGAATCGCCTTGGACGGGTCCTTCGTCTCGCCCGCCGCGACGCCGACCACTTCGGTGCCGGAGAAGGCGAACACGACCGTCAGCAGCGTGGAGAAAATCGGCAGCACGCCGTTGGGCAGCCAGCCGTCGCTGTAGAAGTTCTCGAACATGGGCGCGTGGTCATAGCCGGCGATCGGAATCGCGCCGAACATGGCCAGCAGGCCAATGATGATGAACGCGATGATGGCGAACACCTTGATGGACGCGAACCAGAATTCCGATTCGCCGTACAGGCGCACCGACAGGATGTTGAGCAGGAACACGACCACGATGAACGCGGCCGACCAGACCCATGCGGGCGAATGCGGGAACCAGCGTTGCATCAGCAGGCCCGCGGCGGTGAATTCGGAGGCGAGCGCCACCGCCCAATTCAGCCAGTACAGCACGGCGATGGTGAACGCGGTGCCGGGGCCGATGAAACGCTTCGCATACAGGTGGAAGCTGCCGGCGTACGGCATGGCCACAGAGAGTTCGCCAAGACTCAGCATGATGAAGTAGACGAGCAGCGAACCGATGGCGTACGCGATGATCGCGCCGAGCGGGCCCGCCTGATGGATGGTGTAGCCGGAGCTTAAAAACAGGCCTGTGCCGATCACGCCGCCGAGCGAAATCATGGTCAGGTGGCGCGTCTCCATTTTGCGCTCCAGCCCGCCCTGCTCGTCGTTCTGCTGGGCTTGCGCCGTGGGATCCGCGGCGGTTCCGGTCGCTGGCTGCGGCTGCCGTTCCTTCGTCCGCGTCGGTTCGCCGGCGATCTGCGCCTGTGCCTGCTGCTCTGCTTGCGATTGCGCCATGCTTGCCTCCGGCTTCCTGCGCGTTTGGTTGGGTGCGGCGTGTGTTTTGGCTGGCCGCACAATCGCAATACTATACGGCAGGCTCACGGCAATGCGCGAGCATCGTCGGATCGACCGCGAGCGGAGGAACGCCCGGAACAGCGGCGGCCCGCAGCCGGGAAGGCATGCGGGCCGTCGATCGCGCTACTCGCGGTATGCGCGGAATGCTCAGAGCGCGGCGATGGCGTCGATCTCGACGAGCGCGCCCTTCGGGATGTCGTTGCCGCCAAAGGCCACGCGGGCCGGCTTGACGGAGCCGATGAAGACCTTGGCGTATACGTCGTCGACCTCATGGAAGTCCTCGACGTTCTTCATGTAGATGGTGGCGCGGCACACGTTTTCGATGCCGCTGCCCGCGGTGTCGAGGATGTGCTTGATGTTCTTCAACGCCTGCGCGGCCTGCTCGCCCGCACTCTCGCCGGCCAGTTCGCCGGTGGCCGGGTCGATGCCCAGCTGGCCGGAGACGAATACGAATCCGTTGGCCTTCACGGCCTGGCTGTAGGCGCCGAGTGCTGCCGGGGCTTCGGAGGTGGCCACTGCTTCCAGCTTTTCGCTCATACTGTTCTCCTTTGTCGTAAGGTATGTTGCCGCAAGGTATGTAAACGCGCGCCAAGTATGTGCCAATATGCCCGTACATGCGCTATTTGCGTCGCACCTGAAATCATACTTTTCCGATGGGTGGAAGCGGGAAAAACCGTTCACAGAACGATATGGCCGGAGTTGGCACCACACGGCGCAGCAGGCACGAAAACGGCGGAATCGCAAGGAAAACCGCGGAAAAATACAATAAACGAGCAACAAAAAGGCTCCAGCCGTTCGACTGGAGCCTTGCCCGGTGGGCTTGATGGGGATCGAACCCACGACCTTCTGTTCCGGAGACAGACGCTCTATCCGCTGAGCTACAAACCCATGCAACGCACTACTGTACACGGTCTGCGACCATTTGCGACACGATTCGGCGAAAAACGTGACGCAGACCTTGCAATCGTTGGGAAAGTCAGTACGCGCGCTCAATGCATCAGAGTGCTCGGCGCAACCAGCACGCGCTGCACGCTCAGTACATGAGAGTGGCGAGGCGACGACGTGCGCGCTTCAGACGCTCGTCGGTCGGCTCGGGGATCGTGAAGTATTCGAGCAGACGCTGGCGCACCGGCTCGATGTCGGCCTTGTGGCCCGCCGCCACGAAATCAAGCAGACGGTCGAACGCGTCCTGGATCTGCCCGCCGATCATGTCGATGTCGGCGACGGCAAGCTGCGCGTCCACATCGTCCGGCTTGTCGGCGGCAGCGGCACGCACCACGCGCACGTCCGCATTAGCGGAACGGGCCAGCAGCAGCGCCTTCGCACGTTCGCGGGCGGCGCGCGTATCGTTCGGATCGGCTTCCAAAACCTTCTCGTACGCGGCGGCGGCACCGGCGTAATCGCCCTGCTGTGCCAGCATGTACGCTTCCTGATGTTCCGGCGGCACCTGATCCTGCACACTGCCGGCGGATGCGGAATTGGCCGCGTCGGAATCCGGATCGCCCGAATACGGAGCGGTGCCGGTCACGCCGGCCTGCTGTGCGGCGGCGATAAGCTTCGGCACGACCACGTCTGTGATCTGCTGCAGTTCCTCGTCGGACGGAAGGCCCTGCAGAATCGGCATCGGACGGCCGCCAATCAACGCGAACAGCGCCGGCGCGCCCTGAATCTGGAACGCCTGTGCGATGGAGGGATTGGATGCGATGTCGATGCGGGACAGCTGAATCTGGCCGTTGAGCTTGTTCACCGCGTCACCCAATGCGCGTGCCATGGCGAACAGACGGTCGTCGGTCGGCACCCACAGGAACAGCAGAATCGGGAACGTGGCGGAGGTCTGCACCATGGCCTGGAACGTGTTCTCCGTGGTGTCGATGACATATCCGCCAGCCGCCGGAGCGCCGCCCGCCTGCCCCGGCTCGGCCTTCACCTGATGCTTGAGCGCTTCCAGATCAACGGCTCCCGCCAATGAAACACCCGGATGGAACGCTTGCTGCTCTGCCATACTTGCCTCCAAAAACACGAAATCGTTGCTGGCACCAACTATAGGTGCCAACAACGATTTCCCGGTTTTCATTCCCACGGATGCGCGATAGGCGGAAAACCGCCGACAATGCGCGTCCAAAGGACCCGTCGTTTTACAGCGCTTCGACCTTCACCGGTTGGCGTTCGGAAACCGACCGCGGTGATTTTCTGCCCGGAATTCGCCGGCGGAACATACAGCGCGATGACGTTCACATAGCTCGTCTTCATGGTGCTGGTGGCCTTGCCATTGCCGAACAGCGCCTTTTCCGCGTCAGAGGCCGGCTGCGATTCACGGCCAGCGCCGGCGGAACGCGTCCATTCGGAGTTGATCTGCGCCACCACCAGATCGCCGCCGTCCGCGGAACGCATGACGCTGATGGCTCCATTGACCGGTTCGAAGGTCTGCTGCTGCGCGCCTTCGTTAAGCTCCATGGCCTTCTGCACCTGGGCAGTCAGATCGGCAAGCTTCGATCGCAGATCATCATCCGCGAAATTTGCTGGCGTACTTGCTGTTCGCCCCGTTCTGCAGCAGGTCCGCATACGCGTCCACCGCCGCTTTCGGCGTCATGACCAGACCGGTGTCCGTAGGCGTTCCCTGCGCGCTACCGGTTTTGGAGATTTCGAAACTCGGCATCTTCACGCCGGAGAACAGTCGCGCCACACCCCACAGCTTGTAGTTCTGGCGTGCGGAATCCTGCCTGAACACCAGCAGACGCTTGGACTGCTGGTCCTTGGTTGTGGACGTGATGGAGAACACGGACCGTGGCCAGCCGGCATCCGTGGAGATCACGGCCTGGGCCAGATCCGTGGGGATGGTGGTCTTACGGTCAAGATTGCCCGTGGCTTTCGCTACGTTCAGCTCGCTGGTGCGGATGTCCAGTTCCGGACCTTCGAGAATCGTCGGCAACGTATCAGTGTCACGGTTCTGATTGCACTGGTCGAGCGTTTTGAGAATCCTCGTGCGGACCTTTTGCTCCTGCTTGGCGCTCAAGTTCGGCGCATCCTGCCGGGTGGTGGCTTTCGGGGTCGGCAGCTGGCCTTCGCAACCGCACATGCCGACGGCCATTCCCAGCGCGAGCATGGCCGCGATAATCGCCTGACTACGCTTCCTCATCACTGGTCCTCCTCTTGGCCGTCTTCCTGCGTTTCCGTCTGAACCTCCTCTTGGGCAAGACGAGCGAAATTACGCGGCAAGCTCATCCTGCGAGATCACGGAAGTCGCCTCGTCGTCAACAGACGATTCGCCCGCCGTCGATTCAAATACGGTCGATTCGGACACAGTCGGCTGGCTTTCCGCAATCGTGTTCTGCTGGTCGGCGACCAGGTTACGTGCCACAGGATCGACGATGACGGGCTGTTGCGTTTCCTCGAACGACGACGTACGACCGCCGGTGCGATGTTCCGCATGGCGACGCCTGCCGTGACGCGACCTGCTCCGTGCCCTGTTGCTGGCGGCGGTTTCGGCGTTCTTCACCCAAGCCGAAACCTCGTTCTCATCGCCTTCGTTGACGCCAACGCCTTCGACCATGGCGAAAGCGCGCTTGTTGCGGCGCTTATGCGGCGGCATGGCGAATACGGAAGCGGAAAGCACGGCGAGAATCGCCAGCAGTCCGCCGGCAAGATACAACGGCATGGCGAAATTCGGCAGGTTACGACGGTCCCAATTCAGAGTGACCGTATCTCCCTTGCGGTTGCCGAAATCAATCAACGCCACAACATCCTCGGCGTTATTGCTGTTCGATCCTTTGACCTGCATATCAACGGCACCGTCATTGCACTTGATGGTGCGCCACATGTCGGAGTCCTTGAAAGCCACCTGGTTCTGGGAATTGTCCGCGGTTCCCTGCGCGGAGACCTTCATGGTGGAAAGCGTCGTCCAATCGGACAGACCGGAGACGCGCATGTACTTGCTTCCCGCAATCCATCCGGCAACGTCGCGCGCGGAACCTATGGCGATGCACACATTGGATTTCTTGTCACGGGATTTGGCCGAAATATTGACGCGGCTGTCTACCAGCTGCAGCACGTTCGGATCGGTGACCACGTATTCCGAACCGTTCACCGGAGCGGCGGCGGTGATCTCATTGTCCGGTTTCCAGACGGTTGAATTCAACACGCCAAACACGACGCATGCGATGGCAAGCAAGCCGAAAATAGGCGTGACGATGCCACGCATGATCTTCGCATGCCGGGTAGGGCCCGTCTCGATCTGCGGCTTCTCTTGTTCTTCCTGCAATACAGTCATAGCTTTTCCATTCTACAGGGTCCGTTTGCACAAGCCTGAAAAAACATGAAAATCATGCTTTGCCGCTATGGTTGGCCCTATGCGTAAATCACTTCTTTCCAAGGCCGTCACGGCAGTCTGCGCAACGGTCATGTGCCTGGGCGTCACTGCGTGCGGCGGTAATTCCAGCGCGAAATCCGACAAGTCGAACTCGGATTCCTCCTCATCTTCCGAAAAAATCGGCATGCACCAGATCGCCGGCGTGACCGCCAAGGGCGAGCTCGGCAAGAAGCCGACCGTCTCGTTCAAGACGCCGATGACGGTTGAGGACAACAGCTACGTGGTGCTGCAGAAGGGCGACGGAGCCCAGATCGAGGACGGCGACCGCGTCTGCTCGCAGGGCATCGCCATCAGCGTCAAGGATGGTTCCGAACTGGCCAGCACGTGGGAGAAGAACACCCCCGACTGCTCCACCGTAGTCACCTCGGATACCAGCCAGATGACCGAGAACTACTACAAGATCTTCAAGAGCCTCAAGCTCAATTCCACCGTGGCGTTCGGCGTGAACGACTCGAATTCCTCCGGCACCTCGTACCTGATGGTACTCACGCTGGTGTCCAAGTCGAAGGCCCTGAAGAAGGCCACCGGCGAGAAGTCGCCGACATTCGGCCGACCTGCCGAAAGTGACGCTCGCCAAGGACGGCAAGCCGTCGATCGACATGAATGGCTATAAGGGCTCCGATTCCTTGATTTCCCAGGACCTCATCAAGGGCAAGGGCGCTGTGGTCAAGGATACGCAGTCCGTGGTGGCGCACTACACCGGCTGGCTGCTTGACGGCACACAGTTCGATTCCTCGTGGGACCGCGGACAGTCCTCCGCCTTCTCGCTTGACAGCGTGATCAAGGGCTGGAAGCAGGGTCTGGCAGGCCACACGGTCGGTTCCCAGGTACTGCTGGTGGTGCCGCCGAGCCTCGGCTACGGAAACAAGGATCAGGAGAAGATTCCGGCGAATTCCACGCTGGTCTTCGTGGTCGACATTCTCGCCGCCTACTGATCCGCCGAACCGACTGATAGGTTCCTCCAAAAACAAAATAGCCTCCCCCTCGGGAGGCTATTTTCATATGCATGCAAGTCCTAGGGGAAATCGCGGCAACGCGTGCGGTATCGAGGCGTACCGAGGGAAGGCGTACGAAGGTACGTCGACCGAGGAACAACGAAGATAACGCTCCGTTGCCGCGATTTCCAGAGTTGGAACCGAAAGAATCAGAACAACCGTAAAGAATCGTCCTCAGTGCCCTTCATCTCCTCGTAATCCAAAAGCAGGCATTTGAAACCGCGGTCCTGCGCGAGCACGCGGGCCTGCGGGGTGATGGTCTGCGCGGCGAAGATGCCGTGCACGGGGGCCAGCAGCGGGTCGCGGTTGAGCAGATCGCAGTAGCGGGTGAGCTGTTCGACGCCGTCGATGCCGCCGTTGCGCTTGATTTCGATGGCCACGTGCTCGCCGTTGCCGTCAATTGCCATGATGTCGACCGGTCCGATGGCTGTCGGGTATTCGCGGCGCACGAGCTTCGCGCCTTTGCCGATGCGTTCGATCTGTTCGGCCAGGTACTTCTGCAGATGGTCTTCGACGCCGTCCTTGATGAGGCCCGGATCCTCGCCGAGGTCGTACGATTCGTCCGAATAGATGTGCTGCAACGTCACTTCCAGCACGTCGTTCGATTTGTCGGCCGACGCGCGGATCACCTTTTGCGGCACTTCAGTATCAACGTCGTCATCGGCGTGGTCGGGGGTGATGTCCCTGATGCTGCATGGCGCGGACATCCAGTTGAGCGGCTTGTATGAGCCGAGTTCGGAGAAGATCAGCAGGCTGTTGTCCGCCTTGATGAGCAGCACGCGCTTGGCGAGCGGCAGGGAGGCGTTCAATCGTCCGGAATATTCGGCAGAGCAGTCAGCAACAATAATTCGCACGAGGCACTACCCTACCATGCGCGTCGCCGTACGTACGGCATACGTATTCGCGGCGGCGGAAAGCCACGTAAAAGACAAAAGCGGCCCGGTAATCGCAATACAAAAACATATTGCGATTACCGGGCCACCTTACGTCAAGCGGAAACGGCTTATTCGGCGCGCTTCACGTTGGTTCCACGCTCGACCGCGACGGTGAGCTTGTTCGAATCGAAGGAGATGAAGCCGTCAGTCACCTCGAAGGAGAGGCGATTGCCTTCAGGATCCACCACAACGATGGTTCCTTCCTTGATCACGGTCAGCACAGGCTCGTGGTCGGGCAGGATGCCCATTCCGCCTTCGGAGGCGGGAATGGTAACCGACTTCGCCGTGCCGTGCCACACAGGGTGGTCAGCGGCGACGATGTTCACCTGCATAGTCGATCCGGCCATCACGCACCGTATTCCTTCTGCATGTCGTGCCACTTTTTCTCGAGGTCGTCGATGCCGCCGATACCGGAGAATGCCTGCTCCGGAACGTCGTCATACACGCCGTCGCAGATGCGGGTGAATGCTTCGATAGTCTCGTCCGCCGGAACGTAGGAGCCCGGACGGCCGGTGAACTTCTCGGCGACGTAGAAGTTCTGGCCAAGGAACTGCTCGATCTTACGAGCACGGTTCACAGTGGTCTTATCTTCTTCGCCAAGCTCATCGATACCGATCAGGGCGATGATGTCCTGCAGCTCCTTGTTACGCTGCAGAATCGCCTTGACGCGGTTTGCACAGTCGTAGTGCGCCTGACCCACGTAACGCGGATCAAGGATTCGCGAAGTGGAGCTCAGCGGGTCGACTGCCGGGTAGATACCCTTCGAAGCGATGTCACGAGACAGCTCGGTGGTTGCATCCAGGTGGGCGAAGGTCGTTGCAGGAGCCGGGTCGGTGTAATCATCGGCCGGCACGTAGATGGCCTGCAGCGAGGTGATGGAGTGTCCACGGGTCGAAGTGATTCGCTCCTGCAGCGCGCCCATCTCATCGGCCAGGTTCGGCTGGTAGCCCACTGCGGACGGCATACGGCCGAGCAGGGTGGACACCTCGGAACCAGCCTGGGTGAAACGGAAGATGTTATCGATGAACAGCAGCACGTCCTGATTCTGTACGTCACGGAAGTACTCTGCCATGGTCAGTGCGGTCAGCGGCACGCGCAGACGGGTACCCGGCTGCTCATCCATCTGGCCGAAGACCAGTGCGGTCTTCTCGAGCACGCCGGCCTCGTCCATTTCGCCGATCAGATCGTTACCCTCACGGGTACGTTCGCCGACGCCTGCGAACACGGACACACCGCCGTGGTTCTGAGCCACACGCTGAATCATTTCCTGAATCAGCACGGTCTTGCCGACGCCTGCGCCACCGAACAGACCAATCTTGCCACCCTGCACATACGGGGTCAGCAGATCGATGACCTTGATACCGGTTTCGAACATCTGGGTCTTGGACTCCAGCTGGTCGAATGCCGGCGGGTTACGGTGGATAGGCCAACGTTCGGTAACCTTAACGGTCTCGTCGGCCTTCTTGTTGAGGATGTTGCCGGACACGTCGAATACGTGGCCCTTGGTGACATCGCCAACCGGCACGGAGATCGGGCCACCGGTGTCGTACACGGTGGCGCCACGCACGAGGCCGTCAGTCGGCTTCAGAGCGACGGTACGCACGGTGGAATCGCCAAGATGCTGTTCAACCTCAAGGGTGATCTTCTTGGTGGTCTCGCCCTCTTCGTGGACACCGGTGTTGGCCAGTTCAACGGTAAGTGCATTGTAAATGTCGGGCAGGTGGCCCACCGGGAATTCGACGTCGATAACCGAACCCTGGATACGCGTAACGCGTCCAGCGGTCGGCTCTGCAGCCGTCTCGGGAGCCGCTGTGGTCTGATTCTCAGCCATATGCGTTCCTACTCTTCCTTCTTGTTCAGCGCATCAGCGCTGCCGATGATTTCGGTAAGTTCCTGGGTAATCGATGCCTGACGCGAAGCGTTGAGCTTGCGAGTCAGTTCATCGATCAGGCTGCGAGCGTTGTCTGTAGCCGTGTGCATGGCGTTCTGTCGGCTTGCAGTCTCGGATGCCGCTGCGGTGAGCAGGCATTCATGGATACGGGACTGGATGTACTTCGGCAGAATCGCGTCGAGTACTTCGTCAACGCTTGGCTCGAACGCATACAGAGGAGTCGCAGCATCGGCATCGGATTCCGGCACAGGACCGGATTCCGGCTGTTCCGGAAGCACGAGCTCAACGGGTAGCATGCGCAGCACACGCACCTTCTGAACCACCATATTCACGAACTCGGTGAACACAATGTAGAGTTCGGAGACTCCACCTTGGTCCGCCGGCTTCATATAAGCGTCCAACAGTGCCTTCGAGATGGACTCTGCGACTTCCACGCCGGGCTGGTCGGTATCGCCTTCCCAAGTGCCGGCAACATCACGGTTGCGGTACTTGTAATACGTCACACCACGACGACCATACACATACAGTTCCGGCTGCTTGCCCTTCTCATCGAGTCGGGCCAACAGCGATTCCGTTTCGCGGATGATCGAGGAGGTGTACGGACCTGCCATACCACGATCCGAGGTGAGGGCGAGGACAGCCACTCGGGGGTTGTCCTCGTTCTTTTTCACGATCGGATGGTCGATATGGGTATGGGCCACCAGCGCTTGCACGGCGTCGAAAATCGCATCGGTATACGGCTTCGCGTTCAAGGCCACGTCACGTGCCTTGGCGATGTGCGAAGACGCGATCATCTCCTGCGCGTTGAAGATTTTCTCCAGCGACGCGGTGGAGGCGATCCTAGATTTCAATGCGAGTTGCGAGCCCATGGATCACTTCTCTCCTGCGACGATCTTTTCCTGTTCGACCGGGGTGGCGTTCTTCGCGCTCGGCTTCTTCTCGACCAGCGGCTTGCCCGCGCTGGTCACGAAGGTCTCACGGAACGCTTCCACAGCCTTATCGAGGGCAGCCTCGGTATCGGCGGTGAAGTCCTCGGTCTCGCGAATGGTCTTGAGGATATCGGTGTTGTGGTCCAGATAATCCAGCATGGCCTTCTCGAACGGCAGCACGTCGGCGATCGGCAGGTCATCCATCTTGCCATGGGTGCCGGCCCACACGGACACGACTTCCTGTTCCATCGAGTACGGGGAGAACTGCGGCTGCTTAAGCAGCTCGTCAGGTGCGCGCCACGGTTCAGCTGAGCCTTCGAAGCCGCATCCAAATCGGAAGCGAACATGGCGAAGGATTCCAGCGAACGGTACTGCGCCAGCGAGATCTTCAGCGTACCGGAAACTTTCTTCAGTGCCTTGGTCTGGGCTGCGCCACCGACTCGGGACACGGAGATGCCGACGTCCACAGCAGGACGCTGGTTCGCGTTGAACAGGTCGGACTGCAGGAAGATCTGGCCATCGGTGATGGAGATCACGTTGGTCGGGATGTAGGCGGACACATCGTTCGCCTTGGTCTCGACGATCGGCAGGCCGGTCATCGAGCCGCCGCCGAGGTCATCGGAAACCTTGGCGCAACGTTCGAGCAGACGGGAGTGCAGGTAGAACACATCGCCCGGGTAAGCTTCACGCCCCGGCGGACGACGCAGCAGCAGGGAAATCGAGCGGTAAGCCTCGGCCTGCTTCGACAGATCGTCGAAGACGATGAGCACGTGCTTGCCGTTGTACATCCAGTGCTGTCCGATGGCGGAACCGGTGTACGGTGCGATGTACTTGAAGCCTGCGGAATCGGAAGCCGGGGAGGCCACGATGGTCGTGTACTCCATGGCGCCGGCCTCTTCCAGGGACTGCTTCACCGATGCGATGGTGGAGCCCTTCTGGCCGATGGCCACGTAGATGCAGCGGACCTGCTTCTTCGGGTCTCCGGATTCCCAGTTGCGCTTCTGGTTGATGATCGTATCGATTGCGATAGCGGTCTTACCGGTCTGACGGTCGCCGATGATGAGCTGGCGCTGGCCACGACCGATCGGCGTCATCGCGTCAATAGCCTTCAGGCCAGTGGACAACGGCTCGTCAACCGGATGACGATGCATAACGTCAGGTGCCTGGGCCTCGAGAATACGACGGCCTTCGGTCTTGATTTCGCCAAGACCGTCAATCGGGTTGCCTAGCGGGTCCACGACGCGGCCAAGGTAGCCGTCGCCGACGGGCACGGAGAGCACTTCGCCGGTACGACGCACTTCCTGACCTTCCTCGATACCGGTGAAATCGCCGAGGATAACCACGCCGATTTCACGGGCGTCAAGGTTGAACGCCAGGCCAAGCGTGCCGTCTTCGAAGGTCAGCAGCTCATTGGCCATGCAACCAGGCAGTCCCGTCACGTGCGCAATGCCGTCGCCAGCAGTCGCGACATAACCGACCTCTTGAGTCGGGGTGTCCGACGGCTTGTACGACTCGACGAACTCATCGAGCGCCTTGCGTATCGTGGTGGGATCAATGGTAAGTTCTGCCATGATCACTCCTTATTGTTGTTTTTAAATTCAGTCAAGTCTTGTTTCAGGCTTGTTCACCGTGCGGCGTGCCGTCAAGCGGTCGCCTTCACCGTGCGCTGAAGATGTTGCAGCTGTGCGACCACCGTGTTATCGGTGACCTCATCACCCACCTGAATGCGCATACCACCCAGGACGGTCGGATCGACCACCGAATTGATATGCACCGGATGGCCAGTCTTCGCCGAATAGATGGTGATGAGCTTCTTAATCTGCTCCTGGTTCAGTGGTGTTGCCGTAGTGACGGTGACCATCGATTCGCCCATATGACGGGAGAACTTGTTGATCAACCACTGGATGGTCTGCAGATAGCGGCGGTTGCGCAGATTGCAGGTCGCGTGCTCGGCCAGACGCTTAGTCACCTTGTCGAAATCCGCGTTGCCGATCAGACTGTACAGCAGCTTGATACGGGCTTCGGCAGGGACGGTTGCGTCATACAGCTTGCTGCGTACGACCGGAAGGTTGAGCAGTGCCGAATGCAGCTGAGCAAGCTCGATGGAGACCTGCAGAGTCGTATTCATGTGGTCCGCGTAGTGCATCATGCCGTCCACACCGAAATCCTCGGTGGCGTTAGCGATGTCGGACACGCGGCTCCAGCGGCGACCCACCAAATCGGACATGATTTCCATCGTCAACGGATGGGCCTCATCTCCAATGAGGGTCTTGACTACCGCAACCTTGTCTTCGACTGGGCGCGACGGGTCGGTGAGGGCACGTTCAAGCTGAATGTTGTGGTCGAGCACATTGGTGATCGTGAACAGTTCGTTCCCGATACGCCATGCGTCCTCGCCGCTATCACGCAGCTTGGGGGCCAGCGAGTCACGCGAAACGCGGTCTGCGATACGCGATGCTTCTCCTCGCATTGGTCACCTCCCTTTCTTGAAGGTTTCGATCACTTCTTGTCGCTGTCCAGCTCGGCGATCATCTGGTCGATCATCGTCGACTGCACGTCGTCGCTTTCCAGCTTGCTGCCCAGGATCTTGCCGGCCAGTGCCGTTGCCAGCACGCCGACCTCACCCTTCAGGCTCACCAGAGCCTGCTGCTGCTGGGATTCGATGGAACGCTGGGCGGTGGCGGTGATCTGCGCGGCATCAGCCTCGGCACGGGTACGTGCGTCGGCGATGATGTGCGATGCTTCCGCACGAGCGTCGTCGCGGATCTTGGAAGCCTCGACGCGTGCGTTGCTTAGCTGGGCATCGTACTTCGCCTTGGCTTCGTCGGCATCCTTCTGGGCCTGTTCGGCCTTGGCGATGCCGCCTTCGATCTTGGCTGCGCGCTCATCGAACACGGCCTGGAACTTCGGCAGGAAGAACTTGTAGAAGAACACGGCGACGATGATCAGAATGACCAACGACCAGAAAATGTCGTAGCTTTTCGGAAGGAACAGTTCCATCTCGCTAGCTGCGGTCACCATAGTGTCTTCCTCCTTTCACGTTCGTTTGCGTCTTCGGTGTTTACCTTGGGGATCAAGTCTTACTTGAT
>ENA-OQHF01000849-OQHF01000849.1-human-gut-metagenome-genome-assembly--contig:-NODE-849-length-17399-cov-2.411070_pt1 | contig 17399 bp, 15 predicted proteins | sample MGYA00242559_ERZ504709 | MGnify/ENA primary metagenome ERZ504709 (study PRJEB26092, sample SAMD00036203) | human gut metagenome | host: Homo sapiens | study: EMG produced TPA metagenomics assembly of... | reverse complement strand
CATGTAGCTCCAAGCGCCCTACTTTTGCCGCCTGCGGTGCGGTCGGGCGGCTGGTCTCCGGGGGCCAAGACCCACGATAGGAGACCTCCGTCAGTTCCCGGCGCAGCGGGAAGAGCAGACCGAACTCCGGCAGTTCAGTGCGCGCGCCCTGCCATGTCATGGTGATGTCGCAGCGGCCTGCGCTGTCGATGGCAAAATCAATGGGCAGCGTCTGCCCATTTGGCAGAGTGTAGTTTGCGCGGACGGTGACAAATTCGCCCTTTGTTTTGGCGGTCAGGTTATCGCAGCGGGCGTAGAGACCGGCGGTTTTCCAGAAGGCAAATGTAAAAGGTTCTGCGCAGCCCTCGTCGTTGTTGGTAGGCGCACGCCAGAAGTTGGGACGCACGGTATCGTCCAGCAGCTGCACACCGTTATAGCGGATGGACACAAGGCCCTTGCCGCGGCCAAAGATATACTCGAAGCCATCGCCCTTTACGCCGATGTTGCAGTCCATCTCCACCAGCTGCGGGGCGGGCAGGGTCAGCCGAGCTTCGGCATGGTTGTGCCATACCTGCCCAAAAGCGGCTTCATAGCCCGCCGGGATGCCGGGCAGTGCAGCCCGCTGGATGGCGGTAACGGTCATGCAGGCAAGCCCTGTTTCCGGCAGAGCGAACGGGAACGGAATGCGCACGGTTTTACCGGGTGCGCATTCTACCCGCAACACCGCGCGGCGCTCCGGCTTGCCGTTGACCGAGGACGCAAACACAAGGTCGTAGGCGTTCAGGTCGGTAAAGAGATTCCGGTTTTCAATCACGGCTTCGGTGTCGGTCAGGGTGATCTTCAGCGGTGCATAGGCCGCCTTGACTGCGTCCATTTTCGGGAGTGTTACGGCGGTCGGGCAGCACAAGGCCGTCCACGCAGAATTCCCGGTCGGTGGGGCGGTCGCCAAAGTCGCCGCCGTAGGCAAAGCCGGGCTTTCCGTCCGGACCCGTCACGGCGATGCCGTGGTCCATATACTCCCAGATAAACCCGCCCTGATACAGCGGCTCTTCGTAGGCATACTCGGTGTAGTCGGTGATGCCGCCGCAGCTGTTGCCCATGGCGTGGCTGTACTCGCACATGATAAAAGGCTTTTCCGGGTGCTCTGCCAGAAACTTTTTGATGTCTGCCACCGGGGTATACATCTGGCTTTCCATATCGGAGGTGGCGGGGTATTCCCGGTTCCAGAAAATACCCTCGTAGTGCACAAGGCGGCTGGGGTCGGTGCGGCGGAAGTATTCGCTCATCTCCCACAGGGTCTTGCCGCCGTGGCTCTCGTTGCCGCAAGACCAGATGAGGATGGCCGGGTGGTTTTTGTCCCGTTCCAGCATCGCTTCGGCGCGGGCAAGCACATTTTCCCGCCACTCCGGGCGCGCACCGGGCAGCGTCCACTCGTCCGAGCCGTCCGCGCCCAGCTTCTGCCATGTGCCGTGGGTCTCCAGATTCGTCTCCCCGATGACGTACAGGCCATATTCATCGCAGAGTTGCAGAAAATACGGGTCGTCCGGGTAGTGGCTGGTGCGCACGGCGTTCACGTTGTGGGCCTTCAGGTTTTTCACGTCCCACAGCATCTCTTCCCGGCTGACCGTGCGCCCGGTGCGGCAGCTCCACTCGTGGCGGTTGACGCCCTTGAACACGATGCGCTTGCCGTTCAAAAGCATCTGGCGGTCTTTCAGTTCAAATTTTCGCAGACCGACTTTCAGGCCAGTACGCTCCACGAGAGCGCCCTCGCGCAGCAGGGCAATTTCTGCTTCGTACAGGTTCGGCTGCTCGGCACTCCACAGGGCGGGGTCAGTCACCGCAAAGGTGAAGGAGACATCCTGCACGTCCTCCTCCACATCCGGGGCAACCTCGCCCTTGCCGAACACCACGCCGCTGTCGTATTCGGCAGGCTCGCCCACCTCAGCGGACTGCTCCTGCCCATTGAACACCACCGACACCGTTCCCGCGCCGCTGACCTTGCAATCAAAGGTGACGGCAGCACTGGAAAAATCATCTGCAAAGCTCTGCTTCACAAAGACGTCCTCGAGGTGAACTTCCGGCTTTGTGAACAGCTCCACGGAGCGGAATAAGCCGCTCATGCGCCAGAAATCCTGATCTTCCAGCCAGCTGCCGGAGGAGAAACGGTACACCTGCACCGTCAGGGTATTTTCGCCGGGGTGGACGGCGGCGGTCATGTCAAATTCAGCGGGAGTGAAGGTATCCTCGGTGTAGCCGATGTAAACGCCGTTGCACCAGACGGCGGCGGCACTGTCGGCACCGTTCAGACGCAGGTAGCAGCTTGCCCAGCTTTCCGGCAGGGTGAAACTACGCTGGTACTCTCCAATGGGGTTATAATCCTGCGGAATCTGGCCGGGGTGCAGCTTTTCGTGGCCGTCCCACGGGTACTGGGTGTTGACGTAATGGGGCGTGCCGTAGGGCTGGCCGGGCTTTTGCAGGCTCTGCATCTGGATAAAGCCGGGCACAGTCAGGGTATCCCAGTCCGTAAAGGGTGCGGTCAGGTTTTCCGCATAGCGAAAGTTCCACTCGCCGTCCAAGCTGACGGTCAGGGGCATTTCCGGGCTTGTCTGGTCCGCAAAATGGGCATGGAAGGGCAGACGGTTCTGCTGGAAAATTTCCGGGTCGGCCAGAAGCGCCGGGGTAATGGGATGATTCAAAGGCATACATATCACCTCGCAGCATTTTCTGCTTTTATTATAGCACAGGATATAAGAAAAACAGCCGCACAAAACGACTGTTTTTCTGGAAAGAAGCGGCTTCAGTCCGCTTCGTCAAAGACCTCGGTGTCCAGTTCTGTGTGCCCCTTGGGGATGTGGTACTTCACGGCGGGCAGATGGACGTTGGTGAAGTACAGGCTGGTATTGGGGTCGCAGCCGATGACCACTGCTTCTCCCCTGCCGCGCACGGTGCAGCGCAGGGTGTCGCAATGGGCTTCGGCGGTGTCATTTTCCACACTTTCGGCATAACCCGGTGCAAAGTTCGGCACGGCAAAACCGCAGTCGTAGGCTTCGCAGTCGTACACGCTGTCAATTTCGTGGTGGCGGCGGTGGCCGGTGGCAGTGGGGGTGATGGTAGTGGTCACCTCAATGCCGGGGAAGGGCGACCACTGGGCGGTCACAGCCCCGGCTTCAATTTTCCACGTTTTACTCACCTTGCGCACAAACACGTTGTCGTCGATGACAAAGGCCAGCATACTGTCCGGCGCGGCCTGATTGAGTACCTCCCGGCTGCGGGAGGCGCAGAAGCCAAAGCGGGTATCGTAGGCAAATTTTGCGTACTTTTCCGGGAACTGTCCGTGGCCGTGCCCCTCGTTGACACCGGCGGCATAGGCCGTTACCCGCCCCGCCCGGCGCTGCACCAGCATATTGGCGTAGGGCATGGGCTTGAGCCTCTCCAATGCGGGCATGGGCGCGGCTTCAACAGTCCAGAAGGGATGGTCGTCCGGCAAAGCAAGCAGCAAAAAGCTCTTCATGCCCCAGTAGGGGCTGCCGGGGGCGTTGTACCGCTCGGCCATGTACATCTGCGGGTAGCAGTAGCCGATGGTCAGGATGCCGTCCCGGTCGAACATTTTCTGCCCCAGCCACCAGTTGAAGTTGCGGACGATGAGCCCTTTCATCACCGGCAGGGGCAGCGGCTCCAGCCCTGCCCAGATGCAGGCCGCCCAGAAGCTGTTCTGGGCAAAGCGGTAGGTCAGGCTGCGGCCAAAGGGCAGGGCTGCGCCGTTGGCATCGAACCAATAGACGAACTGCTGCGCGAACAGCTGGGCGCGCTGGCGGTAGAGTGCAGCACGCCGGGGGTCGGTGTCGGCGGCAAATTTAGAGTAGAGCAGTCCGTAATACTGGATGGCCCACGGGATGTAGTAATCCTTCTGCACCGAGGCGCCATCGGTGGACCAGCCGTCGCCGCTGTAATAGCTGTCAATTTTGCAAAGGCCGTCCTCCAGCAGCTCCGGGCTGTAAGGCATGCCCACGCTTTTCAGGGCAAGGTTTACAAGGATGCGGAAAAACTGCCAGTTGCAGTCCGGGATGGTGTGGGCGTTGATCTGCCCCAGCCATGCGGCAAGGTTCTGTTTCGTTCGTGTCAAGAAGGCTGGGTCCACAGCTTTTTCCGGTGCGGTGAGGATGCCGCAGGCAATGGCAGCCATCTCCACATAACACTGGTCGTACTCCCGGTGGTGCCCCAGTATTCGGGGTTTTCCGGGTCGGTACCGGCGGCAAGACCCTTGCGGTAGATTTTTCAAATTCCGGGTCGGAGCCGCCGCCCACCCAGAAGGGCACCAGCGCCCACAGCGGGCGGCTGAAGGCTTCCAGCTCAATGGCATTTTGGTTGTAGGTCACGCCCGTCTCGCCCAGATGCAGCCGGGCACAGCCTGCGGAATAATAAGGCTTGAGCGGGTCGAGAAATTTGTGCATCAGTGCGGTAAAATCCGCTTTGGTCTGCAAGTTCATCACCAGTACATCTCCCAATCTTTGGTCAGGCGGGTCAGCGCCTCCATGTAAAAATAATCGCCCCAGCTCGTACATTCATCCACGCCCTCCGGGGTGCAGTGTTGTAGGGGCTTTTTTTGCTAAGTGCCGTGCAGCAGCTGGCCGGAGCCGAGGGTGCCGGGCTTTACTGCGTAGTTTGCGGCAAGGCTGGCCAGCATCTGCCGTGCCAGCGTGCGCCACTGGGCAGCTTCTGTTTCGTCCACATACTTTGCCGCTTCCAGCAGGCCGCAGGCCACGATGGCCGCAGAGGAGGAATCCCGGGGTTCGCCGCTTTCCGGGGCAAAGAGCATATCCCAGCAGGGGATCATATCCTCCGGCAGGCGGGAAAGGTAAAACGCCAGCGCTTTGCGGAACACATCCAAAAACTTTTCATCGTGGGTGTAGGTGTAGCCAATGGCGCTGCCGTACACGCCCCACGCCTGTCCCCGTGCCCAGAAGCTGTCATCCTTATAGCCCTGACAGGTGCGGCCGCCCTTGGGGGTGCCGTCCGGGTTCATAAAGAAGGTGTGGTAGGTGCTGCCGTCCGGCCGGAAGGAGTTTGCCAGCGTAGTGGCGGTGTGGGCGGCGGCGATCTCGCGGTAGTGGTCGCTGCCGGTCACCTGCGCTGCCCAGTACAGCAGCGGCACGTTGAGCATACAGTCAATGATATAGCGGTAGTTGCCGGGGTCGTCCATGGTGCCCCATGCCTGCAAGAAGCGGCCGCTGGGCTGGTAGCGGGTCAGCAGCTGGTCGGCGGCGGCAATGGCGGCGTTTTTGCCCTTTTCACTGCCCACCAGCTTCCATGCTGCCACGCAGGTGGGGCTGTACAAAAAAGCCCCATATCGTGGTGGTCCACCTCCACCTTGCGGGCAATGCGGTCCGCAAAGCTGTCCACTTGAATGAGGGCGGCGGTCTTGAATTTTTCCTCCCCGGTGGCTTCGTAGGCCAGCCAGATTTCCCCCGGCCAGAAGCCGCAGGTCCACTGGTTATTGGCACAGCCGGGGTAGATATTGTTCACGCTGGAATGGTTCTGGCACTGGTAGGTGTACAGGGGCAGATTGGTCTCCACCTGTTTGCAGGCATCGGCCAGTGCCTGCCGTGCCTCGGCGTCGGTCATAGCGTGGTTCTGGTAGGTTTTCATCATGATTACTCCTTAAATCCAAACGTAGGTATCTCTGCCCACCGCTGGCGCAGAAAGTGCATACCCAGCTTGGGGCGGCGGTCCCGGGTGAACAGGCCCTTTTTGTTGCCGTCCACCCGCATGGGGCCCTGCACGGTGTCGTAGTCTGCAAAGTTCCAGACAAATTCTCCCACAAACCACGGGCGCTTGTCAAACTCTGCATCCAGACGGCGGTAGAACTCCACCTGAAACTCCTCACTGAACATCTCGGCTCCGGCGGTGTGCAGCCCTGCCACGGTGTCCGCACCGTACTCGCTCATCATCACGGGCTTGTGCTGCTCTGCCCAGAAATCCATTTCCTGATTCAGGCCATAGCAGGCAGCGTCCATGTCGCCGGAAAGGTTGTACCAGCCGTAGTAGCGGTTGATGCAGACGATATCCATGGTGCGGGTGGTGATATCCTTGGTGTAGTCGTTCTGGCAGCAGACGAGGGTGACCGGGCGGTTCTGCGGGTCCAGTCGGTGCGCCAGCTCATACAGCGGGTGCCAGTAATCGTAGGCATCCTGCGGGAAGTGCTCCAGATCCGGCTCGTTGCCAAGGCTCCACAGCACCACGCAGGGGTGGTTTTTGTCCCGATGGATCATCTCGGCAAGCACCTGCCGGTGATGCTCCGCAAGAGGGTATTCCTTATAAGGGTTCACCGCCGCCCCGCCGCCGATGCCACCGCCGGAGTCTCGTCCATGACCAGAATGCCCTCCCGGTCGCACAGGTCGTAGAACTCCTCAGCGTAGGGGTAGTGGCTGGTACGCACCGCGTTGGCGTTTGCCCAGTGGATCAGATTCACGTCCTTCACGTTCAGCACCGGGTCAAAGCCGCGGCCGTGGGCGGTAAAGTCCTCGTGCTTGCAAAAGCCCTTGAAATAGAGCGGTTTTCCGTTCAAAAGCACCTGTGTGCCCCGCACCTCAATGCTGCGCACGCCAAAGGTCTGGTCGTAGACGTCTGCCCCGCAGGTGATGTGCAGGGTGTACAGGTAGGGCGTGCCGGGTCTGGGCTCCCAGAGATGCACCTCCGGGATGGTGATCGTGCCTTCTGCACCCTCGGCGCTTGCAACGGCGTTGCCGTCCGCATCCAGCACCATGACATGGACAGGCGCGCTGCCGGTGGTTTTGACCGCGTACTGCACCGTGCCGTCCACGGCGGGCACTACGGTCACATCCTCGATATACTCTTTGGGGGTGGTGTAGAGCCACACTGGTCGGTGGATGCCCGCATAGTTGAAAAAGTCAAAGTTGGGGCGGTTCTGGGGTGCGGCGGCGCGCTTGGCAGCCTCCACACTGGGGATGCCCGCGTTGTCCGATCCAAAGAAGGCCAGTTGTCCGTCCTCGTTGCCCACAGGCAGGGTGCTGTGGTTTACCCGGTTGTCGCAGGCGACGGTCAGCAGCACCGTCTCGCCGGGGTGCAGCAGGGCGGTAACGTCTGCTTCAAAGGGGGTAAAGCCGCCCTTGTGCTGTGCGATAAGCTGGCCGTTCAGCCAGACGTTTGCCGTGTGGGTCACCGAGCCGAACCGCAGCGCCACCCGCTGCCCTGCGCAGAAGGCGGGCAGGGTGACTTTGCGCTGATACCACGCCCAGCCGTAGTGGCGGCGCAGGGCGGTGGTCTGGTCGTTCTGGTCGTTGTAGCTGGCGGGCACGGCGATGGGCTGGGCATCCGGCAGGGGCTTTGCGGGATCGAACTGGTCTTCCACGCAGCTGCCCAGCGCAAACGCCCATGTGCCGTCAAGGCTCAGCTTCAAGCGCGCTTCATTCTGTTCGGATATAACATAACACTTTCTCTCTATTTCTGCAAAAAATGCGGGGCGCGGGTACTGCCCACGCCCCGCTTACGGGTGATTTGTTTAGCCCTTGATGCCGGTGGATGCCACGCCCTGCACAAAGTACTTTTGCAGGGAGAGGAACACGATCAGCACCGGGATCAGTGCCACCACAGAGGCCGCCATGATCAGGCCGTACTCTGCAGAATACTGGGTGATGAACATACGCAGACCAATCTGGATGGTCTTGAGTTCGGTCTTGGTCAAGTAGATCAGGGGGCCAAGGAAGTCGTTCCATGTGTTCACGAAGGTGAAGATGGTCAGGGTGGACAGGGCGGGCAGGCTGAGGGGCAGCATGATGTGCCACCAGATGCCGTACTCGCTCAGGCCATCAATGCGGGCAGCCTCACACAGCTCGGTGGGCACGCCCTCGTAGAACTGCTTCATCAGGAACACGCCGAAGGCGCTGAAGGCCTGCAGGCACATAATGGCTAGATGGGTGTTGTTCAAATGCCACGAGCTCATCATCATGAACTGGGGCACCATGTAGGCCTGCCAAGGCACTGCAATGGTGGCAATGTAGCCGAGGAAGAGCGCGTTTTTGCCCTTGAACTGCATCTTAGCAAAGGCGTAGGCTGCAAAGGAGGAAGTGAACAGCTGCAACAGGGTGACCACCACGGTGATCTTGACCGTGTTTTTCACAAAGGTCAGCAGCGGGATCTGGGTCCAGATGTCCACATAGTTCTGCCAGCGGGGATTTTGGGGATCCACTGGATGGGGAAGCCGAACACGTCCTTATTCAGCTTAAAGGAGGAGGACAGCATCCACAAAAAGGGCAGCAGCATACAAGCTGTGATGACGATGAGGAAGAAATAGATCAGGAACTTGGAGATGAAGTTGCGGCGCTTCTGAGAGGCTTCGGTCTTGATAATAGCAGCAGACATAGTTCTTCCTCCTTTCTCAGTTCTCGCCCTTGGAGCCGCGGAACTGGATGATGGTAACGATCAGCACCAGTACGAACAGCACCATGGAAATTGCACTTGCGTAGCCGTATTTCGGGGTATTGACGAAGGCCACATTATAGATGTAATACACCAGCGTCATGGTAGCAGTGCCGGGGCCGCCCTGCGTGATCATGTACATCTGGTCGTAGACCTTGAAGCCGGAGATGGTGAGCATAATGACCACAAAGAAGGTGGTGGGGCGCAGCTGCGGCAGGGTGATGTGCCAGAACTGCTGCCAGCGATTTGCGCCGTCCAGCTCGGCGGCTTCGTTCAGGTCCGGGTTGCAGCCCTGCAGGCCTGCCAGATAGATGACCATGTAGTAGCCCATGTTCTTCCACACACTGAACAGGATGACCGTGATCATAGCGGTGTCCTTACCGGCAGCCCAGCGGGGCAGGTTTTCCGCCGCCACGCCAAAGAACTGGTTCAGGATCATGTTGATGGGACCCATGGAGGGGTTGAAGATCATGTTCCACACCGCTGCCACCGCCACCAGCGAGGCAACATAGGGGAAGAACGCCACGGTGCGGAAGAAGTTGCGCAACTTCACGTTCTGGTTCAGCAGCACAGCCATGGCCAGCGAGCAGGCCAGCGTAAGCGGCACGGTACCGATGACATAGACGACGGTGTTTTTCAGCGCCGCCTGAAAAATTTTATCGGTGGTGAAGAGCTTTACAAAGTTCTTCAGGCCGATAAACTCGATGGCGTGGCGGCCGTCCCATGCGCAGAAGGCCAGCGCAATGGCAAACACCATGGGCACCAGCGTAAACACGCAGAAGCCGATGAAGTTTGGCGCAATTGAAGGAATACGCGATCAGAGAATCGCGGGTCGATTTTTTTAGCACTTTACGGGGAGTTTTATTCTGGACAGCAGCACTCGCCATAAAAGAGCCTCCTTTCCCGGAAGTATAACAGTTTTCCAAAAAAATGAGCGGAGCGGGCGCTGTGCATACCCGCCCCGCTCGGACAGGGCTTTTTTCCGATGTTCGTCCACCGGAAAATGAATGGGGATCGAAAATGATGAAGAAGAAACGCAACGTATTGCGGAAAACGCTTTATCAGCCGAGAACTGCGGGAACCTGATCGTTCATGTTCTGGATGCCCTCGTCCACGGTCTCGCTCATGGTCATAATGGCATCGTGCTCGGCGTTCAGAATGGTCTCGATATCAGATGCGTACTGGGTGTAGGGCATTTCCAGATAGACATTGCTGGTGGTCAGTGCATCCACAGAATTGCTGTCCTCGGGGAAGCCCTCGGTGGACTTGATGATCTCGGCGGTAGCAGCGGAGCCGCAAGCCGGGAAGGTGCCGGTCTTGGCAATGGCCTGTGCGCCCTCCTCGGAGACACACCAGTTGATGAAGTCGGCAGCGGTCTCTGCCTTGGGAGAATCGGCGTTGATGGCCAGACTGGTCACAGTGCCCAGCGTAGAACCAGCCTCTGCACCGGCGGGGTGCGGATACTTGACGATGCCCCAGTTGAACTTGGTCTCGGCATCCTTCATGTAAGCTTCCAGCGTGGAAATGAACCAGCTGCCCATGTTGACCATTGCGCACTGCTGGTTCTCAAAGGCTGCGGAGTAGTGCAGAGAAGAGGTCTTGAGGTAGCCGTAGTCCATGCAGATGCCGTCCTTCTGCTGAGCAATGACCATATCGTAGGTGGGCTTCATGAAGTCGTAGGTGCCGTCGATGATGGTGTTCTTGCCGTCCAGAATGGAGAACAGAGAAGCGGCGGAGCGCCAGGTGTGGTAGTGGCAGCCATAGACCTTGGTGTCGCCGGAGCCGCTGGTCATCTTGCGGGCCAGAGCATCGTAATCTTCCATCGTCAGGTCATTGGAGGGATACTCCACACCGGCCTTATCGAACAGATCCTTGTTGTAGTACAGCACCCAGAAGTCGCTGCGGAAGGGCACGGCGTAGAAGTTGCCGTCATCGGTGGTCAGCTGCTCGATGGTGCCGTTGAAATCACCGGTATCGCGGGTCAGCACCTCGTTCAGGGGCTTGAGGTAGTCCAGATTGATCAGGTTTGCGTAGCCGGGGATATCCTTGACGGTCACGACATCCAGATCGGCGCTGCCGGCCAGCTGGGTAGCCAGAACGGTCATGTAATCGCTGGAGCCCAGATCCACCATCTCGATGGTCACGTCCTTGTGGCTTGCCATGTAGCCGTCGGCCATGGCCTGCCAGTAGGGGGTGGACTCCTTATCCCACACCGACCACTGCAGGGTAACAGGGCCTGCTGCTGCGGATGCAGCGGTGGAACCGGCAGTGGAGGAAGCAGCGGTGGAGCTTGCGGAAGAGCCGCCGCAGGCGCTCAGAGCAGCAGCAGCGCCGCAGGCAGCGGCAGCGGTAAGGAACGAACGACGAGAGATCTTTTTCATAAGTGTGTCCTCCTTCAGGGCAGTGTGTGTATTGCGTGCAACGGTCTCCCCCGTGCCGGGGAGCCACTCGCTTTTGTTGACACTAGGATACCGCACAAACGCAAAAACCGGAATGGAAAAATTCCGGGAAGAGTTGCAGTTTTTCTGTATCTTTTAAAAAAAGATGCACTTTCTTACACTGGAGTCTGCACTTTCTTGTTCTCTTGCACAGTTTACATCCATGGCACAAGAAAAAAGCGTATAAAGTACACAATTTTCATGAAAAAAGTCGTTGACAAACCGCGCCGGAATCAGTACTGTATAAAGGAAAGAATGCAAAATATTACCGGAAAGGAGGCTCCGCTATGAAGAGCAGCCATCGTTTCCCGCTGCGGCGGCAGATCGTGTGGGGGATGCGCTTTTTTACCATCCTTACCTCGCTGGCCGTGGGCGCGGCGCTGTTCACCCTCTCCAACCAATATGTGCGCGCCAACTCCTTGCAGGCGGCAGAGTTCAACCTGCGGCTGGTGGCTACCTCCATCGAGACCAGTCTGGACAGCGCCGATGCTCTTTTGAACTGGGCTTCCATCGACAGCACCGTGCGGCGGTACATCTCGCAGGAAAATATCAACGGCACCCAGACCATTGCCGCCTACGAAGCCATGCAGGAAAAATACTATTCCAGCACCCTGTACAGCCATATCCTCCGCTTTTTTGTTACCAATGAGAACGACCGGCATTTGCAGTTCGGCCCGCTGAACGCCTCGGCGGCGCTCAACCGCACCAGCATAAAGCAGTTTCTCACCAAGGGTTACGGGATGCAGTTCACTACCGACCCGCTGCTGCCCGGCAGTCCGGGCTGCATCGCCCTCAGCCAGCCTGTCCGCTGCGGCAAGGGCACCTTGCACCGGGGCAGCACCTACCTTGCGCTGGACACCGCCATTATCACCGACCCGGCCGCGGGCTACAGCCTGACCGACGGCAGCGCGTTGTACTGGGAGATGGGCAGCCGCCTGTGGCAGATCGAAAACGGCAGCCTGACCGAGACTGAGAACCGCCTGCGGGAGGTGGACTACACCCTGCGCACCGGCAGCAATAACGGCGTGACAGAGCAGACCGCATGGCAGGGCAAGGTGCAGCTGGACGACCAGAAGTATTATGTAGTCAAGGTAACACTGAACGGCCGCAGCGCGGCGCGTGCAGCTTTGCCCGCAAATACCTTTTGCTGCTACTACGGCGTGTACCTGTGGCTGGCTCGCCCTTGGCATTGCCATCATCTGGGGACTGAGCTTTTTGATGCAGCACTGGCTGGAGCGGGTCATCACCCGCCCGGTGGAGGCGCTGCAAAAGCGCATCGAGACCGTGGGCAGCGGCAACTTTGCCCCGGACCGCACGGTGGAGTGGAACAACGAGCTGGGCGACATCGGCCGGGGCATCAACCAGCTGGCTGAAAACGTGGACAGCCTGATGACCCGCCGGGTGGAGGACGAGCGCCGCAAGCAGGAGCTGGAATACCGGATGCTGCAAAACGAGGTGAACCCGCACTTTATCTACAACACCCTCAACAGCATCCGCTGGATGGCTACCATCCAGCACGCGCCCGGCATTGCCGAGATGGTCACCGCCTTTGCACGGCTGACCAAAAGCATCTCCAAAGGCACCCAGAAGCTGGTACCTTTGCAGGAGGAGCTGGCATTGCTCAACGATTACTTTACCATCCAGCAGTACCGCTACGGCGGCGACCTGGAGATTGAGGTCTCCCGCATTGAAAGCGAGACCCTTTGCCGGGACTGCATGATTCCCCGGTTCACCTTGCAGCCGCTGGTGGAAAACGCCATCTTCCACGGGCTGGAGCCCAAGGGCGGCCACGGCAGCGTGCTGCTGGATATCTCCACCGACCCGGATACCGGGGACGTATTGCTGCGCATTACCGATGACGGCGTGGGCATGCCGCCGGAGCAGGTAGCTCACCTTCTGGACGAGCCCGCCGAGGGTGCCGAAAAGGCTGAAAAGTTCCGTCATGTCGGCCTGTGGAACGTGAACCGCCGCATCCGGTATTCCTTTGGCGAGGGTTACGGCCTGACCATTGAAAGCGAAGAGGACGTGGGCACCGAGGTCACCATCCGGCTGCCCTATCAACAGAAAGGAGACACCCATGCTGCGGATATTACTGGTGGATGATGAGCCGCTGGTGCTCATCGGCCTGCAAGGGATGCTGGAATGGGAAAAGCTGGGCTATACGGTCTGCGGCACCGCCCGCAACGGCAAGCTGGCGCTGGAACTCATTGAGCGGGAGAAGCCGGATATCGTCATTGCCGACGTAAAAATGCCGGTGATGGACGGGCTTACCCTTGCCCGCACCTGCCGGGAACGCAGCGCCCTGCCCGCCTTTATCATGCTGACCAGCTTTGAAGAATTTGGTTACATCAAGCAGGCCATGGGTGCCGGGGTGGTGGATTATCTGGTCAAGCTGGACCTGACCCCCGAGAACCTGCAAACCGCCCTTGCCAAGGCCGCCGAAAAGGTAAAAAAGGAGCGCGCTTTGCTGGGCGAATTGTCGGCACAGGAAAACCTTTGCTGAGAGTGTGCGCAGCTATCAGGAGCGTTTTTTCGTGCGGCTGTACGCCGGGCTGTTCCCGGACGAAGCCGCATTGGAGCAGCCTTTGCAACACATGGAGCTGAACCTTGCAAGCGACGCCTACCTTGTAGCCAGCTGCGAGATCATCGCCAACACCGCCCTTACCCCCGCCCAGCAGCTGAAGCTGAGTTTTTCCTGCGGGCGGATGCTGGAGACCACCCTGCAAAACTACCTGCCCTGCTATGTGACCGGGGCGGATGCCATGCGCTGCAATGTGCTGTTCTGCCTGACCGATGCCCAGTGCCAAAAATACCGGACGGTACTGCGCCCGCTGCTGGAACGCGCCAGCCAAATTCTATACAACTATTTCACGGTACGGCTGCTCTGGGCGGTAGGACGCCCCACCGCTCCCTGCTGGGGCTGGCGCGCCGCTGCCGGGAAAACGCCCACCTACAGCCCCTGCTCACGGTGGAGCAGCCCATCCAGTTCGTGGAGGTCAACGAGGGCGACGCCACCGCCGGGAAGATGCAGGTGGTGGCACAGGTGCAGGAGTATGTTAAGAATCATCTTTCGGAAAAACTGACGCTGGCCGATGTGGCGGCTGTATTCAATTTTTTCGCCCAACTACCTCAGCCAGCTGTTCGGCAAATACGGCGACAGCGGCTTTGTGGAGTACATCACCGAGACCCGCATCGCTGCGGCAAAAGAGATGCTGGAACAGGGCGATTTGAAAGTATACGAGATCGCTGAGAAACTGGGGGTACGAGAGCGCTTTCTATTTTTCCAAGGTGTTCAAAAAGGTCACGGGGCTCAGCCCGCGGGAATACCAGCAAAGTATTTAAAACCGGAGGCTTTTATGATACAGGAACAACTTGCTTTTCTGCCGGAATTTCTTCCCGATTACCGGCCCTTCCCCCCTGCCAAGGAACGTACTGCATGGCAGGGGCTGCCCCTGCGGCAAAGCAGCGCCTTTTTGCAGGCGGGAGAAGCCGCGCTGCAAACGCCCATTGCGCCCCTGCCGCTCTCGCTCTGGCTGGATTTCACCCACACCGGGCGGCGCACCCCATGGGAGACGGCTTACTTCTCCCGCCGGGCGCGGCTGTGCGCGCTGGTAAGTGCCGAGTGTGTGGAGCACGAAGGGCGCTTTCTGGATGCCATTGCAGATACCGTATGGGCGATCTGTGAGGAAAGCGCATGGCAGCTGCCCGCCCACAACAGCTACATCCGGGACACCCCGCAGCTGCCCCTGCCGGACACCACCCGCCCCATCGTAGATTTATTTGCCGCCGAGACCGGCGCGCTGCTGGCGCTGGCCCGATACTTACTGCCGGACGAGCTGGATACTGCCGCGCCGGGCATCACGGCGCGGATGGAGCAGGAGCTGGACGCCCGCATCCTGACGCCCTATTTTACAAGCCACTTCTGGTGGATGGGCAACGGCGAAGAGCCTATGTGCAACTGGACGAGCTGGTGCACCCAGAATGTGCTGCTCACCGTTTTTCTGCTGCCCACCACGCAGCAGCAGCGAAACGCTGCCGTCAAACAGGCAGCGTACAGTCTCGACTGCTTTTTAAAGGACTACGGCGCGGACGGCTGCTGCAACGAGGGTGCGCAGTATTACCGCCACGCCGGGCTGACCCTGTGGGGCTGCCTTGAAATTTTGTCCAGCATTGTGCCGGAGGCCTTCTCTCCCCTGTTCCATGAGCCTAAGATCAAAAACATTGCAGAGTACATCTGCAACGTCCATGTGGAAGGCCCTTACTACCTGAACTTTGGCGATTGCAGCCCCCTTGCCGGGCGGTGCGGTGCGCGGGAATACCGTTTTGGGCAGGCTGTGGGCAGCGATGCTTTGCAAGCCCTTGCGGCGGCAGACTTCCGCGCCGATGCCGACCCCGACCATTTGCAGAACCCGGACGGCAGCACCCACATCAACCTGTGGTACCGGCTGACCACCGCCTTTGCAGAAGAAGAAATGATGACGTACTCCGCAACGCCCCGGCACCATTTAACGGTGTGGTATCCCAGCGTGGGCGTCTATGCCGCGCGGCAGGGTAGCTGGGTGCTGGGTGCAAAGTTCGGCTCCAACGGCGACAGCCACAACCACAACGATACCGGCAGCATTACTGTATACAAGGACGGCAGAACGTTCCTGATCGATATCGGAGTGGAGAGCTACACCAAAAAGACCTTCAGCCCCCAGCGGTATGAGATCTGGACGATGCAGAGCGCATGGCACAACCTGCCCACCTTTGACGGCGTGCAGCAGCTGCCCGGCGCGGAATACGCTGCCCGGGAGGTGTGCACCGAGGAAAATAGCATCACCGGCGAACTGGCGGGCGCGTACCCGCCCATCCCGGGGCTTACCACCTACCGCCGCAGCGTATCTGTCAGCGAACAGGGCATCACCCTGCGGGACGAAACAGACTATCCCGGCACAGTAGACCTGACCCTGCTCACCGAGCAGCAACCCGTCCCCACTGCGGACGGCTTTGCGGTGGGCACACTGGGCGGCATCCGCTTTGACCCGGACGCCGCAACGGCTGCTGTTACGGCGGTGCCTATCACCGACCCGCGCCTGCGCACCGCATGGCCGGAAACGATCTATAAGATCACCCTGCATTTCCAAAAAATGCTGAAGCTCGAACTGTACTAAGGAGAACTGCCATGGAAACCATCAAGCTGAAAATTCTGGACGAAGCCGGCCACACCCTGATGACCTGTGACGCTGACACCGCCGTATCCCTTGTTTACACCAACTGCTACAAGCCCGGCGACCGGGTGGCGCTGGAGATCGACCATCCCGGGCAGTACTGCGTCATCCAGTTCGAGGACACCATGCCCGAAGCCCTTGTGTATGTGGTCAAGCGGGAGATCAACTTCCACATTCCCTTCGGGGAGCAGGCCATCACCTACTCGCCCAAGAGCTTTGCGGGCAGCCGTCACGTTATCCGGGCACGGCTGGCACTGCCGGAAGAGATTGCCGCCCGGCGGAATCTGGCCTTCAACTGCTATGACGAGCATGGCGACACCGGTTTTTATCCCCACGCCAGCGCCAACGTAGAAACGCGCGGCGAGGCGGTGTTTGCCGCCCGCAACGCCATCGACGGCATTTTTGAAAACAGCGCCCACGGCGAGTACCCCTATCAGAGCTGGGGCATCAACCGCGACCCCAACGCCGCACTCACGCTGGACTTTGGCCGCCCGGTCACCATCGACGAGCTGCGCCTGACCCTGCGCGCCGACTTCCCGCATGATGCCTGGTGGACCCAGGCCACCGTGGAATTTGACGACGGCAGCCGCGAGGTGCTGGAGCTGAAGAAGTCCGCCGCCCCGCAGTGCTTTGCCATTGCCCCGCGCACGGTCAAGAGCCTGAAGCTGTTTGAGCTCATCAAGGCCGAGGACCCGTCCCCCTTCCCCGCCCTGACCCAGATCGAGGCCTGGGGCGTCGAAGCGTAACATCTTTTATAACCGCACCAACAGCAAAGCCCCCGTCCGCTGCCGGACGGGGGCTTTGCTTTATAAAAATATACAAAAAACAAAAAGGGCCTCCGGCTTAAACCGGAGGTCCTTTTGGTCGGAGTGACGGGATTCGAACCCACGGCCTCTTGGTCCCGAACCAAGCGCGCTACCAACTGCGCTACACCCCGTAAAGAAAAACCGCAGCAGCTGGGCTGCTGCGGTGTGGTTGGGGATGAGAGGATCGAACTCCCACGGGCGGAGTCAGAGTCCGCTGCACTACCATTATGCGAATCCCCATCGGGTTTGTGTCTTGGGCGTCTGCCCTCAACGCTCATATATTATAGCGTGCCCGACGGGATTTGTCAACGCCTTTTTTGAAAAAACTTCAATTTTTTCTCCAAAATTTTCAGTTTTCAGAATTCATCGCTGCTGCGTTCAACCGATTTTCTGTTTATCCGGTGCAGGTTGGATCAGCTTAACAGCCGACGGCACTTTTATTTCCTTTGGGCAATACCGCATAATTCTAAGTGCCGATACGGCGAGCGAGGTTGCGGCAGCTGCTAAGCCAAAAGCGCAGATAATACTGG
>ENA-OQHF01000848-OQHF01000848.1-human-gut-metagenome-genome-assembly--contig:-NODE-848-length-17422-cov-6.341775_pt1 | contig 17422 bp, 15 predicted proteins | sample MGYA00242559_ERZ504709 | MGnify/ENA primary metagenome ERZ504709 (study PRJEB26092, sample SAMD00036203) | human gut metagenome | host: Homo sapiens | study: EMG produced TPA metagenomics assembly of... | reverse complement strand
TTGAATGTATATGTAAATTGCTTTAAAGAAAAGATAGAAGATCCATCAGCACTGGCGGTCAGGATCAGTGACCGCCATTTCGGGGTCGGATCGGATGGTCTGATCCTGATCAACCCATCGAAAGTGGCAGATTGTGAGATGGAAATGTATAATGCGGATGGTTCACGCGGAGAGATGTGTGGAAATGGAATCCGTTGTGTTGGAAAATATATGTATGATTATGGGCTGACAGATAAGGAGGCAATTTCCGTAGAGACGCTTGCCGGGATTAAATATCTACAGTTTTTCATAGAAAATGGAAAGGTCGCAAAAGTAAAGGTTGATATGGGAAGTCCGATTCTCACACCGGCAGAGATCCCTGTGGTAGCGGAAGGAGAACGTGCAGTAGATGAGCCGATCGTTGTGGACGGGACAGAGTACCGGATGACCTGCATTTCCATGGGAAATCCGCATGCGATCGTGTATGTGGATGATGTGAAGAATCTTCCGATTGAAAAAATTGGTCCATTATTTGAAAAGCATGAAAGATTTCCAAACCGCGTGAATACAGAGTTTGTAAAAGTACTTGATCGGAATACTGTAGAGATGCGGGTGTGGGAACGCGGATCAGGAGAGACACTGGCATGCGGAACCGGAGCCTGTGCAACAGCCGTTGCCTGTATTCTGAACGGGTTGACAGAAGAGAAAGTTACAGTAAAGCTTCTCGGAGGAGATCTGGAAATTGAGTGGGATCGTGAGAAAAATAAAGTCTTTATGACTGGTCCGGCGAAAGTAGTTTTTGACGGAGTATGGGAAGAATAAAAAGAGAAAAAGAGAAGTATCTTTCAGGATGCAAAAAGTTCTGAAAGATACTTCTTTTTGTTGCACATACCCCTGCAGGCTCGTATGAGATGAGATTTACCAGGCAGACGAAAAAGATGGATTAAAAATTTGTCATAGGGACGGGAGAAATCTGCTGAATGTTTCGGAGCAAAGAAAAAGGACTACAGAAATCTGTAATCCTTTGACATCGGAGTGACAGGATTCGAACCTGCGACCTCTACGTCCCGAACGTAGCGCTCTACCAAACTGAGCCACACTCCGATAAAATAGGGAACTTGCAACTGCAAATTCCCAGCTACGGAAAAGGGACTTGAACCCCTACTAACAGAGTCAGAGTCTGCTGTGCTGCCAATTACACCATTCCGCATCATCTTAGTTTATTTCGTCTTGTCTTGTCCGACGCAACAAGGTTATTATATCAGACTATCAGAAAAATGCAACCCCTTTTTTGAAAAAATCACGTTAGAATTTTTGGAGAAAAAAGCTTAAAAATCAGAAAATTCAGAAAATTATTCAAAGGAAATAGCACAGGGTTTTACATTTAGTGGGGGAATATGATATTCTTAAAAGAAAAGGGAGGCATAGGATATGGAGGCAGCAGAGATTATTAAAGGATTGAGAGATAAGACCGGAATGACGAGAAAGGCATTTTCGGATCATCTGGGGATTCCGGTACGGACAGTAGAGGACTGGGAAAAAGGAAAAAGGACACCGCCGGAATACATCCCGCGTCTGATTGCATATCAGTTAAAGTATGAAGAACTGATCAAAAAGCTTGGAAAAGAAGACATTGAAGAGTAGCAATGGCTGACGGGCTATAAAAGATATGGGCATATCTGAAGGGAGATATTTATGAAGAAGTATACATATGACGCGTTTATCAGCTATAGTCATAATGAAAAGGATGCTTTTGCGGCAGAACAGCTTCATAAGACATTAGAACATTATCATATTCCCAAAAGAATACAGCAGAGTTCGGGAAAAAAGAAGATTGAAAGAGTATTTCGGGATCGGGAGGAAATGCCGATTTCTTTTAACCTTGCCAGTAATATTCAGGAAGCACTGGATCAGTCAGAATTTTTGATCCTGATGTGTTCCCCCAATTCGATCAAATCAGAGTGGGTTCAAAGAGAAGTGGAGACATTCCTGAAAAGTCATAGCAAAGAGCAGGTTCTGACCGTTTTGTTAGAGGGAGAACCGGAGAAAGTATTTCCGGAAGTTCTCTGTTATGAAGAAAGAAAGGTAGAATCGGAAGATGGAACGGAGCAGACGGTAAAGGTCAAAATTGAACCGATGGCTGCAGATATCAGGGGGAAAGATAAGAGTGAGATCAAAAAGAAGATCGAGCAGGAAAGCCTCAGGATTCTGGCAAAGATGCTGGGGTGTACTTATGATACATTGCGACAGCGGCACAGGGAATATGCACTTCACAGAATGATGGCGGTTCTGGGTGGTGTTGCCGGTGTGGCAGTGGTTTTTACGATATATGCATTTCACCAGTCCGCAAAGATCAATGAACGTTATCAGGAATCCAGAAGAAATCAGGCCAGATATCTTTCACAGATTTCAACCGATCTTTTAGATGGAGGAGACAGAGAAAATGCCCTGCTGACAGCACTTGCAGTTGTGCCTGAAGACTCCGATTCAGATGAACCGGTAGCAGAAGAGCAGATGTATGCATTGAATGAAGCACTGCATTCTTACGAGCATGAGGAGCACCTCAATTACAAACCGTTGTATAAATATGAAATGAGTGGAAATACTTATTCTTCACAGTCACAGAGTTCGGGAATGCTGAGTGAGGACGGACAAACTTATTTCTGTGTGGATCAGCTTGGCAATGCCTATGTGCTGAATGTAGAGGATGGAAGCTGTATCTGGAAGATTGCTCCGGGTGAATGGGAGACAAAAGAGACGAATGGATTTCGGAAGATTCTTCCTGTAAAAGACGAGAAGGCAGTATTGATTACAAAGAAAGGCATTTTTTATATTGACTGGAAAAAGCAGCAACTGATAAGAGAGATGAAAAATGACGCCGAAGAAGATTTCTTGTCCGAACGGGATCGGGACGGGGCATGCTGCACTGTATCGGGAACGAATCTGGCGATTGCCAACGGACACTATTTGTGGGTGTATGACCTGGAGAGTGGAGAATGTCAGCTCCAGAGTCAGTATGACCAGGAGAAATATAGTTCAGATCAGGCGAATGCGATTGCGTTTGATGAAAAGGCAGAAAATGTATTTCTTGCGTTGGGAAAAGAATTGGAATATGCTGAGCCTTCTGCATCAGAAAGCAAAGAGAGTGTGTTGAAAATCCAGATTTCTACAGGAGAAAAATCTCGGGTCGCAACAGAAAAAGCGAAAAAGATATGTGCAGTAAGTGAAAACCAGATGGCTGTGCTGCATATGGAATGCATCAATGAGGATGAGGTAATTGATCATGGTGGAATGAGTGCTGTCCAGGCAAAGTACTGGATTACTTTATATGATACAGAGGAGGGAAAAAAGCAGTGGAGTAGTGTGCCGTATACTGTTTCGGGTTATACCATACCGGAAACGCTTTTGCTTCGGGACATGGAAATTAATGGGGAACTTAAAAAAGTGCTGGTTGTCAGTGTGAAAGACAGGATTCAGCTCATTGATGCAGAGAACGGTACTGTAATACGGGAAGGAATCTTCCGGGAAGATATTGTAAATGTTGTCCAGGCAGATAAGAGAAGATTGCTCGTGGGTCTGTCAGATGGAAGTGTGATGATTGGAACAGTCGAAGATATGTCAGCCAATATGGAAGTTGGCAGTGTTTCGGGAAAAATATTAGATTTCACATTCAGTCCGGAGCATCAGCAGGTCATCTGGACAATGAAATCTGGAAAAAGGCTTGTTTTTGGGGAGAAGCAGACAGATCAACAGATGAAGTCGGTAAATCTGGAAAAAGAAAATGATGTGGATTCTGTGAAATACACTACATGGACAGATCAGAAGGGAAAAGAACAAAATTATCGCATCATTGAATATAACGGTTTGCAGACAGATTTAAAAGAAGGAGTCAGAGTATACAGAACAGGGACATCGGATCTTATTTTTCAGTATGAGTGTAAGACCGCAGGCGGAATGATTTCGGAAGTGAAATTCTCTGATATAGATGGAAATCCGGGGCTGTCGTTTAAAGTAATAGAAAATATGAAAGCAATGAGTTGGGAAAAGGTATGAATCCAAATATGTGACAGCAGATCTTAACAGTGGAAAAATCTGTTCCGAGCAGACGGAAGACGAGGTCGAAAATCAGTTTGATTCTGTATCAGCAGTAGAGGTTGGAAATAAAGGTCTTGCAGTCATGTATGGTAATGAAGATTTTACGGCAGCTAATAAAGAAATAAGTTTCATGACGGGAAGTCTGACAGAAAAAGGGATTCAGTTTAGCAAAAAGGCAAAGTCCCATCAAGTGACAGAAGAGGGTCGGGGGTTAATTGGGTTTCTATAACCGCAGACGACAGGTATGTGCTTTTTCACATAGATAATAAGGATGATACATATTGCCTGAAAGTCTGGAATGTGGAAAAGGAAAAATGGGAGTCTTATGACGGACAGACAGAACTTCTGGTTTTAGATGCGAGAGATAAGAGGAATAGTATGTCGATCGGTGCAGAAAAGAATTTGCTGGCAACTTATACTCAGGATGGAATGATTCATGTATTTGATCTGGAAAAAGGAACAGAAGCCCAGACACTCAAGTGTGGAAATTATAAAAAGATCCAGATGGGATTCTGTGCAAATAATCAGTATCTGGTCACATATGATGACTCAGAAATGATTACATTGTGGGATATTTCCGAAGGAAAAATACTGATGAAGGAAGAATACGACAGTAAAACATCAATTGAAAGTTTATATACAAATGGAAGTGGATGGTATTTCGGAGTCGGATTTTATGGATATACACTTGGTGATGAGGGATTTTATACTTCCGAACTGATGCTGTATTCGATTGATAAAGAAGGAAAATTTTATAAGTATGCATATATTCCGGCAGGGTATGCGGATTATACGGGCAAAGAAATTTGTGTGGCTTCCGGTGAGGGATGGTATAGCCCATTTTATAGTTTCAGTGAATTGAGGAAGCGTGCGGAGAAAGAAATGGCCGGTAAAAGTCTGAGTGATGCAGATAAAAACCGCTACTTTATTTCGGAATAAAAGAGAGAATGAGGAAAAAGAGATGATCTGGAAAATTTGCTTTGCAATGTCACTGATCTTTCTGGCAGCAGGGGCAGTGATGTTCTTTTATAAGCGATATCATGGAAAAGGCGGAGTGAGATATTTAGGCGGTGGAGTTTTCCTGTCTGCAGTATCCATCTGCTTTCCGGTCATGCATCTGACTGAAAATGATGGATTTGCACTGGCGATGAGCATTTCACAGAGCATCAGAATGTTTGTGATTGATACGGGAACGTCGGATATTCTGGATGTCTTGCAGCAAGATGCTCTTGGGAGTATTTATATTCCTTATAAAATTGTCGTATGCATATTATATTTGCTTGGCCCGGTCTTTACATTGAGCGTAGTGCTGCGGTATTTTTCTAACTTTTTTGAGAGGCTGAGAATTTTTTTCAGTAGCAGAAAAAATCTTTACATCTTTTCAGATCTAACAGAGAAGTCACTTGAAGTTGCCACAAATCTCGTGGAAAAGGATGAAAAAAAGAAATCTGCGATTTTATTTTGTAATTCAAATGCCAAAGATGATGAAAATGTAGAGCTGGAAGAAAAGGCAAGAGTGATCGGTGCGATTCTTGTCCCACAGGAGGCCTCCCGGTTGCATCTGAAGAATAAAAAAAGGTATCTTACCTATTTTCAGATCTCGGATGATGAAGAAAAAAACCTGGATTGCACGTTAGCAATGATTGACCGGATGACCGAAAAGAATCTCAAAAAATATGGGGCTACGGAACAGAATATTACCATTTACTGCTTTGCTTCAGGAGATGAAAAGGAAATTTTGCTGGATGCAAAAGATAAAAGAAATCTCAGAGTAATTTTGATCGATGAGATCAGGGATTCTGTCTATGAGCATTTATATCGTTATCCACTCTATGCAAATCAGAACAGTACAGAGGAAAATGGAAAGTTGTCCGTTCTGATCGTCGGAGGTGGGAAAATCGGTACAGAATTTTTAAAAGCTACGGTATGGATGGGACAGATGAAGAGTTTGGATCTTGAGATTTATATGATTGATCTGAAAGGAAATCTTCGGAGAAAATCATTAAGTGCAAGATGCCCGGAACTGCTGCAGGAAGATTCTGATTATCAGATTGACATCCATAAGGGAAATATTTTCAGTAAAAAAATAGAGCTGTATCTGAATGAACTGAAAGATATCAACTATTGTATGGTATCTCTTGGTGAAGATGAAAAAAGTCTCAGGGCGGCACTGGCCCTTCGGGGATATTTTTATCGCAGATATAAAAAGGTTCAGCCGGTGATCAGCGTTTATGTGGAGAGTAGAAAGAAAAGAGAAGCAATCCGGAATCTGAATGAGACAACCAGGACAAAAGAAAAATATTATTATGATATTGTACCTTTCGGAAATGGTGGAATCTATCAAAGTCAGCAAGGCAGTGAAGCATTATTGATCGAATATCTTGGACTGGGTATTCATGCACATTACTGCAGACTGAAGAAAGAAGATAACCGGGAAACTCGAAGAGAAGTAATAAAAGGTTATTATAGCAGACAGTATAATCGCAGGTCGAGTATTGCAGGTGGAATGCATATTAGTTCAAAGCTTTGGGAAATGGGACTTGGAATTATAAGAGTACCTGAAAATGAGTGTGAAAAGAAACTGTTTCAAAAATTTGTCCATCCGGTAAACTATGAAGAAAGAACCGAAAATATAAGAAAAAACCTGTTATAGTCTGGAGCATGATCGCTGGATGGCGTATGTCCGGGCAGAGGGCTGGAGTCTTGCAACAGAAGGTGGCAAAAATATAGATGACATCAGGGAATGTTACGAACAGTATTGTCAGGTATTCAAAAATCAGAATTATCCAGATAAACTGCATCCGGCTCTGATTCCGCTGGAAAGTGATGATCCACAGATTGCAACACTTCAGCAGGTAGATGATATGATTGTTCAAGTGAATAAGAAATTAGGGCTTGAATATGAACCGCGTTATGTAGAATCTGACGAGGAAGTAGTCGATCATATTGGCGAATAGTTTCCGGGGAATGGTGCGGTGAAGAAGGGATTGTTCTCAATGGAAGAGTGGTTCAGGCAAATGAATGGATCATCGCAGATACTTGGAGAAATCCTGCAAGTACGATACAGAAATTTTAAAGAGAGAGGAAGCCAAAATGAGTTTGGAGAAAAGGCTGGCATTGCAATATGAAATGATGCGGTGCAGAAATGGGAAAATTAGTCTGTAAATAATGAAAGAAGAAAATAGAAGGGAGTCTTGAATGAGTATACTAAATGTTGAACATCTGACGCACGGTTTTGGAGACAGGGCAATCTTCACAGACGTGTCATTCCGTCTGTTGAAGGGAGAGCATATCGGGCTGGTCGGAGCAAATGGAGAAGGAAAGTCCACTTTTATGAATATTGTCACGGGAAAGCTTATGCCGGATGAGGGAAAGGTAGAGTGGTCGAAGAATGTCCATGCAGGGTATCTGGATCAGCATGCCGTGTTAAAGCAGGGGATGACGATCAGGGAAGTTCTGAAATCAGCTTTTGACCCGCTTCTGCAAAAAGAAATAAGAATGAACGAGATCTGCGATCTGTTAGGAACTGCAGATGAGGAAGAAATGAATCTTCTGATGGAAGAACTGGGAACGATACAGGATGAGCTGACGTTGCATGATTTTTATACCATTGATGCAAAAGTGGAAGAGGTTGCAAGAGCCTTAGGACTTCTTGATCTTGGCCTGGACCGGGATGTAACTGATCTGAGTGGTGGACAGCGAACCAAAGTACTGCTGGCAAAACTCCTGTTGGAAAAGCCGGACATTCTTTTGCTGGACGAGCCAACGAATTATCTGGATGAAGAGCATATTGCATGGCTGAAAAGATATCTTTTAGATTATGAAAACGCATTTATCCTGATTTCACATGATATTCCGTTCCTAAATGAAGTGGTTAATATCATTTATCATATGGAAAATCAGGAATTGAACCGTTACGTGGGAGATTACAATCATTTCCAGGAAGTTTATGCTGTGAAAAAAGCACAACTGGAGGCAGCATACCGCAGACAACAGCAGGAGATCAGTGAACTGAAAGATTTCGTGGCAAGAAATAAAGCGAGAGTTTCTACAAGAAATATGGCGATGTCCAGACAAAAAAAGCTGGACAAGATGGATCTGATCGAATTGGCAGGGGAACGGCCAAAGCCGGAATTTCATTTCCGGTATGGAAGAACTCCGGGAAAAATGCTCTTCGAGACAAAGGATCTTGTGACGGGATATGACGAGCCGCTGTCAAAACCTCTGAATTTCTCTATGGAACGAGGACAGAAGGTCGCACTGGTTGGAACGAACGGAATCGGGAAGACGACATTGCTGAAAAGTATCCTGGGGCTGATCCCGGCACTGGAAGGGAACTGTGAACTTGGAGATAATCTGGAGGTCGGTTACTTTGAACAGGAAGTAAAAGGTGAAAATAAAAATACATGTATAGAAGAGCTGTGGCAGGAGTTTCCGTCCTGTACCCAGTATGAAATCCGCTCTGCACTGGCAAAATGTGGACTGACGACAAAGCACATAGAAAGTCAGGTCAGGGTCCTGAGTGGTGGCGAGCAGGCAAAGGTACGCCTGTGCAAGCTTTTGAACCGAGATACGAATCTTCTTCTGCTGGATGAACCGACGAACCATCTGGATGTTGATGCAAAAGATTCTCTGAAGAAAGCTTTGCAGGAATACCGGGGAAGCATCCTTCTGATCTGTCATGAACCGGAGTTTTATGAGGATGTGGTGGATGAAGTCTGGGATATGAGCCAGTGGACGACCAAAATCTTCTAAAATTGCACAAATGCAAATATGAGTTAATTGTAGAAAAATAACGAAAATGTTTGAAAATTAGAAAAATCCTTAAATTTAACCTGAAATAATGATAAAATATACAAGGATAGTCTGTTAATAGAGAATATGAATGAAAGGTCTCTGTATTATTGGCAATAATTGAAGTATAAGATGATGTTGGGGTCAAAAGCCCCCAACAATGATGCCAACGGATTGTTTCGTGCTACGCACTCCCACAATCCTACCCGCTATTCGCATATCATGGCGTTTACGCCCCACTTTTATGCTCATATCGGGGCGGGTCTCAAGGTCATTCTACCACCAGTGTGCAAGCACACGTGGTTTCAGACCTTTTGACCCTGACATCATAAGATTCAGGAAAAGGAGGATTTGAAATGCTCAGCAGAGGAGATGCGGTAGTTTATAAATGCAGAGGAATGTATAAAGTGGAAGAAATTGGTACGCTGGATTTTTCATTTGCGGACAGTAAAAAGAAGTATTATACGTTACAGTCCATAGAAGATGCAAAGGATAAGGCTTATGTACCTACAGATGATGAAAAAAATATCCGTCGGCCGGTGAGCTTTGAAGAGGCAAAGCATTTACTGGACTGCGTAGATAAGATCGAAGTGCTGAGCGTAAAAAATGAAAAGTTCCGGGAACAGGAGTATAAAGATTGTATTTCGGATTTTAAACCGGAGAACTGGGTGAGAGTCCTGAGAACTCTCTATACAAGGACAAAGCGGCGTGGCAGTATGACAAGTATGGACAAGAAATATCAGATGCTGCTGGAGCATGCCCTGTACAGTGAAATGCAGTATGTTCTTGGAATTTCGGCAGCAGAGCTGTCCAGGCTGCTTACATCAAATCTTGCGAAAATATAATGCACATGATATACTTCTCCTGAATGTAAATTTAGGAGAAGTTTTTACTGGAAACTGAAAGGAGAAAAGACGAATGAAGATGCTGTCGATCGAGCAGGAACTGAAGAACAATTCTTATCCGGGAAGAGGGATCATTATCGGAAAGACCCCTGATGGAAAAAAGGCTGTCACTGCCTATTTCATTATGGGACGGAGTGAAAATAGCCGGAATCGCGTATTTGTGGAAGAGGGAGAAGGGATTCATACACAGGCGTTTGATCCGTCAAAGCTGACTGACCCGAGTCTGATCATTTATGCACCTGTAAGAGTTCTTGGGAATAAGACGATCGTGACCAACGGAGACCAGACGGATACGATCTACGAAGGAATGGATAGACAGCTTACATTTGAGCAGTCTCTCAGAAGCAGGGAATTTGAACCGGATGCTCCAAATTATACACCACGTATTTCAGGTGTGATGCACATTGAAAATGGAAGATACAATTACGCAATGTCCATCTTGAAGAGTAATAATGGCAACCCGGAGAGCTGCAACCGCTATACATTTGCCTATGAGAACCCGGCAGCAGGAGAGGGACATTTTATCCATACTTATATGTGCGATAGTGATCCACTCCCAAGTTTTGAAGGAGAGCCGAAGCTGATCCAGGTACCTGACAGTATGGAAGAATTTACAGAACTTCTCTGGAACAGTTTGAATCAGGAAAATAAAGTTTCTCTTTTTGTACGTTATATTGATATTGAGACAGGTAAGTACGAGACAAAGATCGTAAATAAAAATCAGAAATAGAAAGAACGGTAACCAGACAGATCAGATCACGAAAGAATGGAGAAGAAGAATGAACGAATTAGAACTGAAATATGGATGTAACCCGAATCAGAAACCGTCAAGAATTTATATGAATGATGGAAGTGAACTGCCGATCAAAGTTTTATGCGGACGACCAGGTTATATTAATTTTTTAGATGCTTTTAATGGATGGCAACTGGTATCAGAGCTTAAAAAGGCAACCGGCCTTCCGGCAGCTACTTCTTTTAAGCACGTATCTCCGGCAGGGGCAGCCGTAGGACTTCCGCTGACAGAGACCCTGGCAAAAATTTACTGGGTGGATGATCTGGGAGACCTTTCTCCATTGGCAAGTGCTTATGCACGTGCCAGAGGTGCGGACAGAATGTCTTCTTTTGGAGATTTCATTTCTTTGTCAGATGTATGTGATGTAGATACGGCAAGACTGATCAAGAGAGAAGTTTCAGATGGAGTGATCGCACCTGGATATGAACCGGAAGCTCTGGAACTTCTGAAGCAGAAGAAAAAAGGAAATTATAATATCATTCAGATCGACCCGGATTATGTCCCGGCTCCGCTTGAGCATAAAGAGGTCTTCGGAATTACTTTTGAACAGGGAAGGAATGAACTTCATATTGATAAAGATTTCTTCTCCAATGTTGTGACTGAGAATAAAGTGATTCCGGATGCAGCAAAAATCGATCTTGCGATTTCAATGATCACTTTAAAATATACACAGTCTAATTCTGTATGCTATGTAAAGGACGGACAGGCAATCGGAATCGGAGCAGGACAGCAGTCCAGAATCCATTGTACACGCCTTGCGGGACAGAAAGCAGATAACTGGTGGCTTCGTCAGAATCCAAAAGTCCTGGATTTACAGTTTAAGGATGGAATAGGACGGGCAGACCGTGATAATGCAATTGATCTTTATATTGGAGAGGAATATATGGATATTCTTGCGGACGGAGTATGGGAAAATACATTTAAGGTAAAACCGGAAGTGTTTACAAGAGAAGAGAAGCGTGCATGGCTGGATCAGATGACAGATGTAGCACTTGGCTCTGATGCGTTCTTCCCATTTGGAGATAATATCGAACGTGCCAATAAGAGCGGCGTAAAATATATTGCACAGCCGGGCGGCTCTGTGAGAGATGATAATGTGATCGCAACATGCAATAAATATCAGATGGCGATGGCATTTACAGGTATTCGTCTGTTCCATCATTAATCGGGCAGACCGTGAGATTCCGGGTACAGAAAAGAGGCAGAAACTATGATAATAGAGACAAGAAGTCCTGAAGAGACATTTCAGGTCGGAAAAAGTCTTGGTGAAAAAGCATATCCCGGTCAGGTGATTACCCTGACCGGAGATCTTGGTGTGGGAAAAACCGTATTTACGCAGGGGCTTGCAAAAGGGCTTGGGATTGAAGAGCCGGTGAATAGCCCTACGTTTACGATTGTCCAGGTATATGAAGGAGGGCGTCTGCCCTTTTATCATTTTGATGTTTACCGGATCGGCGATGTTGAAGAGATGGATGAAGTAGGATTTGATGAATATGTGTCGGGTGAGGGCGTCTCACTGATCGAGTGGGCAAATCTGATCGAGGAGATCCTGCCGGAGAACCGGGTGAACATTACCATTGAGAAAGATCTGGAACAGGGATTCGACTTCCGAAGGATCACAATAGAGGAAAGAAGGAAGAGTAACGTATGAGAGTATTGGCAATAGACAGTTCGGGTTTAACTGCGACCGTAGGGATCGTTGAAGATACGCAGACCATTGCGGAATATACTGTGAATTATAAAAAGACGCATTCTCAGACTCTTCTTCCAATGATCGATGAGATGACAAGAATGGTAGATCTGGATCTTTCTACCCTGGATGCGATCGCGGTGGCAGGAGGCCCCGGATCATTTACAGGACTGAGGATCGGATCGGCAACTGCAAAGGGACTTGGACTGGCACTGAACAAACCGTTGATCCATGTACCGACTGTGGATGCACTGGCTTATAATGTTTATGGATGCACAGATGTGATCTGTCCGATTATGGATGCAAGAAGAAAGCAGGTATATACGGGTCTTTATACTTTCGTAAAGGGAAAGGACAGCAGGAAAGGACTTGAAGAACCGGAATTTCAGGTGATGGAAAAGCAGATGGCACTTCCGGTGGAAGAACTGATTCGGAAACTGAACCGTTATGGACGTCCGGTTGTATTCCTTGGAGATGGTGTGCCGGTCTATGAAGAAATGATAGAAGCGGGTATGGAAGTTCCGTATTCTTTTGCACCGGCATATATGAACAGGCAGAGAGCAGCCGTGGTTGGATCTCTTGGAATCTGCTATTACCGTGAAGGTAAATTCGAGACAGCAGCAGAGCATAAACCAGATTACCTGCGGATATCACAGGCAGAACGGGAACGTGCAGAAAAAGAAAAAAATGCAAAGCCGGAAGTCCGTGGTATGACGATAGAAGATGGTGCGGCGGTAGCAGAGATGGAGCATCAGAGTTTTTCAGATGCGTGGAGTGAAAAAGCGGTTCTGGAAACGCTCAGACAGCCGACAGCTCTCTGTCTTGTGGCAGAGAAGGCCGGAAGACGGGTCGGATATCTGCTTGCATACCAGGCGGCGGACGAGATTGAGATTGCAAGAGTTGCCGTTGTGGAAGAAGTAAAACGTCAGGGGGTAGGTACTGCACTGATGAAGAAACTTCAGGAAGAGGGAACGCAGCGAAAAGCTAGAAAGATCCTTCTTGATGTACGCGAAAAAAATCATATGGCACAGGCATTTTATGAAAAAATTGGATTTAAAGAGGATGGGATCAGAAAGAGGTTTTATACTGAACCGGAAGAAGATGCTGTGTTGATGAGTATGCAGATCAGCGGATAACCATCACTTTCCAGTAGGCATAGAGGCATACGCTCGCTATAATGAAAGCGTGATAAAGAAAATGACAGTTACGCAGGAGGAGATTGTATGCACCAGTATCAATTAAAAAAGACGAAAGAAATTTCAAAGATCATTTGTAATCAGTGCGGAAGAGAGATCAGTGTCATAAATGGAAGACCGGAGGAAGAAGTTCTTTGTGTGGAGCATACCTGGGGCTATTTTTCTGAAAAGGACGGGGAGCATCATCAATTTGACTTATGTGAGGAGTGTTATGACCGGTTATTGAAGGGGTTCCTCATTCCGGCTGAAATTGAAAAATAAGAATAGAGGAAAAATATGTTAGATGTATGTTTACTTGGAAGCGGAGGCATGATGCCGCTTCCTTATCGTTTTCTGACAGCATTGATGACCCGTTATAACGGGAGCAGTCTCCTGATTGACTGTGGAGAAGGAACACAGGTTGCTGTAAAGGAAAAAGGATGGAGTTTTAAACCGATTGATGTGATCTGCTTTACTCATTATCATGGGGACCATATCAGTGGACTTCCGGGACTGCTTCTTACCATGGGAAATGCGGACCGTAAAGAACCGTTGACGCTGATAGGGCCTAAGGGACTTGAGCGGGTAGTAGGCTGCCTGAGGGTCATCGCACCGGAGCTGCCATTTCCGATCATTTACAAAGAAATTGAAGGAGCGGAACAATGTTTTGAAATGAATGGATATCGTTTGAAGGCATTTCGTGTAAACCATAATGTGCTTTGTTACGGATATACCATCGAGATTGACCGGTCAGGAAAATTTGATCCTGTAAGAGCGAAAGAACAGAATATTCCTCAAAAATACTGGAGTGTTCTCCAACGGGGAGAATGTGTGGATGCAGAGGAAGGACATTTCACCCCTGAGATGGTTCTTGGACCGCCGAGGAAGGGAATCAAATTGACTTATACGACAGATACCAGACCCACTGATTCTATACGGAAGAATGCGAAGGATTCCGATCTCTTCATTTGCGAAGGAATGTACGGTGAAAAAGAAAAGGCAGCAAAAGCAGTGGAATATAAGCATATGACCTTTTATGAAGCGGCTGAACTGGCGAAAGAGACGCGGGTGAAAGAGCTGTGGCTTACGCATTACAGCCCGTCACTGACCAGACCGGAACCTTATATGGAAGACGTAAGAAAGATTTTCCCAAATGCAAAAGCCGGAAAAGACGGAAAATCAGTAGATCTTATGTTTGAAGAATGAGAGGCGTGAAAAAATGAAGGAAAGTAAAGATGTAACAATACTGGCGATTGAAAGTTCCTGTGATGAAACTGCAGCAGCAGTTGTACGGAATGGAAGGGAAGTCCTTTCAAATGTGATTTCTTCACAGATTGATCTGCATAAGCTTTATGGTGGTGTTGTCCCTGAAATTGCATCAAGAAAGCATATTGAGAAAATTAATCAGGTGATAGAAGAGGCTTTGAAAGAAGCCGGTAAGACGTTAGATGATATAGATGCGATCGGGGTGACATATGGTCCCGGTCTTGTTGGTGCACTTCTTGTTGGTGTGGCAGCGGCGAAGGCGATTGCCTGGGCGAGAAAAATCCCATTGGTCGGAGTTCATCATATCGAAGGGCATATTTCAGCAAACTATATTGAACATCCAGATCTTGAACCACCGTTTCTTTGTTTGGTGGCATCAGGAGGACATACGCACCTTGTAAAGGTAGAAGATTATGGAAAATATGAAATTCTTGGACGGACCAGAGATGATGCGGCGGGTGAGGCGTATGATAAGGTGGCACGTGCAATCGGACTTGGATATCCGGGTGGACCGAAAATTGACAGGATTGCAAAAGAAGGAAATCCGGATGCAGTGAAATTCCCGAAAGCAAAGGTTGACGGGGCAGAATATGACTTTAGCTTCAGTGGACTGAAATCAGCAGTGCTGAATTATATTAATGGCTGTAAAATGAAAGGTGAGAGCTTTGATCCGGCGGATCTGGCTGCGTCATTCCAGAAAGCAGTTGTAGAAGTGCTGGTAGGAAATTCAATGAAAGCAGCAGAAGAACTGGGGATCTCAAAATTCGCAATCGCAGGCGGAGTGGCTTCAAATTCAGCTTTGCGTGCGGCAATGATCGAGGCATGTGAAAAAAGAAAAATGAAATTCTATCGTCCGTCTCCGATTCTTTGTACGGATAATGCAGCAATGATCGGGGCAGCAGCTTACTATGAATATATTTCAGGAGCAAGAGCAGGACTGGATCTGAACGCAGTTCCGAACCTGAAATTGGGAGAACGCTGAGATGAATAAGGATAAAATGGAAAAATCATATTGTACGGCTATCGTACTGGCGGCGGGCAGTGGAAAAAGAATGGGAACAACTACACATAAGCAGTATTTACTTATGGGAGGGCATCCTGTCCTTTTTTATTCGTTACGCACTTTTCAGGAGTCGGAGTTTATAGATGAGATTATACTGGTTACAGGAAAAGATGAGCAGGAATATTGCAGGAAAGAGATCGTAGACCAGTATGGCTTTACAAAAGTCAGCAGGATTGTTGAAGGTGGAGCTGAACGGTTCAATTCGGTATGGAATGGTTTGCAGGTAATAAAAAGAAAGGGATATGTATATATTCATGATGGTGCAAGACCGTTTATAGATGAAGGTATCATAGAAAGAGCGTATGAGTGTGTCTGCAAGTCTGATGCCTGTATCGCGGGAATGCCGGTGAAAGATACAATTAAAATTGTAAATGAAAGACAACGGGTGGAGTCTACACCGGATCGGGCAACATTGTGGGCAATACAGACACCACAGGTTTTTTTAGCAGATCTTCTTTTAAAGGCATACGGGAAATTGATGAAGCAGAATTGGATCCAGGTAACGGATGATGCGATGGTAGTAGAGAAGATGCTTAATCATGAAGTGCAGGTTTTTACGGGAAAATATGAAAATATTAAGATTACAACCCCAGAGGATCTGGTGATTGCAGAAGCTTTTTTAGGTAAATAATACATATTTTTAATAAACTGCAAGAATATAAAAAAATAGCGAAAAAAATAGTAAAAAAGTGTTGACATTTCGTAAAGTACTATGATAGAATAATCAACGTCGCAAATGCGATACAACTTAATAGTTTGCTGAAATCGGCAATTAGGTATCTTGGAGAGGTATCGAAGTGGTCATAACGAGGCGGTCTTGAAAACCGTTTGTCCGAAAGGGCGCGTGGGTTCGAATCCCACCCTCTCCGCTCTTGGAGAAGTACCCAAGCTGGCCGAAGGGGCTCCCCTGGAAAGGGAGTAGGTCGTTAGTAGCGGCGCGAGGGTTCAAATCCCTCCTTCTCCGTTTGTTTAAGACTGAGTTTAGAAAAGGGATTTTCACCAGTTGGAAAACAACGCTGAAATGCCGAAAAAGGATGAAAAAGTTCTTGACAAGTGAAAGCGAAAATGATAAACTGTTAAGGCTGATTCGTGAGAAACGGCAAAGAAAAAGAATTGAAAAAAATCTTGACAAATGAAAAAGCTTATGATAATATAAATAAGCTTGTTGCTGAAAAGCAACCAAATAGCTTTGAAAAAAGTTAAAAAAGTTCTTGACAAAGAGAAAAGCTTTTGATAAAATATAAAAGCTGTCGCTTGAAAAGAACAGCAGAAAAGAACCTTGATAACTGAACAATAGACAACAACAACCCTTGAAAATTTCTTTAAGAGAAAAATTCAAAGAACGGTTTGAAACAAACCAAAACAACAGTAAAAAGGGAAGAATTAGCTAGCAAGTTGGTTCTGAACTGGATACAAACACTTTTAACGAGAGTTTGATCCTGGCTCAGGATGAACGCTGGCGGCGTGCTTAACACATGCAAGTCGAGCGAAGCACTTAGGAAAGATTCTTCGGATGATTTCCTATTTGACTGAGCGGCGGACGGGTGAGTAACGCGTGGGTAACCTGCCTCATACAGGGGGATAACAGTTAGAAATGACTGCTAATACCGCATAAGACCACAGCACCGCATGGTGCAGGGGTAAAAACTCCGGTGGTATGAG
>ENA-OQHF01000846-OQHF01000846.1-human-gut-metagenome-genome-assembly--contig:-NODE-846-length-17433-cov-3.957298_pt1 | contig 17433 bp, 11 predicted proteins | sample MGYA00242559_ERZ504709 | MGnify/ENA primary metagenome ERZ504709 (study PRJEB26092, sample SAMD00036203) | human gut metagenome | host: Homo sapiens | study: EMG produced TPA metagenomics assembly of... | reverse complement strand
AACTATAAATGTCAAATAATACATATATTATCATGTTGTTTTTAAAAAACATGCAGTTATTTGCCTGATCTTTTGTACAAAAGATATCAAGGTTTGTACTAAAAATAATTTTTTCTGAACAAATGTTGGAGGTAATTTCACGTTGTTTAAAGCGAAAGAACAACAAAACTCCCCTTTACATTCTTCACGTTTTTCCTTTTGTTCTTTAAACGTCTGAATGTAAAGGGGAGTTGAACTATCTTAATTCCTGAATTAATTAAACCTTAACCAGTTTATATTTCGGAACCAATATTTTCATGATTATCCATCCAATCAGATAAGCTACTGCGCATATACTGAAGATGATGAAGTAGCCGGCTGCTTTACCTTCAAAGCCCATAAACACCATATTGGTTTCGGCTGCATAGTCGAACAGTCGTCCTGAGCCCATGTTGATAAAGAATGAACCGATACCTCCTGCCATACCACCGATTCCGATGATGGTAGCAATAGTGCTCTTTGGGAACATATCACCTACTACAGAATAGATATTAGCCGACCATGACTGATGGGCTGCACCTGCAATACCTATAATAATAATCGGATACCAATATGAATAATTTCCTAATGGTTGAGCAAATAGAGCTAACAACGGGAATAAAGCAAAGATAAACATCGCTTGCATACGTGCTACATATGGGTTCTTGCCTGTTTTATTGATGATAATGGTTGGCAATTTTCCTCCGTATATAGAAAGCATTGTGATGGCATATAGTACAAAGATAAGCATCTGAGCGGTAGCAGTATCAGAAGAGAAACCGTACACGTCTGAGATATAAGCAGGTGTCCAGAATAAGTAGAACCACCATACACCATCTGTCATGAACTTACCGAAGAATACAGCCCATGTCTGAGGGAATTTAAAACACTGGAGGAAAGAAATTTTCTGATTGTCAAAATCACTGTTTGTAGTCTGTGAGTCTGAGCTTTTTGCTTCTTGCTCATTGTTGTCTTGCTCAATATATGCTAATTCAGCTGCGTTTACATGTGGATTAGCATTTGGTTTCTTATATAGGAACATCCATAATCCCATCCAAACAAAACCTAAAGCACCGATTACAACAAATGCCATTTCCCAACCGTTTCCTACACCTATACTTTGGAAATAACGTGCCAAAGGAGGAATACTTACGGGAGCTATCAATGCTCCAATGGTAGAACCGGCATTGAATATCGAAGTAGAGAAAGCACGGTCTTTTTTAGGGAAATATTCTGCTGTTACTTTTATGGCTGCGGGGAAGTTACCTGCTTCACCTGCTCCTAAAACAATACGTGCTGCAATAAAATAGTATACACTGGTGATTGCGATAGTTGATGCTACGGCTCCTGTGGCAGAAAGCATTTCTGTTGCATTGTGAATACCTAAGGTTACCTCAGTTGCCCAGCCGCATAATGCGTGGAGGCAGGCTCCTGCTGACCAAATGAAAATAGACCAGAGATATCCTTTTTTGGTACCCATCCAGTCGATAAAACGTCCGGCAAAAAGATTTGCTATGGCATAGACAATTGAAAATATAGCTGTGATATCTCCATAGTTTGGAGTCTGTCCAAGTGAAATTTCTGGTGCGATAAAATCTTTCCAGGTTAGAGAAAGAACCTGTCGGTCAAGATAGTTTTACTTGTAAGTTGCAAAAAATAACATTCCACAAATAACCCATTCGAATGTTTGTCATTTTTTCATCTGCTTTTCGAAATGTATTCATGATATAAAGTTTAATAATGTTTTCTATGGGTTTTGGCTCTACTGAAAGTGTTTCTTTGTGTTCCTAAAAATTTGCCTGCCCAATTTAAATTTGTTTGTCAAAAAAACTATCATTCTAAATGTGTGGTATGTAATTTGAGTTATGTAAATGGTTAAGAACCACAACATTTAGAATGATAAATAGATGATTATATGAAAACTGGATTATTTCATTTCTGTGTATGAGATTTTATCCATATCTCCATAGTCGAGATTTTCTCCGGCCATTCCCCAGATAAACATATAGTTGCTTGTTCCGGCAGCTGCATGAATAGACCATTCCGGCGACATAATAGCCTGTTCGTTGGCCAGCCATACCAGTCTTTCTTCCTGAGGTTCTCCCATCAGGTGACAGATCATGTTGCCCGGAGTCAGGTTAAAATAAAAATATGCTTCTATACGGCGTGAGTGGGTATGTGCAGGCATTGTATTCCATACGCTTCCCGGCTTCAGCTCTGTCAATCCCATCTGTAACTGGCAAGGACCTTCTTCCAGAACGTTGCTTACGATCAGCTGGTTGATTACACGGTCATTACTTTCTTCCATTTTACCAGCTGCAAATGAATTAGCCTTCAGGGAACCTTTGCGTCCGTCAAGTGTGACAAGCTGTGTCTTGTAAGCCTTGTGAGCAATGGCTGAATTCAAATAGAATTTTGCCGGTTTTGATGCATCTTTGCTTTTAAAGGTAACTTTCTGATTGCCTCTTCCTACATAAAGAGCTTCCTTGAAATTGAGCGCATATTCTTTGCCGTCCACTGTTACGATACCTTCTCCTCCGATATTGATAATTCCCAGCTCACGGTTGAACAGGAAATAAGGAGCTTTCAGCTGATCGATTGTATCCAGTGTCAGTTCTTTGTTTACAGGAACTGCACCTCCAAAGATGAACCGGTCGTACATAGAATAGGTAAGATTGATTTCATCAGCGACCATGACCTTTTCCATCATGAAGCTGCTGCGCAATCTTTGTGTGTCGTATGTTTTCACGTCCTGCGGGTTACATGCAACCTGCATCTGTACGCTGGAAATCTGGGCGTTTGCGCTAACGGCTGCTGCGCCAAACATCATTGCAAGAGCTAACTTTTTCATAATTTTCTTGATTTTATATTGTTTTATATTGATTCTTTTGACTTATCCCTGTCGGCTTTCCTTAATAATCCGTCTTCTGTTGAAAATGGCAAGTGCCAGTGTACAGATTACCAGAACAGCTGAACCGACGATTTTAAAGTTATATACCAGATGGAAAATGATCCATGAGAACAAGCTTGAAGCGAAGTCGAGTGCTCCTCCCTGGAATCCTTCGGGTATTTTCACTGCCGAATCTCCGGTCTTGGCAAAGACATCCTGAGCAGCCTGTGTAAAGAACGGCGCAAGATCGGTTACAAAGTAAAGTCCCACGATCAGTGCAACCAGTCCGATAATGAAGGTTTTCAGTACGTTGCCTTTTGTAACAGGCAGGACAGCAGGGAACAGATAGAACATACCTGCAAGTGATGCCAGCGGAAGGAACTGGTTACCCGGCAGGACAACAGAAAGGAACAGTGTTACCGGAATCAGCAGCAGTGAGACTACCAGTGTAGTAGGATGTCCGATAACCAGTGCCGGACTCATACCGATGTTCAGCCCTGCCGCATTCTTGAACTTGCGTGCAATGAGCTCACGGGTTGCATCCGAAATAGGACGTAATCCCTCAATGAACAGCGAAGTGATACGTGGAATAAGTTCCATTACAGCTCCCATCTTGATACCGAGTCCCAGAATGGAAGGGATATTGTTTACAAGTTCCTGAGTGTTTTCACATGCAAGTGCTCCGATACCACATCCTACAATGACTCCCAAGAATAGCGGTTCGCCCATGATACCGAATTTCTTTTTCATGCCTTCCGCATCAATGTTCAGTTTTTCGAATCCCGGGATTTTGTCGAGAGCCTTGTTTATCACTACGGCAAACGGAACAAAACCCTGACAGAAAGGTTGGGGAATGGATATTCCGTCCATTTTTTCATAATATGTCTGAAACTGTTTACTTGTCAGGTCTGCCATGATCAGGGTAATGATATAGCATATGATTGCAGCGAAGAATCCCCACCATATATTGTCTGACGCAAAATATACAACAGCTCCGATGAAGGCAAAGTGCCAGTAGTTCCACAGGTCGATGTTTACTGTCTTTGTAGTTTTGGTCAGAAGCATAACGATGTTTACGGCCAGACATACGGGAATGATGAAAGCTCCCACAGATGTATTGTATGCGACCGATGCGGCAGCCGGCCATCCCATGTCGAAAATGCCAAGGCTCAGTCCGTAGATTTCGGTTACTTTTTTCAGGGGATCTCCCAGACTGCTTGTGAGCAATGCCGTCACGACAGACAGCCCTACGAATCCCACTCCCACAAGGAGTCCGCTCTTTAACGCCTTTCCGAATTTAATTCCGATGCATACTCCCAAAATGGTAAAAATAATAGGCATCATCACCGCTGCTCCCAGACCGATGATATAGCTAAAAACTTGTTCCATAATTTGCTTTTGTCTTTCTGTGAATCGTGATATTAGGTTTAATTATAAATTTAAATTGCACCAAAAATACGTTCTTTTCTTTTAATTTGCAACGGAAATATGATTTAATTCAAAACTTTATTGAAATAAACAAATATTTCCCGTTATCGTACACGATTATTGTAAGGATGTGAATAATAAATCTACCTTTAAGCACAGAAAATCCACATACGGATTCGTGCTTTTGGCTATATTTGTATTTATAAAAGTAATTATCGAATCATGAAAAACAGAAGTATTTTATTAGGGTGTTTGGGAGCTATGCTTTGTATTACAAGTATGGCTCAGACTACAGAAGATTTTCCAAAAAACAGAAACCTTGGTCTGTACGAATGGCCGAATCGGAAATGGTACGTAATCCAGAATCTTGGCAAGTAGATTTTCAGCCTTCTTTAAAATGGGATTATTGCCATGGATTAGAATTGGGGGCTATGATGGATGTGTATGATCGATATGGCGATTCGAAATTTTATGATTATGCGCTGGCGTATGCAGATACAATGGTAAATGAGGATGGGACGATAAAGAAATATAAGTTGACAGATTATAGCTTAGACCGTATAAATTCGGGGAAAATGCTTTTCCGGATTTATGAGCAGACTAAGGATGAAAAATATAAAAAGGCTTTAAATCTGTTGAGAATGCAGTTTGATGGTCAGCCTCGTAATGAAGATGGCGGTTTTTGGCATAAAAAAGTTTATCCTAATCAAATGTGGCTGGATGGGCTTTATATGGGGACGCCGTTTCTTGCTGAATATGCTTATCGAAATAATGATCCGCATGCCTATCAGGAAGTGATAAATCAGATAAAGATTGTTGCACGTCACACCTATGATCCGTCAAATGGACTGTTCCGTCATGCATGTGATGTAAGCAAGCGAGAAAAATGGGCAGATAAAACAACCGGTCAGTCACAACATTGCTGGGGACGTGCTTTAGGGTGGTATACAATGGCTATAGTTGATAATCTTGATTTTATACCTTTGCATGAGCCGGGACGTGATTCTGTATTGGTTATTTTGAATCAGATAGCAAAGACTCTGAAAAAGTATCAGAGTCCGGAAGGTTTGTGGTATCAGGTTATGGATAAAAGTGGAGAGCCTGGAAACTATCTGGAGTCTTCATGCTCCAGCATGTTCGTTTATTCTCTGTTTTAAGGCCGTTCGTAAGGGATATATACCTTCATCATATTTTGCTGTAGCCCGTAAAGGCTATGAGGGTATTTTGAATGAGTTTATAAAAGTTGATGAGAATGGTCTTGTTTCCATCACAAAGGCATGTGCTGTTGCTGGATTAGGGGGAAAGAATTACAGAATGGGAGATTATTCTTATTATATAAATGAACTTGTACGTGATAATGACCCGAAAGCTGTGGGACCTTTTATTTTGGCCAGCTTGGAATGGGAAGGATTGCCTAAGGAAAAACGACGTTTCGCTGAGCCTAGGGAGCTGGTTGTTGCTCAAGATAAGACAGGCGATTATTCTACGATAGCAGAGGCTTTGGAGAGTGTTCGTGCTTTTATGGATTTTGATGTAAAGATATATGTAAAAAAGGGTACGTATAAAGAAAAATTGATTATTCCTTCATGGCTGCAAAATGTTGAAATCATAGGAGAGGATGTGCAAAATACGATTATAACTAATGCAGATCATGCCAATATGAATAATATGGGTACCTTCCGTACATATACAGTCAAAGTAGAAGGAAACCATATAACTTTTCGGAATATAACGATAGAAAACAATGCGCCTAAATTAGGTCAGGCTGTAGCTTTACATACAGAAGGAGATTGTCTGCGTTTTATTAACTGCCGTTTCTTGGGTAATCAGGATACTGTCTATACAGGAGTTGCAGGTACTCGACTTTATTTTGAAGATTGTTATATCGAAGGAACGACCGATTTCATATTTGGACCGTCAACTGCATGGTTTGAGAATTGTACGATACACAGTAAGGCAAATTCTTATGTTACAGCTGCATCGACTCCTGAAAATATCAAGTATGGATATATCTTTAATAACTGTAAGTTAACAGCAGAAGAGGGAGTTGATAAAGTTTATTTAGGAAGACCATGGCGCCCGTACGCTTATACTTTATTTATGAATTGTGAATTAGGAAAGCATATAGTAAAAGCTGGTTGGGATAATTGGAGAAATCCTAAAAACGAAAAGACAGCTCGTTATGCAGAGTATAAGAACACGGGAGAAGGAGCTGATATAAGCCAGCGTGTAAGTTGGGCACGGCAATTATCTGATAAAGATGTTAAGATGCTGGTGAAATCTGAGTTCTATACTTTCTCGAATACATGGGATTTGTACTAATAGAACAATTTTTACGTTTTTAAAATCAAAATTTATACATAAAAAATGTGTGTTAAAGAGATATTTGCAAACTAATTTTTAATATTATCTTTAAACGCATTTTTTATGTATTATCAACAGAGAATAAGGAACGTTGTTTCTTTGCTCATCATGAGCATGCTTTGTCTTGCATCTTTTGCTCAGGGATTGCAGGTACAAGGTATTGTAAAGGACAAAAACGGTGAACCAATGATTGGTGTCAACGTTGTAGTGAAAGGTACTACTAATGGTACTATAACTGGTATAGATGGTGATTTCTCACTTAGCGGAGTGAAAAAGTCTGATGTCATTGCTTTTACTTACATTGGTTTTAAGAACAAGGAAGTAAAGTATGAAGGACAAAAACAACTGAATGTAATCTTGGAAGAAGATACAGAAACATTGGAAGAAGTTGTAGTTATCGGTTATGGTACGGTTAACAAGCGCGATTTGACAGGTTCTGTTGCCTCTGTCAGTGCTGAAGATATCGCTGCTGTTCCTGTTTCTAGTGCAACTGAAGCTTTGACTGGTAAATTGGCAGGTGTAAACATTACAACAACCGAAGGTTCACCTGATGCAGATGTGAAGATTCGTGTTCGTGGTGGTGGTTCTTTGTCTCAGGATAACTCTCCTTTATATATTGTTGATGGATTCCCTGTTTCAAGTATTAGTGATATTGCTCCATCTGAAATTCAAAGTATCGATGTTTTAAAGGATGCGTCTTCTACAGCAATTTATGGTGCTCGTGGTGCTAATGGTGTTATTATTGTAACTACTAAGAGTGGAACAGAAGGCAAAACCCAAGTTGATTTTGGTGCTTCTTTTGGTCTTAAGAAAGTTACAAAGTTGACAAAAGTACTTAGTCCTTATGATTATGTTGCTTATCAGCATGAATTAGGTTCTACTGATTATGGAAACTATTCTGATATGGATATCTGGAAGTCAGTTGAAGGATACGATTATCAGGATGATATTTTCGGACGTACCGGAAATCAGGCTCAGTATAATGTGAATGTAAGCGGTGGTAGCAAGCAGGTAAAATATAATGTAAGCTACGCTCATAATGATGAAAAGAGTATCATGTTGGGCTCTGGCTTCAATAAGAATAACATTAATGCTAAAATTAATGCAGAATTGAGTCAGTGGATGACATTGGACTTTAATGCTCGTATGAGCTACACTACTGTAGATGGTTTGAGTGGTGGTGCAGATACAAATGAATCGAGTGCAGCTAACTCAATTGTTGCGAATGCAGCTCGTTTCCGCCCTGTTGATCCTTTGACTTCAAACAGTGATGATGAAGAAAATAATACGTCTTCTCAGAAGAATCCGTTAGAACGTTTGCTTGCAACTTATAAAAAGAGAAATACATTTAATCAAAATTATAATGTTGGATTAAACTGGAAACCATTCAAGAACTGGACATTCCGTTCTGAATTTGGTTATGGCTGGAAGTATGATAATACAGATCAGGTTTGGGCTAGTGATGCTGTTCAGAATTCTAAATTGGGTTATAATGGACAACCACAGTCTGTTTTGACTCGTGATATCACTAAAAATTGGCGTAATGCTAATACCTTGACTTATGATAATAAGAAATTGTTTGACGGACGTGATAAACTGAATGTATTGCTGGGACATGAAGTAAGCAGCAGCCAGGAAACATCACTCGAGAATACTTCTGTTGCATTTCCTGGCACTATGACTATCGACGAAGTCTTGGCTAACATGGGAGCTGGTACAGCTTTGCCTACTCAGACAACAATTTCGGCTAAAGATAATATGTTGTCTTTCTTTGGACGAGTAAACTATACTTTAATGGATAAATATCTGTTAACGGTAACGGTACGTGCCGATGGTTCTAGTAAGTTTGCAAAAGGTAATCAGTGGGGAGTATTCCCTTCTGCTGCTTTGGCATGGCGTTTGTCTGATGAAGCATTCATGAAAGGCACTCAGGACTGGTTATCTAACCTGAAAGTTCGTTTAAGCTATGGTACAGCCGGTAATAACCGTATCAGTTCTGGCTTAATGTATACTACTTATACAATGGCTGGTAATACAGGTAAAGCTCCTTTCTTTGATGAAACTCGTGGAGCTATGCTGGAACATGGTTCTAACCTGTATAATCCAAACTTGAAATGGGAAACAACTATTACTCGTAACATCGGTTTCGACTATGGTTTCTTCAATAACCGCTTATCTGGATCGTTGGATTTTTATTGGAATACAACAAAAGATTTGTTGATGAAAACAGAGATTCCGTCGAATACCGGTTATAGCTACCAGTATCAGAACTTTGGTAAAACTTCTAATAAAGGTGTTGAATTGACATTAAATGCTGTATTGGCTGATAAGGCAAAGTGGGGATTGAACTTCAACTTTAATATTTCTTATAACCGTAACCGCATTGATGAACTGAGTACAGAAAATCCATGGCAGAGCAGTAACTGGTCGGGTAGTACTATTGCAAAATATGAAGACTATCGTGTAGAAGAGGGTGGTCGCTTAGGTGAGATCTGGGGATATAAAACAAACGGTTTCTATACAGCATACGATCCGGTGACAAATCCAAATGGTGAATTGGTTTTGAATGGTACTTCATGGGAATTGCGTGAAGGCATTAAAGATAATAGCTATTCTATGGCCGGTGGTAAGCCTTATCCTGGACAGTTGAAATATGAATGTGATGAAAACGGTAATCCTATTAAACAGAAATTGGGAAATACAGTTGCTCCGTTAACAGGTGGATTTGGTTTTGATGGATTTATTGGAAACTTTGATTTCAATATTTTCTTTAACTATTCTGTCGGAAATCAGATTGTGAACGGTACTAAATTAGCTAATTCATTCTGTGCAGGTTCTGCAAAGGGATATAACTTGGTTAATGATTTTGCTTTGGATAACCGCTATACTTGGATTGATCCTGAAACTGGTCTGAATTTGGGTAAGCCAAGTAGTTCAACAGTTGATTACTATGGTGGTGCCGAAGGATTGATTGCACGATTGAATGCTCTCAATACAGGAGCTAATATTTATAATCCTGCTGCTGTAACAGCAATGTATTTGAATGATTATGCAGTAGAAGATGCCTCTTTCTTGAGAGTCAATAATATTACTATCGGATATACATTCCCGAAGGCTTGGGTGAAGAAAGCTTTTATGCAGAACGTACGTATTTATGTCACAGGTTATAACCTTTACTGTCTGACGAACTATTCCGGACCGGATCCGGAAGTAGATACAAGCAGTAAAAAGAATGCAATGACTCCGGGTATTGATTATGCAGCTTATCCGAAGAGCCGTTCATTTGTAGCCGGTATTAATGTAACATTCTAAATTCTAATATGATATTATTTATGAAAAATATAATTAAGTTATTAGCTTTAGCTGCGGGAGTTGCTGGTATGAGTTCTTGTTCTGATTTTCTGGAACAGACAGCTCCTTCCGAACTAAATGACAACACTGTATACAATTCTACTTATTATACAGGATTGCGTGTGAATAAAATTTATGGTGGATTGGCACAAGATCAGACTTATTCACAGTATATTCCTATTATTTGGGGATTAAACTCAGATTGTGAATTAGTCGATGGTTTGGGTGCTGATGCCGACAATACAACCAGTGAGCGTGGTAATATGAACTATAATGCCAGCCCGTCTTGGGGTAACTTAGCAAAACTTTGGGATGCTATGTATGGTATTATAGAAGATGCAAACTTAACATTGGAGGGCATTAACTCTAGTTCATTGCTTACTTCTGGTGGATCAGAACAGAAAACAATGGAACGCTATAAAGGAGAAACTTTAGCTCTGCGTGCCATGATTTATTTTGATTTGGTTCGTTTCTTTGGTGATGTGCCACTGAAGTTAGAACCTTCACAGGCTGATTTGAGTAATGCTTATTTGCATAAGACAGACCGTGATGTTATTTTGGATACTTTAATGGTCGATTTAAAGAATGCTGTAGAGTTACTGCCTTGGGCAGATGAGGTATCGGGTTATACTACAGAGCATGCGACAAAGGGATATGCACATGCTTTGTTGGCGAATATCGCAATGACTCGTGCTGGATGGGTGATTCGTGAACAAGCAAAGGACGGATATGAAACTGCAGACTATACTGACCCTACTTATCCTACTCAGCGTCCGGATGCTGCAACTCGTACCAAACTTTATGAACTGGCTCTATCACATTTAAGTGCTATTATAACTAATGGTACTCATAAATTGAATCCGTCTGTAGAAAATCAATGGTATTTGATTAACCAGCGTGAACTGGATAAGAACTACCATGAGAATATATTTGAGATGCCGATGGGACTTGGTGTTAGCAGTGAGTTAGGATATACCGTTGGTGTACGTGTTAACGGTGCTACCACTGAATATGGTGTAAAAGGTAATTCATCTGGTAAGATGAAATTGACAGCTCCATTCTTTTATTCATTCGATAAGAAAGACTTGCGCCGTGATATAACTTGTGCACAGGTACAGTTAGGTGCAGAAAATGGTGTAACGAAAGAATCGATGTTGGGTAATGCACCATTTGGAATTTATGTTGGAAAATGGGATGTACGTAAGATGAATGAAGAATGGCGTCAGGCTGCTATTGCTACAGGAAATGCTAAGTGGATGTCTGGTATTAATGTAGTGAAGGCACGTTATCCTCAGGTTTTGTTGTGGTACGCTGAAGTTATGAATGAGTTGGCCGGTCCTGATGGTGATTATGAAGGATCAGCAGGATTGACTGCTCGTCAGGCATTAGCTATGGTACATACACGTGCTTTTGCTGATGCAGACAAGGCTGATGCTGAGAAATATATTGAAGCTATACCAGCTACTAAAGAAGCAATGTTTGATGCTATTGTTGATGAAAATGCATGGGAGTTGGCTGGAGAAGGATTCCGTAAATTTGATTTGATTCGTTGGAATCTGTTGGCTGAAAAGATTCAGGAATTTAAGGATACTTATTATGATGAACTGATGAATGAATCTAATCCTAATTATTATCCGGAAAAGGTTTATTTCAACTATACAGATGAAACCAAAACTAAGATTGATATGTCGAGTGTTACTTGGTATGGTTTGCCAGAAGGAAAAGAATCATCTGACTATGATGATAATAAGTCATTCTATGGCGCTGAAAGAGAAGACTCTAAGCAGACACAATTACAAACTAACTGGCCTTCTATCTCAAGTGGCTTAGTTGGAGATAATGTACAGGTTAAGAACCGTTATTTATTGCCTATTGGTTCTACTACTATTTCGGCTGCAAATGGTTATATCCATAACTCTTATGGATATTCAGATTAATTTAAATAATAAAATAGACATAAAGATATGAAGATGTTTAAATATATCATAGGTTCTGGAGCTTTTATGCTCCTGGCCTCTATCATCGGAACTGCATGTACTGATGGTAATGATTGGGATGTAGACAGCGCTCATGATCGTTTGTTCAGTGTGACTGCTTCAAAAATTTCTATTTCTGCACAACCGACATCTGCTGAGATTTCGTGGGGAACAGTTCCCGATGCAGAATATTATGTAATAGAATATAGTACAGATTCTTTGTATGATGAAATAGAGATTGGTGGTACGCAGCATTCTGTTGTTTTAGGTGAAGATAAATCTATCGTTGAAACTCCTTATGTTATTACTGGCTTACAAGGTGAAACAAAGTATTTTCTGCGAATGAAATCAATGTCTTCGGTAAAGGCTGATTCAAAATGGACTTATTTGGAAAAATATTCTTTTAAAACAAGCGCTGAACAGATTTTGAATGAGGTTGCTTCTATTACAGGTGAAAGTGCTGTACTTTCTTTGGACTGAAGGCGCTGAGGTTACTTCGCTGAAGTTGGCTGAAGCAAAAGATGATGTCGAAGAGGTAGATACAACATATATCGAACTGGATGCTGCTGCAGTAGCTGCTTCATCATATACTCTTACAGGACTAACTCCTAAAACAAAATATTCTGTATCTATTTATAATGGTGACGTAAAACGTGGTACAAGAACCTTTACTACTACCGAATCATATCCAGCTGGCTATGATATTGTAAATGTTTCTGATGCAGATATGTTGAATGATATATTTACAAATCCAGCCAATTACATACAGGATAATGGAGGTAATGTCGTATTGGTATTTGCTAATGGTTCTACTACAGATTATATGGGTGAAAGTATGGAACTGACTATCCCTGCTGATTTCAAATCTGTTATTTTCTGGGGTGAATCAGGTGATACAAAACCAGTCTTTATGCCTAAAGGACTTTCTATGGCAGGTAGCCATGATTTGATTCGCTTCTATAATCTTGACTTGCAGAATACAAGCAGTGCAAATGATTATATTGTGAACTTTAATGTAGAAGGTACTGTTGGTGAGATATTAATCGACAATTGTAATATTAGTAAGACTCGTGGTGTAGTTCGCGTTCAGAGCGACGGAGCAAAGGGTTCTATAGGTTCTATTAATATTGATAACTGTGTATTGACAGATATTGGTTCGTATGGTGTATTGCAGACAAAAGTTTCTGGATTTACTCTTAATTCAGTAAGTTTGTCTAACTCTACAGTGAATACGCTTAGTGCTGGTGGAGTATTGGTTACTCAGCAGGATAATGTTCATATCTCTATTGATGCTTGTACATTCTATAATTGTGTTGCTACTGGCAAATCATTTATTGATATAAATAAAATGTCGAATGTAACTGTTGATGTAAAGAATACAATTATTGGTCAGTTGTATAGTTATACAGCAGAGTCAACCATTAAGGCAACTAGTGTGAAAGGCATTGCTACTACAACCAACCTCTTTACAACTACCGATTGCCCGTATAACAGTGGATATGAGTGGGGAGAAATTCTGAGTGTATCTTCAACAGAATTATTTGTAAATCCTGCAGAAGGTGATTTCCATATACAGTCGGCTAGCCAAAGCAGTGTTGCTGGTGCTGGTGATCCACGTTGGAATGAATAAAACTCACTTTGAGAATGTAAAATAGTTAATAGACAAGTCCATAGACAGGGGATTCCTCTGTATGTGGACTTGTGTTTTATTTAGTTTGATATTTAGAACCTGAAAATCTACTATAGAAAGATGAATACTGTTGAATCCATGAAAAAATTGTGGCTGATAAATACCATGTTAGTAATCTTGGGAATATCTGCCTGTTCAGAACAGACTGAGCCACAAGCGAACGATGATAAAATACCAGAAGAGTCTTTACCTGTTTATCCTGCTCCCGATCGGACAACAATTCCGGCCTTTCCCGGAGCTGAAGGAGCTGGAAAGTTCACGACGGGGGGAGCTGAAGGTACCGTTTATGTGGTTACTTCCCTCAAAGATGATGGTTCTGAAGGAACATTACGTTGGGCTATTGAGAAATCCGGAAAGCGTACGGTTGTGTTTGCCGTGGGAGGAGTTATAGCTCTGACCAAACAGTTGGTTATAAAGAATGATGATATAACTATTGCCGGTCAGACAGCTCCAGGAGCAGGAATTTGTTTGAAGAATTATACACTGCGTGTCAATGCTAACAATGTTATCATTCGTTTTATCCGTTGTCGTATGGGAGATGAATGTAAAACGGAAGATGATTCGATGAATGGATATCAGTCGTCGTATCCTGGAAAGAAAAATATCATTATCGACCACTGTTCTATGAGTTGGAGTACAGACGAATGTGCTTCATTTTATGGAAATACAAATATGACAATGCAATGGTGTATTGTCAGCGAAAGTTTGACTAACTCTATTCATGTAAAGGGAGGCCACGGATATGGCGGTTTGTGGGGAGGCAGTCCTGCAACATTCCATCATAATTTATTGGCTCATCACAGTAATCGTACTCCACGTTTGTGTGGCAGCCGTTATTCCAATCGGGCAGATATGGAGCAAGTCGATCTATGCAACAATGTTATTTATAACTGGTCGAGTGAGGGGGCTTATGGGGCACAAGGTGGTTCCTATAATATAATGAATAACTACTATAAACCCGGTCCGATAGCTGCATCCAAGAAAGTGCATTGCCGCTTCTTCACTGCTTATGTTGACGATGGCGCTAACAATCAGGCCGCAGGCGTATATGGTAAGTTTTATTTGTCGGGTAACTATATGGATACACGGAGCGATTTGTCGGAAAGTCAGTTGGCCGAAGTAGAAGCGGCAAATTCTGACAATACTTCATCTACAGCTTTTGTTGTGAAGAATAATGAGATTTCAGCTCAAAATATGCTGGTTGCAAAGCGTTTCGATATCCTTTCTGATTATTCTTTTATGCAGTCGGCTCAAGATGCATATGAAGATGTCCTGAAGTATGCCGGTGTATCTAACAAACGAGATCTCGTGGATACACGTATTGTAAATGAAACTCGTACTGGTACTTATTCACGAGAGGGATCTAATGGTAGTAGCTATGGTTTTATTGATACGCAGAATGATGCTGAAGGATGGGATGAATACGTTGAGGTACATTCTCCCGAAGTAGATTCCGATGGAGATGGTATGCCTGATATCTGGGAAGAACAGAACGGATTGAATCCGGCAGATAAATCAGATGCAGTAAAATATAACTTAAGTAAGGATTATACAAATCTGGAGATTTATATAAATAGTTTGGTTGAAGGTTTATATCCAACTTTAAAATAGAATGTATTGTATGAAAAAGATATTGACAGGTACACTTTGCGGCTTGCTATTGATGGGGCCGGTATCGTTACTGGCTCAGAGCTTGAAATCATATCCGGTACCTGATCGTTCTGAAGTTCCTGCATTTCCGGGTGCTGATGGAGCAGGAAAGTATACTACAGGTGGAGCTGGAGGTCAGGTGCTGATTGTAACATCTTTAAAAGATGACGGAACAGAAGGAACATTACGTTGGGCTATCCGTAAGAAAGGTCCTCGTACGATTGTTTTTGCCGTCAGTGGTATTATAGAACTTGAATCTCCGCTGAAGATAAGTAATGGCGATGTGACTATTGCCGGGCAGACAGCTCCGGGTGATGGTATCTGTTTGAAAAATTATACTTTTGGTATTCAGGCAGATAATGTTATTGTCCGTTTTATCCGTTCACGTATGGGAGCAGATATCAAGCAAAAGGGCGATGATGCGATGAACGGTTTTAAGAATCATCGTAATATTATCATCGACCATTGTTCCATGAGCTGGAGTACAGACGAGTGTGCTACCTTTTACGATAACAGTAATTTTACGCTTCAATGGTGTATTATTAGTGAGAGTCTGGCCAATTCCATACACGAGAAAGGAGCTCATGGATATGGAGGCATATGGGGAGGACAGGGAGCTTCATTCCATCATAATCTGTTGGCTCATCATACTAACCGTACTCCTCGTTTATGTGGCAGCCGCTATACAGGAAAGCCGGAAGAAGAAAAGGTAGAACTGTTTAATAATGTGATTTACAATTATGGTAGTGATGGAGCTTATGCCGGTGAAGGAGGAAGTTATAATTTCCTGAATAATTATTATAAACCTGGTCCTTATACTGCAACAAAATCCTCTTATAAACGTTTGTTCACTGCTTATCCGGATGATGGAAAAAATAATAATGTGAAGGGAGTACATGGAGTCTTTTATTTCAATGGAAACTATATTGATCCGACTTGTGCTAGTCTAAGCGAAAAGCAACGTCAGGCAATAATGAAAGTAAATAAGAATAATTCCGATGGTTTAGTTATCAAAAATGACTTTGCTCCACAAAGGGAATTATTGGTCGATACTTCCTTTAAGATAGCTGAGCATACTTCATTGCAGTCAACATGGGATGCTTTTGAATCTGTCTTGCAATTTGCCGGCGCTTCTTATAAAAGAGATTCTTATGATACAAGAATTGTAGCAGAAACCAGAAAGGGGAATTATACTTATCAAGGCAGTCACGGTAGTACCAATGGGATGATTGATCAGCCTTCTGATGTCGGAGGATGGCCTGAATACCGGACAGAAAAAGCTCCGGTGGATACAGATAGAGATGGTATGCCGGATGACTGGGAAAAAGCGCATGGCTTAAATCCAAATGATGGATCCGATGCTAAAAACTATAATTTAAGTCCTGATTATACAAATCTGGAAATTTATTTGAATAGTTTAGTACAACATTTGTTTCCGGATTCGAAATAATGTTCTTTTTCAAATCTCCTGATTAAGTTACATTTTTGTTAAACCGTTCATTACAAGTTGTATCTTCCGAAGAAGATCATTTGGCGTAGAATACAAAATCAGCCAATTAATTCAGAATAACGAATTAATTGGCTGATTTTATATTATTAAGTTTATATCCTATAACTTACTTACCGCTGCATTTTTAATGCCTGATTTTGGGTGTCAGATTAAGATTATTTTTGTAAGAATGTTTCACGCATCGGAGAGAAGCAGTCAATTAATAATCCGGGTTCCAGACATTTACATCCATGTTTTACATCAGGCTCCATATAAAGCGCATCTCCTGCTGATACAACTTTTGTTTCACCATTGATAGTAAATTCAAATTTTCCGCTTGCAACATAGGTCACTTGAGTATGGTAATGAGTGTGGGCAGCCCCTACAGCTCCTTTCTCGAATTTAACTTTTACCATCATAACCTGACCGTTGTATCCCATAATTTGTCTGGTTACACCTTTATCACTGGTTTGTTCCCATTCTGTCTGGTTTTCGAACATGAATGGTTTGCTGCAAGTTTTGTTACAAGAAACCTTAGAATCCTTTTCTGTACTGTTGTTTGTGTTGGCTGCATTAC
>ENA-OQHF01000845-OQHF01000845.1-human-gut-metagenome-genome-assembly--contig:-NODE-845-length-17444-cov-2.980308_pt1 | contig 17444 bp, 17 predicted proteins | sample MGYA00242559_ERZ504709 | MGnify/ENA primary metagenome ERZ504709 (study PRJEB26092, sample SAMD00036203) | human gut metagenome | host: Homo sapiens | study: EMG produced TPA metagenomics assembly of... | reverse complement strand
CTGCTTCCAATGACGAAGACGGTGTAGCACGCGCCATTGAAAAGTTTGCGCTACACCGATGAGATATTCTATTATGTATGCCAAAAAGGAACCGACAGTTTTTACGCTGTCGGTTCCTTTTTTAGAATGGGATTGAATAGCGGTACATTCACATTCGATCAATATTCATAGTTTCCTGCCGGCTGTTTGATCCTGGTAAGAAGATCATGCCAGGACTGATCCCAGATATACCATTTTCCGGTTTTTGAGTGCTTATATGTACAGATCCATCTGGAACTGTCGCTGCCTGCAAAATCAGTAAATGATCTGTAGATCGCAGGAGTGGTCTGGGTCGGTTCAAAATACGGGATATCTTCACTGATGGAATTTCCCTTACCCGGAAGTGTGTCCTGTCTTAACGTAATGGAAATCGGTTTAGACGGAGTATAATTGTTGGCCGGAGTTGCTCCGTTCAGGTAAGAATTGCCAAGATATTTATATCCGTTATCCGCTTTCATACGATCTCTCAAAAAGTTTTTGTAATACTGAGTCATCTCTTTATTGTTGAGATAAGAAATCATCTCCTCGCAGTCCGTCGGATTGGTCGGTGTCCAGGTACGATATGCAAGGATCAGAAGAGCCATGGTCTTATAGCGTCCGTCTGCCGTTGTGATATCATACTGTTTCAGCTCCTCTGCATTGGTCGGGATCGTGGTAAAGGTGTAAGTATAGGTATTTATCGTTACATTAATAACTTCCTTCTGTCCTTTATCATTGGTGATCTCTTTTTTTGCAGATTTAGTTCCTTTTGTAAGAACCGGCTCCACCTGTTTCTTTACTGTCTGTGTCACGTGGACAGTACAGCTGCCTCGCCAGGTACTCTTATCCCGGACCTGGATCTTTGTTGTTCCCACATTCACTGCCGTTACTTTGCCTTTACTGTCTACAGTTGCAACAGATGTATCATCACTGGTCCATACAAGAATGTCTTTATAATTCTTTACCTGAAGCTGTCTCACATCACCTTTATTCATATTTAAGGTGGTGGCACTTAAAGATGGTTTCGGCATCGGTGTAGGTGTCGGCTTCGGTTTCTGCGCTGCTTTTACTGTAACCTTACAGTTAAATTTCTTCGTATTTGCCTTCGCTGTGATCACTGCTGTTCCTTTTTTCACTGCGGTGATCTTTCCTTTGGAATCCACACGTGCGATCTTAGGATTGGAAGAAGAATATTTCACCTTCACAGTTGTTCCTGTCAGTTTAATGGCACTGGATTTTTTTTCTGTTAATGTCAGCGATGTCCTGCTGAGCTTCGGTGTCTCTACCTTTACAACACACTTATATGTTTTTTTGCTTACCTTTGCATAGATCGTTGTCTGGAACCTTTATTTTGGCAACCACCTGGCCTTTGGCTGTTACGGTCGCAACGCTCTTTTTGGACGATCTCCAGGCAACCTTCTGCCTGGTCCCGGTAACCTTAAGTGTTGTCTTCTCACCTTTTAAAAGAGTTACTTTTGTTCTGTTCAGTTTTGGTGCGGCGCTGACCGTCACACTTCCAAATGCCATCGTAAAAATAAGGCTGATCAGCAGCACAAAACACAACAGATTTTTTTTCTTTTTCATTCTGATTTCCCCCTTTCCGGTAAAACGTATATTTACGTCATATATTGCTTTAATCACATTTTAGAGGAAATCCCTTATAAAAACACTAGCACTTATGATAGTATCCTTGTAAATATGATTGTTTATATTCTTTCATCGCCCATACCGGGGCTTATTGTCAGAAAACAAAAAATAAAACAGGACTGATTTTTGATACAGATACTTGAAATCAAAAGTTTCATCTGTTTAAAAAATCAGTCCTGTTATATAAAAAATATCATGGTTGATCCGTAATAGCAGGCAGATCAAGGCATTCGCTATCTGCTCATAATGATACAGTCACGTAACATCGCCAGCGCATGCGCTGTAGTCTGCTCGCGGATCCGCGTGCGGTTTCCTGTGAAATGGAACTCTTTGGCAATGGCCTTGCCCTTATAGCAGCAGCCCATAAATACAGTACCAACCGGAGTTTCCTTTGTTCCGCCTCCCGGTCCTGCCAGACCCGTCACGGAAATACTGATATCTGCTCCGGATGCTTTGCAAGCGCCCTTTGCCATTTCTCTGGCACATTTGGCGGAAACTGCCCCCTGCTCCTTCAGAGTACACTTCTTCACTCCCAGACATTTATGCTTGGCCTTGTTACTGTAAGTCACAAAGCCATAGCCAAACACCTCAGACGCACCGGATACATTGACAATGCGCTGGGCGATCATACCGCCGGTAAGCGATTCCGCTAGGGAAAGCTTCAGATCTTTCTCTTTCAGAAGATCGATCACCGCTTCCTCCAGTGTCTTGCTCTCATCCGTAGCAAAAACATTCTTTCCAAAACGCTTCTTCAGCTCCTTGACAACCGGTTTGATCAGCTTTCTGCAGACCTTTTCATTCTCTGCGCTTGCTGTCACACGGAGATGCACTTCACCGGTTTTGGCATAAGGTGCAATGGTAGGATTGGTCTGGCTTTCGATCAGATCCTGGATTTCCTCTGCTACCTGACTCTCACCGATCCCACTGATCTTTACCATCTGGGACACAATGATCTCCGGCTGGTTTTTCTGCAGATATGGGACAACGTATTCCTCGAACATGGGCTTCAGCTCATTGGGAGGTCCAGGAAGAAGGATCGCGGTTTTTCCTTTTTTCTCAAGGATCAGTCCCGGAGCAGTTCCGTTATGATTGTCAAGAACAATGGCTCCCTCAGGAACCATGGCCTGTTTATAGTTGTTCTTCGTGATACGTCTCTGAGAATTGTTTTTCTCATATTCCTTCAGATATTTATCGATCAGTTTCCTTGAGTGGGAATCTTCCTTAAGAGGCATTCCCATCAGATCCGCAGTTACTTCCTTGGTGATATCATCCTCTGTTGGTCCAAGACCTCCTGTGAGGATCACAACATCGGAACGATCCAGTGCAGTACGGATCACGTCACGCATACGGCCTTCATTATCACCTACTACATCCTGATAGTAAACACTAACCCAAGCAGGGCGCATTTTTCAGAAAGATAGGCGCTGTTGGTATTTTACGTATTTTCCTAGAAGGGATCTCGGTTCCTACGGATATCAGTTCTGTGATCATGAAAAGAAACTCCTTTCGTATACTCTGATCCCTACTCCTGCATGGAAAGGACCTTTCTGTTCTGCATGATATAAGTCAGCAGGGAGATAATGGTCAGTGCAACGGACAGCCAGATAAATATCTGTGTCAGCAACTGCAAAAACACCTCCGAAATCCAGCATCAGAAGTATGATCATGATCATTCTGGGAAAACGGTTTTGAATTTTCCCCAGTAGTTTGCGGCAAGACAATTCCGTCTCCGCTGCGATCAGACGGAAACCGCTGATGATAAATTCCCGTCCGATGATAATGATCACAACCCATGCCGGAAGCTTGTCAACCTCGATCATGCAGATCATGGCAGAGCATACCAGCAGCTTATCTGCCAGCGGATCCATAAATTTTCCAAAATTGGTTATCAGGTTATATTTTCTGGCAAGATGACCGTCAAACCAGTCTGTCACACTTGCTGCGACAAAAATCGCAAGACAGATCCAGCGGTTTGCTTCTCCTCCCCAGCCTGTCAGTAAGAAAACTACAAGAAATGGTACAAGTATCATTCTTGCAACTGTAAGTTTATTCGGTGTATTCATCGCTCAGCACTCCTATCAAATCATACTCAAGCGCACCTGTCACACGTACCTTTGCAAAATCACCTGTCATAAGCAGTTCGCCTGTCTGAACGAAAATGTATCCGTCAACCTTCGGTGCATCCCCGTAGGTACGTCCGATATAGGCACTTTCATCTGCAACTTTTCCTTCGATCATAACAAGAAGTTCCTGTCCGATACGGTCCTGACCTCTGTCATAAGAAATCTCCTGCTGAAGCTCCATCAGCTCGTCTCTGCGTTCTTCCTTCACTTCTTCCGGAACCTGGTCTGCCATCTCTGCTGCCGGGGTATTCTCCTCCGGAGAGTAAGTGAAGACACCGAGACGGTCAAATTCCATCTCATCTACGAACTCCTTCAGTTCTTCATGGTCTTCCTCCGTCTCACCCGGAAATCCGGTGATCAGAGTTGTACGCAGTACGATATCCGGAATCTCCTTACGGAGCTTTCCGACAATATCGATCAGTTCCTGTTTGGAAGTACGGCGGCCCATTCTTTTAAGAATTCGGTCCGATGCGTGCTGGATCGGAATATCCAGATAATGACAGATCTTCTTCTCATCACGAATGGTTTCGATCAGTTCATCGTAAATCTCCTCCGGATAACAATAAAGGATGCGAATCCAACGGATACCTCTGATCTCACAGAGCTTCTTTAAAAGAATGTGAAGAGATTTTTTGCCGTAAAGATCCTTTCCGTAAACGGTGGTCTCCTGTGCTACCAGGATCAGCTCTTTCACTCCCTGTTCAGCCATATCCTCTGCCTGGGCAATGAGGCGCTCCATTGGGACGCTTCGAAATTTACCTCTGAGCTTCGGGATGATGCAGTAGGTACAGTGCTTGTCGCAGCCTTCCGCGATCTTCAGGTAGCCGAAATGTCCACCTGTTGTAAGGACACGTTTGCTTCCTGTATCCGGCAGATAATCAATATCACGGAATTCTTCGAAATGATTTCCGGCTACTGCTTCCTCCAGAGCCTTTACGATGTCGCCGTAGGATGTGGTTCCAAGAACAGCATCGACCTCCGGAACCTCCTCAATGATCTCTTTCTGGTATCGCTGTGCCATACAGCCGGTAACGATCAGTGCATGGCAGCTTCCTGTTTTTTTTGTACTCTGCCATTTCAAGAATGGTTTCCACACTCTCTTCCTTGGCATCCTTGATAAAACAGCAGGTATTGATCACGATTGCATCTGCCTGTGTTTCATCGTCTGTGATCTCATGACCTCCGGCTGTAAGAAGTCCCAGCATTTCCTCAGAATCCGCCAGGTTCTTGTCACAGCCAAGAGAGATGAATAATATTTTCATAAAATTACTCCGCTTCTGTCTGAGCTGCTTCTGCAGTCTCAGTGCCTTCTGCGGTCTCGCCCTCTGCTGCCTCAAGAGCCTCCTTCTCAGCTTCAAGAGCCTCCAGCTCTTCCTCTTCCTCCTGTCCGGGAAGGATCTTTACTTTGCCCTTGTAAAGCTCATCAATGGCAACGGAAAGCGGTTTCTTTCCTGCTGCACCCGGTACAAGCGGCTCTGCTCCTGCGATCAGCTGGCGGGCACGTTTGCTTGCTGCAAGTACAAGAGAATAACGGCTGTTCAGCACGAGAGCCTCATCGTCGTCCTCGTTGTTTGTGTTGATAGCCTCAATTAATTCTGAATAAGATGGATGTATCATATCTTTTCTCCCTTCTGTAACGGCAGGGCCGTATTTAACTTGTTAATTGGTATTTATAAAAAAGCTTCCGCTTCTTTCTGGATCCTGGATACAAAATCATGATTCCTGGATGTACGCATGCGCTCACACCGGATGGTCTCATGAAGTGTATCAACACATTCCTCCAGATCATCATTGATCAGGAGATAATCATATTTATCCATTCCTCTGGATTCTTCAACCGCTCTTCTGAGACGCCCGTTAATCACATCCAGAGTCTCTGTTCCGCGACCTACCAGACGGTTCTTAAGCTCCTCCATAGACGGCGGACATACAAATACCAGCAGTGTATCCGGAAACTTCTCACGGATCTTCATGGCACCCTGGATCTCGATCTCAAGGATCACATCTTTCCCTGCGGAAAGCTGTTCCTCTACATATTTGCGGGGTGTGCCATAATAATTCTCCACATACTGTGCATACTCGATCAGTCCGTCTTCCCGGATCAGCTGTTCAAATTCTTCTTTTGTGCGGAAGAAATAAGCCTCTCCGTCCTTCTCACCCGGTCTTGGATTTCTGGTAGTAACAGAAACAGATAATGCATAATTGTCATATTTTTCCATCAGCCGTTTCATGACAGTACCTTTTCCGGAACCGGAAAAGCCCGAAACAACAACTAAAATTCCCTTACTCATTTCCTTCCTCCCTCATTTCCTCTCCATATGCTTCCGAAAATCTCCTGGCAATAGTTTCCGGCTGCAGAGCGGAAAGGACAAGATAATCATCGGAAGTAACGATCACTGCTTTTGTTTTTCTTCCCTGTGTGGCATCGATCAGAGTTCGGGTTCCCTTGACACTCTGTATCATGCGCTTTACAGGAGCGGCATCCGGACTTACCACAGCCACGATCTTGCGTGAATTGACAACATTTCCAAAGCCTACATTAATAAGTTTCGCCATTTACGCTCTCCCTTTCTGTCTGTGTACAGCCTGTTTCCTGCCCGGTTACTCGATATTCTGGATCTGCTCACGGATCTTCTCGATCTCTGTCTTCAGATCGATAGCCGCGTTGGATACAATAAGATCATTGGATTTAGACAGGATAGTGTTCGCCTCACGGTTCATCTCCTGTGCCATGAAATCCATCTTACGTCCCACGCCCTCGTTCTCGTCCAGGATCTTTCTCATTCCGTGGATGTGGCTTCGAAGACGTACCGTCTCCTCATCATTGCAGATCTTATCTGAAAAAAGTATCACCTCTGCGGCGATCCTGGAATCATCGATCTGGTTATCTTCAAGTAGCTCGTGCATCTTGGCTTCCAGTTTCTCCCGATAAGCCTTCACTACTTCCGGAGAACGTTTTTCCACTACATCGACCTTTGCTTCCAGTCCGTCCAGCTTCCCAAGAAGATCCTGTTTCAGATTAGCACCCTCACGCTGGCGGGTCTCCACAAATTTCCGGCAGGCCTCATGAAGCGGACCCTCCAGAAAATTCCAGAGCTCTTCCTCATCCGGAGCCTGCTCTTCCATTGTAAACACATCCGGATATCTGGAAAGTGTGGAAACACGGATATCATTCTCGATCCCCAGTTTCTCACTCATCTGGTTCAGATAGCCCAGATATTCCTTTGCCAGCTCTGCATTGTATTTCAGAGCCATTCCGCCCATTGTATAGTCTTCATAGGTGATGAACACATCGACTTTGCCGCGGCGGATATAAGTCTTCATCACATTTCGGATCTCTCCCTCAAAATAGCTGAGTCTTTTCGGCATTTTGATGTTCAGATCCAGATATCTGTGATTGACGGATTTCAGTTCAACAGAAACCTTACGCTCTCTGGAAACTGCTTCTGCCCTGCCAAAGCCGGTCATACTTTTTATCATGTTATCCTCCAATACTGCCTCTTAAGTTTATCAGCTGCTGATAAATACAGTAACTGATTGCATACAGATTTATTATAGTTCATTCCAAAACCCTAGTCAAACTCTTTTTTTACTGTTATAATGATTGATGTTGAAATGGAGGTAAAATCATGGCATTTGACGGAATTACAGTTTCTGCTCTCGTGGCAGAGATCGATGATAATTTAAAAGGCGGACGTATCAACAAGATCGCCCAGCCGGAAAACGATGAACTTTTGATCACAGGAAAGGGCGCAAATGGACAGAAACGTCTTCTCTTAAGTGCAAGCGCATCCCTTCCTCTGATCTATTTTACAGATAAGAACCGTATCAGTCCTTTAACCGCACCGAACTTCTGCATGCTTCTCAGAAAGCACATCGGAAGCGCCCGTATCCTTGATGTGAAGCAGCCTGGAATGGAGCGCGTGGTGGAATTTGAGCTGGAGCATCTTAATGAGCTGGGGGATCCCTGCAGAAAGCGTCTGATCATGGAACTGATGGGCAAGCACAGCAACATCATCTTCTGTGACGAAAAGGGAATGATCCTGGACAGCATCAAACATGTCTCTTCTCATATGAGCTCTGTCCGTGAGGTTCTTCCCGGAAGAGAATATTTCATTCCCAATACCAGGGATAAAGAAAATCCGCTGACTGTTTCCGAGGAGGAGTTCACACAGCACATCTGTAAAAAGCCTGTAAATATTTCCAAGGCGCTTTACACTTCACTCACAGGTATGAGCCCGGTAATGGCTGAGGAGATCTGCTACCGTGCATCCATTGACGGAAGCGATGCATCGCAGTCCCTAGATGAGGCAGCCTGCACCCATCTTTATCATACCTTTCTCCGCCTTATGGAACAGATTCGGAACAGAGAGTTCACCCCAAATATTGTCTACCGCGGAGAGGAACCTGTGGAATACGGTGTCTTTCCTTATCAGCAGTTTGGCAGTGAATACCGCAGCGAAATCTTTGACAGTGTCTCTGTTATGCTGGAGACCTATTATGCTACCAAAAGTCTGCTGACACGTATCCACCAGAAATCCTCCGATCTTCGCCGTGTAGTACAGACCGCTCTGGAACGTAACCGAAAAAAATACAACATCCAGAAAAAGCAGCTGAATGATACTACAAAAAAAGATAAATTCAAGGTCTACGGTGAACTGATCAACACCTACGGATACGGACTTGAGGAAGGCTGCAAATCCTTTAAAGCACTGAACTATTACACCAACGAGGAGATCACTATCCCTCTTGACCCGACACTGACTCCGGCACAGAATTCCAAGAAATATTTTGATAAATACGGAAAGCTGAAGCGTACAGAGGAAGCCGTCACGGAACAGATCACAGATACGGAAAGTGAGATCTCTCATCTGGAATCTATCTCCAATGCTCTGGATATCGCCAGATCTGAAAGTGACCTTTCCCAGATCAAGGAAGAGCTCACTGAGTACGGCTATATCAAACGTCACTACACAAACAAAAAAGGCCAGAAAGCCCAGCCGAAATCCAAACCGCTCCACTACATATCCAGTGACGGTTTTGATATCTATGTGGGAAAAAACAATTTCCAGAATGATGAGCTGACTTTCAAGTTCGCAACCGGAAATGACTGGTGGTTCCATGCAAAGAAAATGGCTGGTTCCCATGTGATCGTCCGCACCAAAGACGGTGAACTTCCGGACCGTACCTTCGAAGAAGCAGGCCGCCTGGCCGCCTGGTACTCCAAAGGACACTCTGCTCCCAAGGTAGAGATCGATTATATCCAGAAAAAGCATGTGAAAAAACCTGCCGGTGCGAAACCCGGTTTCGTTGTTTATTACACCAATTATTCTCTCATGGCTTCTCCGGATATTTCGGATCTGAAAGAGGTTACGGAGTAATAACTATTCAACAAAAAACCTTCCTGTGTTCTCGTATTTCTTCAAGACCGGATACCTGTATCTCTGCAAGTATCTGTCCTGAGAAATTTTTCTGTAAACACAGGAAGTTTTTTTTATTGAACATTCGCACTCCGCTTCGTTACATGCTCACGAACAAAAATCGCAAAACGATTTTGTTCAGATCTCCAGTTTTTTCTTCACTGCCGGTGCAATAGACGTATCTGCTTTATGATATGGGATCAGTGTAGACTGCAGTGCATGGTACAGATCGGATTTTCCGGGCCATACGGTTCCTTTCAGATGATTCTGCTCATCCAGCTGATGAAACCAGGAGCCGTTTTCGTGATCCATGACCACTTCATCCAGGTACTTCATAAACGCAGCATAATCTTTCGCATATTTCTCCTTACCGGTCACATGATAAAGAACTGCAGAGGTATTGATCGCTTCCGCAAGCGTCCAGTGCATACGGTCATGTACCACCGGTTTGCCATTCCAATCTGTCGTGTATACAATTCCCGGTGCACCATCTGCGTTCCAGCCGTCTTTTATTGCTGTTGTGTAAAGGTTTTCTGCTGCCTGAAGATGTTTTTCCAGTTTTTCTTTCTCTTCTCCACAGTTTGCAAGCGTCCACTGTGTGATCAGCCTTGCCCATTCGATTCCATGTCCCGGTGTTGCGCCGTATGGCTTGAACGGATCATCCGGACGGTCACGGTTGCAGTCAAGATCTGCCACCCATTCCTTCGTAAAATGTTCCGGGATCCTCCAGGAGTTATCTTCTGCCCACTGAATCACATGATCAATGATCCTGCCTGCACGAATGTGATATTTTTTATCCCCGGTGACATCTCCTGCTGCCAGAAAAGCCTCTACCGTATGCATATTGGCATTTAATCCCCGATAATCATCCAGCACAGTAAATTCTGTATTCCAGGTGTCGCAGGCCAGCCCTTCCTCTTCATTCCAGAAATATCGGTCATAAACAGCCAATGCCTCTTCAAGGAGCTCTTTCGCCCCGGGCCTTCCGGCTGTCAGTGCGGAAGATGCAGCCAGGATCACAAATGCATGGGCATAACACTGTTTATTGGGCACAATATCTCCTTCCGGTGTTACACCTGCATACCAGCCACCGTTTTTTTTCATCGTGAAGCTCTCCCTTCAGACCTTTCAATGCCGCATCCGCAAGCTCTCCGCTTCCCTCATGGCCAAGCATCAGACCCAGACTGTATACATGAGCCATACGACAGGTGATCCAGGTTTCCCGGTTTCTGTCCTTCCATGGTGTTCCGTCGTCCCCCAGATAATAGGAACCTCCATTCGTTGAAGGAAACCGATGTCCGAAATTCAAAAGTTCCTCACAGGATGCTTTCAGGAATTCCCGGTTTTCTTTTGTGCTGATCTCATATTTGCTGTTCATTTCAACCACCCCATCTACTTTTTCTTTAGGATACCATTCTTTTTTGGGGACTTCAATTCCTTTGGATTCTTTTGACAGATTGACGAAAAAATGGAGAATGCCCTATATGCATCTCCTCATATCAGATTTCTTAATTCCATTACCGTAACGGTCACAGATATCCCTGTATTAATCTTCAAAACAGATGATCACATAACGCTCACTTTCTGTGATCACATCGGAAACATTATCCCTATCCCAGATGCATCACTGATGATATCTTTCAGCTTATCATCCATAACGATATTAAAATTCTCCTCGATCACCTGAAACGGGACTCCCTCATTCTCCTGTGCATACTCCATGATAAAATCAAGAATCTTCTCTTCCATACCTTAAAATCTGCCTTTCTGTAAATACTAACGTTTAATATATTACATCAGATTTCCGCAGATGTCCAGATATTTTCCAGCCATGTCCATGCGGTATTCCATAAGATATTATGCCAGTATACACACCCCCTTCACATTTCGTTCTATATCAGAATCTGGTATGTCGGTTCACATATTTTGCTTTATATTTGGAGTACACAATGGTCTGATCCTTGTAAAGGCCATAATATCCCGATGCTGCATAGCTGATAGATACTGCGATCAGATAGAAGGATACTCCCTTAAATCCAAACATTTCAAAAGCGATCAGGATCGAAGTGATCGGACAGTTGGTCACACCGCAGAAAACTGCTGCCATTCCGCAGGCTGCACAGATCGACGGAGAAATTCCCATAAGATTACCCATCACACAGCCAAAGGTAGCTCCAATGCAGAAAGAAGGTACAATCTCTCCCCCGCGGAATCCTGCGCGCATAGTCAGTGCTGTAAGCACCATTTTCCAGAAAAAGGCGAAAGTATCCGCCTGTCCGTTTTCCACCGCTTTTTCAATAAGCTCCGCACCAGCGCCCATATATTCATCTGTTCTCAGAATAAAGGTGACAACAATGACCAGACAGGCGCCCACTGCAACCCTGACATATTTATTCTTAAACCATCTGCCATAAAGTCCTGCTGCACCATTCAGCGCAATACAGAACATAATGCTGACAACTGCACAGCCCAGAGCGATCACTCCCATTTTCAGGCCAGTTTCCACAGTCAGTGCCGGAATATCCGTCACATGAAAACTTTCCGGTGTGACTCCCATTCCGGCTGCAAATCCGGAAGCGATCAATGACGCGATCATACACGGCATCAGTGCTGCATAATACATCACGCCCACACTGACCACTTCCAGCGCAAAAACTGCCGCTGCCATCGGTGTTCCAAACAATGCGGAAAACGCCGCGCTCATGCCGCACATGACAATTACATGACGGTCCTCCTCGTCCAGATGGATCCATCTTCCAAGCTGGTTGGCAATACTTCCTCCAAGCTGGATCGCTGCTCCCTCACGTCCCGCAGAACCACCGGTAAGATGAGTCAGCGCCGTTGTGATAAAGATCAGAGGCGCAGAAAGGATCGGCACATCATCTCTGGAACGCACGGTAGAAAGAACCTGATTGGTCCCTCCATCCTCTTTTCCAAGCTTCTCATACAAAAATACAATGACAAGTCCGGATAATGGCAACAAAAGAAAAATCCATTCATGCGCCTTCCGGTAACTGGTCACTGCCTTCAACGTAAAAGAAAACAGTGTGCTGGCAGCTCCTACGATACATCCTGTAATGACAGCAAGAACCAGCCACTTGATCAGATTTGAGATATCCCGGCTGATTCTTGCACTGTAATAATATAAATGTTCCTTTAATCTTTGTTATGATCGATCCCCATGTTCCTTCCCTTCTTTTCTTTACTGTCTGCATTATACTACATTTTTCTTCACAGTAAAAGCAGGAAGGAGAAAGCCCTGTTATTTTTTCTTCCGGGAAATATGCCTGTGTATCAGGATCGAGAATACACTGATCATCACAAGAAGCACTGCGGAAAGCCAGAATGCCAGTGATCCGGGATTCTTGATATTTGCTCCAAATATCGTGGCTAGGATAACTCCCGGAAATGTTCCCAGCATCCCGCCCAGCATATATACTTCAAACGGGATCTTCACCGCGCCCAGAAACAGGCTCACTGCATCCCCGGGCAAAAAATTCAGCGTTCTCATAAAAAAAGAGATATACAGCGGATTTCCGTTCTGATAGTCCACCACTGTTTTCAGCTTCGGATATTTGGAAGTAAGATTCTCCACCATGGAAGAGCCGGAAAAACGTCCCATCCAGTAAGGAAGCGCCAATGTAACTGCTCTTCCCAGAAAGTTCACCAGAAGTGCTGTTCCTGTAGAAAACAGATGCCCTACAGCAAGCTGCAGGATCGCAATTGGAAATATAAAAGAGACACTTTTCACTGCATAAAGCCCAAGCATAAGTAATGCAGCCTTAACAGGTTCCTCCGGTGTATAGCTTAAGATCCTTTCCACAGACAGATCCTCTCTATAACGGATACAGAAAAGGAGAAGCACAAGAAGGAGCACCGCCGGCAGATATTTTCTGATGTTATCAATCATTTTTTTCATGGTCTGATCCCTCCGTTTTCAAAAAAAGAGCACCGGCACCTGTTTCCGGTACCGTGCTCTTTCATAAGTTCTGCTTTTTTAAGTTTCAGGATCAGCAGCCTTTCTTCGCTGCCTTTCTCTCCTGGTCTTCCTTCCACATTTCCTCTGCTACCGGCTTCCAGTTTTCAGCATACCGGTCACATTTCGCACAGAGATGCTCTGCACTCTCCGGTGACTGAAGATCTGTGGAATGTGCTCCGGATTTTTCTACCATTTCTCTCAGCTTCTGCGGATTTTCAAGCATCGGGCATGGACGGTACATATTGTCATTAAACGGCTGTCCGTCATGATATGCCATCATCATCGGAGACTGCAGTGCTTCCAGAAGTGTTTTCTCGCGGATATTGGAATCAGAATAATGGATAAACACACATGGATCGATATCGCCGTTTGCATTGATATGCAGATAGCGACGGCCGCCTGCAATACATCCTCCCACAAACTCTGCATCATTCTGGAAATCCATGGCAAACAACGGCTTTGTTGCACGGTATTTACGGATACGCTCATAGGTTTCTCTTCTCTGTGCAGGAGTAGGAAGCAGCTCCGGTGCTGCATCATTTCCAACCGGCATATAATGGAAATACCAGATAAAGTACGCTCCAAGATCGATCAGGCTGTCGTAAAATGCCTCTGATGTGATAGACTCGAAATTTGCACTCGTATAACATGCAGAGATACCAAATACAAGCTTCTTCTCTCTGAGAAGATTGATGGCCTTGATAACCTTCTGGTATACACCATTTCCTCTTCTGCCATCTGTTGCAGTCTCAAATCCTTCCAGTGAAATTGCAGGAACAAAGTTTCCTACCCGAAGCATATCATTTGCAAAATCCTCATCGATCAGTGTTGCATTTGTGAAGGAAAGGAAGATACAGTCATTATGTTTCTCGCAAAGACGGATCAGATCCTTTTTTCTTACAAGTGGCTCTCCGCCTGTGTAAATATACATATAAACGCCAAGCTCCTTACCCTGGCGGATGATGTCATCGATCTCATCGTAGGTGAGGTTCAGCTTGTTTCCATACTCTGCTGCCCAGCATCCTGTACAGTGCAGGTTACATGCACTTGTTGGGTCAAGAAGGATTGCCCACGGGATATTACAGCCATATTTCTCACGGCATTCATCCTGTTTCTTCCAGCCTGCAAGATTTGCATTGATAAAGAAGTTTGCAACCAGAGTTTTCATAACATGCGGATCAATATCAGTTACCAATCTATGAATAAACGGATAATACGGATGTTCCGGATTAGAAATGGCTGCGCGGATCATTGCTCTCTGTGTAGGAAATCCACCACCGGAAAATTTATCTGCCCAGTCCATGATCTTGATAAAATTCTTATCCGGATCTTTATAAACATAATTGAATGCCTGTTCAAGTCCGAATTTCTTAAGTGTGTTCATTGCGCTCATACTATCTCTCCTTATTTCTCTCAATGTAAATATGCAATCTAGCTAAACGGACATCTTCATTCCGTCACACTGCATTTCGAGTACCAAAGCTTTCTTACTATCTTTGCCTGACTCATGGTGTTACTGTACGTTTTTTCCATTTGAATAACAATAGACAATATAATTGGCATGACCAAAAACTAGGCAAATCTGTTAAAATGCCTAAATATTATTGGCATTTATTCTAAATAACATTCGTTATTTTTGTGCATACTTACTTCACGATGTTTATCCATATAAAAAACACCCTGGCAAAGGCAGAAATATCTTCCGCCCTGCTTCGGGTGTTTTTGATTTATCTTATTACTTCTCTACGATATTGATGATCTTCTTCGGTACGTAAATTTCTTTGATGATATTTCCGGAAATCTTATCTGCAACTGCCTTCTTTCCTTCGGCAATCGCATCTTCTTTGGAGATTTCTGCCGGAATACTGATAACAGCCTTGGTCTTGCCGTTGATCTGAACCGGAACCTCGATCTCATCATCCTTCATAAGCTCCTCATCGTGAGCCGGCCACTGTGCATGGAAAACGGAATCCTCATGACCAAGCTTCTCCCAGATCTCCTCTGCAATATGAGGAACAAATGGCGCAAGAAGAATGGTAACTGTCTTGATGGTTTCTTTGTCAACAGCGCCGTCGTTCTGCTTTGCGATAGCGATCAGCTTGTTTGTGTATTCCATAAATCCGGACACTACGGTATTCAGGCTGAAGGCCTCAAGTCTGCTGGTGATATCGTATACCATCTTATGACGGGTCTTCTCCATCTCTTTGGTAGCCGGGATATCTTTCTCAATGCTGTCAAGAGCCAGATTCCAGAAACGTTTCAGGAATCTGGATACACCATCGATTCCTCTATCATCCCATTCTGCATCCAGTTCCGGCGGTCCTACGAACAGCTCATACATACGTAAGGAATCACATCCGTAATCATTTACAAGATCATCCGGTGAAATAACATTTCCTTTGGATTTACTCATCTTGATTCCGTTTTTACCTGTGATCATACCCTGATTGAACAGCTTGACAAACGGCTCATCGAAATCAATAGCTCCGATATCATACAGGAACTTGGTGTAGAATCTGGAGTACAGAAGATGAAGAACAGCATGCTCTACACCACCGATATACATATCTACCGGCAGATATTTATCAGCTTTCTCTTTGGAAACCAGTTCTTTATTATTCTTATTATCTACATAACGGAGGAAATACCAGGAAGATCCTGCCCACTGAGGCATGGTGTTTGTCTCACGTTTTGCGGGAGCACCACAGCATGGGCATGTGGTATTTACCCACTCGTCAATAGCTGCAAGCGGTGACTCTCCGGTTCCTGTCGGCTGGTAGCTTTCTACCTCCGGAAGTCTTAACGGAAGCTGATCCTCCGGTACCGGTACCGCACCGCATTTCGGGCAGTGTACGATCGGAATCGGCTCACCCCAGTAACGCTGACGGGAGAATACCCAGTCTCTCAGTTTGTAGTTGACAGTCTTACGTCCGATACCCAGCTTCTCGATGATATGCGGTGCTTCCTTCTTCAGTACGGAAGATTCCATTCCGTTCCACTCACCGGAGTTGATCATGGTTCCGGAAGCCTCTGTGTAAGCTTCTGTCATATTCTGAATTTCTTTACCATCTTTTGCGATAACCTGGATGATCGGAATATCGAATTTCTTTGCGAACTCAAAGTCACGGTCATCATGAGCAGGTACACACATGATAGCACCTGTACCATAATCAGCAAGTACATAGTCAGAAAGCCAGATTGGAAGCTTCTCACCGTTCAGCGGATTGATCGCATAAGTACCTGTGAACACACCGGTCTTCTCTTTATCCTGAAGACGGTCTACATTGGATTTCATGGAAGCGTCAAAGATATATTTCTCTACAGCCTCTCTTGTCTCGTCTGTTGCAAGAGATTTTGCAAGAGCATGCTCCGGTGCAAGTACCATGAATGTTGCTCCATGAAGAGTATCCGGTCTTGTTGTATAGACCGTGATCTTCTCTTCTCTTCCCTCAACCGGGAAATCGACCTCTGCGCCGTAGGATTTGCCGATCCAGTCTGTCTGCATCTTTTTAACCTTCTCCGGCCAGTCCAGTTTATCCAGATCACTTAAAAGTCTGTCTGCATATTTTGTGATGCGGAGCATCCACTGACGGAGGTTCTTTTTGGTAACCGGAGTGCCACAACGCTCGCAGCATCCGTTTACAACCTCTTCATTTGCAAGACCTGTCTTACAGGAAGGGCACCAGTTGATCGGGAACTCCTTCTCATATGCAAGCCCCTCTTTGAACATTTTTACAAAGATCCACTGTGTCCATTTATAGAATTCCGGATCTGTTGTGTTAACCTCCATATCCCAGTCATAGATCGCTGCGATATCGTTGATCTGACGTTTGATATTTTTGATGTTTGCTGCTGTAGATACTGCCGGATGAACACCCATCTTGATGGCATAGTTCTCAGCCGGGAGACCAAAAGCGTCCCATCCCATCGGATGGATCAGGTAATAACCCTGGAGCATTTTATAGCGGCTCCATACATCAGAGATCACATAGCCTCTCCAGTGTCCTACATGAAGACCGTTTCCGGACGGATACGGGAACATATCCAGACAGTAGTATTTCGGTTTCTTGCCATCATTGACATTTACCGGCTTTTTCTCCCAGTTTGTGCGCCATTTCGCTTCGATGGCTCTATGGTTATAAGGTGCAGCCATTTTTTTCATTCCTCCTGACAAATTACTCAGTATTAATACTTTAATGCTTTCACACACTGCTATTAATTTTAACTACTTATGATGTATTTGTCAAACAAAAATCC
>ENA-OQHF01000842-OQHF01000842.1-human-gut-metagenome-genome-assembly--contig:-NODE-842-length-17485-cov-2.861966_pt1 | contig 17485 bp, 14 predicted proteins | sample MGYA00242559_ERZ504709 | MGnify/ENA primary metagenome ERZ504709 (study PRJEB26092, sample SAMD00036203) | human gut metagenome | host: Homo sapiens | study: EMG produced TPA metagenomics assembly of... | reverse complement strand
CGTAAGAATAAGGTCACGGCCAAAGAGCTTTCCAAGTTCCCGGAGGTAAAACGCGATTTGGCGCTGCTGATCGACAAGGAGGTGACTTTCTCCGCACTGCGTGATATTGCTTTCGCGGCCGAACGCAAGTTGCTCAAACGAGTTTCGCTCTTCGATGTCTATGAGGGCGACAAGCTGCCCGAAGGTAAAAAATCGTATGCCCTGAGTTTCGTACTGGAGGACAAGACCCAGACGCTGACCGACAAGATGATCGAGCAGGCGATGGCCAACCTGACAGCTCAGTTCGAACGCAAGGCGGGTGCGCAGGTGCGGGCTTGATTTTTGAAACGCCTGTCTGCGGGAGGCAAGTCTGTCCGCCCGCAGAACGGGTTCCGAGCGAAAGACAAGATTATGAAGCGCTGTAAAATTACGATCCTGCAACGGACTCTGAACGAGAAATTGGCACGGGAGTATGCCGCTCCCGGCTTTACGAAGTGCCCGATGATGCGGGAGGGACAGGTCTTTTATGCGGACTATGCCAAACCCGAAGGTTTTTGCGACGAAGCGTGGAAGGCGGTCTATCAATATGTATTCGCCCTGTCGCACGGCGCCGGAAAGTTCTATTTCGGCGATTGGATCACGAAGGAAGGCGTGGCAATCTGTTCCTGCAACGACGGACTCCGCCCGGTAATCATGAAGATCGAACGTACGGACCAGGACTCCTCGATCGATTACGAACCGGTGGAGTAATTTCCGAAGTTCGGGCGGAACGGGGACGAATATTTCAAAACGGCGCTGCGGATTGAATACCCGCAGCGCCGTTTCGCATCCTGTGTCCGGCTCTGCCTACTCTTCTTCGGTCTTCTCTTCGATTAGGCGCAGTGCTGCCTCCAACATTTCGTCCCGTCCATCCCGGATACCTTCGAGGGTCGGCCGTATTTCGTGGTCGATCTTCACACCCTGCTGATTCACCACCCATCCGTCGGGATAATACCACCCTAACCCGGAAAATGCGCCGAGTATTCCCCGAGGTAACGTAAATTTGCTGATATTGCCGTTGGCTCCGGCGCTTTGAGAACCGATGGTTTGGGTGTTAGGATTGCATTGAATTACTTGTACGGATGTTTCAGCAGCACTTTGATTTCCCTCATTGACTAAGACTACGATCGGAGCATTGTATTTATCGTTATCAGAAACCCGATATGTCTGATTTCCCACAACAAATACACCCGGCAAAGTAAGTAACGGATATGTATATTGTGCTACTTTTATAGTACTGTTCGGAAGTATGTATTTAAAAATAAAATCCACGAAATCTTGTGAAGGATAATAGCGTAAATCGATAATCAACCCTCTGGTTTTTTTCAGGCCGTTTGAGATCTCAGGTATCTCCTCTTTCGAGAGTTTGTCCGGACAGATATATCCGATCGAATCTTCGAGCATCGAGAATGTCCTGTGGTATTTCCAAAGGTAATTCCAACTGAAATGTCCTGGCATCTTTGTTACGTCGGCTAACGTGTCCCTCGTCACTCCGTCACGGCGGTAGCGGATCGATAGCGGCCGATTCTTTTTAGTGCGCAGAATTTGATCGGCCGTAGCTGCCAGCACGTCGTTCCCGTTGGAGCAGGAAATGAATTCCCTGGTTTGTGCCATGTAATATTCGACCGGTTTATCTTCGACAGCGACGATTTCGTCCCCCACCTGAAAGGGAGCTTTCCGCTCGCTCTTCACCGGGACGGTATCGGGCGTTACGACGATGAGCCGCCCTTCGACGAAGCCTGTGTTGAGAGGGACCCGATAAAGGCCGAACAATTCGGAAATTCCTCCGCCGTATTGTGCGTGGTTGTCGTCGAGTTCCGCGATCATCCGTCGCGTTTCCCGCAGGTAACTGCCCGCCGGGTGTGCCATACGCCGGATATATTCGGGAAGAACATCGTTCCAGTCCTTGTCGGTCAAGTATTTACTTGGAAAGAAATATTCGACCATGTTCCAGAAACGGAATACCGTGAGCAGACGATAACCGTAGTCGGGATTCGACAAGTCGTAATAGGGTTTTTCTCCGTCGAAATAAGGATTGGGGGACCATTGGTCATAGGTTTCGTAATACGTTTGCGACACGTAACGGTTCCCTGCGGTTCGGTCGGCAGAACGCAGCCGGATCAGACGCTCCGAAAGCTCGCGGCCGAGCGTTGCCGTATCCCGAATCCATCCGATGTCGGTGTGGTGTTCGAAAACCGAATCCGACGCCAGTATCTTCTCGTATTTCTCGGGCGTTGTTTTGTACCTGCCGAAGCCGTCGATCCACTGGGCCAATATCTCGTTGCGAGCGGCAGGAGCGGTATCGGCGACCAGAGGCAGCAACTCGAAAAGTTCGAAATCCAAGTCGTACCGGTCGTCCGAAAATGCCGGATGGTGATATTTCACGAACCCCCACACACGGCCCAATACTTCGAGGTTTCGCAGCGTAGCGCTGTCGATCTCCGTACGGTCGAAACCCGAGTGCCGCGAATAGTCGGCGTACTGTTTCGGCCGGGTGCAGCCCGATGGGAAAAGACTTGAAACAAGCAGCAGGAATACGACGAATTTTTTTTCATAACATAAATCTTTTGGCTCCATTCGTAGCAACCGAAAAATTATCGAAAACGATCTCTTGCCGTTCGGCAGCCTATGAGCTGCCAAGCGAATAAAAGTGTCGTTTCGCCGGTGCGAGGTACTTTAACAAAGTTAAGGTTTTTTCCGAAAGGCGCGATCTTTTTTAAGAATTTCGCAATCAAAAAACAATGATTCGGCACGAGTCCGCACGATTGCTCTCATCTTTCACTATCTTTGACATAGTCTTAGATAGGATGCGTCTCGGAAAAATGGGAACAAGCTCCCATTTTCTCTCGGCTTTCACTATCTTTGCACAAAATCGGCTGTGGCTCGGATCGCCTCGGGCGAATTCGGACTGTTATCCGATCATAAAGATATAGAAAAAAGGTGTTCGCTTGGATTGCGGATATTCGCTTCGTTATCGGTCAAAATACAGAAACAATACGATGAAACAAGACAAACTGAAGGCGACGGCCCGCCTGTTGGAAATTATGGATACGCTGCGCGAACAGTGTCCCTGGGATCGCAAACAGACCTTCGAAACACTCCGAAACAACACGATCGAGGAGACGTACGAATTGGCCGACGCCATCCTGAACAAGGATCTCGACGGTATCAAGGAAGAGGCCGGCGACTTGCTGTTGCACGTGGTTTCTATGCCAAGCTGGGCGAGGAGGCCGGGGCGTTCGATTATGCCGATGTGGTGAACGCTTGTGCGACAAGCTGGTCTATCGCCATCCTCACATTTACGGGGAGGTGCATGCCGATACTCCGGAAGAGGTCAAAGCCAACTGGGAGGCATTGAAATTGCGTAAGAAAAACCGTCGGAGCGGTACGTTGGGAGGTGTTCCCGTGAGCCTGCCTGCATTGGTGAAGGCCTACCGCATCGGTGAGAAAGCGGCGGCGACGGGGTTCGACTGGGAGAAAAAAGAGGATGTTTGGGCCAAGGTGAAGGAGGAAACCGCCGAGGTCGAAGCCGAAATGACATCCGGCGACCGTACGGCGATGGAGGAGGAGTTCGGCGACCTGCTGTTCGCCCTGGTGAATGCTTGCCGCCTGTACGGGATCGACCCCGAATCCGCACTCGAGCGAAGCAATAAAAAGTTCATGAATCGGTTTAATTATATGGAAGAGTGTGCTTCGTCCGAGGGGCATACCCTGCACGAGCTGTCGCTCGATCGGATGGAAGAGTTGTGGCAGCAAGCCAAGCATGCGGCGGCTGAAAAAGAGTAAGAACCAACTAATACATATCGAATTATGGCATATATCAGAGAGATACGGGGACATACCCCGCAGGTGGGTGAAAATACGTTTTTGGCGGAAACCGCCGTGCTTGTCGGCGACGTGACGGTGGGCCGCGACTGTTCGATCTGGTACAACGCCGTGTTACGCGGCGATGTGAACACGATCACCATCGGCGATAGGACGAACATCCAGGACGGCGTGGTGATCCACACCCTGTTCGACGGCTCGAAGCACCCGTCGCAGACCCATATCGGCAACGACGTGTCGGTGGGACATAACGCCGTAATTCACGGCGCGATCATCGAAGACAACTGCCTGATCGGTATGGGCGCCACGGTGTTGGACAATGCCGTAGTAGCGTCCGGGTGCATCGTAGCGGCCAACGCACTGGTGCTTTCGGGCAGCAAGCTCGAACCCAATTCGGTCTATGCGGGTATTCCGGCCAAAAAAGTCAAGGAGATAACCCCGGAACAACGGGACGAGATCGTACTGCGTACAGCCCGTGATTACCAACTGTATGCTTCGTGGTTTAAGGAGGAATAAGTCGTTTTTTCCATTTGTCGGAAGAGATTGGCGCTTGGTTTGCAAGAGTACATTCGGTTATAAAGACCGGTAACAATTAAAATGGTAGTTGATATGAAAGCGAAATTCTTGATCGTCGTACTGGCAGCGCTGGTGCTGGCAACGGGTACGGTATGGGCCCAGAAGGGACACCATAATCGTCGTGCCGAACACAAAGAACTTACTACGGAGCAGGTTGCGAAAAAGATGACCGACCGGATGAAAGAAAACCTGTCGCTCTCTGACGAACAGGTAAAACAGGTTTACCCTATTTGCCTGGAACAGGCTCAAGCCATGAGGGAGCACCGGGCCGAACGCCGGGAGATGGCTGAAAAATCGCGTGAAGCGATGGCACAGCAGCGTGAACAGATGGCCGGCCGGATGAAGGCGGTTCTGACGCCCGAACAGTATGCCCAATGGATCGAATGCCGAGAGTGTCCCGCCCGAAAGGTCGATTGCGCCGGACCGGCATGTCGAAAAGGCGATGCGAATCCCGGACATCACCGCAGACCCTGCAGCGGTGCTCCGTGTGTGGATAAAAAAGTAGGCGGAAAGTCGAAATAATTCGCCGATATTTACCGTTTATAGGGATGAAACAGGCCGACCTGTTTCATCCTTTTTTCATGTTCTGGACAGTGAAAAAAGTCGATTTTTATCGTATATTTGCCGTGTGACGACAATGATGGGAGATGATTAGAGCAATTTGTTTACTTGTATTTTTGTGTACGATAGGTTTGGCTCGGGCGCAGGCCCAGAGCGGTGTGATTACGCTCACCGTGGTAGATGCCGAAACGGGAGAAGAGGTACCGGGTGCCGTGATAGAAATCGTACCCAAAGCCCACCCCGATCAGAAGAAATATTATACATCGGGTTACAAAGGCGCATTGCAAGTGCGCGGCCTCGCTTATGGTTCATATACCCTGGCCGTGACTTTCATGGGATATGAAAAGGCCGAAAAGGAGTTTCGGGTGACGCAGCCGTCCGAAAACCTGGGAAAGATCGCACTGCGGGAGGCGGCCATCGCCATCGAGACCGTAGTGAAGGAGGTGCAGGCACTCCGCACTTCTCAAAAGGGCGATACGGTAAGCTATAATGCCAATGCGTTCAAGGTGACTGCCGATGCCGACGTCGAGGGGCTGTTGAAGAAGATGCCCGGCATTACGGTCAATAACGGCGCTGTCGAGGCGCAGGGCGAAACGATCCAGAAAGTATTCGTCGATGGCAAGGAGTTTTTCGGCGAGGACGTGACATCGGCGATCAAGTCGCTGCCGGCCGAAGCGGTCGAACGGATCGAGGTTTACAACAAGTTGAGCGACCAGGCCGAGTTTTCGGGTATGGACGACGGCGAAAGCTATAAGGCGATCAACATCGTCACACGCGAAAATATGCGTCAGGGCATATTCGGTAAGGCATATGCCGGGTACGGTTACGATGCCGATACGGAAACCGAAGCCAAAAACAAGTATATGGTCGGCGGCAACGTCAATTTTTTCAGCGGCTCCAGCCGTCTGTCGCTGATCGGTCTTTTTAACAACGTCAATCAGCAGAACTTTTCGTTCGAGGATATTCTGGGTGTTACGGGCAATTCCGGCGGAGGACATGGCGGCGGTCGCTTCGGCCGTGGCGTGGGGCAATATATGGTTCGTCACCAGGACGGTGTGGCTTCGGTAAACGCAGTAGGCGTCAATTATTCGGATACCTGGGGCAGCCGGGATCAGGTGACTTTCCAGGGCAGCTACTTCTTCAACGGAACCCGTACGGTCAATCGGGCGCGTACCGAGCGCTGGTACGAGGATCCGGCGCCGATCGATACGCTTTTCACCGACGGTTATTCCCGGACACAGAATTTCAACAACCGCCTGAATGCCCGCATCGAGTGGAAAATCGCCGACAACCAGTCGCTGATGATCCGCCCGGGCTTGAGTTTCCAGTCGAACGATCCGTTCAGTACGACTTACGGACGACAGTTCGGCGAAAGCGGCTACAGCGTCATCGACAATTTCGAGGATGCCTTCCGAAACGGTTACAGCGTCAATACTTCGGCCATTTACCGCGTGCGGCTGGGCAAGCCGGGACGTACGCTCACGGTGGACGGCTTTTTCAACTATTTCGACTCCCAGAATAAGCAAAACTCCCATACCAACGATTTCGGTATTTACGAGGATTACCCCGACCTCGATCCCGATCCGGACGAGAACGATCTGAAAAAGCTGATTTACCAGCGCATGATGAATCCTTCGTACCGTTATCGGCTGAACGGCCGCCTGACCTATACGGAGCCCGTATCCAAATATTCGCAGGTGAGCCTCGGGTATCGGACGTCGTACAATTACCAGCAGAGCGACAAGAAAACCTACCGGACCGGCGAGGATTACGATATTACGGGATTGCTTCCCGATCCCTTGCTGTCGAACGCTTACAAGAGCAGCTATACGGTGCACTCTCTCGGCCCCGGCTTCAACTACTCCAAGGACCGCAATACTTTCGCTGCGAACGTCTATTATCAGCGTTCGAGCCTTTCGGGTGAGGTGATCCGTACCGGCTCCGAAGAGATCAAGCACGCCTACAACAATGTGACCTATTTTATGGTGGGACAGTTCAACCTGAACCGGGAGAATACGCTGCGAATGTTCCTGCGCTCCTATACGGACAACCCGGAGGTTACCCAGTTGCAAAATGTCTATGACGTATCGGATGCGCAATACATCACGCGGGGTAATCCCGACTTACGGCCTTCGTACAGCCATAATTTGAGTATGCACTACGTCAATTCCAATGCGGAGAAGGGCCGTACTTTTATGCTGATGTTCCGGGCCGAAACGACCCAGGACTATATTACGACCAGCACCCGCTACCGTCCTACTTTGGAGATCGACAATACGGTTTACCGTCCGTTGCAGTTCACCGAATGGACGAATATGGACGGCTACTGGGATGTGCGGGCACGGGCGAGTTACGGGTTTCCGGTGAATTTCATCAAGAGTAACCTGAATCTGCGGGGCGGCGTAAGCTATTCGCGTATTCCGAGCCTCGTGGACGGCGAGCGGAACAACACGGGCAACCTCGGTTACGAAGCGGGCGTAGTGTTGGGCAGCAACATCTCCGAGAATGTGGACTTCACCCTTTCGTGGGACGGCACGTACAACGAAGCCGTCAATTCCCTCGCCGCTACCGGAGGAAAGAACCGTTATTTCAACCATCAGGCTGCGGCGTCGTTCAAGTTTATCTTCGGCCGGGGATTCTCCCTCTCGGGCAGCGCTTCTTATATCCAGTATCTGGGTTTCACGAACGATTACGACGACAGCTATCTGCTCTGCAACCTGTTCGTGGGCAAGAAGGTCTTTCGCAACCAGCTGGGGGAAATCAACATCGGCGTAAACGACATTTTCAATCAGAATAAAGCGTTCGTGCGCACGACCGGGTCGGGTTGGACCCAAAATTCTTGGAACAGCGTGGTGGGACGTTATTACTGTGTGCAGTTCGTCTATAACCTGCGGTTCTTCGGCAAGAAGGGTTCGAAGAACATCAAGGATTATCAAGGCGTTTCGGACCGCCCGTCGGGAGCCGTCGGTATGGGGCGCAGCACCGTTCCCGGAGGCGGGTTCCGTCCGCCGCACCGGTAAAGCGATATGCGCCCCGGTTTGGTCGAGGAATATACGATATGATTATTGAAACATAAAAGAGAGGGGTATCGACCTCTCTCTTTTTGTTTCAGCACCTTTGCGATCAGGCCCATAACGTTGCGGAATATGCCTGCCCGAGTCACCACAACCTTTTTGGGGAAGGACGATACTCCCGGAGCCATTCACTTCCGGTCGTTCGATTCAGGACTTGCCGTATGATGGCTTTCCCGCTGTCTGCATGTCGGTTACCATCTGGTTTCGGAGCCTGCCGACGAGCCGTTTGAATCGTAGTAATATTTACGGTCTTTCGTTGTACGTGTCGTACCTGCGATATGTCCTTTGGAATCCTTTATCACTTCCTGCTGCCCGTTCTCGCGCACCGTGTACTTCACTCGTCCGGAAGCGTCTTTGATGACACGTGTTCCATTCTGATTTCGTTTGGTTTCGGAGCCTGCCGACGTGCCGTTTGAATTGTAGTGGTATTTACGATCCTTCGTTTGGTGTGTTGAGCCTACGACCTTCCCTTTTGAATCCTTGATTATTTCCCGATCTCCCGTTTTTTGAACGGTGTACTTCACACGTCCGGAAGCGTCTTTGACAACGCGCGTTTCATTCGGATTTTGAGCGCTGCAAAGCGTTACTGCTGCAAATACGGCAAAAAGGGTAAAAGCAAGTCGTTCCATAGTTTCGGAGAAGCTCATATTTTAATCGGGTTATTTACCTGCGGCCTTCTTGAGGCGAAGGTGTATGCCGACAGCAGCGAATCCGCCGTAAACTATCGTGAGAATCCACAGGATACGTACCTCGTGCAACACGTCGCTGAACGAAGCCCCCATACTTTGGAGCCGGATGAACCCTTCTACCCCGCTGCTGCTCGGCAGAATCTGGCCGAACCGGTAGAGCCATTCGGGCATCGCTTCGCGGGGTACGGAAGCTCCGCTGAGCATCAGAGCCGGGATCGAACACCAGAGTAACAGCATGATCGACTGTTCGCGTCGCTGGAACAGCGTCGAGACGGCGATGCCCAGGAAAATACAGGACAGCAGATACGGGATGAGAAAGGCGATGATGTCCGCCGTGTGACCGTTGGTCGGGAAATGAAACAATTTGTAGTGCAGTCCCAGAATATAAAACAGGGTGACGGCGTAGATCGACGCATAAACGAACGCTTTGCCTGCCACGACGGGCAGCGTGGACATTCTCCGGCGTCCCGGAGGAATGAGTTTCTTGTAAAGTCCGAATTCGCTCCAGGTGCCTCCGATCATACCGATGCCGATCAGCATCGTCTGTTGGATGATGACCATGATGATAGCCGGCATCACGAACGATCCGTATCCCAGATAGGGATTGAACAAATTGTGGCTTTGGTAAATCACGGGCTGCGTCGTGGCCGTAGCCTGCGGGATGTTGGCTCCTTTTGCGATCAACCGCTGGAATTCCACCATAGCTCCTGTGGTGCCGATGCCCGACACGAGCTCCTGGAACGCCTGGCGGTACATCAGAAAATAGCTGGCATCGACATAGAGCGAAACGACCGCCTGCTGTCCGCCGAGCAGTTTTTCCTCGTAATCGGAGGGGATGTAAACCACGCCGTATATCTCCCGGTCGTAGAAAAGGTCGTTTGGCCTCGTCCATGTTCGCCGGGGTCGTAGGCCACATAGACGTTCGGTCCGGCATTGAAGGTATTGATCAACTGACGGCTGGTCGAAGTGTTGCTCATGTCGATTACTCCGATCGGCACGTTGCGAAGTACCTGCGTCCGTAAGCCAGCGAATAGAGCGTGGAATAGATCAGCAGGGCGAGCACCAGCACGAGAATCACGCCGGCATCCGTGAAGATCGAGCCGTATTCGTTGCGGACGACGGTGCGGAACTGTTGCCAGTAAGAGGTTATCTGTTTGGTAAATCGACTCATCGCTATAATCTGCCCCCAGTATTTTTTATTCGTGCAGATAGTGCGCAGGCGCGGCAGACACAGCAGCGGAAGAATGATGAACAGGGCGATGATGCCCATGTCGGGCAACGAGTATATCGCCGGAGCACCGCGCAGAGCCTGATCGACCATGATGTCGGATGTAGAATGTGAACGGAAAGATGCAGCAGAACCATTGCATGGGTTTGCTCATAGCCATAATCGGGAACGTAAGGCCCGAAAACGTGAAGGCCAGTACCGAGTAACCGCCGCCGATCGAAAGCGACAGGCGCAGATTGCTCAACACGGTGACGATCATCGCACCGAGGGACTGGTAACTCAGGATGAAGAGCAGATTGCTGATGGTGATGACCGTCAGGCTGCCGTTCAGCGGTACGCCGACCACCTTGAAGATGACCAGGAGCATCAATTCCGACATCAGGAACATAATGGCCGTAATCGGCAGGATTTTGCCCGCGTAGGCTGCGAAGACCGAGCCTCCGGCCGTGTCGTACCACTCCCTGGCCGTGCCGTTCTTGAGTTCGGTTCCGATGACGAAAATCGTCGCCATGATCGTGAAGATCAGAAGCATCATCGGCATAAAACTCGGCGAAAGGTAATAGCCGTAGTTGATATGCGGGTTGAATAGCACATGTTTGTCGAACCGTACGGGCATCAGTTGCGCCATAGCCTGTTTCTCGGTCAGCCCCTGTTTCATCAGCAGTTGCAGCTGGATACCGGCGGTAAAAGTGGTGACAGTCGTTTGCAAATCCTTCGCCAGCAGACCGTTTACCGTAATGTTCGTGCCGGTCAGGTAGCTTTCCAGATGGGGCTGACTGTTGTTGAGAATGTTCTTTTCGAAGAAATCGGGAATCAGAACGATTCCCATGACCTTGCCCTGAAGCATCAGTCGTTCGGCCTCTTCCATCCCCTGTACGCCGTAAGCGACCCAAGCCGTAGGCGTCGCGTCGATCATCTGCGTCACTTTGCGGGAGAGGGTGCTGTTGTCCTGGTCCACGACGGCGATCGGAATGTCGCGTGCCACTCCCTTGTATAACAACACCGCGAAGAATGCGAACGCGACGATCGGCAGAATCACCGTCAGCAGCCAATACATCGGCTGACGTGCGACCCGGTGGATCTCCCGCCGCAGGACGGCGAGCGTATTGCTGAAAAAGCCCGGCATACGCTACCCTTTCTGAATTATTTGGCGATGTCTTTCCAGTTCACCAGTACGCTCATCCCCGGCCGGATGTATTCCACGTCTTGCGTGGGTTTGGCTTTGACGGCGAAGGTGCGAATGTCGAAGCCGCCCTGCGTGCGTGTTGCGGACCAGGTGGCGAAATCGGCCTGCACAGCGATATAGGTCACCTCAAACTCCACGCTGCGGTCCAAGGCCGGGATGTAACCCGTCATACGGGTTCCGATATGGATGTCGGGCATCAGATCCTCCTTGATGTTGAAGGTCACCCATACGTCGCTCATATCGAGAATCGCCACTACGGGATAACCCGTTCCGACCAGTTCGCCGGCTTCGGCGATGATCGTCGAAACCTCGCCCGTTACAGGGGAGTAAACCAAGGCATCCGAAAGATAGGACTCCACTTCCGAAACGGCGCCTTCGGCCTGCCGTACCTGGGCGGCTGCCGCCTCTTTCTCCTCCTTGCTGGCTCCGTCGAATACCAGTTCGCATTGCGCTTTGGCCGCACGCTCGGTCGCCTGCATCGCCTGCAGGTTGGCGCGGGCTTCATCCAGCTTCTGGGCCGGAACGACGCCTTGTTCATAGAGGTTGTTCACGCGGTCGAAGGTTTTCTGGGCCAACAACAGTCCTGCCTTGGGCTTTTTCCCAGAGATTCAGTGCTGGCTTCCTTCTTGTTGGATACGGGCGCCGGTGAGGGCTTTTTGGTCCATGGCCGATGCGGCGCTCTTCACGGCTTCGGCCTGTTGCAACTTGGCATTCAGTTCGGGGGTCGAGAGCGTGTAGAGCAGTTCGCCCTTGGTGACGTGCTGTCCCTCCTCTACTTTCATCTCCTCGATACGGCCGGGAACTTTCGACGAAGCTTTGTATGTAGTACATTCCACCGTTCCCTGGATGTACAGGGCGTGGCCTTGCGTAAATACCAACTGATGAAGATGACGCCCAGCACGACAGCGGCGGCAATCAGAATGATCGTGACAATGGTACTTTTTTTCATGGGATTATCTATATTTACTCTTTGTCGAAATGAATGGGACGGGCGTCGGTACGGTGCAGGTAGCTGATGAACTCATCGCTGATGCCGGCGGCTTCGAGCAACTTGGCCAGTGCGACATCGTAATTGTAGGCGGTCTGCATACGCTCGGTGCGCACCTTGGCGAGATTCAGCTCGGCATCCACCAGATCGGAGGAGGAACTCATACCTTCCAGGAATGCCGCATTCTTGGCTTTGAGATACTCCTCCGCAAATGCGAGCGAAGCGTCGATCGACTTCATCTGGTTGGCATAGTTGTTCATTTGGTTGTAGAGTTTTTCGATCAGTACTGCAATGTCCTTGCCGGCTTTCATTTCCAGCACTTCCACTTGCTTGACCGTCTGTTTTGCCGCCGAATATTTGTATTCGCGGTTCAGGCCGTCGAAAATCTTGAGATTAACGCCGACACCTACTGCCCAGCGGGGCATTATTTTAGTTACCTGGTAGTTGTAGAACGAGGCTCCGCCCATCGCCGCGACCTGCGGCAGGAAATTGGCCCGTTGCAGCCGAACTCCTTCCTTGGCCAACTGGCGCTTGAGGGCTACCTGGCTGAGCAGCGGATTGAACTTGGCCGCCAGGTCTTTGTAATAGGCTACGTCTTCCAGGTTGCCGAGTACGAACATCGTCGTTACGGGCAGAACCTCTGCCTGCTGTCCGAGCGTATTATTCAGTGCACTGGCGATGGTTTCGACCTGCAACCGGGCGTTTTGAAGCTCCCGCTCCGCCTCGGCCATCTTGAATTCGACGTAAAGACGTTCGCTGTGGGGGATCATACCGTTCTGTTCGAGGGCGATCGCATCCTTCAGATGTTGGCCTACTCCATCCACTACCTGCTGGCGTACTTCGACGACCTGTCGGGCCAGCGCCAGACCGTAGTATCGCTCCACGAGCTCCGAAACCAGCGCGTTGCGGTTTTGGTTTCCCTGCTCGACTGCAGTCTTTTCGTTGATTTTCGCGGCACGGTTGGCCGTGTTGATCTTGCCGCCCATATAGATCGGCAGGGTTACCTGCCCTCCGACGAATCCGAGACTGCGGTCCTGCAATGTCAGGAACCAATCCGCTCCCATGACCGGGGTGAGAAGTTGCTGAATCTGGGGGATCAATTCGGTCGGGATCAGCCCGCTGCCGAGAATGTCGTGGGTGATGTTTCCGACAGGCCCTTTCAAATCGTTGAAGTCGAATCCGATGTCCTTGCCCAAATAGGTGTAGGCTCCGCCTACGCTGATTTGCGGCATACGCAAGCCGATCGCTGCCCGCCGTTCCTGCTGGGCGGCTTTTTCTTCGTAACGCGAGGCTTCGATGACCGGACTTCCGGAGAGGGTGATCTCCAGGGCTTCATCCAGGGAAAGTACCCGGGGCGTTTGCTCCTGAGCCGCCAGAGGTGCGGCAGCTAACAGAGCGAAAAATGAAACGATTACACGGTTCATAAAATGGTCTTCTAAATTTTTATGCGAAGATAGTGCGAATATTCGTACGTATAATTTGTTGTGGCTGTTTAGGCCAATATTCGGCGTAAAACAGAACAAAAAATAACCATGCTCCTCAATGTCCGATATGTGCGTTTATCGCTCGGACCTGACCGGACAGCGTCTCATCGACGCTGACTTCGATCCCGTGGCGACGGAGGTTCAGGGCGCCCTGGCAACAAACGAAACAGTCCGGCTCATATAGAGCAAAAACTACCCGGCGAAATTCGTGCCGAATTATCAATTCCGAGCAACTTTCCGGTTCACTTTTTCGTTCGGAGCACGGTTCCATCGAAGAATAGATGGTCGCCCCCCGCAATTCGACACCCGCTGCAAGCGCTTTCAGAATCGCTTCCTGTTCAGCGTGGTGGGTCGGAGAAGTTTCGTGAGTGTAACCCGTAAATATCTTTCGGTTAGTCGTTACAATCACTGCACCTACACAATAGGAAGAGGTCGAGGGCGTACATTTGCGGCTTTCGTCGATCGCCATTTGCAGGTAGCGGCGGTCTTCGGCGGTCCGGTCGGGCTTGATCGCATAGGTCGTGACCCGCATTCCTCCCAACGATTCGGTCGAATGCGGCATTTGCAGATAACCGGAACCGACCTCCAAACGGGGTGCCCGGGGATCCCCCACTTTTACGGCCGGATTGACAGCCAGCCGGAAGGTATCGACCAGATTTTCGGCAAAGAACATCCGGAGCGTCGCAGCTCCTCCTTCGACCAGCAGGGAGCGAAGTCCCCGTTTTTCAAGTTCGGTAACGATCAGAGCAGCCGTGATCTCTGCGGCGGGTATCACCGTCGCCACCTGCCGCAGGGGACCGGGGTCGGAGCAGGAGGTGAAGACGATCTTTTCCTGATCTCCCCGGGTGAAGAAATTGGCCTCCGGCGAGAGCCGGCACGAAGCGGTCAGCGTTACCTTGACCGGGTTCGGACGGAAGCCCCCGGTCGATTCGTTCCCGACGAAGAACTTCGTCGCCGACCAGCAGCGAGGGATTGTCCCGCCGATGGTTTCGGCCCCGACCAGAATAGCGTCGCAAGCAGCCCGGAGGGCCGATGGCACTTCGGCCCAGTCTTCGGGCGTGGAGAGGATCAGGCGGTCGGGCGAACGGTCGTCCAGATATCCGTCCGCAGAAACGGCGGTGGAAACGGTCACTTTCATTTTTTCAGCGTAAAAAGGGTGATTTCAGGATCGGCGCCGAGCCGCATCGGAAAACCGACGTATCCGATTCCGTCGTTGATGTAGAGCGTATTGCCGGCCGCATCGTCGTAGCGCCCGCTCCAACGGTCGTACATCAGTTGTGCCGGAGAGAACGCCCGTCCGAAGAGATGTCCCTTGATCTGCATACTGTGCACGTGCCCTGCCAGCGTGAGGTTTCCGCGACCGAGGGCGGTGATATTGGGCCACAGTTGCGGCAGATGCGAAACCGTCAGGTTGAACATACCCTCCGGCATGCCTTCGTAAGCGGTTGCGAGGGATATTTCGGGAAGATCGAACGAATGTCGGAATTTTTGCAGCGTGGGATCGAACGAGATGCCCGTCACCGAAATCGAATCGCTGCCCCGGCGCAGGTAGAGGGTCGAATCCAGCAGCATCCGCCACCCGATCTTCCGCTGCCGGTCGATTACCTGCCGGTTGTTTTCAGCACGCGGCAGGGCGACGGTGTCTTTGATATAAAGTCCCACGTCGTGATTGCCCAGGGTCGAGATGACACCGTACGGGGCGCGAAGCCTTCCCAGAATAGCCAATACGTCCGATGTGAGTTCCGTGGAGCGGACATTGACCAAATCGCCGCTGAAGACGACGAGGTCGGGTCGCAGCGCATTGATCGTATCCACGAGCCGGTTCATCTCCCGTTCCGGCCGCACGAGCGTGCCGATGTGCAGATCCGAGAATTGCACGATCCGGAATCCGTCGAATGCGGCGGGCAGTGCTGCGGTCCGGATTTCGACTTCGTTCACCCGCAGGGCTTGTCTGCCCCAAGCCGCTCCCCATACGAGCCATACGGCACATCCGACAGCGAAGAGCGCCCCTACCCGACTGAAACTCCGATGCCGATCGAACAACAAACCGAAATAATAGCCGTAACGACAGCCGATCAGCAACAGGAAGACGAAGGTAAACCATTGGGCTGCCTGCATCCAGCCCGTCGTATTGTCCGGTACGGCCTTGAGCAGCAGCACCACGACGATCGGAAGCGCATCCGAAAACACCGCGAACCAGACGAAGGCGCGGCGAAGGCGCTCGGAATGCCGACGCATCCGCACCCGGTAGAAGAGAAAGTCCACCCCGGCAAAAAGCAGGGAGAGGAGAAGCAGAAACCAGATCATATAGCTCGATTTTTTCGTTATCGCGTTCAGTCGCTCTCTGGCATTTTATCGACAGATCGACCGGACGGAATCGTTTTTGCAAAGATAATAAGATGATGGCAATCGCACGAATTGGCACGTACAGATTGCCGAACCGCCTCCTATCTTCTGCAAAGATACGATTAAGCCGAGGGCAAAAACAAATTTATTTGTGCTTTGCCGAGGCGGAGTATCTAAGACGAAGTCAAAGATTGGGATTAAGCCGAGGGCAAAAACAAATTTATTTGTACTTTGCCGAGGCGAAGTATCTAAGACGAAGTCAAAGATTGCGATTAGGCCGAGGGCAAAAGCAAATTTTATTTGCGTCTTGCCGCAGCGGAGTACTTCAAAGATAGTGAAAGCCGGGTCCGTTTGCACCCGTCGTTCTGCCCTGCGCCGAAGATCGGGCGAACATTGTGTTGCAGTTGTTCGATGCGCTCGTCGAATATCGACACCGTTCGCGCCGCATCGGTGCGGCACGAACGGTAAGGTATGGCCTGCGGCCGAATCGTATTATTTCGTTTTGATTTTGAAAAACAGGGCGTAAAGTATCGGCAGAAACAACAACGTGGCGATGGTCGAAAAGAACAGTCCGCCCATGATCGTCGCAGCCATTGAACCGAACATCGCATCGCCGAGCAGCGGAATCATACCGAGAATGGTGGTAAGCGAAGCCATCATCACAGGCCGCAGACGACTTTGGGCGCTGACGACCAGTCCGGCTATGAGGTCGGTATCGCCGCTGCACCGCTGGCCGATTTCGTCCAACAATACGATGCAATTTTTAATCAGCATGCCCATCAATCCCAACGCACCCACAATGGCGCAGAAGTCGAACGTCTTTCCGGTCAGCAACATTGCTCCGACGATGCCGACGGCCAATAAAGGAATGCAGCACAACACGATCGTCGGCTTGCGATAGTCGCCGAACAAGAGAATCAGAACAGCGATGATGAGTACTACGGCCAGCGGGACCTGTTTGAAAAGCCAGTACATCGTCTGGTCACGGGCCCCTTTTTCACCATCCCAGCGTATCGAATAGCCGGTCGGCAACGGAATGTCTTCGATCTGTTCGGCAATAGTTTGTCGTGCCGCCTCGGTTTCAACACCCGGTGCGGGGGAACACATCACGCTCTGCATGCGCTGACCGTTATAGCGCGGAATGACCGGATCTTCCCAGCGAATGCCGACACCCCGTCCGACTTGCCCGAGGGGGATGGTCTGCGCCAGCCTTCGGATGATATCGCCTTTGTCGAGCGTGCCGGTCTGAAGGCTTCCCACCAGCTCGTCGTCAAGCAGCGCATTTACATTCGGGAGCATCGGGAAAACGGGTACGTTCTCCGGATTGTCGATGCGCGAGCCGTCGGCCGCCGTACATTTGAGATAGATCGTATTGCGATGTACTCCTTCGTAGAACGTCCCGACGGGAATACCGCCTTCGGCCGTCAGCAACGAGGTGGCGATATCCTGGCGGCTCAGGTTGGCGCGACGGGCGGCCGCCTGGTGGTAATCCACCGCCAAAACGGGAACC
>ENA-OQHF01000840-OQHF01000840.1-human-gut-metagenome-genome-assembly--contig:-NODE-840-length-17527-cov-4.202126_pt1 | contig 17527 bp, 24 predicted proteins | sample MGYA00242559_ERZ504709 | MGnify/ENA primary metagenome ERZ504709 (study PRJEB26092, sample SAMD00036203) | human gut metagenome | host: Homo sapiens | study: EMG produced TPA metagenomics assembly of... | reverse complement strand
ACATGTCTGTCCGCATGCGATCAGCACATTGATCTTATGTGATCCTGTTACGGATTTACCTGCGTCTTTCTTTACTGGTGCAAATCCGCCTTCTTCAACTTCCCAGTTAAACTTATCATAGAAGCGTTCATCATCGATAACTTCCATAAGTGTTACGCCATCAATATCTGTGACTCGTGTTTCGATTCCCATACCGCCTTCTGCGATCTGAGTCATCTCAATCTTACGAGTAAATTCTGTAGACAGTTCTAACAGATCCATGATCGCAGATGATACATACATGATCAGTGATCCATTCGCTTTGTATCTGCGAAGTTTTCCTGCTGCAAGGAATCCTTTTAACTTGCTGAATACATTTGCTTTTGTATAATCACTGGAAGCTGTTGAGCTGTGATATCCAGTCACTTTCTGTGCAGCCTGTGCTACTTTAGAGAAAAATAACGCATCTGTTTCTGGAACTACCTGAGTTTGTTCAAAGACTTTGGAAATATTCTGGATAGATGCTGTTGCGTTTGTCTCATCGACATCTGCTTTATCAACAAGAAATGATACATCTCTGTCGTGTTCTACGGTAAATGCAGTATCTGTCTGTGCATAAGTTCCTTTGTTCCATCCGCCATTTCGACTGTGGTTTTTGAATCCAGATACAGACATCTGTGTGAAGTGGAATGTTTTCGCATCCAACCATGTTACATTTGATGTTACGAATGGAGAAGTTAATGTTCCCTGCATTAAGATCTCCAGGAGTTCCGGCTCCCATACCTGTGCATAATTTAATGCCATTCTTTCTTACCTCCTAATTAAATCGGTTCCATCGTTTTGTTGGTACCGATTTCTGCTGTGGTGTATTGCCACCAGTCTCTCCGCCATGCTGCTGACCAACTCCGATCTGACGGAATCCTGTCTGCTGCTGTTCCTGTGGTTTTAACTGTGGCACATCTTCCAATACTTTGTTTAATGCTTCTTTTAATTTTTCGGAATCAATCTTTCCATCCTGTACGACCTGTGACACGTCTGCCAGTTTTAACACGTAAGGCATTGTTTTTAAGTCGATCCCAAGTTCTCCAGATAACTTATAAGCATCACGCTCGATCATAGCTTTCTGTGCCATCTGCTGCGCGTTCTGTGCCGCGTTCTGGATTGCTTCGATGTTTGGTTCATTTGCAGCTTTCTGCTGTTTAAATGCCTGCATTGCCTGTTCAGCTTCTTCCTGGCTTAAGCCCTGCTGTTTAAAATAGGCTTTTAATGCAGTGTTTTCTTTTGCTGCTAATGTCCCATCTAACATTTGCTGAATCTTATTGTAGTCAATCTGTGGCTGTGATGGATCAGTTGCCGGCGGAGTCTGATTTGCTCCTGGCTGTGGTGCAGGCTCTCCCTGTCCTCCCGTTGGTTCTGATCCTGGTTCCGCAAAAAACTGTAGATTCATGTTTAATTTCTTTTTCATTGTTGCTCCTTTCCATTTTGTGGGTGTCTCCCAATTATCTATCCATTGTCTTCGGTGTCACCGCCCACGCATCTTTTACCCTCTTATCGTGTTTGGAGCATAAAAATAAGACGTCTTAACGGAACGTCTGCTACCGAGATTTATGGATCACCTCTTACTTTCTTGCCTTGGTACTTCTTTTTGGTTTTTCTTCTTCCTCAGTTCCTTCCTGAGCTTCTGGTTCTTCTACTGGTTCAGTGATTTCTTCCGCTACACCTGCTGCGATCAGTACCTGACCTCTTTCTTCTGTAACATCGAACTCATCTCCAACACGTTTTTCAAAACCAAGTTTTCTGTCGTGATAATTGTAAGTTACTCTTACTTTCATTGCTGGTCCTCCTTTCCTTAAAAATGAGTATAAAAATACCACCAACCATTTCTGATCAGTGGTATTATCTATATCTTTTACTTCTTATCTTCATATTCTCTCACAATCTTCTTCATATACTCTCTGTATTCTTCTATCCCGTTGAAGCATTCCCAATGATACGGAATCCATTCACCAGTTATTTCATAACATCTCCTTTTTAAATACTGAATTTCTTCATCTTCTTTTAATGCCTGAATCAATTTTTTCATTCAACCAGCTCCTTATATGCCTTGAATATTCCATCTAATATTTTTTCTTTTTCATCCAATTCAAGTACATCTATGCTGCTTAAATTCGCAAATATTTCCATCGCCTGTACTTTAGGATTCGATTTCCAATAACTCTTTTTATGCCCTACTGGAACTATAATCTCACCTTCACTCAATGCGCTGATAATATCTGAAATTGCAAAGCTGTACTCATACTTCCCATTTTCTTGAAACCATTCTTGAACTTCATCTCTTTTATCATATACTTTTTGTCTACATTTTTCAATTTCTTGAAGAAATCTTTCATCTTTCCAACTATTGTATTGTAGAAAATCCATTCTATGTGTTATTTCATGCGAAAATACATAATCCATATCGTACAATTCAATATTAGGTGCTTTAGAATTGTATTTTATAATATCTTCATTAGGCAAATATGCAAAAGGCACTTTAAGTTCTTGGTCTTCTACAAATTCTACTGTATCCACAAAAAATGACATATTAGCCTTGTGTCTTGAATTATCTATGTTATTTTTTATCTTTTCTTTGAATACTTCGAGAGAATCCTTTATATTAAATCCTTCTGCTTTCTTTTGAAACTCTTGTTTCCATTCTCCAAGTTTTATTTCATACTTTTCTTTATTTTCTCTATCTAATGAATAATTTGCCAGTCTTCTAAATTTCTCTTTCTGTCTTTTGGCATATTGTTGCTTCTGATCATCCTTATAATCATCCTCAACTTTTTTAATCTCTTCCTTTGAAAACTTATCGTCTGGCGGTGTACTGATTCCAGGGAAGTATGTTGTGTGACTGTCTTTGCAGTTTGGATGATAAAGTCCTGCTGCCATTGCAGAACTCATCAATGGATAACTTCCATCCTCACTGCTTCCACCACTCCACACATCGTCGATCAGAATCTTTCCAACAAACGGCAGGCACTTTGGGCACGGATTTCCTCGCTTATTCATGATTACAAGATGGCAACCCCATTCTTTACGCTTTTCTCCTTCTCCAGTAAGATAAGCTCTCTTACTTGCTGTTCGGATTGCCATACCTGCGTATTCTTCTATCCTATGCATTGATCCATTCTTGTACTGGATGCATTGGATACCTGCTGCAAGAAAATCCTTTGTTGCCATATCTACAGCTTTTTCATAGGTGCCAACACCACTGTTTGCATATACCTGCGCATTGAATATCGTCTTTCGATACTGATCATTTGCACGTCTTAGCATCGCTGTCTCTGCACTATCCATATCTGAGACTGTCGCATCGATCAGTGCATTCATCTTACGATCGTTGATCTGAAAAAAGGAAGCATCAATATCTCCCTGTCTCTACTGGTGCTTTTACCAATAGATTCCAAGATTTGTGCTTCCTGATCTAAATATCCACGTTTTCTTGATTCGCTGATCAGTGCAGGAATACTTGAATTGATTTCTCCAAATTGGTCCTTGTATCTCTCTTTGTTTCGTTTCTTGTATTCTTCCAAAGCTTTCAACTGTTCTGCCTGCCACATACCCCATTCAAAACCTTCTTTGGTTTCTTCTGCCCTGTGGCGTTCCATGTTTCGGATCATGGATGCGATCAATTCATCTTCAATTCTTTTCAGCTCTTCTTGAATATCGTACTCATTCATCGTTCACCCGTGTTGTAATACACTTTATACCCGCGTTTCTTAAACTCTCTTTTCATCTCTTTGAGTTTTGACATGCTGCTACACCTATCCTTTCTCATCTCGATGATTCCGTTTTTCTCAATCGCATAAATACCAAACGGAACGTGATCACTCATCTGTCTTAGGAACTTTTTCGTCTCCTGTCGGCTCATTCTGTATGAGTGGTTCATTATTGTTACTACCATTTGATTCTCCTATCTGAAAATCTCCTGCTGCCGTATTGACCGCCGGATCTTCTACTTCCATGATTCCTTGTTCTGCTTTCAGTCTTGCAACCTCTTGTTTCTTCCATTCATCGTCTCTGGAATCGCCATACAGCTCGTCCACACAAGCTTCAACGCTCATGACTCCCTGTGATCTTCCTTTTCCAACAGTTTCAACCTGGCTCTCGAAAGATGGATTGGCATATTCTCCAAACGTTACATCTACCTCGACATCATCATTACTGTTCTGTCCATTTAGTTCACGGTATGATTTGATACTTACCTTGATCAGACTTTGCAAGTCTTCCTGCAATGCGCCTACGATCGCATTTCTGCTATAAAGTGTAGCTTTCTCTTTTTCTCTCTGTGCATCTGCGTTGTCCAGTTTCTTTACGTCAATCCCTAACGTTGACGGACTGATCAGACCTTGCAGACATAAATCCAATGCTGTTATGTATGCTGATAAGTAGCTTTCGTGTGGAATCTCTGGCTGTTGCAACACAATTTCACTTTTAGCTCCTTCGTACATATTGGAATTTGTTGTAATATAACGATTATCAAAGGCATTGACTGGTAATGTCACACCTGTTTCTGGATTTCTTGGTAAAAAGCATTCTGGAATATACTCTTTGCTTCGTCCGGATCGCAGTGCATCCATCCATTGGCTGAACGCTTCGTCAAAGGCATCGAACGCATCAATCTTACGATCAAAGATGCTCTGACCTCTACTATCCCATTTTCCAGATTCAAAGAACATAAGCGGTACAGCGAGCATATATTCGCCACGTTGCTTAATCTCTCCATCTTTGCCTTCCTGGTATGTTGAGAATGCCAAATTCTGCAAGTTTCTTGTTTCATCCAGTGCATCAAGTGGTACTTCCTTATCATCGCAAGTAAGCTTATATTTGATATATCCATAGCCGTAATACTCATGCAGGATATATTCTCTTCTTTTGTGATCATAAACCGTTTTGAACTCAATCTCTGTGATCCTGCCACGGTTATTCTTAACCTCAAGTCGTTCTCCAGGATAGTACTCAATGATCGGATACTGTGAAAGACTTGTATCAAATGTGACCTTAAAAGCTCCATCTCCGATGTAAAGAGTTTCTTTCGTTGCTTTCTCCAATCGCTTCTTGATCTTATTCTCTTTTGCAATCTCATCCCATATATCCTGATCCTGCTTCTTTTTGAAATCAAAATCATTCAGACTGGCAAGAGTCACACTTGTGAGCATATCAACGATCAATGACGGCAATCCTGTATGAATCTTATTGATCTCCATTCCTGGACTGCACTTCGCTGCCCAGAAACTCTGCCGACTTGTATTGATAACAAGCTGTCGGTACAGCTGTTCCAGTTCGTTGCTGTCCCCTCTGTACCAGATACGGTTTTTAATTGCATTTGCTTCGTAGTCCAATGTTTCAGTTATGTTGATTCTTGAGGGATTCGCCGGCTGTACATTTAACCAACTGCGAATCCCTCCTTTTACTTTTTCCATGATATTATCCACCCATTTCATCTTTGTCTCCTATTTGCATCTTGTATGGCAGCCATGCGTACTGACTGGCATTGATCGTATGATCGTTTCTGTCCTCTGGTTCATTGTTCTTGTCTTCTTTCCAGCTGTATCGTTCAAGTTCTGAGATATGGTTAACACAATGTTCAAGGACTAAATAGGCATCCTGTTGCAACCATGAGATCTGCAGCATGATCCTGTCTATGATCGTTGTTTTCTTGTATGCCGGAATGAAATTATGCGCACTGCCATGCAGTCGTTTGTGTTTGTTTAACTCTGTGATCGTTGCCTGATCGGCAGAATCTATGAATACGTCTCTTGCAAATCCCCATTCTTTACGGTTTGTTTCCAGGAAGTCTACAAAGTTTCGCACGGCATCCGATGGTGCCAGTGGGATTGTCAGATCCGCATTGCTGTAAATCTTCTCATCTACTGTGATCACTCTGCGATCTTCTGTGATGATCTGGTAAATCATAGCAATCGTATCTTCCGATTCAGAAGAGTAAGAAGTATCCAGACCTGCAGTGATGGTTTTTATCTTGATCTTTCCATCTTTTAGCTGCTGTTTTAACCATGCTTTGGTTTTAACATGCCGCTTTCGGTCAAAATTCGAAAAGACAAGACCTGTTGCTTTTCCTCTCAATCCTTCAATCTTGTTCTTCCAGATCTTCGTCCCTTTCGGAGTGTTGGCAATGATCTTGTCTAGTTTTTCTTTTGGTAATCCCAAGTTATGCACAAAAGAAAAGAACCAATGGACCCAGTTAGGTTTTGGTTCTTCTTTTAACTCATCTTTTATTTCTTTTGGCGTTTCCTGTTCCCATTCTGGGAGTGGCCTGGAACAATTTATGTATTCTTTGTAGATCGGCAGTGCTGGATCATCAGGGTTTAGTGTTGCCATCAGGTAATCACATCGCATCGCTGATTCTCTTACAAAGTCAATATCTGCTGTATTGATCTCATCAATATACAGGCATCCATACTGACCACCTAAGGCTTTTTGCCACTTCTGTTTATCTCCATATCCAAGTACATAAATAACTTTATCGCCTTTACTTGTATGATACAATAGATGCGGAATCTTATCATCTTTGGTTCCGTTTCCATGATATTCAACAAGCTGTCCAAAATCATCGATAATCCCTAAATCTTTGTTGATGATATTCTTTTCTGCAGTACCGGTATCTTTCGCTGCAAGGATATGCAGTTTCTTTTTAGACTCTGCTACCTTAAGCATGAACTTAAAAAGACCTACTGTCGTTTTACCTGCTGCTGTCGTGCCTTCCAGGAACTCTACTGGTGCATCGCATCGGATAAACGCTTTATACTTTTCTGACAGCAACAGGCGTTCATCGCTCATTTACCCACCTCGCATCTGTTTGATCAGATCATCGAGTTTGGATTTTTCTTCTTCCAGGCCAGATACTTCCATACGGTCTTTGAACATTCCAAGATGTCTTCCTAACAATTCTAACGCTTTTCCTTTATCATTCAGCTTAATTTCTACGCCGTTACGTCCTTCTTTGATTCCTGCGATCGCTCTTACCATCATATCGGATAAATCCGTGGTATTTTTTATGATTACCTGTCCGTCCCGGACCTCTGCATAATCTGTAGCTTTCGCAAATGCAATTGCCGCCAGTTCTTTTACTACCTGATCTTGTGTTACCTCTGTACGCTCCTGACGTTCTTGCATTCGTTCCTCAATATATTTTTTAATGTTAGCATATGTTAGCAATCTGCTGCCATTCGCTCTTGCTGTTTCATCTTTTTTGATTGATGGATAAGCTGTTTTGTAAGCCCGAGTGGCATTCAAATCAATCAGATATTCATCACAAAATCTTTTCTGTTTATCTGTCATTCAGGCTCACTCCTTTCTTTCGTATCGTTCTCTTTATTTACTACTCTTTACTGTAAATGGAACAATGGATTCTGGAATATAATTCACTTCATACTTGTACTTATTAACCTTTGCCCCTCCAAGATCTTCGATCACATACATGCTGTCTTGATTCATGCCAATGATATGTTTCTTATATGTTCCATCTTCTGTCTCTACAATAAGTTTTACTTTCTTACTGCTGTCTGTTTCTAATGAAAATGCTCCAACTAGTTCAAATTCTACTTTGTCTGTTCTTGTATTGATCACTGCAAATCTGCGTAATACATTAAAATTATCTGCTTCCTGCGATACATTGCTAGATACTTTATCTGCTTCTGTGCATGCAGTTAATGTTCCACCAATAATTGCTAATCCTAACAATGCTACTAGAAATTTCTTTTTCATGTTAATCTCCTTATTCTATAATCATCCAGTCTTCTGCCAATACGTCTGTCTGTGATGCTAACCATGGAACTAACGTATCATCTGCTGCCTTCATAACAATAAATTCTTGCAGATCATTGATATCCTTTCCCGTGTACTGCTTATACATCTGGCACCCTACTTTTGGTGATTTGAATAGATACATTCCTTTTCCATTCCATCCTTTTCTTGTAACCATTAATCCACGTTTCAAATATTTAATAGCATCCCCAAAGCTAAATGTAGCCACTCCACCAAGCACAGGACAGTTCTTTGGATTTGCCACAATCCATTCATCAGATAAGATATTAGAAAGTGTATATTCAACCCTCTGCGTCTCTCTAATATCAAGTAAATCTCCCTGTCCTTTGTCAGCGTCTTTCGGTCTGCACTGCATCATAATTGTTTGCTTTTCTATGTCCCAGTACCAATATCCGCCCCAGAATGGAAGTTTTACCTTATGACCTTTTTTCATTAATTCAAATGCATCTTTAAAATTCATATCTCTTTCCTTTCTAAATTTAGACATAAAAAGACTCGGGGTCCGAAGATCACCCGAGTTCATTCATTAAGTAAAAAGAAGAGGACTAATTATGAAGTATCGCTTCATCTAATCGCTCTAGCCTATATATTAGCCTATTTTTTGCGAACGTGACCGAACATTTTCTAATTTTCTTGAAAAAAAGTCTTGTATTTCTCATTCTACAACTGTCTTCTGTATAAGCTACTCTTCTTTTTGGATGTAACTGATTCATCTTATGTGCTACCTGCAGCCACGTCATGCCATCAATGTAATAAAATCTAAACATCATTCTTAGTTCGCTTTTCTCAATACTATTTATATATTCTTCCGCTTGATTCATGAGTTCCAGCAGTTCATTTTCTTTTTCGATCAACATAGCTTTTCGCTTATTAAGCAGCAGCTTCTTTCTGCTAAGTTCTGGTACTGGCATACCCTCAACAACAAAGTGCTGTATTCCACCCATACCGCCGCTTACTGTGTCTTTTACAGTTCCTTCTTCTGCAATTCTGAAGATCTGCTTTTCAGTCTCTGTGATTCTTCTCCTTAAATCTTTAATTTCTTCTTTCATGTCACAATATTGGATCAGTACGTTCTTGTCCACGTTCTCCCCTCCTATTATCTGCTGCCTTATTTGATTTCATTATTTTCTTAATCTGATTGTCACAAATGCCCATGCAGATTACTCTGCACAGGCTTTGCGTTAATTTACCATATTTTTCTACCACTTTTTTGTTTCATTAAATTTCTCTTATAGAATTTTCCTTTGGTAGATGAATAGTATCTGTCTTTATCTTCTTTCTTTTTCTGTCTCATTGCCTGCATGCTTAACTTCCATGCGACAAATTGTGTACATTTTCTTCTACACTTAATCCTCTTTTCTCTTTCTTTCCCAGAATTGCACTTAAGACATGGACAATCTCTATATGCCATTACGTATCACTCCTTTTATTCAAATCTTCCTGCACTTGATCCATATCGATGCCATGTTGTCCCTTTTTTGACTTTTTTCTTTCTTCTTTGTCTAGCCTCTCTTTCAACTTCATCGATCACATCATATCGATATTTACTATCCCAGTATTCTATCAACTGTCGGCTGATTCCTGTTTCTCTTGCCATCGACTCACAGGTAATTCCGTCATAGATCATATTTTTTACGATACTTTTTTGTATTCCTCACTGTATTTTTACGGTCTACTTTAGGTACTTCTTCATCTTTGTACTGTGCTACCCATCTTTTTAATGTTCCAACACCAATTTCTGCTTTATCTGCAAACTCTTTTCGTGACATCCCTGATGCTATAAGAGCTCTTACAATTCCTCTTTTAAAATCTTCTGTATACTGCATATTTTTGTTTCAGACAGCTTAGTTCTCTACCTGAGCCAATGCATTATCCGTGATCATTGTTCTGTTTCTTTTTGCCTGATCGTATAATTCATTGTGATTCTTTTTTGGGTTTTGTGATTTGAAAAATAATTGTAAAAACTAAATCTAGTATCGTTAAAAAAATTTACATTTAAAAGAATCTGAAAAATATGTTTGTGATCGTTTTACTTGTTAATAGTTACTAAAGAATCTTAATCAGGCAGAGAACTAAGCTGTCTGTTCTCCTTTCCGCCTGCTGCCTTTTCGGCAGTAGGCTAATAGATCTTTGTTTCTTATGCGTATTAATAGTTACTTGTGGTATATAAAATCAGCATTGCTGATTGTGCACGTTATTTGGTAACATTTCTTATAGTTTTACTATTCAACGGTTTTTTTAATTCCTCTGCTGATTTATAAATATCTCTTACCATCTTTTCGATCGTATACAATTTCAGTCCATAAGATTGTAAGTCAATGACTGCCTTTGTTAATTCTTCCATGTCTTTCTCTTCTTTCACGCTTATATATCAGCTAATGCTAATATGCAATAATCTTCTTTTAATCCTGCGAATCCTTCCAGAATATAGGTGATCTTCTTTTCAATCACTCTTCCTGTCGGTTCTCCATTGTCCATTTCTCTAAGTTCTAAGATATCTCCAATTTGATAATCTCTGTCATTTTTCCTTAATTCGAACGATTTTCTTCCCAATCTTACATCTTCAAAGAACATTTTTGCTAATTTCAATTTATGTCTGCGATCATCCTTAACTGTTTCCGGTACTTCTACCTTGTTTGTCTGCTCAATTTCAACTTTCAAATCTTCTGGAAGATATTCTGGAAAATCTTTTTCAATGCTTGTTTGGCCAACAACTTGTTCTTCTTGTTGCGATGTCGCAACTGGCTTAGATTCTGCTTTTGTCGGCTTTTTCGACTCTGGCTTTTTCTCTACTTTTTTTGGTTCTGGTTTGACTTCTTCCTCTATCTCTCCGTATGTAGCTTTCCATGGATCTGCTGCCCCTAAATCAAATGCCTGATCATATTCGCTTAGAATCTCACTCCATGTTAGCTCCTGCACTCCAGATACTCCCATCGTTCGAACTGTAATCTTTTCATCTTCGAACTTGATCACCAAGACTCCTTTTTTCATTAACCGATATCCTTCTGGAATAACTGCTGCCTTGATATCGTCAATGCACTTTGCGTTAGCGATCTCAATCAGCTCTTTTCTTCTGTCTTTTGATGCATACTCTTTTCTTAAGACCTCTTGAAACTTTGTTAGAACTTCATTCTCTCCTGCTGCCTTTTCCATTCGCTTAATCTCTCGAATGTCTTTTATGCTTGTCTGAGCTGTGATCAATACATAATCTTCTGGATCCATCGTTAGCATTTCAGATAATCTGCTTTTTCCTAAACCAATGAACTCTTCTCTTAATTCCAGACTATTCCCACCAACGCTGTATTTATCGTTGATTGCCATGAATCGGCTTGTTGGAGATTTTGTTAATCCAAGTTCTTTTTCTGCAAATTCAAAGATTGTGTTATATCCATCCTGTCTGTATGCCTCTGTGTCTCTGATCTGCTTTAATCTATAGCCGATCGCTACAAAGCTCTCTGCCAGATGGTTAAGTCTTCTTTTGATGTCCTCTTTGATACTGATATATTCGTTTAGTGTGATCTGATGATATTCTTCCATTACGCTGCCTTTCTTACTCTCTTAATCAATGCGTTGTGAAATTGTCTCACAAGCTGATCTATTTCTTTCGGTACTGGATTATCGTGCAGATTATTGTATGCTCCACGATACTGTATAATTTCTAAGTTTCTAACTTCCATTGTGTAGTAACTGGTATCTTCTTCTCCCTGTTTCCTGATAAACAGAATGTCTGTTTCTCCTTCAGCTACTTTTTCTGTGTAAGTTCCTACGCAATGGTGTAAGTTTCGTCCTTCTTCTGCGATCTCTTTTAGAGACTTCGGAACTATGATTTTATATTTGCTCGTCTCATAGCTGTACAATGCTTTCAGTTCTTGAATTCTTTGCTGATATTTCTTTTCTCTTATATTGTCTCCTTGAATCTTCATGATCTTTGTCAGATCATCATGCCTGTCTTTTAATTTTCTCGGAAACAGTACAGCTTTATCCTTCATGTTATAGCCTAAGTCTTGTGCCATTTTCAAATAATCCAGCCATATCCCTGCATCGTGTCCCTTGCGTGTGTAGTTCGCTATTTTCTTAATTGTTGTGAACGTTCTCAATGCTATTAGATGATGCCCTGCATTGGATAATGCGATAATTTCATCGTCTGTCAGTTTTCCATCTGGATCATTTCGTAACACTCTAATCTCGTCTCTTCCAAGATCATAATCTCTTGCTTTTCTCATATTTGCTTTCGTAAGTCCTAAAACTTCGTTAAGCTTTGTGCCCACATTTAAAAAACTGTCATATCTCCATAATTGCCTTGTCAGTTTTCGCATGTTTGCTTTAATTACAAGTTCTAACTGTGGGTGCTGCATATAATTTTCAATGATCATTTCATACTGTTCCTGTTTGCCCTTCCAGGATGCAACGACATCGATACCGCTATGTTCTAGCCATGTATCCTTGATTATTTGTTTCAAATTCTTTGGATAGATCCTTGCCTTTCCTACATTCATTGCTCCTGTATCATACCAGTAGGCTTCTTTGCTTGTGTCCTCTGCAAATTCATTGAATAACTTGTAATTTTCTTCTATGAACCATATAAAACGATCTGCTATTCTTACGCTTTCTTTGCTTTCTGCAAACGAATTTTTCACTACCAAGCTTTCTATTGCAGCGATTCCGATGTTTGTTTTTTGGAATCTTACCACTTTGATAGAATCTTCAATATACGATTGTAGTCCTGCTGCCTTATATATGATCCTCTTTCTGCAGCTTGGGCAAATTCCTCTTTTGTTGTGTGCTATCTTTTGTTTCCTGCGGTCTAGTTTTACCTTTTGTCCACACTTTCCACAGAATCCTGTTGATTCCTTGTAAAACAGATAAGATTCCATTTGCTTTTCTGCCCATTGCCTTAAGCCTTTTGTAATCGGTCTGATTTCTTCCGATTTCTCTTTGATCTTCTGCATTCGTTTTTCATGACGCTTTTCTGATTTTTCACTATTGATCCTTTCTTCAATTTCGTGGATCTGTTTGTTTGGTTCTGTTTCTTTCCATCCCCAATCATTCTTTCTGTTTTGTTTATAAAAATCAGATAACTCCTTTTTCTCTTTCTTACTCAATTCCAATTCTACTTTAAATTGATCATCACTGTACTTCCACCAGCTTTCTAAACATTTTGTATTCCACCCAACACCTTCAATGTAATTTGCGTATTCATGTTCCCTTAAGCAGATTCTTGCATTGATATTATTTGTCTTTCCGTCAATCCATTTCCCATCAATTATGAAGCAGTCGCCTAATCTATGAATCTTTTTCTTTCCGAAGAACGGTATCTTTTCTATTGTTTTCTTTTTCATGCTCTGGCACCTTCTTTGTAATATCTTCCCACAATCTCAAACACGTCTTTATCTCTCATAGCTACGCAATTGCTTCCAGATTTTTTCATCTTTCTTGCTTCATTCTCTGCTGCCTTGTATGCATCTGTTAACTTCTTTCCTTTTTTTCGGATGGCGATCGCTAAATCTTGATCTTTCTCTGCTTCAACTTTTAAGAAATTGGCAATGGATTCTAAATATCCATTCTGTCCCTTTTCCTTTTTTACCTCCATTTCCAGCTTTCCGACTGCTGCCATTAGCTGATCAGTGACAAAATCAATCTCTCCATCCCAAAACATCTGCGCCAATTCAGCATCTATGCCGTTTTCAGCACATAACTTGTCCAGATTTTCTCTTTCTCCTTCTTCCTTTAGGCTTCTAGCCACATCGTTGATCTCTTCTGCTGTCTCCATCTCTCCATATATGTCAAACATGATCACACCTCCTAATACAATTTACCGCCCATGATCGCACGTACTGCATCCTCTGGCTCGTATTTGCCACCATAGTTTTTTGCACTTTCCAGACGTTTATATAATTTCTTCTCGCTTCTTCGATTCATCGGACAGCACAAGTGCACGATTTCTTCCGCAGTCTTTCTTTCTGTGCCTAATTCATCAAATAATGCTTTCTGGACACCTCTTTTCAGAAATACGTCGGTTTCTCTGCACATATGTGGACCTCTCCGCCCTTTATGTAGACCTGTTGGAAGTTCAATCGTGTTGTAATAAAAATCACAACCACCCTGACTTCTAAACACAATATGATGCTTCTCCATGATCCCGACTTTTTCCTCGTCCTTAAATCCACCCAAAAATGCTTCTAACTCATATATTTCCATAGCTTTAATTTATCCTCCAGTTCATCTTTACATTCATAACGCTCTAACAGATCACTATCAGCTGTTACATGATTTGTCTTCTTGAATATATAAACTTCTTTCCACAGATCCGCGTTAGCGATCTCTTTCCCGGCTTTTGTTTTCCAGTCATGTTCGGCATATACCCTTGCTGCTTTTAACATACGCTCAAAGTAGTCGCAATCCGCATGAATTCTTATTTCATAGGGTTGATTGAGTTTTATTCTTCTCAGCGCTGTTACTGCTGCCTTAATCGTGATTCTGTTGATTGTTGCCTCCATATCCCCACCATTTACATCTAACGTATATGGTTTTCCATCTGCTTTTATAAACTCCAGTACAGCTCTAAACACCGCTGGTCCTCTTCCTCTGCTGTGTGACACTGTGTATATGTAAATGTCTATCTGTTTCATTCTTTCCTCCACTGATTCAATATTTTCACTTGAATATATTTTAAAAACTGATACCCATCGGCCGTGAATCCTAAAAATATACTTTGCTGGTCAATGTAATATCCTTTCTTGGGTCTTGGATCTCTTTTAAAAAATTTTCGTTCGAGGATTATTCTTTTCTTTGCTACTGGAATCTTCAGATTCTTTGATGGAGAATATCTTCTCGGTAGTTTTTCTCCTTTTTCTGTTACTTCTTTGATCAGATAAGATGCCAGCTTCCCATATTGGCCAGTATCATCTAACAAGCTCACATAGACACTCCCATGTGGCCAACATTCCCTCAATGTTTTACTGTCTATTGAATTGATTACTAAATGATGATGTCTGGCGCCTCTTTTTCCAATCTCGAACACATGGACAAATTTTAATTCTTTCTCCTGCTTTTTAAACTCTGCTCGAAGCTTTCTTAGGAATTTCGCTTTATCCTCTTTCATTTGATCATAATCAGGCTTTGTACCTGCATAAGATAAACGAATGTGCATATCCCCACCTGTGAAATTTTCATTCAGCAGCCACCTTAATTTATCTATCGCTTTTCTGACATTAATCTTTTTCTGTGATTCTGTTGTCTTTTTCTGTTTCTTTTGTCTCTTGCATCCCTTGGGATGTATCCTGTGACTGTAATATCTTTGGATCTCTATTGTTCTCCCTGCTGTTACTATCTTTTCTATGTATGGCATGTCATTCTCCTTTTGTCTCAGATTTAATACCTTTAGCAAGTCTAAACAGCGGTATTTCAACCGCTATTTTTCTTGCCTTTGTACGGAGAACTTGATATAATATTAATGAAGTAATTTTCTCTGATAGAGAGATAAAAATCAGAACTCACTTTAGTTTGTGAGTTCTTTTTTTATGCTCTTTTACTATCTTTTCAAGTTCCTGTAAATCTTCGCAAATATCTTCATATCTGCCTAATTTATTTACTACATCCCCAACCAGACAGTTATTATCCTGTCTGATCAGAGATGCTCTGTATGTATTGCTGCTATGATTCTTCATTGTTAGTCTCATTGACTTCTTCCTTTCCAAAGTCTATTTCTAACGCTTTTATCATCTTTTCTGCTATTGCTACTACCTTTTTTGTATTATCCTCCGATTCTTCTTCCAGGGCGTCTGCTACATATCTTAGTGCCGCGATCATATGCGGAACCATATGATTTGTCATTGGAGTCACGCTGTCTATAACTCTTTTTAGTATCATGTGACTGCCTTCTATCAGTTTCTTTTCTCCTGTTTCATTATGCCCAAGTGCCAGACACAATCCTGCTTCTATTATTTTCGTATCACAGTTAATTAAAAATTCTTCTGACATTCCTGACTTTTTATGATATACTGTTTCTTGTGTTAGACTATTTATGTCCGTGCTCATTGGAGTTGCTGCTCCGTGGGCACTTTTGTTTTTATAAAATCCCGAAGTGCTTTTATTTCATCGAATCTCCCTTGTTCATACGCTGCATTTCCTGATCTATTTCCAGTATATGAATGTTCAACGATTATCCCTTGAAGCTCAATTCGTTCATCAAGCTCTTTCAGAATTTCTTTCTCATTTATCAAAGCTCTTCACTCCTTCCTCAAACGCTACCGCCGTGATTAAACACACCGCAGCTAATTCTTTAAAGATTCCCATCGCGATCAGCACTGCTGCCGTGCAGATCATTGCTTTTGTTTCTGTATGCATCTTTATGCTCCTTTCTCTGGTCTCCATAAGATTCCTGTGACTTCCCAGAACAGCTTTGGACTGATGTAATAGTTCGTCCTGCTCTTTCCAGTTTTTCTAAATGCGTATCCGATTGGAAGCCATCCGGCTTCAATGCCTGCTCTTATGAAGCAAGCATCTTTCCCCATCTTCTCTGCCGCATATGCTATCGGTACATTTCCTTCTGGAAACTGCTCTGGTGCATTTGCATATGCTGCCAAGATTCTTAGATCTTGTCTTCTACTCATGTCTTTCACCTACCTTTCTTCAGATGGCTTAATTCCCCACCCGACGATTGAGTGCTATTTTTAATAATACCAATTTAGGGAGGAATTTCGTGTATCGGGCAGAGGATTAAGCCATCTATGTATTCAATTCTTATTTGTGTTATAATCTTCCTAAAAACACAAAGGAGCTTATTATGCCAACACCATTCAAAGATTTAGAATTTTCGTTTAAACAAGTCCGTATTCTTAGAAAGCTAAGAGACGATGGTTGCATCTCAAAAGAACTTGTTAGGTCTAATCCTGAATACTCTTTTCTTCAAAAATACAACCTTATTGATAATGATCCCGAACGTTATGACATTTACCGTCCAAGCGATAAAGTTTTGATGTATTTACGCTATAGAAGAAAAGATCTCTTTAGGACTTGGTATCCTCACGTTGTATCCAGTCTCGCTTTTATTGCTTCTATAGCATCATTGATCATTAACATTCTTTCCTCTGTGCATTAAAGAAAATGTATAACCACATACGGCAGTCCAATGAATAACCAAATAAGTTCTGCAATTATGAGAAATAATCCATAGGCTGCCGCCTTATCTTCTTTGCATACTTCTGCTATCGCTATAGCCCATTCTTTACATTCGATGGCTATGTATTTTAGAACCTTCACTTCTCTCATCTCCTTTGTTCTTACCAAATAGCTTTTCGATTTCTTATCATTTATGCAAAAACAATAATCAATGTGATGATCGAAACCGTTAAAGAAATATATGGAAGGATCATTCTTCTTCTGAAATCTTTATCTTTATGAAGTTCTAAGATTTCTTTAAAAAATCATTTCGTCTTTCTCACCTCCTGGTTATTCAATTCGCTTGTTTCTTCTTATCTTCTTTCTTATAATTAGATTTACAGGGCACTGCCATGTCCGAGTATTCAAGAAAGGACGAGTTATAACATGAAATTTTTAATATTATTTTACTTATTGATATACGTATATTTTGTTGCGAAGAATATCTTTCTTCTCTGCAAAATACGTAAAGCAATAACTGTGTTAAATAATTATTTAAATTCTGCAATTATGCCAAAATCTTATTATGACGAATAATTAAAAAGATAATTATCAACAATGA
>ENA-OQHF01000839-OQHF01000839.1-human-gut-metagenome-genome-assembly--contig:-NODE-839-length-17533-cov-4.759738_pt1 | contig 17533 bp, 17 predicted proteins | sample MGYA00242559_ERZ504709 | MGnify/ENA primary metagenome ERZ504709 (study PRJEB26092, sample SAMD00036203) | human gut metagenome | host: Homo sapiens | study: EMG produced TPA metagenomics assembly of... | reverse complement strand
ACAACAGCGTGGAGAACCAACGATTCTTTGTATGTATGGAGATCATCTTCCAAGTTTGGAGATCGAAGATGAAGATCTGACATATGGAAATAAATATCAGACAAGTTATTTTATGTGGGATAATATTGGATTGAAGAAGAAGGACGGAACGATCGAGGCGTATGATCTTGGATCAGAAGTTCTGAATAAGTGTAATATCCATACAGGACTAATGAACAGTTTTCACCAGACAAGAAAAGGTACAAAAAATTATCAGAAAGACATGAAAGAGCTTCAGTATGATATGTTGTACGGAAAACAGTATGTATGGAATCAGGAGAATCCATTTAAGGCAACGGATCTTCAATTTGGAATCCGGCCGCTTACGGTGACAAAGGTATATGAGACAAAGGACAGCATCTTTATTGTAGGAAACAATTTTACGAATTTCTGTCAGGTATTTAATGGCGATGTAAAGATCAATACAACCTACCATAATGAACATCTTTTGGAGGTATCGAAGAAAGATCTCAAAGACGGGGATACGTTTAAAGTGAGTATCGTCAGTAAGGCTCTAAGGGTACTAAGCAGTTCAAATGAGTATGTTTATCAAGAAAAAAGTGAAAAATAACGCAAAGATGCTTGTATAACGCGCAAATCTTATGCTATAATAGGTGAATGTTTGTGAAATTACAAAAAAGATAATAATTTTTAGGAGGATCTATACAGATGAGTTTGCAAGTGGAAAACTTAGAACATAATATGGCAAAGGTAACAATTGAAGTTGAAGCAGCGAAATTAGATAACGCTATCAAACAGGCTTTTAACAAGAAAAAAGGACAGTTTAATGTACCTGGATTCCGTAAAGGAAAAGTACCTTTCCAGTTGATCGCAAAAGAATACGGAGTTGAAATCTTCTATGAAGATGCAGCAAACATCTTAATTCCAGACGCTTATGCAGAAGCTATGAAAGATACAGATTTAGAGATCGTTTCAAGACCAGAAATCGATGTTACTCAGTTAGAGAAAGGTAAAGACTTTATCTTCACAGCAACATTTGCATTAAAACCAGAAGTAACTTTAGGAGACTACAAAGGAATTGAAGTACCTAAAACAAGAGTTACAGTGAAAAAAGACGAAATCGAAGAAGAATTAAAGAAAGTTCAGGAACAGAACGCAAGAGAGATCACAATTGAAGATCGTGCAGTAAAAGACGGCGATATCTTAACAATTGATTACTCTGGATCTGTTGATGGAGTGAAATTCGAAGGTGGAACAGCTGAAGATCAGACATTAGTTATCGGATCTGGAGCATTCATCCCAGGATTTGAAGAACAGTTAGTAGGAAAGAATTTAAACGAAACAGCAGATATCAACGTGACATTCCCAGAAGAATATCATGCACCTGATCTTGCAGGAAAAGATGCTGTATTTACAGTAACAGTAAAAGCAATCAAAGAAAAAGAACTTCCAGAATTAGATGATGAATTCGCAGCAGAAGTATCTGAATTTGAAACATTAGAAGATTACAAAGCAGATATTAAAGAAAAGATCCGCGATAGAAAGAAAGAAGCAGCTAATACTGAAAGAGAAAACAAGATCGTAGATGCAGCTGTAGAAGCAGCTACAATGGATATTCCAGAAGCTATGATCGAAGAACAGGTTCAGCAGATGACAGATGAATTTGCTCAGAGATTAAGCTATCAGGGACTTTCTATGGAACAGTATTTAATGTTCTCTGGAATGGATGCACAGAAATTCGCAGATGACTTAAAACCACAGGCAGTTAAGAGAATCGAAACACGTCTGGTATTAGAAGCAATCGCGAAAGCAGAAAATATCACAGCAAGCGAGGAAGACTTCAAAGCAGAACTGGAAAAGATGGCAGGAATGTATCAGATGGAAACAGAGCAGCTTGAAAAGATCATTCAGGGAGCTCAGAAAGACCAGATGATGGATGACATCGCAGTACAGAAAGCTGTAGATTTCCTTGTAGGTGAAGCAAAATAAGCAAGGCATTTTATAACTTTATGTTCTATTTGACAGACATAAATAAACTGCCTTAACTATCATTAGGAGGATGCAAGGATGAGTTTAGTACCTTATGTCATTGAACAAACAAGCAGAGGAGAAAGATCTTATGATATTTACTCCAGACTGCTGAAAGAAAGAATCATTTTCTTAGGAGAAGAAGTGAATGATGTCACAGCAGGACTTGTGGTTTCTCAGTTATTATTCTTAGAATCAGAAGATCCAGATAAAGACATCAATTTATATATCAATAGCCCTGGCGGTTCTGTAACCGCCGGAATGGCGATCTATGATACGATGCAGTATGTGAAGTGTGACGTATCCACAATGTGTATGGGAATGGCTGCCAGCATGGGAGCGTTTCTGTTATCTGGTGGAACAAAAGGAAAACGTCTGGCTTTACCGAATGCTGAGATCATGATCCATCAGCCATCTGGAGGAGCACAGGGACAGGCAACAGAGATTGAGATCGCAGCAGAACATATTCTTAGAACAAAGAAGAAATTAAACACGATCTTAAGCGAGAATACAGGACAGCCATACGAGACAATCGTCAAGGATACAGAACGTGATAACTGGCTCACTGCACAGGAAGCACTGGAATACGGCCTGATCGATAAGGTTATGGAAAATAGATAGTGATAGAATAGTGGGGTGATCTGGTGGCAGGTTATAATGACGAAAAAAAAGTATTAAGATGTTCTTTTTGCAATAAGACACAGGACCAAGTCCGCAAACTGATCGCGGGACCAAAGGGTAAGAATGTTTATATTTGTGATGAATGTATTGACATTTGTTCTGAGATTATTGAAGAAGAATTTGAACAGTATGCAGAGAATGACGGAGAGATCAATTTACGTAAGCCAAAAGAGATCAAAGAATTTCTAGACCAGTATGTTATTGGACAGGATGAAGCAAAGAAAGTACTTTCCGTAGCTGTATATAATCATTACAAAAGAATTTTAATGGGTGGAGACTCTGATGTAGAATTGCAGAAGAGTAATATTTTAATGCTTGGACCAACAGGTTCAGGAAAAACATTATTAGCCCAGACATTAGCAAAGATGTTAAATGTACCATTTGCGATCGCAGATGCGACTGCTCTTACAGAAGCAGGATATGTTGGTGAGGATGTTGAGAATATTCTTCTTAAGATCATTCAGGCAGCAGATTATGATATTGACCGTGCACAGTGTGGAATCATCTATATTGATGAGATTGATAAGATCACAAGAAAGTCTGAGAATACATCGATCACAAGAGATGTCTCTGGAGAGGGTGTGCAGCAGGCATTATTAAAGATCATTGAAGGTACTGTAGCGTCTGTGCCGCCACAGGGAGGAAGAAAACATCCTCATCAGGAATTTATTCAGATTGATACATCCAATATCCTGTTTATCTGTGGAGGAGCCTTTGACGGATTAGAGAAGATCATCGAATCAAGAATTGGCAAGAAATCTATTGGATTTGGAGCAGATGTATTTGGGCAGAAGGAAACAGATCTCGGTGAGCTGTTAAGACAGGTATTGCCAGAAGATTTTGTGAAGTTTGGTCTGATTCCAGAGTTCATTGGACGAGTTCCAGTGAATGTATCTTTAAATCCATTGGATGAAGAAGCCTTAGTGCGCATTTTGAAAGAACCAAAGAGTGCTCTTGTGAAACAGTACCAGAGATTGTTCGAGATGGATGGTGTGAAACTTATGTTTGATGATGATGCATTAATTGCAATTGCCAAGAAAGCATTAGAACGTAAGACAGGTGCCAGAGGACTTCGTGCGATCATGGAAGATGTGATCATGGATTTAATGTACGAAATCCCATCACAGACAGATGTATCAGAGTGCCTGATCACAAAAGATGTCGTAGAAGGTAAAGAAAAACCAATGATCGAACATTCTGGAGTGAAGGTGAAAGCCGCAGTGCCAAAGAAACGGGTAAAGACAAGCAATCATGGTGAGATTGCATAGATAGATTAGCCGAAATAAAAACTGCTTTCATGCAAGAGATTCTTGTGTCAAAGCAGTTTTTCTTCATGTCTGACGAAATTTACAGACAAATAATTCAGAAATGAAAGGAAGACTTGAATGAAAAAAACACTACCAATGCTTCCACTGAGAGGCAAGTATATATTTCCGAATACAGTCATTCATTTTGATGTATCACGAAGCCGTTCTGTAAAAGCAATTGAAGAAGCTATGGAACATGATCAGATGATCTTTTTAAATAATCAGATCGATCCGACGGCAGAAGACCCAGGAATTGAAGATTTATATCGTGTAGGAACACTGGCAAGGATCAAACAGGTTGTAAAGCTTCCAAAGAATATTTTGAGAGTTTTTGCAGAAGGATTATTTCGTGCAGAGCTTTCTGAAACTGTTGAGTACGAACCATTCTATAAAGTAGAGGTTTTATATGATCATGTAGAACAACAGTCATTTGAGGAATTTGAAAGAGAAGCATTTCTTCGAATGATCAAAGAAGCATTTGAAGGTTATGCGAAAGCCTGGCCACATTTGGATCAGAATATGGTAAATTATATTTTATTATTGACAGATGTGGAGATTCTGGTGGACGAACTTGCAACACATATTCCATTTTCTTATCCAGAGAAACAGAAACTTTTGGAAGAAATGGATCTAAAAGAGCGCTGTGAATTAATGCTTGTCATGCTGCAGGAAGAACTAGATGTTCTGAAATTGAAGCAGAAGATCCAACAGAAAGTTAAAGTGAATATTGACAAAAATCAGAAAGAATATGTGCTGCGAGAGCAGATCAAAGTGATCCGTGAGGAACTTGGAGAGACGAATGTAGAAGATGAAGCGGATGAATTTATGGAGAAACTTAAGAATCTAAAAGCATCCGATGAAGTCAAAGAGAAGCTCAAAAAAGAGATATTGCGTTTTCAAACAATGGGAAATCAGACACCAGAAAGCTCTGTGTTAAGAACTTATATCGAGACAATGTTTGAAGTTCCATGGGAAGAGATGAGCGAAGATTCCACAGACTTAGATCATGCACAACAGGTGCTCGATCGAGATCATTATGGAATGGAAAAAGTCAAGGAACGTGTTTTGGAATATTTAGCAGCACGTGCTATGAGTGGAAAGAAAGATGCAGCGATCCTTTGTCTTGTAGGACCTCCAGGAACAGGAAAGACATCTATTGCCAGATCAATTGCGAAAGCAACGAACAAAAAAATATATTCGTTTATCTCTTGGCGGCGTCAGGGATGAATCAGAGATCCGTGGACATAGGAAAACTTATGTTGGAGCGATGCCAGGACGTATTGTTGAAGCATTAAAGAAGGTAAAAGTTAGAAATCCGTTAATGTTATTGGATGAGATCGATAAGACAGGGAAAGACCAGAGAGGAGATACCGCGTCTGCACTGCTTGAAGTATTAGACCCGGAACAGAATGAACATTTTACAGATCATTATCTGGAAGTTGCATTGAATTTAAGTGATGTCTTATTTGTTGCAACGGCCAATGACCTTTCTACGATTCCAAGACCACTGCTTGACCGTATGGAGATCATCGAGGTATCAAGTTATACAGACAATGAGAAGTATCACATTGCGAATGACTATCTGGTAAAGAAACAGATGGAAGCAAATGGATTAAATGATACACAGATTCACTGGAAGGAAGATGCCCTGAGATTTCTGATCACAGATTACACAAGAGAAGCAGGGGTCAGAAACTTAGAGAGAAGAATTGGACAAGTTTCGAGAAAGGTGACAAGAGACATCTACCAGAAGAAACACAGAAAAGTAACAATCACAAAGAAAGTGATCAAAGATTATCTTGGAAGACCTGTTTATGAATGGGAAAAAGACACACTAAGAGATCATGTCGGAATTGTTCATGGATTGGCTTGGACAGCTGTTGGTGGGGTGACATTAAAGATTGAAGTAAATGTTATGCCGGGAAAAGGAGCGGTTCAGGTGACAGGATCCCTTGGAAATGTCATGAAAGAGTCTGCACAGGCGGCGATCAGTTATATCAGAAGCCAGAGTAGAAAATATAAGATTAAACAGGATTTCTTTGAAAAACATGATATACATATTCATATTCCAGAAGGAGCTGTGCCAAAAGACGGACCATCTGCTGGAATTACGATGACAACAGCCGTTTTGTCAGCGATCACAGGTAATAAAGTCTGTGGAAATCTGGCAATGACAGGGGAAGTTACGATCCGCGGAGATGTTCTTATGATCGGTGGATTAAAAGAAAAGCTTCTCGCAGCAAAACGGCTTGGAATTACAAAAGTACTTGTTCCAAAATCAAATGAAAAAGATGTCAAAGAGTTTGAAGAGGAAGTTGTCGAAGGACTTGAGATCGTTTATGTAAAAACTATGACACAGGTGATCAAAGAAGCATTTGTACATTAGATCGAAGGAAATAGAAACTGGAGGCAGTGATGAATTACGAAGAAGCAATGAATTTTATACAAAATACGAATAAATTTGGAAGTGTTTTAGGACTTGATAATATCAAAGAATTATTAGAAAGACTTGGAAATCCACAGGATCAGCTTAAAGTGGTTCATATTGCCGGAACCAATGGAAAAGGATCAACACTTGCATTTCTTGCAGGAATCTTCAGAGAAAGTGGATATCGTGCGGGGAGGTATGTCTCCCCGGCATCTTTTTGCTACGAAGAGAGATTTCGCATCAATGAAGAGAACATTTCGAAAGAAGATTTGTGCTTTTATATGGAAAAAATAAAGAAAATTTCAGAAGAGATGGTAAGAGACGGGATGTCACATCCGACAATGTTTGAGATTGAAACGGCACTCAGTTTTCTTTATTTTCTCGATAAAAAGTGGATGTTGTGTTATTGGAAACAGGAATGGGTGGCAGACTTGATGCAACGAACGTAGTTAAGAAACCGATCGCGGTGATCATTGCATCGATCGGAATGGACCATATGCAGTTTCTTGGAGACACGATAGAAAAGATCGCAGCAGAAAAAGCAGGGATCATAAAAGAAGGATGTCCAGTTATTTCATATAACAATCAAGAATCCGTAAACGAAGTGATCAAGGAAAAAGCAAAAGAGATGCACTGCAAGGTTACTTTTGTAAATTCGGAAGGGATTCGTGTGTTAAGTGAATCTTTAAATGGGGAGAGCTTTTCTTATCGCTCATCTGATGGAAGATGGTATGAAAAGATAGAAATCCCGCTTCTTGGAAGACATCAGATCAATAATGCTGCCTTGGCATTAGAAGCATTGAATACGATAAGAAATTATTATTGTATCAGTGAATTTCAGACAGAAGATGGATTACGCAAAACAATCTGGAGAGGCAGGATCGAGATCTTAGAAAAGGACCCACTGGTCATTTGTGACGGAGCACATAATCCGGATGGAGCGAAAAGTCTGTTAAATTTTTTACAAAATAATTTTACAAATAGACGATTAATCTATATAATGGGAGTGTTATCAGACAAAGACTATGAACAGATGATACAGATCCTTACGCCGATGGCAGCAAAAGTTTATACAGTAGCACCAGATAATGCGAGGGCCTTATCAAGCAAGGATCTTGCAGAATGTGTAAGAAAATATCATCATGATGTAGAAGAAAGACAGAGACTGAAAGAGTGTCTTGAAGAGGTAAAACAACAAGCAGATAAAGAAGACGTGATCATAATCTGTGGTACATTATCATTTCAGAATGAATTAAAATAGAGGATAGAAACAGTGGAAAGATTCCAAAAGATCGTATGGCATGAGAAATACAAGGAGACATACGAGAGACTACAACAATTAGAAATAGATCGAAAGTTTTGCGGTCATGATATAGAACATTTTTTGTCGGTGGCAAGAATCAGTTATCTGATGATCCTTGAAAAAAGACTTCCTGTGTCCAAAGATATCATTTATGCGACTGCATTGCTTCATGATCTTGGGAGAGCTGATCAGTATGAAAAGGGAATTTCTCACGAGGAAGCGGGAGCGATTCTTGCCGAGGAGATCTTAACGGACTGTGGATATACCAGAGAAGAGAGAAAGTTTATGACAGATACGATCTTAAGGCATAGAGATATGAAAGAAGAAAGCGAAAGTTTTGCATCAATCTTTTATCGTGCAGATAAACTTTCAAGAGATTGCATCCACTGCAAAGCAAGACAGGAATGTTATTGGCCGGAAGAAAAGAAAAACAACAAGTATATATACTAGGAGAGATGCTATGATTATTGGAAATAAGACATTTGATACGAAACATCATGGATACATCATGGGAATTTTGAATGTGACACCAGATTCATTTTCAGATGGAGGAAAATATGATCATTTAGATGCGGCACTAAAGCATGCTGATGAGATGATCAGAGATGGAGCAGCGATCATTGATGTTGGAGGAGAATCTACAAGACCTGGATACACGTTGATCTCTGATGAAGAAGAGATCGCAAGAGTCACACCTGTGATCGAAGCATTAAAAAAGGAATTTGATGTGCCAGTATCCCTAGATACTTATAAATCAGGAGTTGCAAAAGCAGGAATCGAGGCTGGAGCAGATCTGATCAATGACATCTGGGGGCTTAAGTGGGATGGAACTATGGCTGCAGTTTTAGCAGAAACAGGAGTTGCTTCTTGCTTGATGCATAACCGTAAGGATACAGATTATAAGGATTATTTAAATGATGTGGTAGCAGATTTAGATGAGACGATGAAGATGGCAAAGGAAGCTGGAATCAAGAAAGAAACGATCATGCTGGATCCAGGAATTGGATTTGCCAAGGATCTTGATCAGAATTTAGAGCTTATGAACCATCTGGAGTTATTAAATCAGTGGGATGTACCAGTTCTTCTTGGAACATCTAGAAAATCCATGATCGGTTTAACGCTGGATCTTCCATCAGATCAGAGAGTAGAAGGAACTGTGGCAACAACGGTCAGTGGATATATGAAAGGATGCAGATTTTTCAGGGTTCACGATGTTAAAGAAAATATGCGTGCGATGAAGATGATAGAAGCAATTTGTGCAAAATAGGGAGAACAGAGGATGGATCAGATTACAATCAAAGATTTGGAAGTTTATGCAAATCATGGTTTGTATAAAGAAGAGAAAGCACTTGGGCAAAAATTTCTGGTATCTGCAATTTTATCGCTTGATACGAAACTTGCAGGTGTCAGTGATCAGATGGATTATTCCGTTGATTATGGTAAAGTATGTCATAGGATCAAAGAGATCCTTACAGAAAATGACTTTAACCTGATCGAATGTGTGGCTGAAACAGTGGCGAAGAAATTATTACTTGAGTTTTCATTGATCAGAAAACTAGAGATTGAAGTAAAAAAACCATGGGCGCCGATCGGATTGCCACTCGACTATGTTTCAGTGAAGATTAAAAGAGGATGGCACAGAGCGTATCTTGGAGTAGGATCAAATATGGGAGATCGTATGGAATACATTAATCAGGCAATCAATGCGATCGAGGTACAGGATGATACAAGAGTTGTTCATGTTTCCAGTCTGATCGAGACCAAGCCATATGGCGGTGTGGTACAGGATGATTTTTTGAATGGATGTATTGCTATTGACACATTAAAAGAGCCAGAAGAACTGTTGGACTTTCTGATGGATGTTGAAGCACAGGCGGGAAGAGTCAGAACAATTCATTGGGGACCAAGAACATTAGATCTTGATATCCTGATGTATGATGATCTGGTGATGAATGAGAGAAGACTGACGATTCCACATAAAGAGATGCACAAGAGATTATTTGTATTAGAACCATTAGAAGAAATCGCCCCATATCTGATGCATCCGCTTCTTGGACAGACGATCACGCAATTAAAAGAAAAGATAAAAGAGGAACAGTAACTTATGAGAGATTTGACGGAGATAAGGCAGCAGATCGATCAGATCGATCAGAAAATGCTTGCATTATTTAAAGAAAGAATGGGATGTTCTGCAGAAGTTGCAGAGTATAAAAGAGGAACAGGGAAGGCAATTTATGATCCTGTTCGTGAAAGACAGAAAATTGATGCCTTGACAAAAGACGAAGATGAACTTATCATTAAAAAGTCTGTCGAAGAGATGTTTCTTCAGATGATGAGTATCAGCCGAAGATATCAGTATAGTCTGTTATCACAAGAAGATGCTTATATTGATCAGACATTTGAAGAAGTGGAAGCACTGGATATCAATGAAGATACCAAAGTTGTATATCAGGGAATTCCAGGGGCATATCAGGAACAGGCAATGGTACAGTATTTTGGAGAGGATGTCAAGAATTTTTCTGTACCAGAATTTAAAGATGTTGTAAAGACTCTAGATCGAGGAGAAGCTGATTATGGAGTATTGCCAATAGAGAATACTTCAGCAGGAACAGTCAGTGGAATTTATGATATGATCCTTGACTATGACATTTGCGTCGTGGGAGAAGAATCTGTAGATGTAAGGCATGTATTGGCTGCAATTCCTGGAACGAGCTTAGATAAGATTGAAAAAGTATATTCTCATCCACAAGGATTGATGCAGTGTAAAGGATTCTTGGATGAACATCCAGACTGGGATCAGGTAAAAGTTGCAAATACAGCGATCAGCGCAAAGAAAGTAGCAGATGATAATAAGCCTGTGAAAGCTGCAATCTGCAGTGAACGTGCTGCAAAGATGTATGGACTTGAGATTTTGAAACGTGAGGTGAATGATGAAGGAAATAATACAACAAGATTTGTGATCATGTCAAAGAAGAAGCAGTACAGAAAAGATGCGGGCAAAGTCAGCATCAGTTTTAGCGTGCCACATGAATCAGGATCTTTATACAATATTCTGACGCATTTCATGTTTAACAATGTCAGTATGAGTAACATTGAATCCAGACCACTTCCAGGAAGAAAGTGGGAATACGGATTTTATGTGGATGTGATCGGGAATCTGGATGATCCTGCGATCCGTAATTCCCTTGCAGGAATTAAAGAAGAAACCAAAGATTTCAAAATCTTAGGGAATTTTTAAGAGAGAATGAAAAAGAGAGAAAAAGGAAAAATAACTGGGGAAATACAAACGAATGGAAGGTAAGGTAAAATGACACAGACAAATGGTGAAACGAAATTACAAAAATTTCACAGCGTCATGCAAAAAGTTCTGAAATATGGAATTGTTTTAGCATTGATCGCATTTATCGTATTGGTTTTGATGAACAAAGACCAGTTTTCCGAAAAAGTTGCAAAAGGAACACCAGAACATAAGCTGACGAAGATTGAAGTGACAGATGGTGATAAGGTTGTTCAGAAATTTAAAGCAGTTTCACATACGATGGAACGGTTGGATATCATGATCGACCGAAACGAACAGACAGGAAGAGCTGGAAGTATTGATCTGAATGTAAAAGACAGTAAAGGAAAATCTATTTTCCACATTACTCCAACACTGTTAGAGGTTGACGGACTGACAGATATGAAAGCAACGATGCGTCGTACTTTGCGTAATGAAAATAAATGGTACAAAGTAGTCGTGAATCAGAAGTTGAATAAAGGGGAAACTTATACGATCGAGATAACAGGAAAGGGTATTAAGGCCGAACGCCCATTATATCTGTATACATCAAGCAATATGGGGAAAATCTATCAGTCAGCTAAATTAAATGGTGTAACACAGAAGAATTTTCATGTTAGAACCAGAGTGTGGACGACACAGCTTGATGTATCAGCAGTTGTTTTAACAGTAGCGATCACACTTGCTTTGATCATTTTAATTCTTATACCATTAAAGATTCCAGAAAAATGGAATAAGAGATTCACATGGGCATTATTTATCGTCAATCCATGGGTCGCATTTTATATGGTAGAAAAAGTATTCTATAATCCGATCAGTGTGATGAATAAATTGGCATTTGGAATGAACATCCTATGGTACTATATATTGTTCTTCATTTTATTACTGATCTTTAACCGTGTGAAATGGGCGTTGCTCGTTGGAGATGTATTTTTATATGCAGCTGCGATCGGAAACTATTTTGTATTAGCATTCCGTGGAACACCGATCACGCCGGCAGATATTTATGCACTTGGAACAGCAATGGACGTTGCAGATCATTATGTATTAAGTTATGATAAACCAGCAATCGTTGCGACGGTTGTATTATTGGGATTATGTGTGTTTGCATGTAAACTCGATACATATAAGATCTTCCATTGGAAGAAACGTCTAGTTGCATTACTGATCACAGCAATCGTAACAGTAGGAAGTTCTTTCTTCTTGACAAGAGTAGACTTTTTGTCAAAGAAAGGTGTTGCTGTAAACTTCTGGCAACAGAAGAGAGGATACTTAAAAAATGGATATATTTTAAGCTTTTTAATGAATATTCAGTATACGATCGTTTCCCAGCCAGATGGATATAGTCCAGAAGCGGTAGATAAGATCGCAGATAAGTATCAGGTAACACAGGGAACCAATAAGAAATTAAAACAGAAACCAAATGTTGTCGTGATCATGAATGAAACATTCTCAGATCTGAATGTAGTAAATAAGATCAAGACAAACAAAGAGGTTATGCCATTTATCAATAGTTTAAGTGAAAATACGATCAAAGGACATATGCTGGTATCTGTTTTTGGTGGAGGAACCAGTAATTCAGAGTATGAGTTCTTAACAGGAAACTCTGTATCATCTCTTCCATTAAACGGAAATGCATATACACAGTTTGTAAAACATAAGGTGCCAAGTCTGGCATCTCAGTTAAAACAGCAGGGATATGATACACTGGCATTCCATCCATACAAAGCACACGGATGGAACCGAGATACGGTATATCCGCTAATTGGATTTGATAATTTCTTAGATGAGACATCTATGAATCCAAATGGAGAGAAATTCAGAGGATGGTATAGTGATGCAGAAGATTACAATAAGATCATAGATATCTTTAATAAGAAAAAAGCGGGACAGCCATTATTCTTATTCAATGTAACGATCCAGAACCATGGTGGATATCTGATCGCAGACAAGAACTTTAAGGAAGAGATCAAGATCAAAGATGAGAAGGCAACAGATACAGCAAACCGTTATTTATCACTGATCCATGAATCAGATCGAGCATTCGAGAAGATCATCAACTACTTTAAGAATCAGAAAGAGCCAACGATCGTTGTAATGTTTGGAGATCATCAGCCAAAACTTGAGGATTCTTTCTATGAGCTGTTATATGGAAAATCTCTAAACAGCTTAAGTTTAAAAGAACTGCAGAAGAAATATACAGTTCCATTTATCATCTGGGCAAATTATGATATTGATGCAAAGAGCGATGTGGAAAATGTCAGTGCAAACTATTTATCAAGCCTGATGTTACAGCAGACAAACTTAAAGATGTCAAGATACAATGAGTTCTTATTAAATATGAGAAATGAAGTCCCAGCATTAAATGCCAATGGATATGTTGATAAAGATGGAAAGAACCATGAGTTGTCTGAGAATAATGAATATACAAAACTGATCACACAGTATCAGTATCTACAGTATAACAGTCTGATGGATAAGAAACATGTAAGTACAGACCTGTTTAGTGTAAAAGATGGAAAATAAATCAAAGCTTTGGACACTCTGCCTTGACAGAGTGCCCAAAACGATATAGAATGAAACGTGTTGTCATGTTGTTAAATATAACAGCATTATAAATAATATAAGAAAAAGTCAAAGTAATTGATTTTATTAGGAGGATACACATATGGTAAAAGCAGTCGTTGGAGCCAATTGGGGAGACGAAGGAAAAGGTAAGATTACAGACATGTTGGGTGAAACATCCGATATTATCGTTCGTTTTCAGGGAGGAGCAAATGCAGGTCATACGATCATTAATGACTATGGTAAGTTTGCATTGCATACATTACCATCTGGGGTATTCTACAACCATACAACTAGTGTGATCGGTAATGGTGTGGCATTAAATATCCCTGTATTATTCAAAGAGATCGAAGAAATCGTAAGTCAGGGTGTTCCACAGCCAAAGATCTTAGTATCAGATCGTGCACAGATGGTCATGCCATATCATATTTTATTTGATCAGTATGAAGAAGAACGTTTAGGAAAGAATTCTTTTGGATCAACAAAATCTGGTATCGCACCATTTTATTCAGACAAATATGCAAAGATCGGTTTCCAGGTCAGCGAATTATTTGATGATGATTCTTTAAAAGAAAAGATCAAAGCAGTATGTGAAAAGAAGAATGTTTTATTAGAGCATTTATACCATAAACCACTTCTTGATCCAGATGAATTATACAATACATTAATGGAATACAAAGAGATGGTAGCACCATATGTATGTGATACATCTCTGTTCTTACATGAAGCGATCAAAGAAGGAAAGAATATCTTATTAGAAGGACAGTTAGGATCATTAAAAGACCCTGATCACGGAATCTATCCAATGGTTACATCATCTTCTACATTAGCAGGATATGGTGCGATCGGAGCCGGAATTCCTCCATATGAGATCAAGAAAGTCGTTACAGTTGTAAAGGCATATTCAAGTGCTGTAGGAGCTGGAGCTTTCGTAAGTGAGATCTTTGGAGATGAAGCAGATGAACTTCGCCGCCGCGGTGGAGATGGAGGAGAATTTGGAGCAACTACAGGACGTCCAAGAAGAATGGGATGGTTTGACGTTGTAGCAACCAAATACGGATGCCGTATGCAGGGAACAACAGATGTTGCATTTACAGTATTAGACGTACTTGGATACTTAGATGAGATTCCTGTATGTGTTGGATACGAAATTGATGGAGAAGTAACAACAGATTTCCCAACAACAGGAAAACTTGAGAAAGCGAAACCAGTATTAGAAGTACTTCCAGGATGGAAATCTGATATCCGTGGAATCAAAAACTACGAAGATCTTCCAGAAAACTGCCATAAGTACATCGAGTTCGTAGAAGAGAAGATTGGATATCCGATTACTTTGATATCTAACGGACCAGAAAGACATGATATCATCAGACGTGGTTTTGAGGATTAATTATTAAGGACAGATCAATATGAGCAAAGAAAATGCAGATAAAGAACAGAAGAGAAGTTTCAAGCGTGAGGCATTTAGCTGGATCGCATGTATTGTTGTAACGATTCTTCTGACAGAATTTATCTTGAATTTTGTAATTATCAATGCGAATATTCCAAGTGGTTCGATGGAGAATACGATCATGACGAATGATAAACTGATCGCTCTTCGAACATCCTATTGGTTTAACGATCCGAAACGTGGAGATATCATTATCTTCAAATATCCGGATGATGAGACAGAATGGTTTATTAAGCGTGTGATAGCACTTCCAGGAGAGACTGTGTTGGTAAAAGACGGTAAAGTATATATTAATGGAAGTAAGAAAGCACTCAGTGAGCCATATATCAAAGAAGAACCAGTAGAAGATTTTGGACCATATAAAGTACCAAAGAACGGGTATTTTGTGATGGGAGATAACAGAAATAATTCAAATGATGCCAGAGAATGGGAGACCCATTATGTTTCCAGAGATGAAGTCTTAGGAAAAGCATGGTTTAGGTATTACCCATCGATTAAAGTGATCAAGTAAATGACCAAAGAGAAAGGCAGGAAGATAAGATGGATACAAAGATCATCAATGCAGAGAATGCTCCAGCAGCAGTAGGACCATATTGTCATGCAGTAGAAGCAGGAGATTTCGTATTTACATCCGGACAGATCGGATTAGATCCACAGACACAGGAATTAAAAGAAGGTGTCGCAGCACAGACCAAACAGGTATTAGCGAACTTAGGTGCTGTATTAAAAGCATCAGATCTTACATTAGATAATGTTATCAAAACAACAGTGTTCTTAGCAGATATCAACGATTTTGCAGAAATCAATGAAATCTACGAAGAAGCATTTGGAGATAACAAACCAGCAAGATCTTGTGTACAGGCAGGAGCTCTACCAAAAGGAGCACTGATCGAGATTGAAGTTATCGCAGTAAAATAAATAGATGAGTTATAGAAATCCCTGAGAATGAGTTGTAAAAGATTCATTCTCAGGGATTTCTTGTTTTATAAAAATATTTATGATCAGAGTGTCAATAAATTCAGCAAACGATCGTTATCTTCTTTCTTCTGAATACAGAATCGGATAAATTCACCGTCTAGTCCATGGAAACTTGCACAGTCACGGATCATCAGGCCAGACTTAATGCAACGTTCAAACATTTCAAAAGAAGTTGTGCCATCTAATAATTTTACAAGGATAAAGTTTGCATAAGCTGGATAAATCTTTAGGTTATCACGTTTGGATAAAATATCAATGCAGCGTGTACGTTCAGATTGTATATAATCCTTTGTTGTTTGAATATAATCTGTATCCATAAACATAGCTTCTCCTGCAAGAGCAGCAAGTGTATTGATCGTCCAAGGATTTTTGATACTGTTCATACGTTCAAGGAAAGCAAGATTTCCACAGATTCCATATCCAAGTCGTAGTCCTGGAGCGCAGAAGAATTTGGAAGTTCCACGAAGTATCATGAAATTATCGAATTTTGTTGTTAGGGATACTGCAGAGATCGTATCAATATCAGGTGCAAATTCTACATAAGTTTCATCAATCATAACGAAGATATCATGTAATTTACAATGAGTTAGGATCTTTGTGATCTCTTCGGTATTCAAAGCGCTGGACGTCGGGTTGTTTGGGTTACAGATCGCAAGAAGATCAATATCATCGGTAAGCTTTGAAATCAGGTCATTAAGATCTAGTTTAAAATCAAGATCTTCTCTTAAAAAATATTCTTCTACATGTCCGCCAACCAGATCGATCTCTCTTGTATACTCAGAATAAGTTGGAGAAAGCAGCAAGGCATGTTTTGGACGTAACAGCTGCATGGTCAGACTGATCATCTCAGTTGCACCATTTCCAACAATGATATGTTCTATTGGGACATTGCAGTAAAGTGCAAGGGTGGAACGAAGCTCTTTATAATCACGGTCAGGATATTCGCTGATCGATTCAATATGAGAAGCCATACTTTTCTTTAACAAAGGAGAAATTCCGAGCGGATTGACATTTCCGGCAAAGGGAATGATATCTTCTTTTTGATTCCATAATAAGCTTCTACTTTCTCAAGATCACTTCCGTGAAATTCTTGGTTTTTTTTCTGACATGGTAATTCCTCTTTTCCTTTTCTATTGTGTCGAAAATTTGGTATAATACATATTATGCGATAAGTACGCATGGGTGTACTTGAATTTGTATTTTTGATATTTACATCATAATTATACCCACAAAATCTTTTGGTTGGCAAGGAGCAGAATAAGATTATGTCAGAATCATTGGAAAATTTTACAAATATCGTGAAAGAAGATATAAAAGAGGCAAAAACACTCTTTTTTTCTGAAGCGTTTAAAGAAGAATATCTAAAAGATCGAAGAGAAGAAAAAGAGCTTTATCATCAGCTTTTGCTGGGAGAAACAGGAATCAGATCTTGGAGGAATTTTTGTTGAGTTCAGGACAGAAAAAGCCGGTTCTCTTGAGTGCAGCAAAGACAATCTATCAGGCAACGATCATGGAT